>Ga0207864_1002796_pt1 | contig 15754 bp, 8 predicted proteins | sample HigsolmetaAR202D_FD_184834 | JGI IMG/M metagenome (GOLD analysis project Ga0207864, IMG submission 184834) | Ionic liquid and high solid enriched microbial communities from the Joint BioEnergy Institute, USA - AR20-2-D (SPAdes) (version 2) ...
GCGAATGCCCTGCCTCAGGTCCGGGATGAACTGGATGCGATGCCCACGGCCGAGATCCTCCAGCAGTTGTACGACGGCCGACTGATGGGTGAGCGTGTCTCACCCGAAACGCGCCGGCGATGCGTGGCGTACATGGTGGCCCAGGGGTTCACCAACGCGGAGATGGCGGAACTGCTGCGCGTGTCCGAACGCACGGTGCAGCGCGACCGGATGGCGCTGCGGCGGGAGATGGCCCTTGCACCCGACCGCCGACTGGGCGATGAGCTGCTGGGCGAGTTTCAGCAGATCGTGCTCAGCAGTGTTGCCCGGCTGCTGCGACTGGTGCGCGAGGGCGGCCGAATCGAATACGCCCGCGTTCGGGCGGAGGAGGCGATGGTGCGCATCTATCGGCAACTGATCGATACGGCGTATCGGCTGCGATATCTGGAGGATGGCGGCCGGCGCCTGTCCGATCAGCACCTGCACGAGACGAACCCGGTGCTGGCGAACATGATGTCGCAACTGCTGGGCAGACCGCCGGTACCGCGCGACGCGTCGGCAGCCGGTCCCGATCGGGGTGCAGCGCAGACCAACGGACGTCACAGCGGCGTGGAACCGCGAATGGATGCGAAGTGAGGTGAATGATGGATGAATCGCGTGGTCGCGCGTGGGTCGTGTGCGTGGGTCGCTGAAGCGACCACGCCGGGGGGCGTTCATTTGCGTCAGATGGCTTCGCCGTCGCGGAAGCTGGCGCGGGCGAACTGGCGCTGGTGGATCCATTGCAGGAGGCTGAGGGCTTCGGGGTCGGCGACCTGATACCAGGCGTGGCGGCCCTGGGGTCGGCGGCGCAGCAGGCCGTGCAGCCGCATGAGGTTCACGTGCTGGCTGACGACCGCGTGGGAGCGGTGCAGGTGGCGGGCCAGTTCCTGGACGGTGGCCTCGCTGAAGGTCAGGCGTTCCAGAATCTTCAGTCGCAGCGGGTGCGCCAGCACGCGCAGGGTCCGGGCGACTTCCTCCAGAACGGGCAGCGGCAGTCCTTTGGGCAGTGCTCGACGGCTCATGATATACAATCATACTGTTGTATATCGTTATATGCAAACGACTGTAAATATCGCAAGAAAAGGATTTTGCATGGATTTTTGAGAAGCATGAAAATGCATTGAATTTTGAATCTGGCGTGCAACAATGTGGGGCCGCGCACCGCGTGACGTGCGCTAACCGTGAAAAGATGTGTGATGACCAGCAGCCCCACGAACGTCGCCAGTCTCAACAAGGTCGAACTGCTCAAGCAACAGAAGGATGGCTATGACGCCCTGCAGGATCTGTTGCGCTACTCGGAGGCGGGCGACTATGACGCCGTTCCGAAGGATGACTTTTCACTGTTCCGCTGGTTCGGCGTGTATCAGCAGCGGCCGAACAACGGCCATTTCATGCTGCGGGTGAAGATTCCCGGCGGGCAGTTGCTCCCCCGCCAGCTCCGCGCGATCGCCCGGTTCACCGATGACCGCGCCCGGGGCTTTGGCGACATCACCACGCGGCAGGACATTCAGCTTCACTGGCTGACGATTGGCGACATCAAGCCGATCTTCGATGAGCTGGCGCGGGTGGGCATGACCACGCAGTTCGCGTGCGGGGATACGCCACGCAACATCGTGAGCTGCCCGCTGGCGGGTGTGCTCAAGGATGAGATCATCGACACCAGCGGCATCACGCGCGCGGTGAGTGATATGTTTCTGGCGGGCGGGCATGAGTTCTCGAATCTGCCGCGCAAGTTCAAGGGGGCGATTGGTGGGTGCCGCCTGCACTGCCATCAGCCGCAGATCAACTGCTGGGGGCTGTACGGGGTTGAACGGCCCGGCGGCGAGGTGGGCTTTGGGCTGCTGGTGGGTGGCGGGCTTTCCGATACGCCCCACTACGCGCAGCCGCTGCGTGCGTTTGTTCGGCCGGATCAGGTGCTGGATGTGGCCCGCGCCATTGCGATTCTGTTCCGCGATTACGGTTATCGCGAGAAGCGCGGCCGGGCGCGGCTCAAGTTTCTCGTGGCGGACAAGGGCTGGCAGTGGACGCGTGACACGCTGGAACAAATTCTGGGCTACCAGCTCGAACATGATGAGACGCTGCTGCATCCACCGGCTGTGCACAGTGACCACGTGGGCATCGGCGAGCAGAAGGATGGCCGCTGCTACGTGGGCGTACCGATCGAGCGTGGCCGGTTCACCGCGCGGAACATGCGCGACATTGCTGATCTGGCAGACCGCTTCGCCACGGGGGACAAGCGCATTCGCCTGACGGGCAAGCAGAATGTGATCATCCTCGATGTGCCCCGATCCAACGTGGAAGAGCTGACGAAGGCGCTGACGGATGCGGGGCTTTCGCCGCACGCGCATCGTCTGCGTCACACGCTGATCAGCTGCACGGGCAGCCAGTTCTGCAATCTGGCGGTGGTGGAGACGAAGCAGCGGGCCGGGGCGATTCTGCGTTATCTGGAGCAGCACACGGCGCTGGATGTGCCGATCTTCATCAGCGTGACCGGCTGCCCCAATTCGTGTGCGCAGTATCAGATCGCGGACATCGGCCTGACGGGCATTCCGGTGGTGGATAAGACGCGCACCGATGAGAAGGGTCGGCCCCTGAAGGTGGACGGGTTCAAGGTGCTGCTGGGCGGCTGCCTGGGGACGAACCCGCGCTTCGGCGAGATGATCGTGAAGAAAGTGCCGGCCGATCGCGTGCATTTGTCGATCCGGAACCTGATCGAGCATTATCTGGCGGAGCGCATCGATGAGGATGAGACTTTCCCGATGTGGTGCGCCCGCAGCGAGCCGGAGTATCTGCAGAAGCTGATCGAGGAACCGGTGAACGCGGAGGAGGCGGTAGCGCTGCCGGTGTGAGGGTGGCACATGTCCAGCCATTAACCTGGATCGCGAGGCGCTGCTGCTTGGCTGTCCGCAACTGGCGATTGAAGTCATTCAGGCTGCCTTTGCGGTATGCCGCGTGAGCTGCAATCTGTGCGGCGACGGCGTAGCATGTCGGGACGATGTCCTCCACCGACACCATTGTGGCTGTGAGTTCGCCGCCGGGAGCGTCGTGGCGGGGGCTGGTGCGTGGCAGTGGGCCGGATGCGGCGGCGGTGTTTCGTGCGCTGGTGGGTGGTGAGGCGCTGCCGCCTTCGCATCATCTGGTCACGGGGCGGCTGCGGCTGGGTGACACGACGCTGCCGGTGCTGGCGGCGTTTTTCGCGGGGCCTGGCACCTACACCGGGCAGGACATGTTCGAGCTGCAGTGCCCGGGGCATCCCGCGCTGCTGGATCGCATCCTGCACGCAGCCATCGCACACGGGGCGCGGCTGGCGGAACCGGGCGAGTTCACCTTCCGCGCGTTTCTGGCGGGCAGGCTCGATCTGACGCAGGCGGAGGGTGTGGCCGCGACGATCAGCGCCACCAGCGATGCCCAGCTTGCCGCGGCGAATCAGTTGCGGCGGGGGCAGCTCGGCCGCTTCGCCTCTGATCTCGTGGATCAGCTCGCCACGGCGCTGGCGCTGGTCGAAGCGGGCATCGACTTTGTCGATCAGGAGGATGTCGTGGCGATCACGCCGGCCGATCTGCACGAGCGGCTGACACATCTGCATGATGCGCTGCGCGATCTCCTGCGTCACAGCCGATCGTGGGGCGCACTGGAGGGGCTGCCGCGGGTGGTGCTGGTGGGCGTGCCGAGCGCGGGCAAGAGCACACTGTTCAACGCGCTGCTCGGGCGCGTGCGTGCGGTGACCTCGCCGATGCCCGGCACGACGCGCGATGTGCTGGCGGAGCCGCTGAAACTTCACACGCCCACCGGCCGGGAGGTGGAGGTGATGCTCGTGGACGTCGCGGGGCTGGATGTGGCGACGAGCACGCTCGATGCGGATATCCAGGCGGCTGCGCGCGAGGCGATCGAACGGGCGGACCTGCTCATCGCGGTGGATGATCCGACGCAGGGCAAACAAGGCATCGCGCAGGTGGACGCCCGGGGTGTTCCCGTGCTGCGGATTCGCGCCAAGGCGGATGTGCCGATTCCCCCCGGCGTGACCGCCCCGCCGTGCGATCTTGCCGTCAGCGCCCAAACCGGCGCGGGCCTTGCCGAGCTGCGTCGTGCGATTGCCGAGCGCGTGGGCGAGCGTGGCGTGAGCATCAGCGGCGAGATGCTGGCGCTGCATCCGCGGCATGAATCGGCGCTGCGTCACGCCCTGGAGCAGCTCGACATCGCCCGCCAGCTCGTGCAGCCGCACACGGATGAGGCCATGCTGCCCGCGCCGGAACTGGTGGCTGGTGCGATGCGGTCGGCGCTGGATGCTCTGGCCGGCCTGGGCGGGCAGGTCTCTCCCGATGATGTCATCGGTCGCATCTTCGCCACCTTCTGTGTCGGCAAGTAGAAGTGCCGGTGGGACAGCCGCCCCACCACCCCCTTCACCCTCCGAACACCCGCCCCGCGCAGACGCGGACGACCGCTTCGCGTATGCTTCCCCTTCTATGGCCAAGGGTTCGAAGGACAGGAAGAGCAAAGCGGAGACGGACGGCGGCGGGCCGCGGATCGTCAACCGCCGCGCCCGGCACGAATACCACGTGCTGGAGTCGCTGGAGGTGGGCATCCAGCTCACGGGCAGCGAGGTGAAGTCGGTGCGCGCCGGCCAGGTGTCGCTGGCGGAAGGTTACGCCCGGGTGGAGCCGGACATGCAGTTGTGGCTCTATCAGGTGGACATTGCCCCTTATCCGCAGGCCGGAGCGAACAATCACGAACCCAAGCGCCGCCGCAAGCTGCTGGCTCACAAGCGTCAGATCCTGAAGCTGCAGGGGCTGACCTCCGCCAAAGGCGCCACGCTCGTGCCGCTGACGCTCTACTTCGTGCGCGGCCGGGCCAAGATCGAACTGGGGGTTGTGCGCGGCAAGCAGGCGCACGACAAACGTCAGACGCTGAAGGAAAAGGACGCCAGCCGGGAAATCCGCCGGGCGATGACGCGGAAGGTGATCTGACCGGTTCGCCCGTTCATCGCGAACCGATGATTGCCGGGAGCAGGACGCATGAGCTGATCTTTGCGGTTCCCCACCATTTGTGGATCCAACGGGCAGTTTGATACGCTTTCGCACCCTATCCAGTGAAACGTCGCTCCCATGCAGCGTCTGACCGGGTTGCTCCAACTTACGTTCTGGGTCACCATCGCATCGGTTCTTCCGGGCCGGGCGTTCTACTTCTACACGCGCAACGTCTTCGCGTTCGATCAGGTCGCCAACCTCTGGATCGCGGTCGGATATGGACTGGTGTACGTCTGCGGCGCGATGCTCAGCCATCGCCTGGCGCTGCGGTTCAAGGAACGGCGTGTGCTGCAGGCGATGATGATCGGGCTGGCGGTGGCGTCGGCGGCGATGGGCCTGTGCATCCGCTGGCCGTTCGCCACCATCACCGCCTTCATCCTGTCATCCTTCTTCATCGGCGGCACCTGGCCCGTCGTCGAAAGCTTCATCAGTGCCGGACGCAGCCCCGCTGAAACACGGCGTGCGGTGGGCCGATTCAACCTCACCTGGTCGGCATCGTTTCCGTTTCCGATCGCCGCCGCGGGTCAGCTGCTGAACGCCTGGCCAGAGGGCCTCTTTTTCATTCCCGCTGCGATCGCGCTGGCGATGCTGCCGATCATCCATCCGCTGCCGATGCATCCCACGCATCTGCCCGCCGATGACCCGGATCGCCCCGCACCCGATGAACTGGCACGTTTGCAGCGACAGCTTCGCTCCGCCCGCTGGCTCATGCTGCTGAGCTATGCGCTCATCTTCGTGCTCGTGCCCATCTTCCCCGAGATCCTGCAGAATCGGCTGGGGCTGGATGTGCGCGTGGCGACGCCGCTGGCCTCCAGCGTCGATGTGGCACGATTCGTCGCGTTTCTGCTGCTGCACCTGTGGGGCGGCTGGCATGGCAGACGACGCTGGCTCGTCGCGGCCGCCACGCTCATGCCCGTCGGATTCTTCATGACCCTGCTCGACGCCAACGTGCCCACCGTGCTCATCGGCGCGTTCCTCTTCGGCCTGACGCACGGCGTGGCCTACTACGCCTCGCTCAACTACGCCATGGTCGTCGAAAACGCTTCCGTCGAGGCCGGCGGCCATCACGAAGGACTCATCGGCCTGTCGTTCGCCCTCGGCCCGGGCATGGCGCTGGTCGGGCACGCCACCAACAACATCTCCTTCGGCCTGATCCCGCTCATCACCTTCTGCATTCTTGGCGGCATGCTCGCCCTGCGCCCCACCGGCCGACAACGCGACCTGGCCCCCACCGATGCTGATCTGTGACCGCCCCCACGCCACGGGCGATCCCTGCGACCAACCTCCGCCGGGGGTACAATACAGGCGATTCCTCCTCATCGGACGACAGGAGTTCCAGCGATGACGATGCAAGGCGGAACGACGGCCCGGTGGATCCGTCGCACGCTGCTGACGGTTCTGTTCGTCAGCGCGTGGACGGGGCTGGCCGGCTGCGAAAAACGGGTGGTGCGCCAGAAGTCCTACTATTCGGGGCAGTTCTCGCACGTCACGGACGCCAAAGCGCCCACCGCTGCACCGGCTGTGCTGAATGAGAAGGAAACGAACATCTTCTCCGACATGTGGAACGGGCTGACCGATCTCTTTGAGCCGAAGAAGAAGCCCGCCGAGTCACGCAACGTGATGAGCGTCGAGGAACTGCGGCAGATGCAGCAGAAGCGCGCCGCGGAAGGCGAAAGCAAACGCTGATCCATCGGCCACCCCGGCTCATCCCTCACCACCACCTGCATCCTCGTGCTGCGCTGCCGCATCGAGGACCTGATGAAGCAGGAATGACTTCGTACGACCATTTGTCAGGTTGTCTTGTCGCAGACTGACCGGACGATCGCATGCGTATCAAACCAATAAAAAAGCTCCGGACGAACAGAGTCCGAAGCTTCCACATTTCCGGGTCGATCAGGTACTCCACCTCTGGCAGTGAGTAACCCGGCCTCAGCCGGGCAGCCCTCACCAAAGGGGCAACCGATCATGCGACGGCCCCCCTGACGATCGGCAACGTCAACCGTGAATAATCCATCATAAAAAAACCCGCCACTGGAGGGCGGGTTTTCATTGGTTCCGTGGGATTGAACAAGATCCCTGACAGGTGAACAGTTGGGTTGCCTTCGCCATACGTTGCCGCATGGCTATCCCGCGTGGGCGGGACGAGGTTGTGCTGACGATTCGTGGTGTGGATCGCTCCACTGGTTTACCGGGTTGACGCGGTCGGAATGGACCGTGTGCATTTCCGGGTCACTTAGCCTTCGGTTGAAGGCGCCACGTCTAAGGAAATCCCTTAGAAAGGAGGTGATCCAGCCGCAGGTTCCCCTACGGCTACCTTGTTACGACTTCGTCCCAGTCACCGAGCCTACCGTCGGCACCACTGACTTGTGGCGACTTCGGGTATTCCCGGCTCCCATGACGTGACGGGCGGTGTGTACAAGGCTCAGGAACATATTCACCGCGTCGTAGCTGATACGCGATTACTAGCGATTCCGACTTCATGTGGTCGAGTTGCAGACCACAATCCGAACTGGGGCGACCTTTTTGCGATTTGCTCCACCTTACGGTATTGCGTCGCTCTGTAGCCGCCATTGTAGCACGTGTGCAGCCCTGGGCATAAAGGCCATGAGGACTTGACGTCATCCCCACCTTCCTCCGGTTTGACACCGGCAGTCCCGCTAGAGTCCTCAGCATTACCTGTTAGCAACTAACGGCAGGGGTTTCGCTCGTTAAGGGACTTAACCCGACACTTCACAGCACGAGCTGACGACAGCCATGCAGCACCTGTGCACGTTCCACTCAGAGAGCGTGGCTCCCCTTTCGGGGAGTTAATCCGTGCATGTCAAGCCCAGGATAAGGTTCTTCGCGTTGCCTCGAATTAAGCCACATGCTCCACCGCTTGTGTGAGCCCCCGTCAATTCCTTTGAGTTTTAGCCTTGCGACCGTACTCCCCAGGCGGTGTACTTAACACTTTTGCTTCGACCCTGAGGGTGTCAGCACCTCCAGGATCTAGTACACATCGTTTAGGGCGTGGACTACCGGGGTATCTAATCCCGTTCGCTCCCCACGCTTTCGTGCCTCAGCGTCAGAATCGGCCCAGACGCCTGTTTTCACCTTTGGCGTTCCTCTAGATATCTATGCATTTCACCGCTACACCTAGAGTTCCGGCGACCTCTGCCGACCTCAAGACAGGCAGTATGCCAAGCGATTCCATGGTTGAGCCATGGGCTTTCACAAAGCACTTGCCCATCCGCCTACGCACCCTTTAAGCCCAATGAATCCGCGCAACGCTCGGGCCCTTCGTATTACCGCGGCTGCTGGCACGAAGTTAGCCGGCCCTTCCTCTGGGTCTGCTCATTGTGTTGCTAAACCCTGACAGCAGTTTACACCCCGAGGGGCTTCATCCTGCACGCGGCATTGCTCCGTCAGGCTTTCGCCCATTGCGGAATATTCGTTACTGCAGCCTCCCGTAGGAGTCCGGGCAGTGTCTCAGTCCCGATGCGGCGGGCCGTGCTCTCACACCCGCTACCCGTCTTCGCCTTGGTGAGCCGTTACCTCACCAACTAGCTGATAGGACGTTTCCCGATCCCAAGGCAGCAAGCCTTTGCCTGCAAAACCATACGATCTCGCAGGGTTATCAGGTATTAATCCGGGTTTCCCCGGGCTATCCCTGACCTTGGGGCACGTTAGAAACGCATTACTCGCCCTTTCGCCACTCTACTCGGGGCCGAAGCCCCTTTCGCGTTCGACTTGCATGTTTTAGCCATGCCGCCAGCGTTCGCGCTGAGCCAGGATCAAACTCTTCAATTGAAATTCGTTGACGCCCCTTCCAGCCAGACCGCAGGCGGCCTGACCTTCCGGGAGCTTGTCTTCAAAGAAGAATCGATCCAGACTTTGATTCTGACCCGACTGGCGGGCCAGAGTCTGGTCGCGTCCTGCCGGTTTTTTTCCGACAGGCCGGCTCGCAGGGACTCAATAACCTCTGCGAGCAAGGCTCATCATCACGACTCGATCACGATCCGCTCACCGGCCGAAACCGGCTCGCTTCTCCATGATCAAGGCATCACAAGGATGTGAGCCCTTCCGGACACGCAAGATGTCCGGGGGTTTCCGCTCCCGCCCACCGGCTTGTGATAACCGATCGACTGGAGCCACATCCTCGCGGCGTTTCCCAACTGTTCACTTGTCAAAGATCCTAGCGGCCTCGGCGGGATGCCGACTGACCGGCTCGTCGTCACTCGGGTGGCGACGAGACAGACAATAGTAATCGGTCATTTCCGCTTGTCAAGGCCGGGGGTAAGTCGGCAGAAAAGCCGCCGGTCTCCAACCGGTTCGTCACCGATTCGGCCTTGAGATAGCGTAATTTAAGGCTTTGCCGACACTAATGTCAATGCAAAATCTGGAAGTTTTGTGGATTTCCGAGGGAAAAGGTGCGGCTGAAGCGGCTGCACAACCCCACCCGCACGGTCGAATTTCACCCTGAACAGAGGTCCACACGCCTCAGGAATACCCCGATGCGACCGCAATGAGCCTCCAAAACGACATGTTTTCCCCATGGATTCCACAAACTCAGGCTCTCAGAAGGTCATTCGGCGGTGGGATTCGAGGGGAATCCGGGAATGCGGACGGGGTGGAAGTGCGAGAAAAATGTGCGAAGCAGGTGCGCAAAGACGCCGGCGTGAGTGGATACGCCGTGCGGAATTGCGCCCCCACTACGGCAGGGCGTCTGCGCCAGCCGGCTGAGGCTGCCGATCAAGGTGATGAGGAAACCGCCGCCCGTCTGGGAAAGGAATGGGGAAGGAATCCCGCGATTCGCTGGTTCCCACCCGCGCGACAAGGCTACCTCCGCGCGTGAGGGAGGCGCGGGAAATTGGCGGTGTCGTGGAGGTGTTCCCGCGCCTCGGTCTTACGCGAGGATGTCGTGGACGATTTTGCCGTGGACATCGGTGAGGCGGAAGCGTCGGCCCTGGTATTTGAAGGTCAGCGCTTCGTGGTCGATGCCCATGATGTGCAGGACGGTGGCCTGGAAGTCGTGCACGTGGACGGGGTTTTCGACGATGTTGTAGCCGAATTCGTCGGTTTTGCCGTAGACGAACCCCGGCTTGACGCCGCCGCCCGCCAGCCAGGCGGTGAAGCAGCGCGGATGGTGGTCGCGGCCGTAGTCGTTGGCGGTGAGCTTGCCCTGGGAGTAGTTGGTTCGGCCGAACTCACCGCCCCAGATGACGAGCGTGTCCTCGAGCATGCCGCGGCGCTTCAGGTCGGTGATGAGCGCAGCGGAAGGCTGATCGGTTTCGCGGCACTGAACGCGAATGCCGTTGGGCAGCCCGCCGTGATGGTCCCAGCCCTGGTGGTAAAGCTGGATGAAGCGCACGCCGCGTTCAGCCAGTCTGCGGGCGAGGATGCAGTTGGCGGCGAAGGTGCCGGGCTTGCGTGAATCGGGGCCATACAGCTCGAAGATTTCATCCGGCTCATCGGCGAGGTTGGTCACCTCGGGCACGGAGCTTTGCATGCGGTAAGCCATTTCGTACTGCGCCATGCGCGACTGAATCTCGGGGTCGAGTTCGCGCTCGTATTGCTCAGCGTTGACCTGCGCGAGGCTGTCGAGCATCTGTCGGCGCGTCTGCTGCGAGATGCCTGCCGGGTTGTTGAGATAGAGCACCGCATCCTTGCCCGAGCGGAACTGCACCCCCTGATGGCGTGAAGGCAGGAAGCCGCTGCCCCACAGGCGGGCATAGAGCGGCTGATCGATCTTGCCCGGCGTGACGAGCACAACGAACGCGGGCAGGTTGTCGTTTTCACTGCCCAGACCGTAGCTCAGCCAACTGCCGAAGCTGGGCCGGCCGGCGATCTGCGAACCGGTCTGGAAGAAGGTGATGGCCGGGTCGTGGTTGATCGCCTCGGTGTACATCGAATTGATGATGCACAGGTCATCGATAACCCTGGCGGTGTGCGGCAATAGCTCACTGACCCACGTGCCGTTCTTACCATGACGGTTGAACTTGAAGAGCGAGCCTGCCAGCGGCAGGATCGACTGATTGGCGGACATGCCGGTCAGACGCTGACCCTGACGAACGGAATCGGGCAGCGGCTGGCCGTTGCGTTCGTTGAGCAGCGGCTTGTAATCGAAGGTTTCCAGTTGCGATGGGCCGCCCGCCTGGAAGAGGTAGATGATGCGCTTGGCGCGCGGCGCGATGTGCGGCGCCGCGAGGATGCCACGGGCTGCGCTGCTGGTCGCAGGCGTGGCGCTGGCGGGTGTGGCGGCGTGCGCCGGATTGTGAAGCAACTGCGACATCGCCATCGCGCCAAGGCTGAGACCGGAGCCGGCAAGGAAGTGACGACGGGTCAGATTCATCGGGTCGAAGAACATGGCGAACTCCGGGAGAACGTCGTAACCAGGGGATTCGGGGTGGTACGTGCGTCCTTGGTTTCAGGTCGGCTGCGCGAACCGCAAGCGGCCTGAGTCTGCGTGATTCCGTGTCATCAACGCGCGACGATCGCGGCGTCGTGGTTCATGATGGTTGAACAGACGATGGTCATCGCCGCCAGCTCGGTATGATCAACCTTGTTACTGGGCGGCCGATCACCCACTTTCAGCAGCGCTTCCACATCGCTGGGATTGCGTCGCATCGCGTCGAGCTGCGCTTCGTACAGCTCGATGAAAACGCGGCGTTCCCGTTCGGTCGGCTGCCGCGCGGTCATGCGGCGGAAAGCGCGCGTGATGCGCGTGGCGTCATCGTTCGATTCGAGCATGACGCGTTCGGCGAGCAGCCGGGCCGCCTCAACGAACTGCGGATCGTTCAGCAGCACCAGCGCCTGCAGCGGTGTGTTGGTGGTCTGCCGCCGGGCAATGCACACATCGCGCTGGGCGGCGTCGAAGATGAGCATCGTGGGCGGCGGCATGGTGCTCTTCCAGAAGGAGTAGAGACTTCTGCGGTAGAGCCCTTCGCCCTTGTCGGGCACATAGTCACCACCGGATGCGCCCGCGCTCGACCACAGCCCCGCCGGCTGATAGGGCTTGACGCTGGGGCCGCCGATCTTCGGCACGAGCAATCCGCTGGCAGCCAGTGCCTGATCGCGCAGCATCTCCGCGGTCAGACGCTTGAGCGGCCCGTGGGCGAACAGCGTGTTGTTCGGATCATCGAGTCGATGTTCCAGCGACGCGCGCGATGACTGACGGTAGGTCGCGCTGGTCACGATGCGCCGCAGCATCGCCTTCATGTCCCAGCCGGAGGCCACGAACTCGACCGCGAGGTAGTCCATGAGTTCAGGATTCGCGGGCAGTTCGCCCTGACTGCCGAAGTTCTCGGCGGTGGAAACGAGTCCCCTGCCGAACGCGACCGCCCAGAGACGATTGACCGCCACACGTGCCGTCAGCGGATGAGCCGGGTCGGTCAGCCACTGCGCCAGGCCCAGTCGATTGCGCGGCGCATTGGCGGGCATGGGCGGGAAAATCCTGGGCGTGTCAGCATACACGCGCTTGCCACGGGCTTCGTAGCTGCCGCGCTCCAGCACGTAGGCGGGCTTGGGTTCGGGCAGCTCCTGCATCGTCATGACATCGCGGATCGAATCGATCAGCGTGGCCAACTGCTGGCGAGCCTCGCGCAAAGCAGCGAGTTGGTTGCGATACGCCTCATCATGATTCGCGAGGTAGTAGTCGTACAGGGCTGCGCGTTGCGCCGGTTGGGATCTGTCCGCCATCGCTGCGGCCAGCGTGCCTTCCTGGAACAGCTCACGTGCCTCGATTGCGGTCAGCTCGCGATTGAACACCTTGAACTCATCGAGCATCCCATCCTTGAAGCCGCGATCGCGGAAGCGTTCACCGAGCGTGAGCGTGTGGCTGCCGTCGTGGATGTTCTTGTAGAGGTTGTCGCGCACGACCTCGGTATCAGCCCGTTCGCCATCGATGTAGATCGCCAGTCCCGCAGCCTTGCAGGAGCCATCGTAGGTGACGACGACGTGCTGCCAGTCGTTCACGCGGACAGGCTGCTTCGTGCGAATCGAAATCGCGTTGCCCGGCCAGAAGTGGATGATCGACCAGGTGAGATGGCCGTCCTCGATGAGCACCTGATAGCCCTGGCTGCCCGAATCGGTCCAGGCGCGCGAATGGTGGAAAACCACCGCCCGGTCATACGCATCGGCGGGCTTCATCCAGACGGAGAAGCTGAACGGATCCCATCGGCGAAACGCGCCCACACCGGGGAAACGCACGTGATTGTCGCCGCTCAGTTTCACTGCCTGGCCCACGCGGCCGGACACGAACTGCGGGTTGTCGTGCATCGCGCCGGGTTTGGATTCATCCGCGCGGTTGGCAATTTTCCCCTGAACGGGCGCTTCCAGCGGATAGTCGCCGATCAGCCCCGGGATGACGGGCTGGCGATCACCACTGGCGAGCCAGGCGGCAAATGCGTTACGCCGCGCGGCGCGCACGGCATGAAGCTTCTTTTCCGCCTCGGCCACACGCTTGCGCAGCATCTCAAGCTGACGATCCTGTTCGGGCGTCGACAGCATCAGCGAAGGTGGCGGGGTCGCCTGCGTGAAGTGCGACAGCAGCCCCGGCTCATCAATGTTCTGGAAGAAGGCGAAAAGCTGGTAGTACTCCTCCATCGAGATGGGGTCGTACTTGTGATCGTGGCAGCGGGCGCATTCGAGCGTCAGGCCGAGCATCGTCGTGCCGAACGTGTGAACGCGGTCAGCCACGTACTCGACGCGGAACTCCTCCTCGATGCTGCCGCCCTCAGCGGTCTGACGGTGCAGTCGGTTGAACAGGGTCGCCAGCCGCTGCTCGCGCGTCGCGTTGGGCAGCAGGTCGCCGGCAAGCTGCCATGTGATGAATTTGTCGTAGGGCAGGTTGTCGTTGAAGGCCTTGATGACCCAGTCGCGATAGGGCCAGACGTCGCGGTAAGGGTCGGTCTGATAGCCGAAGGTGTCGGCATAGCGGGCCAGGTCCAGCCAGCCCGCCGCCATGCGCTCGCCGTAGTGCGGCGAGGCGAGCAGCCGATCGACCACCTTTTCGTAAGCATCGGGCGACTGGTCCGCCAGAAAGGCGTCGATCTCCTCCAGCGTCGGCGGCAGGCCGGTCAGGTCGAGTGTCACCCGGCGGATGAGCGTTTCCCTGTCCGCCTCGGGCGCGGGGGAAAGGCCCTTGCGCTCCAGCTTCGCCAGGACGAAGCGGTCCAGGTCGTCGCGCACCCACGCCCCGTTCTTCACCGCGGGCAGCTCCGGCCGGCGCGGCGTGACGAACGCCCAGTGCGCGGTGTACTCGGCCCCCTGCGCGATCCAGCGCTCCAGCAGCGCCGCTTCCTCCTCGCTCACGGTGAGCTTGAAGTCGGGCGGCGGCATCCGTAACTGCGGATCGTGACTGCGGATGCGCATCAGCAGCACGCTCTGGTCGGGCCGGCCGGGCGTGATGGCGCGGCTGCGGCCATCCTTTAAGAACGCCGTGGCACCCTCGAACGTGTCCAGCCGAAGCCCCCCCGCCTTGGCGCGAATCTGCTCATCCGGGCCGTGACACGCAAAACAGCGGTCCGACAGGATCGGCCGAATCTGGCTGTTGAAGTCGATCCGCTCGTCGCTGTCGCCGGCAAACCCAGCCCCGGCGGCAACCAGAACGGTGAGGATCGAAATGCTTCGGAAAATGGGTGACAGCATGACCAAACCTCGGCGAAAGCGCATCGGACGCGCAGAAAAGTCACAATGCGGCGGGTTTGGCAGGTTGGCGCATTATACCACACAAGGCGTCGCAACACCGAACGGTCCGCAAAAGGCAGGCCAATGAACCGCCGCCGCGAGGCAGCCACACATCCAGGCAGCCCCCATAAAAAGAGATGGACGGCCCTCTGAGGCCGTCCATCCGGTTTCACCCATTTGATTCTGATCTGTAACGATCAGTTCCCCGTTTCGACGTTGACCACGGTGTCCTCACCGCCGCCGGCGTTGTGGGTGTCGTCACCTTCCCCACCGTCGACCGTGTCGTCACCGGTTCCCGTGGTGATGGTGTCATCGCCATCGCCCGCTTCGACGTAGTTGTCACCGTTGCCGGCATCGATGACGTCGTTGCCGCCACCGGAGAAGATCTGGTCATTTCCGTCGCCGGTGGTGATGGTGTCGGCGTCATCGCCGGTGACGACGGTGTTGTCGCCGGTGCCGTCGATGGTCACGATGTTCTCACCGTTGCCGGCATGGACGACGTTCTCGCCGTTGCCGGTGATCGTGATCTCGTCATCGCCGTCACCGGTCGTGACATGGTTGTCACCATTGCCCGTGATGGTCACGTCGTTCTCACCATCGCCAGCCTCGATGTTGTTGTTGCCATCGCCGTTGACCACGATCACGTCGTCGCCATCCTCAGCCGTGACATCGTTGTCACCATCGCCCGTGATCGTCACGGTGTTGGCGCCATTGCCGACATCAACCTGGTTGTTCCCGATACCTTCGATGGTGACGTCGTCGTTGCCGCCGTTGGTCTGGATGATGTTGTCGCCATCACCCGTGATGGTCACGGTGTCGTCACCATCATTGGCGATGATGCTGTTGCTGCCGTCACCGATGATGGTGATCTGATCATTGCCATCGACCGTCACGACGTTGTTGTCACCACCGCCGGTGATGCTCACGACGTTGTTGCCATCGCCGGCGCCGACACTGTTATCGCCATCACCTTCGATGGTGATCGTGTCATTGTCGTCACCTGTCGTGACATTGTTGTTGCCGTTGCCCTCGATCGTCACGGCATT
>Ga0207864_1002802_pt1 | contig 15731 bp, 12 predicted proteins | sample HigsolmetaAR202D_FD_184834 | JGI IMG/M metagenome (GOLD analysis project Ga0207864, IMG submission 184834) | Ionic liquid and high solid enriched microbial communities from the Joint BioEnergy Institute, USA - AR20-2-D (SPAdes) (version 2) ...
TCGCTGCACTCCGTCCAGCTTCGCTGGACTCCGTGCACCTCGGAGCGATTCCCTCCCTGGGCTCCTCTGTCCTGAGAAACTCAGGACCAACGGGACGTCATCTGTCCTCGCTGCACTCCGTCCAGCTACCGCTGGACTCCGTGCACCTCGGAGCGATTCCCTCCCTGGGCTCCTCTGTCGTGACTACGTCACGACCTACGGGACGTCCCTGGGCTCCTCTGTCGTGACTGCTTCACGACAAGCGGAACGTCATCGGCTCTCCGTGCGCTCCGTCCAGCGTTCGCTGGGCGCTGGGCGTCCTCGGAGCGATGCGGGGGCTGGGCGCCTCCGTCCTGAGAGAGTCAGGTCCAGTGGGACGTCATCAGGCCTCCATCGTATGCTCGAGAGTGATGACGTGGGCGATGCGCCTGCTTGGCTGCTTCGCTGCGATGCTGGTGGCGGTCGCTTGCGCGGCGATCGCCGGGCTCGAGCCCGTCGCAGACGAGGGACCGGTCGATTCGGGAGGTGACGCACACGCGGACGATGGGGGGACGGAGGCGGGCACGCCGGCCGATGCCGGTCACGACGCGCCGAGCTGCATGCAGAACGGAGAGCGCGGGTGCCGGCAGGCGGAGGACTGCTGCAGCGGCCAGTGCAGGGAGGACGGCATGTGCGTGAGGAAGTGCCAGATGCCGCCTCCCGCCGAAGGAACGTGCCCTTCGAGCGGAGAGCCCGACTGCTGCATCGGCTTCTGGTGCGGGGGCGGCTCGATCCTGCAACCGACGTGCAAGCCATGCACTCCGAGCGGCCAGCCGGCCGCACGCAACGTGCTCGGCATCCCGATCGAACGGTCCTGTTGCTCGAGAAAGGTGCGCGACGGGACCTGCGAGTAGTGGAGCGGCCCTCCTTCACCACACCCACGCGTCGGGCACGCTCGCTCGAACCAGGTGGACGACTCAGCTCCCCTCGCCCGACGAGCGCAGGAAGAAGTCGACCACGGCCGCCAGGTCCTTCTGGGCGGAGACGAGCAGGACGTTCATCCCTGCCTCGAACACCGACGCTCCGCGAGGCGCCTTGAAGGCCCCTTCGTTCGACATGCCCGCGACCACGCACGAGCGGGGGAAGCTCTTCGCTTGCGCGATCTTGCTGAGCGGCTGCCCGACGACCCACGAGTCCTCCGGGATCGTGAGCTCGACCGCGATCGCCTCTCCCGTGCCGAGCACCATCGAGTGGCGGATCGGCTCGAACTCGACGGCGGTCGCGAGGGCGCCGACGAGGACCTCCGTCTCCGAGAGGATCTGCCGGATGCCGACGGCCTCGTACACGGCGCGGTAGTTCGGGTCGCGCATGCGCACGAGCGTCCGCTTCGCACCGAGCGATCGAGCGAGCAGCGCCACGGCCAGGTTGTCGGAGTCGCGGTGGAGCATCGCGAGCACCGCGTCGGCTCGGCTCGGCTCGGCTTGCGCGAGCACCATCGCGTCGGTCGCGTCGCCGAGCAGCGTCACGATGCCGTGCGCCTCGGACGCCTGCTGGACGACGACCGCGTCCTTGTCGACGATGACGACGAGGTGCCCTTGCTTCTGGAGGTGGGCCGCGAGGCTCAAGCCACCGCGGCCGGCGCCTGCGATGATGATCTTCATGTTGCCTCGGGAGAGTGCGAAGTGTCGTGGGCGCTCAGCTTCAGCAGCCGCCGGTCGATTTCTGCGATCTCCTGCTCGGCCGTATCGGTCCCGACGAGACCGCGCCGGGCGGCGTCGAGGAGGGCCGCCTTCTGGGCCGAGAGGACCGCTCCGTCGATGATCTCGTCGTCGTGCGCCTCGGCCGCCGGTGAGCGGAGCCGACGCTCGGCCTCGATGATGATCCGCTGGAAGGCCGCTCGACGCTCCGCGTGCTCGGCGCGCGAGAGAAGGCCCGTCGCGAGCATCGCGTCGAGCTCGGTCTGCCCTCGCCTGGCGGCGATGAGGCGGGCGCGGGCCTGATCGAGGGCGTCGAACGTGGCTCCGGAGATCTTCATCGCGCGGAGGAACCGCCGGAACGGCAGCGCCTGCGTCATGAGCGTGAAGAACGTCACGCCGAAGACGATCGCGACGAGCCTCGAGCGGTACGGCATCGTCGCCGGCAGCGCGAGCACGGCGGCCATCGAGAGCGCGCCCTTGATGTTGCCGAACACCATCACGTGCTGCCACTTGAGCGGCACCACGTCACGACGAAGCGCGCGGAGGATGCCAAAGCAGCCGTACACCGCGACCGCTCGACCGACGTGCAGCGCGAGGACCGCGGCGAGGATCGACGGCGCCTCCGTGAGGAGCATGCGCGCGTCGAGCTGCATGCCGACGAGGACGAACAAGAGGACGTTGATGCTGAAGCCGATCGCCTCCCAGAAGCCCTGGAGCGCGAGGACGCGCGACGGCTCGAGCGCACGGCGCGCCGCCCGACCCACGACGAGCCCGGCCACGACGACCGCGATGACGGGCGAAGCGTGGATGCGCTCCGCGAGCAGCGACGTCGCGAACACGAGGACGCCGGAGGTCAGGATCCCCGTGAGGTGATCCGGCGTGCGCCGCAGCGCTGCCGCCCCCACGGCGCCGAAGATGGCGCCGATGGCGACGCCGCCCACGATCGCCACGAGCAGCGCCCGGACCGTCGCGGGCGTGTCGACGTGCCCCGTCATGACGATCCCCGAGCACAGGCTCACGAGGACGAGCGCCGTGCCGTCGTTGAAGAGGCTCTCGCCCTCCATGATCGCGGCGAGGCGATGCGGGACGCGCGTGCTGCGAAACGCGAGGAGCACGCTCACGGTGTCGGTGATGGAGAGGAGCGCACCGAGCAGGAGCGCCGCGGAGAACGGCAGCCCGAGAGCGAACGTCGCGACGCTGGCCGTCCCGACGAGCGAGATGGCGACGCCGGGGATCGCGAGCGCCAGGATGGGTCGGCTCGCCTCGCGGAGGCTGTCCGCGTCGGCGAACAGCGCTCCCTCGAACACGAGGATCGGAAGGAACGCGACGAGGACGACGTCCGGGTCGAGCGGCGAGTTCGGCAGGACGTTCGCGAACACCAGCAAGAGGCCGATGATCACGAGCGCGACGTTGTACGGAACCCCGATACGCTTCGCTCCGACGGCGACGGCGGCGCCGACGCCGAACACGGCGACGTAGCTCTCGAGCGCCGCCTGCATTCCGTGAGCGGTGGCACTCATGACGGCTCGACGGTCGTGCGCCCCGTCCCCTCGTGGGAGGGGCGCGGTGACAGTGGCTGATCGAGGCCCGATCGAAGCACTGATCCTCTCGATTCCACGGGCCCCACTGTAGGTGACACCGAGCGGATCCGGCAACCGCTGCTCGAAGTTCTTCCAAGCACGAGCGCCGCGCCGCGGTCAGGGCGTGCGCGTGCTCTCCGGAAGGGGCTCGTTCGCGATCTCGGCGAGATGCGCGAGCGCCGGCGGATAGAGGGCCGCGAGCGAGGCGAAGCCCGAGGCCGGCATTCGCAAGAGGACCGCCTCGGTGGCCGCTCGCACGGTGACGTCCGCGGCGCCCTTGCCCAAGAGCGACGCGTGACCGAAGGCCGTACCGCGCGCGATCCGCCTGGCAGGCTCGCCCTCCGGCTCGGCCATGACGTTGCCGGCGAGGAGGACGTAGAGGCCGTCGCTCCGGCGCCCTCGCTCCGCGAGGACGGTCCCCGCCTCGGCCCGCCGCACCTCGAACTTCTGCGCGAGCTCGAGCCGGACGGAAGGCTCGAAGGGCGCGAACAGCGGAGAGGTGTGCATGAGGTTCGTGACGAGCCGCCGCGCGAGCAGGTCGAAGAGCGCGTGCTCCACCTCGGGGTACTTCGCGGTGACCGCGTCGAGCGCGCTCTTCTCGATGCGAAGGGTCATGAGGTCGGTCTTCGCCCTCACGTCGGCCTGACGGGTCCCTTCGTCGAGCAGCGACGCCTCGCCGAAGACGTCACCCTCACGGAGGCGAATCTCCGGGCTGCCCGGCACGATGACGCGCGCGGTCCCCGACACGATCACGTAGAGCGCGAAGGCGCGCTCGTCGCGGACGATGATCATGGCGCCGGGGACGAACTCCACGAGCTCCGCCGCGCCCGCGAGGGCCAAGAGGGCGTCGCGGGAGAGCGCGGCGAACAGACGAACGGCCGCGAGTGAAGCGTACGCATCGTACGACGGCGGCGCCGAAGCCTCGGAGACACCGAGCTGCTTCGTCGACGGCGCGTCGTCGTCGTCCTCCACGAGCTGCACGGCGTCGCTCGACTCGAACTCTTCGAGGAGGATCTCGATGCTCGACTCGGGGGCGTCCTCGAACCGCACCTCGTCGACGTCCGAGTCCGCCGCACGCGCGAGCGGCACCGGCTTCACCACCTTCAGCGAAGGCGGCAAGGGCGGCGGCTTCACGCTCTCGTGCCGGAGCGGAGGCGGCGCGGGCGGACGCGCATTCGCGGCCCCCATCTCGCCGGAAGGCGAGCGCGCAGGCTTGGGCCGATCGGTCGCCGGCAGAGGCGGCGGCTTCACCACCGCCTTCGGCGGGCCCGGCGGAGCCTCTCGCCTCGCCTCCGCGGGCGTGTCGACGACCGCCCGCGCGAACGGGAGCGGGGGTGGCGCGGCCGTCTGGGGCAACGATCGCTCGAGGAGGTCGCCGCGCTCGGCGTCCATCGACTTGACGAGCTTCGCCATGGCGATGGCGCGCGGCACGAAGCCCCGCGAGAAGTAGCCGTCGAACGCGCGCACGAATGCGTCGACCGCCTCTTTCGTCTTCCCCGCCCGGCGATACGCCTCACCGAGACGTTGGGACCAGCGCGGCTCGAAGGGCTCCAGCTGCTCGAGCTGGGCGAGCGCCTTCACCGCGTCTTGCGGCCTGTTCTTCTCGACGGCTCTGTACCACTCGGCGCGAAGTGCTTCGGCGTCCACGCCTCGATTCTCTCACTTCTGCCGCGTGATGGTGCGAACGAACCGCGCGCCCTTCAGCGTCGTCACCGGCGCGTCGTCTGCGACGACGAGGTACCCGCCGCCGATCGCCGAGGTCGGCTGGAACCAGCCGCGAATTTCGCCGATGGTCGTGTGCGAGGCGTCCTCGAGGACGAACGTCTCGCCGGCGACCGAGCCCGGGACGACGTCGATGGTGGGCCCCGGACGCAGCGAGCCGTCCTCCGCGACGCGATACGTCTTCGCGGTCTTGCGCGCCGTCCCGCCCTGAGCCGCCGCCGCCTCCGCGTCCTCGACCATGCGCTCGTACAGCGCCTTGAAGGTGTAGTCGGAGACCCAGACCGGGTTGCAGTAGCTCATGAAGTCGTAGACGCGGTCGTCGGGATCGATGAGCTGCTTCTCGACGATGTCCCAACCCCAGACACCGATGCCCCCGCTCGTGTACGGGTACTTCTTGTCGATGCCCGCGGGGTTGCCGCACGGCGCGTGCGCTCGCCCCATCGCGTGGGCGATCTCCTGAGCCATCGTCCCGTACGCGCGCTCGGACGGGTAGCCGACGACCAGCGCCGCGCGCTGGGCTACGTCCCGAATCGGCGTCCACGGCGCGACACCGAGGACGCAGCCGCGCGCGCAGTACTCGCGCTCCGTCGGAGCCGGGTTGAAGATGCCCACGTAGTAGACGTCGTCCGGCGGCGCGTCGTCCCGACGCGTCTTCATGATCGCGTCGAGCAGGCCGTCCCAACCCGCCCCGGTGGGCTCCACGACGAGAGGCCAATTGAGCGGCTCGCGGACGGTGATCTCGACGTCCGCAGCGGGGTACAGCTTGTAGAGCCCGGTGCGGTAGCCCTCGACCGTCTTGTCGTCGAGCGGAGGCAGGCGGCCCGAGCCGTCCGCGTCGTACTGGACCGGCACGAGCTTCACCTTCAGCGTCGGAGCGACCGGACCGACGTTCATGGACAGCCCCGGCTCGTCGTCGCTCGCGGGATACCGCACCGTGGTCGGATCGTTCCCGCTGGGATCGCGCAGCTCCACGGAGAGCCGCGCGCCGGGCTTCACCTGATCGCCTTCGAGCTCGAAGATGAACGTCGACCGAATCTCCGCTTCGTCGAGCGTCGGCGTGATCGTGCGCGGCCCGTCGGTCAGGACGACGTCCTCTTCGCCGTCGACGTGCACGCGCAGCTCGGCCGTCAGGCGGAGCTGCTTGCGGAACGTCGACGTCCCCTCCGCCGGCGGTGCCGTGCGCGCGTGGACGCGCACGAGCGCGGGGCGCCCCGGGACCACCGGCGCGTTGGGCGTCGTGACCGCGCCTTCGTCGAGGAGCGTCACCTTCACGCCCTGGTAGACCGCGATCTGATTGAACGACACGAGGGTGTCGATGGTCTCGGGCGCGTTGCCGGCCACGTCGACGTCCGGCTGCGGCGCCTCGCTCGGGGTCACTCCACATGCCAGGCCGACGGTGGCGAGCAGAGCGAGGAGCGGTGCCGAGCCTTTCAACATGAGCGACGTTCTCCAGTGCTACGCGATGGCTCGCGCCCATCCCCCGTCCCGCACCGAAGCTCTCGAGCTGCGTTGCGGTCGCGAGCGCGCGGGCGTCATAGCACGAGCACAGGGGTCGGACGACGTCGCACCCCTCTTCGCGACGTTACGAATGCGTCTCTTCCACTGGCGACGGCCCGTTTCGCTACAGTCGCGACGTGACGGAGGGCTTCGTCCTCGACATCGCGCTCGCTTTCGCGCTCCTCGCATCGTGGGCCATCGTCTTCCGGTGGGCACGGCTCACGTGGCGGCCGGCGCGACTGTTGCTTGCGGGGCGGTATGCGGAGGCCCGCGTCGCTGCCGAGCGCCTGGCACGCTCGTGGCTGCGGGTCTTGCCGAGCGTGCGCATGTCCGCGGCCTACACGCGTGCCTGCGCGCCCATCTCGAGGGCGACCTCGAGGCGTCGCTCGCGGCGCTCGCTCCCCTCACGGCGAAGCCGGCCCGCCTCCGTGGAAACCTCCTCTACGCCGTGCGATCCATCGAGGCCGCGAATCTGATCCTGCTCGATCGTGATCACGACCGGGCGTCGGCGCTCCTCGAGGAGGCAGCGCGCGTGCATCGCCCGCCCGAAGACTTCCTGCTCGCGGCGCACGCGCGCCTCGGCTCGGGAGACGAGCGCGGCGCCGAGGAGCTCTTCGTCGCCGCGGGCGAGGACGCCGGCGGCGGTCGGGGGCGCCTGGGCACCGTGGTCCTGCTCGAGGGCGGCCGGCAGCGGGAGGCGATCTTCCACTTCCTGCGCGGCCTGTACCTCGTGAAGGTCGGGCGATCGGCGGAGGCGCAGCGCGATCTCGAGATCGCCGCGCGAAGCCCGATCGAGAGCCTGTACGTCCGGCGTGCCCGCGCGCTGCTCGCGCCGAGCTCCCCCGAGGTCGACGGACCGTCGTCGCTCGCGCCTCAGGTCGTCGCGAAGGACGCCGGGACGTCGGACTGACGCCCGACGCGCGACGCGATCACGCGCCGAGCCTCATCGAGCCGCGCCGACCTCGTGGAGCATGAACGCGAGCATGTCGGTCGTCTCCTCGATCTCGGCAGCGAGCGGCTTCCCCGCGCCGTGGCCCGTGTCGCTGCTCGCGCGGAGCAGGATGGGACGATCCGAAGACGACGCCGCTTGGAGCCGAGCGACCATCTTGCGCGAGTGGTACGGATCGACGCGCGTGTCGTTCGCGCCCGTCATGAGGAGGACCGCAGGGTACGGCACGTCGTCCTTCACGTTGTGGAACGGCGAGTACGCGTACAGCGCGCGGAACTGCGTCTCGTCCTTCACCGATCCGAACTCCGTCACGTTGAAGGCGCCGTTCGGGCTCAGCTCGGCGCGGAGCATGTCGAAGAGGCCCACGGCGGCGACGGCCACGCGGAACATCTCCGGGTGCTGGACGAGCGCGGCGCCGACGAGGAGACCACCGTTCGAGCCTCCGCTGATCGCGAGCCGCTCGGGCTTCGTGTAGCCGAGATCGAAGAGCGCTCGCGCGCACGCCGCGAAGTCGTCGAACACGTTCTGCTTGTTCGTGAGCATCCCGGCCCGGTGCCACTCCTCGCCGCGCTCGCTCCCTCCGCGCAGGTTCGCCTCGGCGACGATCCCGCCGTGATCGAGCCACACGCGGTACCGCGCGCGCATGCGAGGCTTGATCACGATTCCGAAGCCTCCGTAACCCGTGAGCCATGCGGGCCGATCGCCGTCGAGCTTCGCGCCGCGCCGCCGGAGGACGGACATCGGCACCCTCGTGCCGTCCTTCGAGACGCACGTCTCGCGGACGACCTCGACGTCGCTCATGTCGAACGCGGCCTTCTTGGCGAGCGCCGTCGGCACGAGCCGATGCTCGTTCGCGCGGTAGAGCATCCATCGCGGCGGCTCGACGTGGCTCTCGACGCGGAGAAGGAGATCGTCGCCCGTCCGAATCCAGCCGGTCACGCTCGCGATCGGCGGCAAGGGCAAGACCGCGGCCGACACGCCGCGCGCCCCGGGCGCGATGATCGTCACCTTCGGGGGAGGCGCGTTCTTCTTCGGCTTCTGCCGCGGCGGCTCGCGCGCGAGCGGCTCGGGCTGGACGTCGAGGGGGAACCGCCGCACGCGCGCGGGCCCGTCCACGATTTCGATCGTGTAGAGCGCGTCCGCCGTGACGACCACGTCCTCGATCACGGCGTCTCCTTCCGGCACGATCTCGACCGGGCGCTCCGTGAAGGGCGGCGCGAAGGCGAGCACCTTCCCGCGAGGCGCGCTCTTGCGGGACACGACGTAGATCTTCCCGTTCGGCCCGAACGCGGCGGCCGACGTCTCGTCCTCGAAGCGCGAGAGGCGCTTCCACGCGCCCGACTCGAGGACGTGGTGCTCGACCTCGCCGCCGTCGCCGTTCGACACGCGCGCGAGGATCAATTTGCCGTCGTCGCTGCGGAGGAGCTCGATCTCCGCGATGCGCGGCAGGTCCTTGCCGAACGCGTACACGTCGGCCGACTCGGGCGTGCCGAGCTTGTGGAACCAGACCTGCTGGTAGAACCCGAGCTCGGCGGCCGGTCGCTCGCCCGGCCGCGGGTAGCGCGTGTAGAAGAGCCCGGACCCGTCGGCGTTCCACGCGACGCTCCCGCCCGCGGTGCCGCCGTGGACGCGAGGGATGGTCTCGTTGCGATCCTTTCCCGTGGCGACGTCGACGAGATGCAGGTCGCCGCTCTCGGTCCCGTCCTTCGACAGCGAGACCGCGACGACGCGTCCGTCCGGCGACGGGACGAAAAAATCGATCGTCGTCCTGCCGCTCGGATCGAGGACGTTCGGATCGAGGACGACGCGCTCTTTCGCCGGATCGACGCCCTTGGACGTGATCGGGCCGAGATCGACGAGGACCCGTTGCTGCTTCGGAGGCTCTTCTTTCAGCGCGAAGACGCGCCCGCCCCCCTCCCGGAGCGCGACCCAGTCGGGCGCAGACGCCTCGAGGATCGAGGCCACGCGCTCGCGCACGGCGGCGCGCTCCGGGAGCGCATCGAGCGTCGAACGAGCGAGCGCGTTCTGCGCATCGACGAAGGCACGGACCTCGGCGCTCGTGCCGTCCTCGAGCCACTCGTAGTCGTCGGTCACCTGCGTCCCGAAGTACGTGTGCACGACGGGCCGCCGCGGCGCGGGTACCGGAGGAGCACGCCGCGGCGCCGAAACCTCGGGCGCCGGACTCTCCGCCTCTTGCGGATGCGCCGCAGGCGGACGCCGCGCAGCCGGCGCGCACGCGGCGACGACGAGGAGGGCGGCGGAGAATCGGGCAGCGAGGCTCACGTTCGAGGACCCATCCGACGATCCGAGGAGACGATCCCGACGGCGGGCGAGCCCCCTCGGACGACACGCTGGCGTCTACCGACGCTTTCCCGGCGCGGCAACCCGTTCCGCTTCCGCCGGGGCTCCCTCGCCGCTCGCCGTCGTCGCGCTCACGGCGAACGCGACGCGAGCTCGCCTTGGTCGACGCGCCGTTCCTGGTGCCCGAGCCGGACGTCCATCCGAGGATGTCGGGCCACGAAGCGACGCAAGCGCTCGAGGCTGTCGGCGCCCTTCTTCTTGTCGGCGGAGAAGCTCCCGGGCGGCACGCCATGCTCCCATCCCCACGCCGTGTGGCACGCATCACCGGTGAGGAGGACCGGCCCGGTCGGCGTGCGCGCGACGTAGGCCGTGCTGCCGGGGGTGTGCCCCGGGACGTGGATCGCCCAGACCGATCCGTCGCCGAAGACGTCGAGCAAGCCGTCGAAGACGCCGTCCGGATCCTGCGAGAAGCGCCATACGGACAGCGGCGGCTTGCCCTCGAGCGCGCGATCGATGATCGGCGACACGAAGAGGTTCTGGAAGCTCCGCTCCGAAACCTCACCGGGGCCCACGAACACGGGCGTACCCGCCGGAACGTCGCGCAACCCCGAGACGTGATCGGCGTGGAGATGCGTGAGGAAGACGCCGGCGACACGCTGCCCCTTCCGTTCGATCCACGTTCGCGTGTCGATCCGACGCGTCATGCGATCCACGTGCATGAACTTCGCCGCGAGCCCCCGGATGGCCGCCTCGTCGGGCGCCTCGAACAGCGCGCGTTCGACCCCGGTATCGACGAGGAAGAGCCCACGCGTCGGATGATGAATCGCGTGGAAGGCCACGTGGATCGGCTCGTCGCGGTCGACGAGACCGGCCTTCTTCGCGGTGGGGTGATCGAGATCGAGCAGACCGGAGAGCGACACCGCCCAGTCGGCCCCGATCACCGTCTCGACGGTGACGGGCCCCGGCTCGTCGACGATCGCCTCGAGCGACGAGGCCGACGCGGGCGCCCCGAGCCCGGCCGGCGTCTCGGGGTGGCTCGTCACGGAGCTGCAACCGGCGAGCGCGTAGGCGAGCCCGAGCCCGGCGAACATGAACGTCACTTTGCTTTGGAGCGTGTGCATGCCTCGAGCTTGGGGCATACAAGCTCGCATGAAAACTGACGAAGTTTGAATGTTATCATGCGCTCATGCATGTCCCGTGGGAGGACGTCCAGCTCTTTCTCGCCATCGCGGAATCAAAGAGCGTCACCGCCGCCGCGCGCCGGCTACGCATCACGCAGCCGACCGCGAGCCGGCGGCTCTTGCAGCTCGAGTCGTCGCTCGGCGAGCGCCTGTTCGTACGCAGCGTCGAAGGCGTGACGCTGACGCCGTTCGGAGAGCGCTTGCTCGAGCCGGCGCGCCGCATGGCGGAGTGGGCGGGCGAGGTCGATCGCGCCGCCGCGCGCGCGGAGACGTCGCCGCGCGGCGTGGTCCGCATCACGGCACCGCCGGCCGTCGCCTTCGAGCTCCTCGCGCCGTTCGCCGCGTGGATGCGCTCGGAGCTCCCCGACGTCCGCCTCGAGGTGATCGCGTCGGTGCAGTACCTCGATCTCGCGCGTCGCGAAGCAGACCTCGCGCTCCGGCTCACCCCCGGCTCCGCGGAGCTCCTCACGCTCGCATCGCTCCAGCACGAGATCGGAGCGTTCGCCGCCCCTGCTTACGTGAAGAAGCTCCCGAAGAAGCCACGCCTCTCCGACATCGCGTGGATCGGGTGGGCGCCCCCCCTCGACCACCTCTCGCCCAACCCCGAGCTCGCGAAGGCGATCCCCGGCTTCGAGCCCGTCTTCGCGTCGGACGACTTCCTCGTCCAGCTCCGCGCGGCCGAAGCCGGCATCGGCGCCATCTTCCTCGGCCGCGTGAAGCATCGCTTCTCGACGACGAGCCTCGTCGAGGTCGACGTGGACGTCGGTCGGATCCTGCGCACCCTCCACCTCGTCTGCGCGAAGAGCGCGCTCGACATCCCTCGCGTCCGCGCCGTCGCCGACCTCCTCGTCCGAGAGCTCACGCTCGCGCGCCGAACGCCACGAGCGGAGCGCCGAACGAAGCCGTGAGGCCGGCGACGAAGGCGCCCGCGGACGACGCCGTCCCGCGGCCCCGTCATGCGGACGCGAAGGCTCGCCCGCAGGCGAGCCCCGGCCGGCCGACTACTCTTCGTACGTGGGCGCGAGGACGCGACCGGTGAAGAGCACGGCGCCGGTCGGAACGTCCCGCACGAAGAAGAGATACGGCTTGTCGACGAGGACCTGCTTCGCCGGTTCGGCGGGCGCCGAAGTCTTGACTCCGACGACCGCGGTGGCTGCGGCCGCCTCGGTCCCCTTCTCGTTCAGCTTCACGAAGGCCTGGTGGGCGACGTCGCTCACGGCGAGCGACTCGCGAGCCATCCCGCTGAAGTCGGCCTTGGCGAAGGTGGTCGTCATCCCCAACGCGATGAGCTCGTCCTTGAGGCTGATCGTCGCGCCTTCGATCCTCACCTTCGGCATCGTCAGGTCGACGTACGCCGGCTCGAGCTGCGAGATGATCGAATCGAGCAGCGTTCCATCGAGCTTCGCTTCGAAGGCTTCGAGGTCGGTCGGCACCACGACCACGAGCTCGAGATTCCGGCCCTCGTAAGGCACCGCGACGAGCTCGGCGTCCTCCGTCTGCGCCCAGCGGAACGAGTCGCTCGTCCGTTGGATCGCGGCCACCTCCGCGTTCCCGTCGGGCTTTCGGAAGCTCATCGTCGTCGACTCGAACGGCTCCAGCCACGCGGCGTTGAAGTAGACGGTGTTGACGAGCACGAAACGCGTCTTCGGCTCGAGGCTGGCCGGAAGGAGCTCCTTGATCCGGCCTTCCGTCTTCTTCTCCGCCCACGCGTTGATTCGGAGCCGCGCGGTCTCCGCCTGCTGGATGAAGTCGACGAGCTTGATGCCGGCGTCGTAGTGGACCGCCAAGGTGTCGAGGAACGGCGCCTCCCAGGACGTCGTCTGCTCGCCCCAGAACGAGTTGTCCATGTTGAGGCGGAACCCCTTGCCGTCGCTCCCCTGCCCGCCGTCGGCCGCGCGACTCTCGAGCTCGAGCGCGACCTTGTTCATCGCCGGGTGCAGCTCGTTCTGCGGCACGGTGAAGTGAAGGACCTTCGCGATCTCCTCCGCCGTCGCGCCGCGCGCGCCGGCGTAGAGCATCGCGAACGCGCTCGACACGCTGTGTGCCGAATAGAAGAGGTTCTTCCCCTTCGCTTTGCCGTTCACGAGCTGCTTGTGGAGATCGAGCCCGAAGCTCGCTGCGTCGCGCGTCACTTTGGCGACGGTCGCAGGGTCGACGTTCGGCGACCGATCGCGCTGCAACGACGAGCGCGCTTCCTTCACGTCATACGACTGCTCCGTGTCGGAGCCGCTCGGCTGCTCGGTGTTGGAGTCATCCCTCGCGCATGCGGCGAGCGTGGCAGCGGCAACGAGAGCGAGAACGGAGACGGCGGTGGACGTCTTCATGGCGCCATCGCAAATCCAAGATCCATGCCGCACGTCCAATCGTCGAAAATCCCTGTCATTCTCCTTCGGTGGCGCGCCATCGCCCGAGACAGACGGAACCATCCCCGGCTGGCGGCACACTTCGGCACGGCGCCGGACGCCTCTGTCCGGGAGAGAACGCAGCGCTGACGCAAAAAGCCTTGGATTTTGCTGCTCGAACGAGATGGCACACCGGTTGGTGATAGGGTGCGACCATGAAGCTCGCCGCCACCCCGACGATCCTCGCTCTCCTCGCCACCGCCGCGCTCGCGGCTTGCTCGGGTGATGACTCGAGCTCCGAGCAGCTCGATGCCGTCAAGGAGGCGCGCTCGTCGTTGCAGCGTGATCGAGCGCCGAACGTGAGCCCTGACACGGTCGCCCGGGTCACGCGCGACGGAGCGAGCTTCGGGCTCGATCTCCACAAGCAGCTCGTCAACGGCAAGGCGAAGGGAAAGAACCTCTTTTACTCCGCCCACAGCGTGTCGAGCGCCTTTGCGATGCTCTATGCGGGCGCGCGCGGCACGACGGCGGAGGAGATCGCGAACGTCCTCCACTTCACGGTACCGCCGAGCGATCTCCATCCCGCGATGAACAAGGTGTCCCTCGAGCTGGAGAGCCGCGCGGCCGACGGCGGCCAAGGGATGGACGGCCAGGGCTTCCGCCTGAACATGAACAACACGTTCTGGGGTGAGCAGACGACGCCCTGGGAGACGCCTTTCCTCGACACCCTGGCGGTCCACTACGACGCGGGCATCAAGCTCGTCGACTTCATCCACCAGGCGGAGACGGCCCGGCTCCAAATCAACGCGTGGACGGAGAAGAAGACGGAAGGCCGCATCAAGGAGCTCCTCCCGGAGGGCAGCCTCGATCCGTCGACGCGCTTCGTCTTGGTGAACACGGTCTACTTCAACGCGGCGTGGGCGGAGGAGTCCGACTCCACGACGATGAGCTTCACGCGGCCCGACGGGATCGGGGAGGTGGCCGCGATCCGGCAGACGAGCCGCTCGATCCGCTGGGCGCAGACGGAAGACGCCGAGCTCGTCGCGGTTCCCTACGAGGGCCGGAAGCTCGAGCTCGTGGTCGTGGTGCCGCCCGACCTCGAAGCCTTCGAAGCGAAGCTCGATGGAACGCTGCTCGATTCGATCATCTCGCAGCTCGAGCCGGCGTACGTCGACCTGACGATGCCGAAGGTGAGGATCGAGGGCGAGACGATCAGCCTCAAGGCCGAGCTCAAGGCGTTGGGAATGGAGACCACCTTCGACGGCCCGGACCTCGGCGGCATGACGAGCACGCCGCTCACGGTGGACGACGTCTACCACCAGGCCTTCGTGAAGCTGAACGAGAAGGGAACGGAGGCAGCCGCCGCAACGGCGATCACCGGGCGTGAGGCGTCGGCGCCCGTGGATTCGCCGAAGACGGTGCTCGTGGACAAGCCGTACCTGTTCTTCGTGCGCGACCTTCCGACGGGAGCGGTGCTGTTCACCGGACGCGTTCTTTCGCCGGAGTACCACGACTGACAGCGGCGCGCGTTCCGGGTCGGGGTCGGGGTCCGGGTCGGGGTCAGGGTCAGGGTCGGGGTCAGGGTCGGGGTCAGGGTCAGGGTCAGGGTCAGGGTCCGAGTCGGGGTCAGGGTCCGGATTCCGGGTTCCGGATCCCGAGCTCCGGGTTCCGGTCCGAGCTCAGGAGAGGTGATCGAAGCCGCAATGCGCGGAACGCGTCATCCCAAGCCCGCACTCGATTGGGCAACAATGGTTGCGATGCCGTCGGCGCGACCGGACGGCGCGTCGTCCCGCCCACTTGATTGGGCGACGTTCGATCGAGGCGCCGATAGGTATGAGTCCAGCTCTCGCCAGGGCGTGATCTCCTCGGAGCGGCCGGCGTGTGTGAGACGACGATGTGCAACCGGCCGGTCGCTTCCGTGCGCGCGACGTTCCGGTCGAGCGCGAGATTCCGGTCGCCGCCGCGCGCACGAAGCGGAGCGGGCCGCGGGTAGGCGAAACCAGCGGCCCTGCTCAGACTGCGGAGGGCTCTTTTCACCGCGATCGACGAGCGAGCTTGTACAGGGTGGCGATGATGCGATCGATCGTCTGGACCTCGCGAGCGACGAGCGCGGCTTCCAGATAGCCGGCCCGCCGGCGATGCGGAGCGCGAGGATCACCTCGCGCCCACTGTTCATGGCGCTCTCGAGGCGAAGGGTGCGGTTCGCGCCGGACGCGTAGAGCCCCTCACCGGCGTTCAGGCCGACGGAGGTGACGGCGCGCCGCATCTGCTTGGCGAGATCGGAGTCGTGGCGACCGATGACGCGGCTGAGGCGGTGTACGGCGCCGACGGCTTCGACGATGTCATCGAGAATGCGCAGCTTCATGAGCCACTCCTTTGTACCCGTCTGTGGACGGACGTTCGATGCAGGCTTGACGGGGCGTAGCTACGCCGCGGGCGGCGCCCAGCGATGCGGGAGCAGCGCATCGATGTCGGATGCGGGATGCGTGCTGACGCGAAGGAGG
>Ga0207864_1002803_pt1 | contig 15731 bp, 15 predicted proteins | sample HigsolmetaAR202D_FD_184834 | JGI IMG/M metagenome (GOLD analysis project Ga0207864, IMG submission 184834) | Ionic liquid and high solid enriched microbial communities from the Joint BioEnergy Institute, USA - AR20-2-D (SPAdes) (version 2) ...
TACGTGCTGGGCCAGGAACCCGACCGGGTGGATCGCGGTCAGCTCCCGCCCCAGCACGTAGAAGGGGACCTGCGGGCCGGGGAAATTGGTCACCAGCAGGTTGAAGAGCCGGGTCGAGAAGTTGATCGCCGCCGTCGGCGCCAGCAGCAGCGGCGGCGCGAAGTCCCGGAACCAGTCGTTGAGGCCCCAGATCGCTTCGGCGCCGAACGGCTGCTTGGACGACTTCAGCCGGTCCATCGCCTCCCCCACCGCCCGCAGCCGCGCCACTGGGTCGGCGATCCCGACCGGCAGCGGCCCCCGCATCGCGGTCAGCTTGTTGCCCAGCTCGCCGTGCTCGTCCTCCATCCGGATCGAGACCGGGACCAGCGCCTTCAGCTCCGCCCCGTCGACCGCCTCGCCGCGCTCCGCCAGCCAGCGGCGCAGAGCGCCCGCGGTGACCGCCAGCGAGACGTCGTTGACGGTGACCCCGAAGGCGCTCTTGATCCGCTTGAACTCGGCCAGGTCGAAGTCGCGCCAGGCGAAGGCGCGCCGCGGGCCCACCTCCCGGTTCAGGGGCACGCGCGGGGCCGGGCGGGCGAGGTTCCAGGCCACCTCCCACAGCCCGGCGAGGCCGTTGGCGGCGCGGCGCCGGGCGCGGGCCGGGTCGCGGGCGGCGAGGGCGAGTCGGCGCGCCAGGCGCGGCACGGCGGCCAGCAGGCCGACCAGCCCCCGACCCGCCAGCCCGAGGGGGCCGGGCGCCCGCTGCGGCCGCCAGGGCGCCTGCGTGCGGTCCGGCTCGGAGCGCGGCTCGACGTCGAACAGCAGCATCCCGATGTCGACGGCGGAGATCCCGTCGGCCATCGCGTGGTGGGTGCGGTAGACGATCGCGAAGCGCTCCTCGGCGAAGCCCTCGACGACGTGCAGCTCCCACAGCGGCTTGGAGCGATCCAGGGGCGGCGCCAGCAGCTCGTCGACCAGCTCCCGCAGCTCCGCCTCCCCGCCCGGCTCCGGCAGCCGCGCCCAGCGCACGTGCCGCTCGATCTCGAAGCTCGGGTCGTCGGCCCAGTACGGCGTCCCCAGCCGCAGCGGCGGCCACAGCAGCCGCTGGCGCAGCCGCGGCAGGAGGTGGACGCGGCTGCGAATGTGGGTCAGCAGGTCCTCACGGGAGGGCGGGCGGCCGGCGAACTCCAGCACCGCGCCGATCGCCATGTGGCCGTTGCCCTTCTCGTTCTCCAGGAACGAGGCGTCGAACGACGTCAGCCGGTCCATGTGGCGGTGCGGCATCTCCCTCCCTCTCCTTGCCCCGGTGATACCCGGCTGCCCGGGGCTACCACCTTCCCATAAACAGGCCGGTTTGTCAGCAGGTGGCGACCCCTCGGCCGCAGCCGTCCCAGCCGCGCTCGTCGCGGCCGTGACGGCGGACGCGACCCGGGCCGGGACCGACCGCCCGCCGACGCCCTACGCCGCCGCCTGCAGGGCGCCGGGCCGCGGCCCCTCCCCGGCGCCCTCGGCGGCGCCCTCGCCGCGCTCCTCGCGCGGCAGGCGCCGCGAGACGACCCGCGTCACGCCGTCGCCGCCCATCGTCACCCCGTAGAGCACGTCGGCGGCGTCCATGGTCCGTTTCTGGTGGGTGACGATCACGAACTGGGCGCGGTCGGAGAAGCGGCGCACCAGCTGCAGGAAGCGGTCGATGTTGGCGTCGTCCAGCGCCGCCTCGACCTCGTCGAGGATGTAGAAGGGGCACGGCCGAGCGAGGAAGACGGCGAACACGAAGGCCAGCGCGACCAGCGACTTCTCGCCCCCCGACAGCAGCGACAGCCGCCGCATCGACTTGCCCGCCGGGGTGACCTCGATCTCGACCCCGAACTCGTCCGGGCGCTCCTCCTCGGCGTCGGGGTCCGGCTCCTCGTCGCCCTCGCCCCCCGCGCCCTCCGCGGCGCGCACCGGCCGCAGGCTGACCCGGCGCAGCCGCCCGCGGCCGCCCGGGAACAGGTGGGCGACCATCTCTTCGAAGTTCTTCGCCGTCGCCTCGAACGTCTCCTCGAAGGCGCGCTCGATCTCGGCGTCGATTTCGCGGATCAGCGCCTCCAGCTCCCGCATCCCGCGCTCGATGTCCTCGCGCTGCGCCTGCAGGGACTCGACGTGCTCGCGCGCCTCCTCGTATTCCTGCTCGGCCAGCGGGTTGACCGGCCCGATCTGGGCGCGGCGTCGCGCCAGCCGCTCGAGGCGGCGCTCGATCTCGGCCCGCTCCTCGTCGGACAGCGGCTGCTCGGCGGGCGGCACCTCCTCGCCCAGCCGCTCGGCGATCGAGGCCAGCTCCCGCTCCGCCTCGGCGCGCCGGTCGCCGAGGTGGGCGGCCTCGACCTCGGCCCGGGTCAACTCGTCGGCGGTCTCCTTCATTCGCGCCTGCAGCTCCGCCTCCTGGCGGGCGCAGGCGCGCAGCTCCTCGGCGATCTCGTCGCCGTCGCCCTCGCCACCGACCACCCGCGCTTCGATCGACTCGACGCGGCCGCGCAGCGCCTCCCCGACCGCCTCCGCCGCGGCCAGCGCGGAGCGCAGGTCGTCCAGCAGCTCCTCGGCGGCGGCGACGCGGGCCCGCATCGCTTCCCGGCGCCGCTCCCCGAGCAGCCCTTCGGCCCGCCGCGCGTGCCGCGAGGCGCGCTCCGCCCCGGCGCGGACCTCGCCCAGCGCCGCCTCACGCGCCTCCTCCGAGGCGTCGTCGCTGCGCGCCACCCCCAGCGCCTCGCCGGCCGCGCGCAGCCCGGCGTCGATCTCGCCCAGCTCGGCCGCGAGCTTGCGCGCCCGCTCGCCGGGGGCGCCGCCGCCGAGGTCGAGCGTCAGCGGCCCCAGCTCGGCGCGCAGGGACTCCAGCTGTGCCTCCAGCTCGGCCTCGCGCGAGGACAGCGCCCCGGCCCGCAGCGCCACCTCCTGCTGGCCGCCGCGCAGCTTCGTCAGCAGGCCCCAGGCGCGGGTGCGGGCGCGGTCGCGCTCGGCGAAGCGCTCCTCGGCGGCGCTGCGGCGCCGCGCCACCTCGGCCAGCCGCTCCTCCAGCTGCGCCCGGTCGGCGCGCGCCCGCTCCGCCGCCTGCTCGGCCGCCGCCGCCCGGTCGGCCCCGAAGCGCAACTCCTCGGCCACCAGGCGGCCGCGCAGCGACAGCTCCTCGCGCTCGATCCGCGCCCCCAGCTCGGCCGCCTGCGCCTGGCGCTTCAGCGGCCGCAGCCGCGCCCGCGCCTCGCGCTCCACGTCCAGTGCCCGGTCGAGGTTGTCGGCGGCGGCGCGCAGTTTCAGTTCCGCCCGCCGGCGCCGTTTGCGGTGCTTGCCCAGCCCCGCCGCCTCCTCGATCAGCAGCCGCCGCTCGCGCGGCTTGGAGTTGACGATCGACTCCACGCGGCCCTGGCTGATCACCGAGTGCATCTCGCGCCCCAGGTTGGTGTCGGAGAGCACGTCGGTGACGTCGGCCAGCCGACAACGGGCGCCGTTGAGCCGGTAGCCGCCCTCGCCGTTGCGGTCCAGCCGCCGTTCGATCGCGATCTCGGTGAACTCGGTCGCGGCGCGGCCGTCGGAGTTGTCGATCACCACCTCGACCGAGGCGCTGTTGCGCCGCCCGACGCCCTTGCCGCCGTCGGAGATCACGTCCTGCATCGAGGCGCCGCGGATCGCCCCCGGGCTCTGCTCGCCGAGCGCCCACAGCACGGCGTCGGTGATGTTGCTCTTGCCGGAGCCGTTGGGGCCGACGATCACGCTCACCCCGGGCGAGAACTCGAGGCTCGTGCGCTCGGGGAACGACTTGAACCCCTTCATGGTGATCGATCTCAGGTACATGTCTCAGGGCACCTCGCAGCCCCCAGCTTCACGGCCGGCTCGGACGGGATCGGGGCGCGATCAACCCCCAAGTTGCGCCAAAGCGCGCTCCGCCGCGACCTGCTCGGCCGCCTTCTTGCTGCGCCCGACCCCGGTCCCCACCGTCTCGGAGTCGACGATCGCGGCGACCTCGAAGGTGCGCCGGTGCGGGGGCCCGTCGGACGCCAGCACCTCGTAGGTTACGCGCGCCCCGCGCCGGGCCAGCAGCTCCTGCAGCGCCGACTTGAAGTCGACCCGCGTCTCGGCCGCGTGCTCGATCCGCGGCGCGAACGCCTCCGCGACCGCGGCCGCGGTGCGGTCGAAGCCGAACGCCAGGTGGCAGGCGCCGATCAGCGCCTCGGTCACCTCCGGCACCGGCCGCTCGCCTTCCAGCAGCACGGAGGCGGGGATCGCCCCGGTGACGCCCTCGGGCTCGCTCGCCGCCAGCATCTCCGGCACCCCCAGCTCGCGCCCCACCTCGGCCACCGAGACGCCGCTCACCGCCTGGTTGAGGATCTTGGTCAGCCGCCCGGCGGCGAAGTCCTCGAACTGCTCGTGGATGCGGGCGGCGACCGCGAGGCCGAGGACGCTGTCGCCGAGGAAGGCAAGCCGCTCGTAGGAGTCGACGCGGCGCTCGGTCCAGGAGGAGTGGGTGAGCGCCTGGCGGCGCAGCGGCTCCGGCAGCTCCTCGACCAGGGCCTTGAGCCGCGCGACGGGGCTCTTGCGCCGGCGCGCCACCGGTCAGGCCGGGGCGTGCTCGACCACGAAGGAGACCGCGTCGCCGACGGTGCGGATCTCGGCCGCCTGCTCCTCGGTCACCCGCACCCCGTAGCGGTCCTCGAGCTCCATCACGAGCTCGTAGAGGTCCAGCGAGTCGGCGTCCAGGTCCTCGCGGAAGCGCGTGCCCTCGTCGATCCGCTCGATGTCGATTTCGAGCTCCTCGGCCAGGTGCTCGCGGACGAGCTGGAGGACTTCGTCACGATTCACGACGCCCTTCCTATCACGCCCCCCGGCCCTCCGCCAACGCGCCGCGACCGGCGCCGCCGGCGCGCAGCAGCGCGGCCGTGCGCCCCACCGCGTCGACCTCGACGCCGCGGGCGGCGAGGCGGATCGCGTTGGCGATCCCGTCCGGCCCGGAGCTGCCGTGCCCGACCACCGCGATCCCGCGCAGCCCGAGCAGGATCGCGCCGCCGGTCGCGTCGGGGTCCAGTTCCCGCCGCAGCCCGCCGAGGGCCGGCTTCAGCAACAGCCCGCCGACCGCCGCCAGCGGGTTGGAGCGGGCCGCGTCGCCGATCGCGCCCGCGACCACCTTCGCGGTCCCCTCCATCAGCTTCAACGCCACGTTGCCCGTGAAGCCGTCGCTGACCACGACGTCGGCGCGGCCGGCGGGCAGGTCGCGGCCCTCGACGTTGCCGACGAAGCGGATCCCGGGCGCCTCGGTGAGCAGCCGGTGCGCCTCCGCCACCTCCGGGCGCCCCTTGCCGCGCTCCTCGCCGACGTTGAGCAGGCCGACGCTCGGGTCGGCGACGCCGAGCACCGCGGCGCTGAAGGCGGCGCCGAGGAAGGCGAACTGGACCAGGTGCTGGGCGCGCGCCTCGACGTTGGCGCCGACGTCCAGGAACAGCACCCGCTTGCCGGGCACCGGCAGCTGCACCGCCAGCGCCGGGCGCTGCACGCCCTTCAGCCGCCGCAGCCCGAAGGTGGCGGCGGCCATCGCCGCCCCGGTGGAGCCGGCGCTGACCATCGCCTGCGCGCCCCCCTCGGCGACGTCGCGGGCGGCGCGCACGACCGAGGCCTCCGGCTTCGCCCGCACCGCGGCCACGGGCTCCTCCTCGTTGGAGATCCACTCCGAGGTCTGCACCACCTCGACCCCGGCGACGCCCTCCAGCTCGCCCAGCGCCCGCTCGGAGCCGAAGACGCGCACCCCGATCCCGTCCGCGGCGGCGGCCCGCACTCCGGCGGCGAGCACGTCGAAGCCCCGCTCGGCCCCGTAACCGTCGACGGCGACGGTCACCGCGCGGCCGGGCGCCACGGCTACTCGGAGGCGGCGGTCGGCTCGGTGGGCCGCCGGCTGACGACCTCGCGGCCGGCGTAGGTGCCGCAGGTCGGGCACACCCGGTGCGGCAGCCGCGGGCTGTGGCAGCGCGGGCAGCGGTTGATCGTCGCCTTGCCGGCCTTGTGGTTGGCGCGCCGCTTGTCGCGGCGGGCGCTGGAGGTTCTCTTCTTCGGGACGGCCATCGGTCGCGGAATGGTAGTCGACCGGCGCCCGCCCCGCCCCGGGCCTCAGTAGACGGCCCGGACCACCGCCAAGTCGTCGGCGCGCCAGGTGATCTCGCCGCCGCACCAGGCGGCCAGGTCCTCGGCCCTCTCGGGGAAGTCGTGCTCGGGGTCGATCGGGGTCACCTGCGGGTCGGCGGCGACCACGTCGCCGATCACCAGCGCCCGCGACTGCTCGCGCACGCGGCGGAACAGGTTGCGCTTCTGCTCGGTGGTCAGGTGGTGGACCGAGAGCACCCCGATCACCAGGTCCCAGGGGCCGTCGGGCAGCGGGTCCTCCATCCGCGCCAGCTGCACGTCGTCGTACATTTCGCGCGCCCGAAAGACCATCTCGGGGCTGGAGTCGAGCCCGATCACCCAGGCCTCGGGGTAGGCCTCGATCAGGCGCCGGGTCGTCTCGCCGGTCCCCATCCCCAGCTCCAGGACGCGGCGCGGCGGGAAGGGGATCGCCGCCACGGCCTGTTCCTGCAGCTCGTCGTAGCGCGGCACCTCGGCCCGCATCCGTTCCAGGTAGGTCTCCGGCGTCCAGTGGAATTGGCCCATCTCGTAACCTCGTTCGGGAGGAGGCCCATCGTAAGTCCCCGCAGCGGAGGTGTGCCCGTGCCCCCATCGTCGTTCATCGAGCTCTCGCGCCTGGCGCTCGCCCACGGCGAGGGACGGCGCCTGGAGGTGCCGGTCGGGATCGAGCCCTTCGAGCTGGGCGGCCAGACCTACCGGGTGCTGCCCGAGACGGTGCCGGTGCGGCTGGAGGTCTCGCGGCCGACCAACGGCTTCGCCTTCCGCCTCACCTGCGGGATCCGGGTCGAGGGCCCGTGCATGCGCTGCCTGGAGCCGGCGGCGCTGGAGCTGGACGTGGAGGCGCGCGAGGTCGAGCAGCCCGGCGCCGCGGACCCGGAACTGCGCAGCCCCTACGTGTCCGAGGACCGGCTCGACGTCGGCCGCTGGGCGCGCGACGCGAGCCTGCTGGCGCTGCCGTCGCGACTGCTGTGCCGGCCCGAGTGCGCCGGGCTGTGCCCCGTCTGCGGCAAGTCGCTCAACGACGCCGACCCGGCCGAGCACGAGCACGGCGGCGGCCGGGACCCGCGCTGGGCGGCCCTGGACGAGCTGCGGCTCGACTAACGCCCGCTAGGGCTGCTGGTCGAGCTCGGCCGGCTCCTCCTCGCGGCCGGCGAGGCGGTCGCGCCCGCGCTGCACGGCGGCGAGGAACTTCTGCAAGTTGACTTCGAGGGTGTTGAGGATCTCGTCCGCGTAGTCCTCGGCCCCGAGGCGGATTTCCCGCTCGCGGTTGCGGGCGTCCTCGACGATCTCGTCGGCGGCCCGCTCGGCCTGCTTGGTGACCTCCTCGTCGGAGATCAGCCGCGCCTGCTGCTCGCGGGCCTCGCGCACGATGCGCTCCGCCTCGCGTTTGGCCTCGGCGAGCATCTCCTGGCGCTCCTTGACGATCCAGCGCGCCTGCTTGATCTCCTCCGGGATCGTTGCCCGCATCTGGTCGAGCAGGTCGTAGATCTCCTCGCGGTCGACGCGCACCTGGTCCGTGAGCGGCACCGGGCGCGCGTTGTGGACCAGGTCGTCAAGCTTGTCTATGAGCACCAGGACGTCCATGTGCAGGTCGTAAGCCTACGTGGATGCGGGGATTTTGGTGAAGAAGACCTAAATCCTGCCTGTTTTGCAAGCCACCGCCCAAACGCGGTTTCCGTGGCTGTCCACCCTACCTTCCGCCGAGGCGCTCGGAAAGCGCGGCGGCGACCGGCGCCGGGACGAGGTCCGAGACGTCGCCGCCGAAGGTGGCCATCTCCTTCACCCCCGTCGAGGAGAGGAAGCTGTAGTGCGGCGAGGCGATGATGTAGATGCTCTCCAGCTCCGGGTCGAGTTTGCGGTTCAGCTGCGCCATCTCGAACTCGTACTCGAAGTCGGAGATCGCGCGCAGGCCCTTGACGATCGCGGTGGCTTCGTTTTCGCGCGCGAACTCGACCAGCAGGTTGCTGAAGATCTTCACCTCGACGTTGGGCAGCGCCGCGGTCGCTTCGCGGATGAACTCGCGCCGCTCCTCGGCCGTGAAGAGCGTCTTCTGCTTGCGGACCGGGTTGTTGACGACGCCGACGACGACCCTCTCGAAGACCTTCGAGGAGCGGGTGATGATGTCGAGGTGGCCGTTGGTGACCGGGTCGTAGCTGCCCGGGCAGACCACGGTGCCGTTGCGCTCGCTCACCGGCCCCCCTCCGCGGCGTAGACGGCGACGTCGGCGGCCCCGTAGCGGCGCTTGCGCAGCAGCTCCAGCGCCTCGAGGCGCAGCGGCCGCGCGGCCGGGCTCTCGACGATCACCCGGCCGTCGGCGGCGAGCACGGCCGGCAGCAGGCTGTCCAAGGGCTCCTTCACGCGGTCGGCGAGTCTATAAGGGGCGTCGACGAAGACGAGGTCAAAGCGCTCCCCCGTTCGGGTGGCCCCGGCCAGCCAGCGGGCGGCGTCGGCGCGCACCAGGCGCGCCCGCTCGCGCAGCCCCAGCCGCTCCACGTTGCCGAGCGCCGGGCGCGTGTCGCGGTCGACCAGCACCGCCGCCGCGGCGCCGCGCGAGAGCGCCTCGATCGCCAGCGAGCCGGTGCCGCAGTAAAGGTCGAGGACCCTCGCCCCCACCACCCGCTCCCCGAGCGAGGAGAAGATCGCCTCCCGCGCCCGGTCGGAGGTCGGCCGCACGCGCCAGCCCCGCGGCGCCACCAGCCGCCTCCCGCCCAGCTCGCCCCCGATCACCCGCATTCGGTCCCCCGTCGCCGTCGCCACGCTTCCAGCCGTCGCCCCGACCCATGTCGACTTTTGTCGCCCACAGGGCTACAAGTAGCGGATGGAGTTGCCGGACCCGGCCCACCCCGGCCGCCCGGGTGCGTGCTTGTAGCCCACAGGGCTACAAACGGTCAGGCGGCGATGCGGCGGTGGAGGCTTGTAGCCCTCAGGGCTACAAACGGTCAGGCGGCGATGCGGCGGTGGAGGCTTGTAGCCCTCAGGGCTACAAAAGGCAACCGGCGGGCTAGAGGGGGATGGGGTCGGCGGCGCCGGCGCCGAAGCGGGCGCGGGCGGCGTCCAGCAGCGGGCCCAGCTCGGGGGCGGCGAGGGAGCCGTGGCGGCGCAGCAGCTCCCCCACCTCGCGCCGCGCCTCCTCCAGCAGCTCCGCGTCCTCGGGCAGCGAAGCGACCGCGAAGCGCGGCAGGCCCGACTGGCGCGTGCCCAGCACCTCGCCTTCGCCGCGCAGCCGCAGGTCCTCCTCGGCGAGCCGGAAGCCGTCGGAGTGGGCCGCCACCGCCTCCAGCCGCCGTCGCGCCGTCTCCCCCGCCGGGGCCGCGAACAGCAAGCAGTGCGAGGAGTGCTCGCCGCGCCCCACGCGGCCGCGCAGCTGGTGCAGCTGGGAGACGCCGAAGCGCTCCGCCCCCTCGATCACCATCACCGTCGCGTTGGGGACGTCGATCCCGACCTCGATCACCGTCGTCGCGACGAGGACGTCGGTCTCCCCGGCGGCGAAGGCGCGCATCGCCTCGGCCTTCGCCGGCGAGGGCATCTGCCCGTGCAGGACGCCGAGCGAGAAGCCGCGCAGCTCGCCGGCGCGCAGCCGCTCGGCCTCCTCCTCGGCGGCGCGCCCGTCCTGCTTGTCGGACTCCGTGACCAGCGGGCAGACCACGTAGGCCTGGCGCCCGGCGCGCAGCTCCCGCCGCACCAGCTCGTAGGCGGCGGCGCGCTCGTCCTCGCCCACCAGCCAGGTCCGCACCGGGCGCCGCCCGGCCGGCAGCTCGCGCAGCGCGGTGGTGTCGAGGTCGCCGTAGGCGGTCAAAGAGAGCGTGCGGGGGATCGGCGTCGCGGTCATGTGCAGGACGTGCGGCGCCATCCCCTCCACCCCCTTGGCGTCCAGCGCGCTGCGCTGACGGACCCCGAAGCGGTGCTGCTCGTCGACCACCACCAGGCCGAGGCGGGCGAAGCACACCGTCGGCTCGATCAGCGCGTGGGTGCCGACGATCAGCCCCAGCTCGCCGCTCGCCAGCCGGTCGCGGGCGCGGCGCCGGGTCGCCGCCGGGGTCGAGCCGGTGAGCAGCGCGAACGGCGTCGCCTCGGCGGCGAGCAGCCGCCCCAGCGTCATCGCGTGCTGCTCGGCCAAGGTCTCGGTCGGCGCCATCAGCGCCGCCTGGTAGCCGGCTTCCAGCGCCCGCAGCATGCAGTACACGGCGACCACGGTCTTGCCGGAGCCGACCTCGCCCATCAGCAGGCGCGCCATCGGCTCGCCGGAATCCAGGTCGGGCTCGATCTGCTCGAAGGCGCGCCGCTGGTCACCGGTGAGCTCGAACGGCAGCGACTCCAGCCAGCGCCGCACCGGCTCGCCCGGGCGGCCGAAGCGGGGCGCCGGACGGGCCGTGCGGCGGCTGCGCCGCCGCGTCGCCAGCAGTGCCTGGTAGAGGAACAGCTCTTCGAAGGCCAGCCGCTCCCGCGCCGCGTCCACGTCCTCCCGCGACCCCGGCAGGTGCACCGCGTGCAGCGCGTCGGCGACGCTCGCCAGCCGCCTGCGCGCCCGCAGCGCCGCCGGCAGCGGCTCGATCGCGTTGCGCGCCAGCGGCACCGCCGCCTCCACCCACTCCCGCACCCGCGCCGGCCGCAGCCCCTCGGCGGCCGCATGAACCGGCACCAGCCCGTCCTCCTCGGAGGCGTGAGGGCCCGGTGGGCGAGGCCCGCGGGCGAGGTCTTCGTTCTCGGCCTCGCCCGCCGGGCCCGCCTTCGACCCGGAGCCGCCCCCGCCGGGGCCACGAGCCTCCGGGGAGGACGGGCTGTCAGCCGCCTCCGTCGCACCGGGCACGTCGACCAGCTCCCATTCCTGCACGGCGAAGCCGCGCGGGGAGCGTTTGCCGGTCAGCAGCAGGCGGTTGCCCTGCTCGAGGCTCTTGCCGACCCAGGGCTGGTTGAACCAGGTCGCGCGCACGTGCCCGGAGGGGTCGCCGACTTTGACGCTGACCATGTTCAGGCGGCCGCGGCGGAAGCGGCTGGGGCCCGAGCCCAGCACCTCGACCAGCACGGTCGCCCGCTCGCCCGGCTCGACCTCGGCCAGGGGCCGCACGCGCAGGTCGCGGTAGCGGGACGGGACGCGCAGCAGCAGGTCGCCGACCGTTCGCACGCCCGCCTCCGCCGCCCGCTCGGCGGTCTTCGGCCCCACGCCCGGCAGCGCCTGCAGCGACGCCGCCAGGACGCTTGGGCGCGGCCAGTGAACGGGCGCCTCGCGCAGCATCGCCGGGGTCAGCTCGCGCTCTCCGGCGAAGGACCGCATCAAGCCCCGCCGCGCGCGGCGGGCACCGCTACTGGGCCGCCAGCAGCCACCACCAGCTCGGCTGCCCGCCCTCGTGTGTCTCGACCTCGACCCCGTCGGGAGCGAGCGCCGCCACCTCCTCCAGCGGGATCGGCGCCCCCTCGCCGGCGATCACGGTCAGGATCTCCGCCCCCTCGCCCAGCCGCTCCAGCGTCCGCGCCAGCGCCTCGGCCGGCTCGCCCCAGGCGACGATTTCCTCGCCCGCGAACCCGACCGCCTCGCCGGCGCGGAACCGCCCGGCCGCGTCGTCGCGCGCCGCCGGGGCGACGCCGCCGGTGGCGATCCCCTCCAGCGCCGCGTCCAGCCGCTCCGCGTTCTCGGCCACGTCCGCCTCGGGGTCGAACTCGACCAGTGCCAGCAGGCTCGCCTGCTGCGAGGTCGCCCGCACCACCCGGGCCGGCTTCTGCGACAGCTCGCAGGCGCGCTCGGCCGCCATCACCACGTTCGAGGAGCTGGGCAGGACCACCACCTCCGAGGCGGGGACGCTGTGGATGCCGGCCAGCAGCTCGTAGGTCGAGGGGTTGAGCGTCTCCCCGCCGGGGACGACGTGGGCGCCCAGCTCGGCGAAGAGCCGCACCATGCCCTCCCCCGCCGCCACGGCGACGACGCCGGTGCGCCCGGCCGCCAGCCGCGCGTCGCGCTCGGCGATCTGCTCGCGCATGTCGGCGACGTCGAGGTTCGTCACCTCGCCGTGGCCGTCGAAGACCGCCACCGCCCGCTCCGGGTCGTCGGTGTGGACGTGGACCTTCAGCGTCGCTTCGTCGCCCACCACCAGCACCGAGTCCCCGATCCGCTCCAGCCGCTCGGAGAACGCCCGCGAGTCCAGCCCCTCGCCGGCAACGATGAAGTTGGTGCAGTAGCGGTAGCGGCTGTCCTCGTGGTGGGGCAGAGTGAGGCGCGGCGCCTCGCGGGGCGCGACCTCGGGCACCGGCTCCCCCTCGCCGCGCAGCCCGGCCACGACCCCGGCCAGGATCAGCACCAGCCCGTGGCCGCCCGCGTCGACGACCCCGGACTCGCGCAGCACCTCGAGCTGCTCCGGCGTGCGGGCGACCGCCCGTTCGCCGTCCTCGATTGCCTTTTCCAGCACCTCGGCGAGGATCGCGTCCTGCTGCTCTTCGCTGACGTCGGAGCCGAGCCGCTGCTTGTCGGCCTCCAGGTGGGCGAGCTGGCGGGCGAGCGAGTGGGCCATCTCGCGGAACACGGTCAGCATCGTCCCCTCGGCCGGTTCGCGCACCGACTCGTAGGCCGCCTCGGCGGCGCTGGCGAAGGCGGCGGCGACCAGCACCGGGTCGACCAGCTCGCCGGGGCGGCTGGCCAGCTCCTCGGCGGCGCCGCGCACGATCTGGCTCAGGATCACGCCCGAGTTGCCCCGCGCCCCCATCAGCGCCGCCCGCGCCAGCGCCTGGACCAGCTCGGTGCGGCCGATCTCGTCGACGTCCTGGCCGTTGAGGCGGTCCAGCTCCTCCATCACCGCCTTCAGCGTCATCGCCATGTTGTCGCCCGTGTCCCCGTCGGCGACCGGGAACACGTTGAGGTCGTTGACCTCCTGGCGGCGCGCCTCCAGCGAGGCGTAGGCGGAGCTGACTACGCGCCGGAAGCGGGCGATCGACGGGTCTGGCATCGGGCGCGAAATCTATCCGCCGCCCCGGATTCGGCCGCCGGTCGGGGCGCCCCCCTGGCGCGGCCGGGGCGCGTCAGGCGGCCTTGACGACCTTGTTCGACTTCAGGCAGCGGGTGCAGACGTAGGCCCGCACCGGGCGGCCGTTCTCCTGGATCCGCACCTTCTGCAGGTTCGGCTCGAAGCGCCGCTTGGAGGCGACCATCGAGTGGCTCCGCGAGTGCCCGAAGCCGGGCTTCTTCCCGCAGCTGTGGCAGACCTTGGCCATCGGGCAGCGGATAGTAGCGGCTCGCGGCCCGTCGGGCGCGCGCTCAGGCCGTCGCGGCCGAGCCGACGCCGCGGCGCAGCAGCGCCATCCGGGCCACGGTGAGGGCCGCGTTGCGCCCCTGGTCGCGCTTGCCGCCGCCGGAGCGCGCCAGCGCTTGCTCCATCGTCTCGCAGGTGATGACCCCGAACGCGCAGGGCACGCCGGTGGCCAGCTGCACGTCCTGGATGCCGCGCGCCGCCTCGGCGCAGACGAAGTCGTAGTGGTCGGTCTCGCCGCGGATCACCACGCCGAGGCAGGCGACGCCGTCGAAGCCGCGCTCGGCGAAGGCCTTGGCCGCGAAGGGCAGCTCGAAGGCGCCGGGGACCGAGGCCCGCTCGACCCGCTCCGCCGGCACCCCGGCCAGCGCGAAGCCGTCCTCGGCGCCCGCCACCAGCCGCCGCGCCAGCTCCTCGTAGAAGCGGCCGACGACGACCGCGAAGCGCATCTCGGCCAGCGCCCGCCGCTCCTCGTCCTCGAAGCGCTCGAGGAAGGCGCCCGCCTCAGCCATGCTCCCTCTCGGCGTCGCGCTCTTCCTCGCCGTGCAGCATCTCCTCGTCCAGCGCCAGGCCCTGGTGGTGCAGCATGTGGCCGAGCTTGTCGCGCTTGGCGCGCAGGTACGCCTCGTTGTGGGGGTTGGGAACCGATTCGATCGGCACCTGCTCGGTGACCGAGAGCCCGTAGCCCTCCAGCCCGACGATCTTTTTCGGGTTGTTGGTGAGGATGCGGATCGAGCTCAGCCCCAAGTCGCCGAGGATCTGGGCGCCGATCCCGTAGTCGCGCAGGTCGGCGGGCAATCCGAGCTTCAGGTTCGCCTCGACCGTGTCGGCGCCCTCCTCCTGCAGCTTGTAGGCGCGGAGCTTGTTCAGCAGCCCGATCCCGCGCCCCTCCTGCGAGAGGTACAGCAGCACCCCCCGCCCCTCGCGCTCGATCATCGACAGCGCCGCCTCCAGCTGCTCGCCGCAGTCGCAGCGCAAGCTGTGGAAGACGTCGCCGGTCAGGCACTCGGAGTGGACGCGGACGAGCACGTCGTCGACCCCTTCGACCTCGCCCTTGACCATCGCCACGTGGTGCTTGTCGTCGATCAGGGAGCGGTAGCCGATCGCCGTGAACTCGCCGAACGCGGTCGGCAGCGCCGTGGAGACGACCCTTTCGACCAGCTTCTCGGTGCGGCGCCGGAAGGCGATCAGGTCGGCGATCGTGATCATCTTCAGGCCGTGCTTGCGGCAGTAAGGGATGAGGTCGGGGACGCGCGCCATCGTGCCGTCGTCGTTCATCACCTCGCAGATCACCCCGGCCGGGTTGAGGCCCGCCAGCCGCGCCAGGTCGACGCTGGCCTCGGTGTGGCCGGAGCGCTCCAGCACGCCGCCCTCTTTGGCGCGCAGCGGGAAGACGTGCCCGGGGACGACGATGTCCTCGGGGCCGGACTCGGGGTCGATCGCGACCTGGATCGTGTGCGCGCGGTCGTGGGCCGAGATCCCCGTGCTGATGCCGCCCGCGGCCTCGATCGTGACCGTGAACGCGGTCTGCAGGGGAGCCTCGTTCTTGGCCGTCATCAGGTTGAGGCCGAGCTGCTCGCAGCGCTCCGCGGTGAGCGAGAGGCAGATCAGCCCGCGCCCCTCCTTGGCCATGAAGTTGATCGCCTCCGGGGTCGCGAACTGGGCCGCCATCACCAGGTCGCCCTCGTTCTCGCGATCCTCACCGTCGCAGACGACGACCATCCGGCCGGCGCGAATCTCCTCCAGCGCTTCCTCGATCGTCGCGAAGGGGCGCTCGGTGGCGCCCGCCTGCTCGTTGCCCTTCGTTTCGCTCATCTGGCTCACGCCCGTTCCTTTCCGGCCAATGGTGCCACCAATCGCTCCACGTACTTGGCCACGATGTCGCACTCGACGTTCAAGACGCTCCCCGGCTCCAGGGCGCCGAGGGTGGTCCGCTGCTGCGTCTCCGGGATCAGCGCGACCTCGACCCAATCGGGGCCGACGGCGGCCACCGTGAGGCTGACCCCGGCGAGCGCGATCGAGCCGCGCTCGACCGCGTAGCGCGCCAGCTCCGGCGGCAGCTCGACCCGCAGCCGGCGCGCGAACCCGTCCTCGCCCACCGCGGTGACGGTGCCGACGCCGTCGACGTGGCCCTGGACGACGTGGCCGCCCAGGCGGTCGTCGGGCCGCAGGGCAGGCTCGAGGTTGACGCGGCTGCCGGGGGCGAGCGTGCGCAGCGCGGTCACCCGCAGCGTCTGGTTCATCGCCTCGGTCTCGAAGCCGCCCTCGTCGACCGCGGTCGCGGTGAGGCAGATGCCGTCCACGGCAACCGAGTCGCCGGGCGCGATCTCGGCCACCAGCGCGGTCGCGATCCGCAGCTTCGCGCCGTCGGGGCCGGCGTCGAGC
>Ga0207864_1002811_pt1 | contig 15675 bp, 16 predicted proteins | sample HigsolmetaAR202D_FD_184834 | JGI IMG/M metagenome (GOLD analysis project Ga0207864, IMG submission 184834) | Ionic liquid and high solid enriched microbial communities from the Joint BioEnergy Institute, USA - AR20-2-D (SPAdes) (version 2) ...
CGTTGCGGATCGCATTTAGCCGCAAGGGGCATTGCCGTGAGCGACATCGCGATCCGGGCGGAAGGAGTCAGCAAGGCGTTCCGCATAGGTACGCTCAAACCGCTTGGCACCCTACGGGATGCGATCGCCGAATCGGCCAGCCGCCTCTTCTACAAGCAGCGGCATGTCGATGCAGCTAACCCGGTGGAACTCTGGGCACTGAAAGACGTCTCGTTCGAGGTTCGGCGCGGCGAGGTTCTCGGCATCATCGGCCACAACGGCTCCGGTAAGAGTACGCTCCTGAAGATCTTGTCGCGCATAACGCGGCTGACGAAAGGGGTTGTCGAGATCAAGGGGCGTGTCGGCTCCCTCATCGAGGTTGGCACCGGCTTCCACCCGGAGCTGACCGGCCGGGAGAACATCTTCTTCAACGGCGCGATCTTGGGCATGCGCAAGGACGAGATCCGCGCGAAGTTCGACGAAATCGTCGAGTTTGCCGGTATTTCGAAATTTCTGGATACGCCTTTGAAACGATACTCGAGCGGTATGCAAGCTCGCCTCGGCTTCGCCGTCGCAGCGCATCTCGAGTCCGAGATCTTGATCGTGGACGAAGTCCTGGCAGTCGGAGATGCCGAGTTTCAGAAACGGTGTCTTGGCAAGATGAAGGATGTCGCCGTTCATGGTCGGACGGTACTGTTCGTCAGCCACAATATGAACGCTGTGCAGCAGCTTTGCACCCGTGCCATCTGGTTGGATAGGGGGCGCATTCGACAAGATTCAACAAATGTGCGGGATACAACTCTCGCTTATCTGAGTGCTGGCGAGGGTAGTGGCGGCGGCGAATGGCTAAATCCGGGGAACCGCTATCAGGATCTTTCCTTTGTTCCCTATCGCTTCTGGATCAGCGATGCTACCGGATCGCCGCTGAATAACGCTTTAGCAAACAACGAGCAGGCTTGGATCAATATTGAGGCGGAACTTCGTGAGATCGATCCATCGCTGACCGTTGGTTACGCTCTCTACACCGAAGACGGCACGCTTCTCTATTGGTCTTATGCAACCGACCAAGCAGTCGAGTATTGGCCAAAATTGGAGCCGGGCAAGATCCACCTGCGCAGTTCACTCCCTCGGCGATTCCTTAACGAAGGACGATACCGCGTGGAACTGATTGGCGGCTTGCACTTTCGCCAATGGTTCTTCCAGCCTGGTGTCAACGCTCCAAGCATATTTTTCGAAATCCAAGGTGGACTGAGCGACTCCCCTGTATGGCTTACCCGTCGAGATGGTCTGCTTGCACCGGTGCTGCCATGGGAACGGGTGAAATGAGGTGGAGAGAGTTGGTCTGTCAGACGCCGCGGCATAATCAATTCGGCATGCCGCAGTGACCACCAATATGCCAGGAAGTGGCCAACAATGAAAATTCCAATTCCTTTTCGCAAAAATAAGAGTCGCTCAGAACGCGCTACTCACTTTCATAGATGTGTCGTCGTTCCTTCAGGCGATTACAGTGATCCCGCTCTTAGGAAAATCGCTAGAAGCAGAAGGAACGTCACATCGCAATGGGGGGGAAGATGGCATTATCGAGTACATCTTCAGTGTCATTGGCGCAGCGAATAAGCAGTGCGTCGAGTTCGGGGCATGGGACGGAAAGCATTTCAGCAATACGTGGAATCTGATCGAGAATCATGGGTGGAGGGGGGTTCTGATCGAAGGGGATCGAGAACGCTATTCCAGGCTCCCGACCAGCTACTCCGATCCGAGAAAGAATGTGTACATAAACAAATTCGTTACATGGTACGGCGAGCATAAACTTGATGAAATTCTTGGTGGTACATTTTTATCCACGGATTTCGACTTGCTATCGATTGATGTGGATGGCGTGGATTGGCACATTTTGGCGTCTCTGAACGATTACAGGCCACGCGTTATTATCGTCGAATACAACCCCTCAATTCCGAACAACGTCGATTTCGTCCAAGCTGCTTCTGAAGCTGTATCGCAAGGATCATCGCTTCTGTCTTTCAAGAACTTGGGCCTTGAGAAAGGTTACGAACTTGTCTTTGCGACAGATACGAATGCGTTCTTGGTCCGGTCCGATCTTTATGGACGTTTGGGACTAGCTGCGAATACCTTGGATGCGATCCGCCCCGGCGATGCCTACCAAACCATGATTTTTCAGCTGTATGACGGCACAATCGTCACGTGTGGTCGGCAAGACCTCATTTGGCAGCGAGGGAAGATCCAAGACAGATATCAAGATGCTGTCACTGTGAACACGCTCATAGAGAAATAGGTGTGCTATCGGTAAAATCTGTTAGCGCGTCTTAGACGCACAATAGGTGCCGGAAATTTCCAAGTAAGTAGGACGCGCAAGCTATGAAGAGACGTATTCTGTTGGCAAATTCGATGCGTCGTGTGGCTGCGCGCTTGAACGATTTGCAAGCTTTGTTAAACGCATCGGCAGATCGAATTGACCCTCCCCCGCCACCTCCCAAACCTACGCCTCATGAGGAGATGGTGGCTCGCTGGTACGCGGCGGGCGGGGAAAGCACGCTTCGGTACGACTATGATCTGTCGCCGGAATCGATCGTGTTTGATTTGGGGGCATTCGAAGGAGAATGGACCTTCGGTATCTTTGATCGATATGGTTCGCGTATTTTAGCGTTTGAACCGATGCCAAGGTATTCGGCCGCATTGGCCAAAAAGGTTGCCAGAAACCCAAGAATTCGAGTTTTCGATTTTGGTTTGGCCTCAACGGATCGAAATGAAACGCTATACGAAAGTGGGCCCAGCTCATCAATCTTCCGTAGGAATGAGGAAGGTGTCGAAATTAAGCTCCGCTCATTCAAAGATTTTGTGGAAGCGGAACAGATTCAAACAATCGACCTCATGAAGATCAACATCGAGGGCGGAGAATATGACCTTCTCGAACATATTCTAGACATCGGTTGGGTTCGATCAATACGACACCTGCAGATCCAGTTTCATGATTTTGTTCCGAACGCCGCATCTCGTCGCGAAGAGATCCGTAATCGCCTACGCCTGACACACAGAGAGAGATACTGCTTTGACTTCGTATGGGAAGGTTGGAGCAGGCTGACCGACGATGACCCTCATGATCAAGGCGCATAACAAGTTAGTTTACCTTCCGTAGTGATGCATTGTCCTTCCGTTGCTACGCGACGAGGTCGCGACAACGCTTGATCAGCAAGGAATAAGAGGGACGATGTGAAGATTCTCCACACTTGTGAGTTTTATTGGCCGCACGTCGGCGGTGCAGAAGAAGTCGTGCGCGCGGTCTCGGAATGTCTAGTAAGCCGTGGCCATGAGGTGACGGTTGCGACCCGAAAACTTCCGGCGCGCAGCGCCGTCGAGCACAATGGGGTCAAGATTCGAGAGTTCGACGTCAGCGGAGATCTTGCATTAGGGTTTCACGGGAACGTGAATACGTACCTTGACTTTCTGCGTACCGCAGATGTCGATGTCATGATGAATTATGCACTGCAACAGTGGAGCAGCGATTTAGCGCTTTTACTGCTGCCCGATTTACACTACGCAACGGTTGGTGCCACTTGCGGCTTGTCGGGTTTATACGATCCTGATTATGCAGGGTATTTCCGGCAGCTGCCACACATGTTGCGACACTATGACCGTTTAATCTTCCATTCCAGTGCGTATCGAGACGCTCAGTTCGCCAGGCAACATGGTATAGGCCACTGGCACGTTGTGGCGAATGCCGTGCACCGGGAGGAATTTGCGACAGAACCGCCTCCTGGGCTCCGCAACCGGCTTGGTGTACCTGATGACCACCTTTTGCTGCTAATGGTCGGCAACCATACCGGGGCAAAGGGACACCGTCACGTACTGGACCTATTTATGCGAGCGGCCATCAGCCCTGCTACGTTATTGATTATAGGCAAAAACATTGTGAATCCTTATGTGCCGCTGGAGCAAGAGTTCGCTGCTCAAGTCAGCAGGGTGACTTGTACGTCCCGCGGTCAAAAGAAAGTCATCTTTGCGTCTTTACCGCGCGCCGATGTCGTTGCGGCATATTTCGCCGCAGATGTGTTTGTCTTCCTCTCTGAGATCGAGTGCTCACCGCTCGTTCTATTTGAGGCCGCAGCCTCAGGCACACCTTTCTTGGCGAGTGACGCAGGAAACAGCGCGGAAATTGCGGAATGGACCGGAGCGGGGATCTTGGTGCCAAGCAGCCTTTCCGACCGGGGGCTTACCGTTCCGAACATCTCCGCGGCGGTGCCGCTGCTCGAGAAGCTGTGTCACGACAGGGAACTTCGCCACCGCATGGGCGAGAATGGACGTAAGCGGGTACTGGAGAAGTACACCTGGGACCGAATTGTGGACCGTTACGAACAGATATACGAAGAGGCCGTCAGAGAGAAGCGAGCCCGGCTCGGAGAAGGAAAGATTTACACATGAGACCGGGAAATGGGCAGCCGACCGTCTCGGTGATTATGTCCGTCTATAACGGCAAGCGCTTCCTTCAAGAAGCGATCGACAGCATTCTTGCCCAGACGTTCACGGATTTTGAGTTTCTAATTTTCGATGACGGTTCCACCGATGGCTCGTCGGACATTCTCAGTGCCGCTGCGGCGCGGAATCGCCGAATCGTTCTGGAAAGGTTGCCCCATACAGGTCTGAGCGCGGCCCTGAACCGAGGGTTGGAGAAGGCCCGCGGCCGCTACGTCGCGCGCATGGACGCCGACGACATATCGCTGCCCGATCGGTTCGAGAAACAGATACGTTTTCTCGATAGTCACCCTGATATCGCGTTGGTAAGCGGCGGATTCGAACTGATCGATGAAGAGGGGCGATCGCTAAAGACGATTCTCCACCCGGTCCTACCTGAGATCGTGCACCACGAGTTGCTGGAGCACAATTTTATTTGTCACCCGGCAATCATGGCGAGACGCGACGCATTGCGCAGCATTGGGGGGTACCGTGCTCAGTACTTACACGCTGAGGACTGGGATATGTGGCTGCGGTTATCTGAGCGCTATCGTCTCGCCAATTTGCCCGATGTGCTGATCAAGTATCGTCAACACCTGAGCAAAGTGTCCCTGACCGGATATCCGCAGCAGCTGATCGCGGGCATCGTCGCTTGCAAGGCGGCTGCCCTACGCCGCAGCGGGCAGGAGGATCCGACCGATCGGATGAAATCCTTCAGTCTCGATAGCCTCGGCGCACTCGGTATGTCACGGGAGGAGGAGCAGGCAGCACGCAGCAAGTTCTTCCAGGCTCTATTTGCGGTAACGGCCGACGGCCGATTCCCACCGCGGCGTCTCGCCCAACTATGGCTTGCTGAAGGAAGGCGAAGGCCGTTGCCAGCGACATCCATCTGTCGGCTCGTCGGCTATATGGAGCAGTTCGCTTATACCCAACGGCGACAATTACTGTGGGCGGCCCTCCTGAGCGTTCTCATAGTAGCTTATTATCCGTGGCGTGCGTCACGGTATCTGCTGTCGAGAATAGTGTGGTACTCGTCTCGAAAGATCATCAGTAAGCTTGGATTGACCCGCGCGTAAGTGCACCACAGCAAGAGAACCATGAGATCAGCACAGCGCGTTAAGCCGGACATACCGGAACCAATTTACATCCGACTTATGGGCGGATTAGGAAATCAGATGTTTCAGTATGCGGCGGGCCGCGGTGTCGCCACCCGACTGGGGGTCAACCTCCTGCTCGATTTGTCGTGGTTCAACCAGGCAACCGACCGTTCATTCCTGCTCGACAAGTTATGTGTAGAAGCAAAGGTGCGACACAGGGAGATTGGCCGTGACGCCGCGCCATCATCGCGCATGCGGCGGCGTCTTCTATCCCGTATATTCGGCCGTTCTGCCTCTGAGACGAGCCGGATTTATTCTCAACCTGGTTTTCATTTTGATGAAACCATTTTCGGTATAAAGCCAGGCACCCTTTTGATTGGATATTTCCAAAGCGAGCGCTTCTTTATCCACATCGCAGAAGAGATTCGTGCCGCATTCCGCCCTCGGGAGCCGTTGTCCGAGTATAGTGCAGCTATTCGCGCCGCAATCAAGGAAGCAAAGCATCCTGTGTCATTGCATATCCGGCGTGGAGATTATGTTGAGAACGCGCATACCAACAGCGTACATGGGACGTGTGAGCCAGAGTATTACCTGCAAGCGATGCGGATCATCGACGCGCTTTCCGGCGGGAGGGCGCATTACTTCGTCTTCTCCGACGACCCGGGCTATGCCAGGAGTTTGATGGCCGGGAAGGTTCAATGCACCATCGTTTCTGGAAACGCGGACCGTCCGTGGGAGGATCTAATGCTGATGGCGGCATGCCGCGACAACATTATCGCTAATTCCAGCTTCAGCTGGTGGGCGGCTTGGCTCAATAAAGCAGCGGATAAAATGGTTATCGCGCCGCGCCGATGGTTCCGGCGGGACACTTTGATTCAGAACAATACCGTCGATCTCTATCCGGACGGTTGGATTACATTGTGATCCAGATCCCGTCCCTTGACTTCGTGCCGATCCAGATAAGGCTTATCCCGTTGTCCCAGGTCATCAACATTTAGTCCAGCACTAATCGACCGCGACTGCGAATGTGGCTGCTCGAAGCTTTTCTATCAGAACGTTTACGCGTCACCATGAAATGACAATCCGAGGTTCCGGGCGGCAGAACGCAGAAGGCCCGCCGGAAGGCGGGCCCTACGCACTTCTCTCAAGTGCTGGACGAAAAGTTCGCAAATTTTGGCGCTTAGCGGCTGCGATGCACGCGACGGCGAGTAGCGATCTCGGTCCGATGAACCTTCCGGGCGCTTAACAGGGTAAGCAAATCCGGCTGATGGTCGAGAATTCGCAGGAGATTGCTCATCGGCTTGCTGACGACCACGGTCCCCGCCTCGTAGCGTTGGAACGAGCGCGCACCACCGCCCAGAATTACTCCAGCTTGGCGTTGCGAGAGTCCGAGGCGCTTGCGGATCTTTTCGATGTCGACCGGTGTGAGGACACCTTCCTTACGCGCCTTCAGCGTGGCGAAAGCGTGGTCCGCGACCGCAGCATCCTTTGAATCCAGCATACCCTCGCCGCAGTCCTGGCACCACCACGCCGGCTGATCGATGATCATCGACTCGCTGCCGTATCGGATTGTCCGTTTGCGGATCTCCCGGATCGCAGTGCCGCCGCACGCCGCGCAGGGGCGGGACTCGATCTTCTTACGGGCGGTCATCTCATTTCTCCTTTAACGAGATCAGCATGTAGAAGTCGTCGTCGAAGCTTTTCGTGAATTTCACATACAGCACGAGATCGTCAAAAGGCACATGATAGACATCTTGCCAAATCTGGTGATTTCTGTAGCTCGTCATCGACTTGTAAAAGTGCGATTGATCGATACTCAAAATCAACTCGACCAGTTCCTCGCGCGTGAGCTTCAGAACATTGTAGGCAAAATCCTGCGCGCTGATCGTTATCCGAAAACCGTCAGGGGCCCGAAACTGGCCTTAATGTTGGCGAGTTGATAATGCGGTTTCCTCTTCTCCATCCGAGCATGGACCTCATATATGGCATCATTATGATGCCACGTCAAGTTCTCCCTTGAGCCGAGGGGTGGGGGTATCTCAATTTGTGTAGCGGCACCTTCGAGCGAAAGAGTGCAAAGATACGGCGCAGTGGCATTCGCCATCATAGATTGCAGCCGAAACGGCCATTACTATGCTACCAGAATACCAATAGCTATAGTATGTCCCTTGGACAGCGGGATAAGCCTTATCCAGATCGATGAGGTTTCCTCACGCAGGAAGTATCGGTTAGATTGCAGGCACTTATAACGAAACGATCGACGCATGCCCATCGTAAGCGTCCTTATGCCTGCGGCGCGGGCTGACGTTCAGCTCGGGCAAGCCATCGAGAGTATCCTGGGGCAGAGTTTCAGCGATTTCGAATATATCATCGTTGACGATTCAGGGAGCGGCGAGGTCGCTGCCGTAGCGGCGCGCTATGACGATCGCCGCATCCGCATCCTCGTCAATGATGGTCGCATGGGCCTTATCGCGTCACTGGTCCGCGGCTGTGCCGAATGCCGCGGGGCGTATGTCGCCCGCATGGATGCGGACGACATCGCCCGGCGCGATCGGTTGGCCCGCCAGGTTGCTCATATGGAAAGTCACCCGGAGGTTGGGGTTCTCGGAAGCAACACAATCCAAATCGACGAGGCGGGCCACCCTGTCGGGCGAGGAGTATACCCGTCACAAAGCCTTGACGTTCGTTGGACTCTTCTTCTTGGTAGCCCCTTTGCCCACCCCGCAGTGATGTTCCGCCGCTCCTTGCTGGTCGAGGAGGGTTTGTCTTACGAGAGCCCATTCGTACACGCCGAGGATTTCGACCTTTGGACGCGGATGTTGGCGGTCACGGAAGGCGCCAATCTCTCTGAGCCGTTGCTGTACTACCGCATTCATGCTCATTCCGTGACAGCGACAAAGCGGCAGATGCAACTTGCCGCGCATGACGAGATCGTCTTGCGCAACCTCGCTGCGCATTTCCCCGATCTCCCGATCACGCGTGCCGAAGTTTCGTTCCTGCGTCATGTCTTTGTGGGAGGAGACCATTATCAGGAGACAGAGCCTGACGTGATCGCCGTCTGTGGGCGCTATCGTCAGATCTTGGATGAATTTTGCCGTGCACATGCCAGAGCGCCTGGACTGTGGCGGGTTCGCGCGCGGGCAGGGCGGGCAATCCTAGCCGCGCTGCGCCGTCACGGCGGGCTGTCCGCCAGCGCCGCCGTGAAGCTCTGCGCGCCGCTGCTATGGGGCGGATCTCGACCGGCATGAACATCCTTTCGGTCAACATGGCCGATGCGGGCGGTGGGGCGGAGAAGATCGCCGTCGACCTGCTTCACGCCTATCGGCGGCTGGGCCATGCAGCCTCTCTCGCCGTCGGGTTCCGCATGACCGACGATCCGAACGTCATCCAGCTTCCGCAGATCGACACGAAAACACCCTGGAAACGTCCGCTGGGTGCTTGTCTCGCGGCTCTGACGCCGCTGCGCGGTCGTGTCCGCGGGGCGGCATGGCTCCATACCTGGCTTGGCCGCCTGGCCGAACCGGCACGCCTCCGGAACTGGTGGCATGGCTATGAGGATTTCGCGTTTCCCGGCAGCCGCGCGTTAATCGGGTGCGCGCCCCAGCGGCCGGATATCTTTCACATCCATAACCTGCACGGCGGCTATTTCGACCTGACGCAGCTCGCCTCCCTCAGCCGGGACTTTCCAGTCGTCCTGACTCTGCACGATCAGTGGCTGCTGACGGGGCATTGCGCCGTCTCGTTCGGATGCGAGCGCTGGCGGCATGGCTGCGGCGTCTGCCCGGATCTCGGCCTTTACCCGGCCATAAGGAAAGACGCGACGGCACGGAACTGGCGCGTTAAGGCCGAGATTTTTCGCGGCTGCCGCCTCTTCGTCGCGGCGCCGTCGGCTTGGCTCCTCTCGATGGCTGAGCAGTCGATGCTCGCGCCGGCGATTGTCGAGGCACGCGTCATTGCCAATGGCGTCGATACAACGGTCTTTGCGCCAGGATCGAAGGCTGCCGCGCGCCGCGTGCTCGGCCTGCCGGCGGACGACGATGTGCTCCTTTTCGCAGCCGCAGGCACGCGCGACAATCCCTACAAGGATTACGCGACGATACTGGCGGCAGTCCACGCGGCCGCCGCGCGGCTCGCCGGCCGCCGCATGATCTTCGTCGCGCTCGGTGCCCCGGGTGAGACGACGCGCGTCGGCGAGACGGAGATTCGCCATGTTGGGTTCGTACGGGACCCGCGGCGCGTTGCGTTATTCTACCAGGCTGCGGATATCTATCTTCATGCGGCACGATCCGACAACTTCCCGACCACGATTCTCGAGGCGTTGGCCTGTGGAACGCCTGTGATCGCAACGGCTGTCGGCGGAATCGGCGAACAGATCGACGACCTCGACGCTCAAGGCCCGACGCATGCGACAGGCATTCTCGTCGGCAAAGGCGATGCAGCCGGAATGTCGTCCGCGATCGTACAGCTCTTGACCGCGCCAGACCTGCGTGAGCGCCTTGGTCGGAACGCAGCATCCGTGGCGAGGTCCCGCTTCAATTTGGAAAGACAGGCGGCGGAATATGCGGCGTGGTTTGGCAAAATCATTGCTGCGCGTCAGGCAGTGCGGTCGATACTGCCATCACAATCCGTCGAAACGACTGCGCAGAGCTTCCCATCCGATCGTTGAAACACGGATCACATTCGAAAGCGTGCACGACGTTCCCGGGCGATTTCGCTACTCTATGTAGGGTTGTCAAGGGCGCCTCAGCCGGCGTATCAGTGCCGGTCGGTGGCGCGCGCTTGGTTGAGGGGCCGAAATTGAACTTCGACTCCAACGACCTGCTGATCTGGGCGATTTTTGCGGCGGTTACTCTCGTCGCCGTCGGGTGGTTCGTTGGCGCGCCCCTGTTCGAGGCCGTCGATCCTTCACCCATCTATATAAAGCTGCAGTAAAGTTTCCCGTCCCTTGCCTTTTGAAACCGTCGCTCGCCCGCGGAGTGGATCTGCCAAAATCGCTGCGGATTTCCAGTGCGGCTTGTAACAAACCAGCCGTGTGTTCGGATAAAACGGGCATCAGGCACTTGACCTTTTTGGTAAGCCAATGCCATTAGGGCCACAGCGGCTACGAGCCGTGACGCCATGTTCTCACCTCGCCGTTGCAGGCGGAGTTACGGAGAGGGGATGGTCGTCAGACTACTGATGTCTTTGCCGCCGATGCGGTTGGCGGCCGTTCTTGTTGGTCCGTTCCTTCTCCTGCACTTGTGCTTCGGGACCGCTGAGACCCCCGACAGTGTGGACTATTTCGCCGTTGCGGGCCTTTCCCCGCTCGATAGCCATTTCTGGACAACCCTCTTGCGAGGGCGCCCGGTCACGGCCGTTCTGTTCTTCAGCCTGCTCAAAGATCCCGGCCTGATCAGATTCGGCTATGCGCTCGTATCGTTTGCGGCATGGGCCTATTTTGCCCGTCAGTTCTCACGTCTGCTGCCTGAGAAGACGGCACGGCTGGCATTCGCCGTGCTCTTTGTGGGCGTACTTGGCGCCGACGTGATGCTGTGGAACCGGCTGCTGATATCGGAATCTCTGTCGATCAGCCTGCAGGTCACGCTGCTCGGATTCTTTGCACGGCTGATTCGAGGCGAACCGGTCAGCGTCTGGCTGGGTATCGCCACCATAGTGCCGCTTATCTTCTTCACCACACAAACACGCGACTCCAACGTGTTCCTGATCCTGGGGCAGCTCCTCTTCTCGCCTTTATCGCCTTCAAGCATCCAGGGCGGGCGCAGCGTATCATCGCAGCCGCCACCCTTTGGGCCGTCGCCGGAAGTGCTGCTCTGCAGCTTCATGTTGCGCGGGACAACGGCCGATTCATGCAAAACTTGATCAATGTAATCGGGATGCGGATCTTGCCGTCACCGGAAAACACATCGTTCTTCGTGCAGCGCGGACTGCCGCAAACCGATGCATTCGAGTGCTTGCGCGGGCGCTATTACTTCGACTGCGTTGGATCGAGCGGGATGGCACCGATCGAATCATGGGCGCGCACCGATGGCCCGCGCGTTTACGCGCATTACCTGTTGTCGCGCCCGCTCGAAACCGTCGCGACCGCCTTGAACAGCAAGGGCGCACACCTGATCCAGGACATGCAGCGGGATCAATGGACGGGATACCCCGGCGTTCGGTGCTACGGCACTTGCGACCGGCTGAGCCGCCACATTTTCGAGACAGTCACCTATCTCTCGATCTGGAGCCCGCCCCATAAGCCGGCCAAGCGGATCGTCCTCGGCCTGGTGCTCGGCCTTACGTTGTGGGCGGCCTATCGAATCGCGCGGAACCGGAACGGCCTGACACGCAAAGAAGTGTTCATCCTTGCGCTTATCGGCTACGCGCTCGCGGTCGGCTTGATCGGAAACATCGCCACGTACCATGCCGACACGTCGGAGGTTGCGCGGCATATGGTCGGCTTTGCCCTTTTGTTCAGGCTCGGATGCGTAATGTTGATTCTCGTCGGTCTTTCACTCGATTGGAGGAGACCACCTAACAACGGTGGACGGCCTTCGTGAGGGCGAAAATGCTGACAATATTATGAAATATCGCTGTAGTTGTGGTGCTAGTCCCGACCGTCTCAGGTTGCGGGGCGCTAGGGCTTGACCGATGAGACGATCTGATTTCGAGCCGTTACGTATGGCGATCTTGGATGCCCTGGCGCGTCGGCCGGCCGTGCTGGCAGGGCCGATTCTCGTGGCCTATGCCGCCCTGATGATCGTCGGGTTCAAAATCGTGTGGGCGGCATTCGGATCCTGACGGCGAAGTGCAGCCCCGTCTAGTTCTGTCGGCCAGCCTGATCGGCGCTCGCGTGTACTGCTCACGCATCCACTTCGCCATGGCGTCGGCGCCCCTCGCTATCGGAGCAATTACGGCTCTGTTCGCATGATGCCGACCAGACTCAAGAACCGCCTGTTGTCACCGCCACCAGAACCGATTTACGGTCGCACGACTTACTGACAAAACGGCAAAGATATCCTGATCTGGTCGCTTTTTCGGAACGTCCAGACCGGCTTTTATGTGGACGTTGGGGGGCGTCCATGACCATCCACTCGAGCATGCAGCCGCGCAGCCCGCACGGCGCAGCACGGGATCTTGATAGAATAGCCGCCCTTCCGTGACCACGTGGGGAACCAGGCTCCCCGGCGCCTCGCGGTCGGCCAGGAAATCTGACCAGGCGCACGGTACGACGTCGTAGCCAAGCCCGTACGCAACCACAGGCGCCGCCACGGTGTCGTAGCGATAGGCTTCCGCCGGTAAACCGTCCCGCAATACGACCAGCAGATCGACATCGCTATCGGGTCCGGCGTCGCCGCGAGTTCGACTTCCGAACAGCCAGATCATCTGCGGGCGAAGACGGCTGGCGAGGCGATCCCGCAGGAAGCTGATGGCCGCCGACTGGTCCCGGAACGGTCCTACCGACCGTGCGCTGGCGTCGGCAATCAGGCGGCGGACGACGTCTTCTTTGCCCTCCTTCAGCAAATCCGCGACAGCCTGAAGCAAAGCGCGGTACTTGGGGCGGCCCGCACGGACTGTACGGGAAGTGTCATAACCGATCGCTGTAATACGATGCTTGCTTAACGTAACACGCCGAAATGAGACGGGCAGGGAATTTACACCGTCGGTTATTCCATTATTCTACTATCTTAAATCGGCTTGAAGCCCGGCGGCACTGACCCGGCACGCTCCGTCACTCGCGCTTGAGGCCGCAATTCCGCTTCGGATCGTTCCGGCGAGAACTGTCGGGAACGACAGCCGGCAGACTTCCGTCTTGGGCACGCCGTTGTCCAGTAGGCGCCATTCCTTCGTACAGGTTCAACGGGCAGCCGTTCCGGTCGGGTCCTCTCAGGCTGCTGCCAGAACTGCTTCGGCCAACGCCAGGGCGTCGTCCGGCCAATAAGCCGGCGGCCGTGGTCGACGCGCGCCGATGGATGCCAGCGGACGGCAGGTTAGAATCAGCCGTTGCCAACGCCATGGAATGGCGCGCCGCCCTTGTGCTGCGCCCAAGAGCGCGCCGGCAATTGCACCATTCGTATCGGTGTCGCCCCCGCTTCCAACCGTGGCGATGACGGCCGTCTCGAGATCCGCCCCTTGCAGCAGCCAGTAGAATGCGTTCTGAAACGCGATCAGAACCCAGCCTTGCTGGTACAGAAACTCATCGGGTGGCTCCTGGCGAGCGCGCTCGAGCCGGGTGCATATGAGGTCAGCGCCATCTGCAACCGTCCTGGCGCCCTGCATTGCGGCTTGCCAGGCCTCCTCGACATTGCCCCCGGCAATCAGCACCGCGATCGCCGCGACATAGGCCGCCGAAGCCGATTGACAGATGGGGTGCGGATGCGTGAGCGCGGTATCCGCGGCGGCGGCACGCGCGCCTGCCTCCGGATCTCCTGCGTACAGAATGCCGAGCGGCGAGACCCGCATCAGGCCGCCATTCGCCTGGCTCTGTTCGGATATCCAGGGCGTCGGAGGTACACCCGTTTTTTGCGCCAGCGCCTTTTCTCCGATCGACAGCGCCAACCTCGTCGTTCTACCAATGTCGAACGGATCCGATCGATGCCACTGGACGTAGGCTTCCAGCGCCGCCCACGGATCGTAACGCCCGTGAAGCGCGATGCTGCGCGCCAGAGCCAGCGCCATTTCGCTGTCATCGGTCGGCTGCCCGGCGATCGTATTGTGAGTGCCGCCGTCGGCGAGATCGCGTACACCCTGTGGGTATCGGTGTGAGATCTCATCGGCAGACTTGAACTCGACCAGGCTTCCCAAAGCATCACCGGCCAGCTGCCCCAGGAGACATCCTTGCGCCCGCGTGAGCCAGTCCTGACGGGTGGAGCGACGGCGCATCACTGACGCAGGAAGTCGTGGCGTGGTCGGCGCCGTACCGAGAACGTCGCGCCAGGGCCTCGTGCGCAGCGCCCGGACCGCGTCCGCATCGCCTGCAAATACGAGCCGACCCATGGGCTTCGGTCGGCACTCGTACACCATGTCCTGGCCATCCTCGTCCACGCATACGCAGCCGGCCCCGCGCAGCAGCGCATGCCCGGCGGCGACATCCCAAGGGGCCGGACTGCCCAGCGACGTCGCCGCGCGCACGTCACCAACGGCAACGAGGGCCATCCGATAGGCGAGGCTCGGAACGCACAGGAACCGGGCCGGGGCAGCACACCTCGCGTTGGCCTCAGGCCGCGTCGCCGCACTTGGCGACAGGGCGATCAGGTCGTCCCTCGTCAGGGGACCGGTGCGCACGACAGGTTCAATTTCACTGCCGTTGCGCAGAAGCGGGCCGCCTTCCGCCCATGCAATCAAGTCGCCGTCAGAATCTGGATAGGAGAAAGCATAGACGACGCCGAGAACCGGGATCCCTTGTCGTACGAGGCTTATGGCGACGGCACTGCCGCGATGCCCCTGAAGAAACGCCCTGGTGCCGTCATGCGGGTCTACGATCCAGAGATGCGGGTCATCCCGAACGATCGGTTCTTCGGCCGTTTCCTCTCCGAGGTAACTGCAGTTCAGCAGGCTCAGCAACCCGTCCCGCAGTTTCCACTCCACCTCGAGGTCGATCGGCGCCTTCGACCTCTCACCACGGGGGCCGCCCGGTTGACATGCCTCTTGCGAAAGTTTGACGCCAGCTTCACGCGTCAACGCGACGACGTGTTTGAGCAGTTGTTGATAGTCGATCGCCTCTTGCATACGCCACCCAGATCCCCTGACGACCGGCACGTTCGACCTTATGGCCGGTGCGACTGATTAATGCCATTTACCCGATTGATCCAGCGACCACTGGACTCGCTCGGCGATGAATTTCGCGAAAGGTTTGATGTCGTTGTCGACGCTCGCTCTCTCGAGCGCCTCCAGATACGTCGCGCGGTCCTCGACGCGAATGATCGTCCAGGGATAGCCGCCGGACGCCAGCATCGCATTCATGAGGAAGCGTGCTATGCGCCCGTTACCGTCGGGATAGGGGTGGATGTAACCGAAGAGCCAGTGCCCCAGGACCGCCCGCACAGAAGGCTCGCTCTCGGCCTCTAGCAGGTCGAAGAGCGTGGTCATTGCGTCCGGTACCAATTCCCAACGCACAGGAACGTGGCGGGAACCACGCAGATAGACGAAATGA
>Ga0207864_1002815_pt1 | contig 15669 bp, 14 predicted proteins | sample HigsolmetaAR202D_FD_184834 | JGI IMG/M metagenome (GOLD analysis project Ga0207864, IMG submission 184834) | Ionic liquid and high solid enriched microbial communities from the Joint BioEnergy Institute, USA - AR20-2-D (SPAdes) (version 2) ...
TCTTCAGCTCCCGCCGGGCCAGCTCGATCCCGTCCCGCGCCCTGCGCGCCGCGAGGTACTGCCGCGTCACCTCGGCCCGGAGCGCGAACGCCGCCGCCTCGGTCCGTGCCTCCGCCGACCGCCGCGCCGCCCGCGCCTCGCCCACCCGGAAGAGCGACGCCGCGCCGATCTCGTAGCCGAGACCCAGGGTGTAGCCCGAGGAGTAGTAGGCCGGCGTCTGCCCCAGCCCGAGGTCGGACCCCGTCAGGATCCCGAGCCGCGCCACACCCGCCGCCTGGTAGTCGAACCCCATCGACGCGGTCGCGCTCGGGAGGAGCGCGCCCCACGCCTGCCTCACCTGCCAGTCGGCCGCCGACTCGTCGTTCGCCTGCGCCAGGAAGTTCGGGTTCGACCGCCGCGCCAGCGCGATCGCCTCCTCCAGCGTGAGCGTTGCCGGCGCCTCCCGAGCCGGCGTCTCCTGGGCGAAGGCCGCTCCCATCGGCATCGCCGCCGCAGCGAGCAGCAGCGCGGCCGTCCTGGGGAACGCGGCGCGGCGGATGGGGATCCGCGGTTCGATTCCTCGATGCATCGGTCGTGACTCCACGGGGTCGATTCGGTTCGGTCGATTCTCGGGCCGCCGTGTGGGCGATCCGGCGACGAGTCGCCGGGCGGCGGTCCGGTGGCACCGCCGCACCCGGCTGAGGAGTGCGCCATCCACCCTCCGACTCTAGTCGGACAGGGCCGGGCGCGCCGACGGATCCGCTGTTCCGCTTCGTTCCTGGGGCGGGACGCCCCGGACCGCCGACCCCGTCGCGCACCGCAGCGGAGGAAGCAGCGGCCCTGCACTCTCCAGCGGACAGGAACCGACCTCAATCGCTCTCCGGGAACGCGGCCTCCGATCGGTTTACCCAGGCCCGAAGCACTCCGTGTCCCGCCGCCCACGGCTTCCTCCTCCCCGGAGCCGACCGGCGTCCGCGGCTTTCCCCCGGGCCGCGCCGGTGCGCGCGTCCCGTTCCCCGCGAGAATTCCCGGGCGCCCCGTTCTTCCCCCGCGGAACCATTCATGAGAATCTCCCGGTTTTTCTCGCCCAAGGAGTTCCGTTCCATAGAAATTCCCGACAACCGGGATAAATCCGCCTGCACTCGGCCGCCCGTGCCGTTCCCCTTCCGAATTCCCGCGGGCGGGGACGCCGCCGGGAAATCGTCGAGCGGCGGGAGGGGAGGCTCGGGAAAAACACCCGCACCTCCGCTCACCGCGGTCGGTCGGCGGCGTCCGGCCGACCGAGCATCCCGTCGAGCAGCTCCCGCAGGCACGTGCGCAGCTCGTCCAGCGTCGGCTCGCTTCCCGCGCCGACGATCGCGTCGAACATGAGGCCCTCGGCGAACGCCACGAGCCGGTGGCCGTGCCGCAGCGGGTCGGGAGAGCCCGCAGCGGCGAGCACGGCGACGGCGGCCTCCCGGAAGCGCTGCCCGGCCCGGTCGTAGATCGCGCGCAGCTCGGGGCGGCGGGTGGCCTCCAGCGCCAGCTCGTAGCGGGCGACGGTGCGCTCCCGGCCCTCGGTCAACTGGAGGTGGGCCAGGCGCGCCATCAGCTCGACGAGCTCCTCGGCCCCCCGGGGCGGGCCCGCCGCCGTCATGGGCGCGAACAGGGCGGCCTCCTGCTCGGTGAGGTGCTCCAGGGCGAGTTCGAGCAGGGCGGCACGGGTGCGGGCCAGGTTGGAGGTGGACCCCGGCGGCAGGCCCGCGGCCTCGTCCACCGCGCGGTGGGTGAGTCCGCGCATCCCCCGTTCGGCCAGCAGCGCGACGGCCGCCTCCGCGATGACTTCGGCTCGCTTCACACCAGGGATACTACAGTTGCAGTGAAACTACGCCTGTAGTAAATTTCACTACAGACGTAGTGAAGGAGGGGGCATGTCCCACGCAGTGGTGATCGGCGGCGGCATCGGCGGCCTGACAGCGGCGCTGGCGTTGCAGCAGCGGGGCTGGGAGGTGGCCGTCTACGAACGCGCCCCGTCGCTGGACCCGATCGGTTCAGGGCTGGCCGTGGCCGCCAACGCCCTGAAGGCCCTGGACGTCCTCGGCGTCGGCGACGCGGTGCGCGAGCTGTCGGCCCTCAAGGGGGAGGGCGGGATCCGCAGACAGGACGGGCGCTGGCTGATCCGCACCACCGAGGAGACGGCCGCGGCGCGCTACGGCGACTCGGTGGTGCTGCTGACCCGCGCCGCCCTCGTCGACCTGCTCGCCTCCCGGCTCGCCCCCGGCACACTGCGGCTGGGCACCGCGGTCCACTCGGCCGACCCCGACACCGGACGGGTGGCCACCGGCGCGGGCGAGGTGACCGCCGACCTGGTGGTGGCCGCCGACGGCATCCACTCCGCGATCCGCCACTCCCTGTTCCCCGACCACCCCGGCCCCCTCTACTCGGGCGTGACGAGCTGGCGGCTGCTGGTCCCGCGCGACGGCCTGTCCTGCCCGGCCTCCGAGACCTGGGGGCGGGGGCGGGTCTTCGGTGTGGTGCCGCTCGCCGACGGCCTGGCGTACTGCTACGGCACCGACACCGTGCCCGCGGGCGGCCGTGCCGACGACGAGCGATCCGAGCTGCTGCGCCTGTTCGGCGACTGGCACGACCCGATCCCCCGACTGCTCGAGGCCGCCGAGGCGGGGAGCGTGCTGCGCACCGACCTGTACTCGCTGGCCACCCCGCTGCCCGCGTTCCACCGGGGCAGGATCGCGCTGCTCGGCGACGCCGCGCACGCCATGACGCCCTACCTCGGGCAGGGTGCCTGCCAGGCGATCGAGGACGCGGTCGTGCTCGCCCACCTGGCCGACCGGCCGGACGGCCTGGCCGCCTACACCGCCGCCCGCCTGCCCCGCACCACCACGGTGGTCAAGGCGTCCGACTCGGTCTGCCGGATCACGAAGCTGCGCAACCCGCTGGCGGTGCGGCTGCGGGAGGCGGCGATGGCGCTGGGCGGACGGATCAACCCGGATCTGATGCTCACCACCGCGGACGAGATCCTCAGTTGGCGGCCTCCGGCCTGACCGGCCGCTCCGCCGGACCGGTGCCGTCGCCCGGGTCCGGTCCGGCGGAGCGGGCCGTGTCGGCTGCGCTGCCGAGCAGGTAGCGCGCGGCCATCTCGACGAGCTGGCCGACGAAGACGTCGTGGTCCGGAACCGACAGGATGAGGTCCTTCCCGCAGCCGATGCGGGTGACCAGGGCGGAGTAGACGGCGTTGAAGCACACCCGCACGGCCGTCTCCGGGTCGGGGTGGGCGATGTGCGGCCCGGCCGAGAGGAGCAGGCCGACGATCTTCTCGGCGAGCTGGGCGGTGTGGCGGCGGGCCTGCTGGTAGACCCTGGTGTTACCGGCGGGTGAGACGGTCATGAGCGCCCTCAGGAACGCCTCGTGGCGCCGGAGGACGGCAGCGAGCTCGCCGAAGAGCGCCGCGATCAGTTCGGGGGCGTCGAGGCCGGTCCAGTGCTCCTCGTCGTCGAAGACCCTCAGCTCCTCCCAGATCTGGCTGGTCCGGTACTCGTAGACGGCGACGAAGAGGACCTCCTTGCTGGGAGTCCGGTCGTAGATGGCCCGGGGGGCGACTCTGGCCCGCTCGCAGACGGCCGCGATGGTGAACGCCTCGTAGCCGCCCTCCTCGAACAGGGCGACACCGGCGTCCAGGACCCGTGCCCACGCCCTGCGGCTCCGCTCCTGACGCGGCGGTCGGATCACGAACCTGTCGGTGATCGCGTGCGCGTCTGCCTCTTTCACGGTCTCCCCCTCACCCCAAGAACACGGGAAAACCCTACCTTCGCCCCCGCCGCTCATCGGCCATTACGCACCATTCTATTAACCGTAGTTGAAATTTCGCTTTATGGTGCAGAAGACCGATTGTCCGCACGCGGGAAAACGCTCGCCCGCCCCTGTCGGCCATTTCTCCCCGCACCGGTTCCCCGACCCGGACAAAAGACCCCGCCCGTCTGTGGAGCACCAGCGCCCCTCCCGTGCACGGCACGGCAGCCCGCCCAAGAGCCCCGCCGCCGGACGGGTCCGCGGCGGGCGGCAGCGCACCACCGGCAGCCGCCCCGCGCCCCTTCGGCAGGCCCGGAAGGCGATGGGCGTCGAGGCCGCAGTCAGGAGGACAGCGCCCGGCAGGCCGCCTCGACGGCGGCCTGCCGCACCTCGGGCGAGGGGTCGGCCGCGAGGATCGCGGCGTCCTGGAGGCCGCCCGTGGCGACCGTCGCCCGAACCTCGTCCACCGCGGTGGGGTCGGGACCGAGCAGCACACCGTGGACCCGGCCGCGCCAGGCGAAGATCTCGGTGACGAGGCCGAGTTCCTCCAGTGTCCCGATGTCGTTGAGCAGCACCATGAACACGGTGCGGTTGCGGGAGATCGCGTCGAAGTAGTCCCCCAGGAAAGCACGGGGATCCCGTTCGTCGGCCCGTTCGGCCGCGTCGAGCAGCGCCGCGACGTCGTCCAGCAACGGCTGGACCAGCTCCCGCAGCAGGTCGGTCTTGGCCGGGAAGTGGTAGTACAGCGCGGCTTTGGTGATACCGAGGCGATCGGCGATCTCGCGCAGGCTGGTCTTGCCGAACCCCTTCTCCGCGAAGAGTTCCAGGGCGACCGCACGGATCTCCGCCCTGGTGTCGTTGCGCTGCCTCACCACTCCCCCGCCTCCTCGCACGGCAGCCTCACCGCTTCGCCCCCACCCTATCGAAAACCGGCCGGCCGGTAACTTACTTGCCGACCGGCAAGTACAGCGCTCACCCTGGACGGTGAGCGGTCCACGGCGCGGCCCCGCCCGGGCCGCCACTCCAGAAAGGAGGAGGACATGTCCTCTGCCGACCGCACCGTCCTCGTCTGCGGGGCGAGCATCGCCGGTCCCGCCCTCGCCTACTGGCTGCACCGGTTCGGCTTCACCCCCGTCGTCGTCGAGCGCGCCCCCGCCTGCGCGACGGCGGCTACGCCGTCGACGTCCGCGGCGCCGCCGTCGAGGTCGTCGACCGGATGGGCCTGCTGCCGCAGGTCCGCCGCGCCGCCACCGGCCTGCGCCGGATGTCCGTCGCCGACTCCGCCGGACGCCGCCGCGTCGACGTCGACACCACCCTGTTCGGCGCCGACACCGACAGGCGCGACGTCGAACTGATGCGCGGCCACCTCGGCCGCATCCTGTACGCCGCGACCGAACACGACGTCGAATACGTCTTCGACGACTCGGTCACCGCCCTGGAGGAGACCGCCAACGGGGTGCGCGTGGGCTTCGAACGCGGCGCACCGCGCACCTTCGGCCTCGTCGTCGGCGCGGACGACCTGCACTCCACCGTCCGCCGCACCGCCTTCGGCCCCGAGGAGCGGTTCCGCCACGACCTGGGGCGCTACCTCTCCGTCTTCGGCGTGCCCAACCACCTGGGCCTGGACCGCGAGGTGGTGCTGCACAACGTCCCCGGCAGGCTCGTCGGCCTCTACAGCGCCGCTCCCCACACCGGCCGCGTCGCACCGCCCGCCCGGGAAAGGAGGCCGCCCCCGGGGTGAACCCGGAGGCCAAGGCGGTCTTCGCGTTCTCCTCCCGTGCCCCGCTCCCCTTCGCCCCCGCGACACCTCCGCGCAGAAGCAGATCCTGCCGACCGTCTTCGCCGACATGGGCTGGGAGACGCCGAGGCCGCTGCGGCTGCTGGACGGCAGCACCCCGGACTTCTACTTCGACTCCATCAGCCAGATCCGCATGGACCGCTAGTGGCGGGGGCGGGTGGCGCTCCTCGGCGACGCCGCGCACTGCCCCTCCCCGCTGTCCGGCCAGGGCACCAGCCTGGCGCTGGTCGACGCCTACGTCCTCGCCTGCGAACTCGCCGCCGCCGACGGCGACCACCGCGCCGCGCTCCCCCGCTACGAGGCCCGGATGCGCCCCTACGTCGCCCAGAACCAGGCCCTCGTCTCCTCCGGAGGCGGCTTCCTCCTCCCCACCACCCGCACCCGCCTGTGGCTGCGCGACCAGATGCTGCGCCTCGCCGCACGCCTTCCCGTCCTCAGCCGGCTCGGCAGCGGCATCCAGCGCGCCGCCAACGCCGTGGAGCTGCCCGACCACCGGGTCGCGGCCGGCCGCGCCACCTGACCGCCCCCGGTGCACCCGTGCGCGGGGCTCCCGAAGGGCCGCCGGGGAATCACCGCCCGACCGGCACCGTTATCCTGTGCGTCGGCGAGGTCGCAGGCCTCGGCCCCGGACGAGGTGCGTCGTACCCGGTCAGGACACGACGGCGCGGTACTTCCTACGACTCGGAGGCGGAGATGGCCTGGCTGATCCTCATCCTGTCCGGACTCATGGAAACCGTGTGGGCGGTCGCGCTGGCCGCGTCACGCGGCTTCACCCGGCTGTGGCCCTCGCTGGTCTTCCTCGTCGCCATGGCGGCGAGCATGGGCGGCCTGGCCCTGGCGCTGAGATCCATCCCGGTGGGCACCGGCTACGCGGTGTGGGTGGGCGTCGGCGCGGTCGGCACCGCCGTCGTCGGCATGGCCTGGCTCGGCGAGACGGTGAGCGTGGCGAAGATCTGCTGCCTGCTGCTCATCGTCAGCGGCATCGTCGGCCTCAAGCTGCTGCACTGACCCGCTCTGGCGGGGCGGCGGCGCGGCCGCCCCGCACCGGCCTACAGCTCCCGGACGACGCGCGCCGGGTTGCCGACCGCCACCACGCCGGGCGGAAGGTCCCGGGTGACCACCGATCCGGCACCCACCACCGTGTCGTCGCCGATGGTCACGCCGGGGCAGACGATGACCCCGCCGCCCAGCCACACGTTGTCGCCGACGGTGATCGGCTCGGCCGACTCCCACTTGGCCCGCCGCTGCTCGGGGTCGAGCGGGTGGGTGGGGGTGAGCAGCTGCACGTTGGGGCCGATCTGCACGTCAGCGCCGATGCGGATGCGCGCGACGTCCAGCATGACCGCGCCGAAGTTGACGAACGTGCGCGGCCCGATGCTGATCTGGTAGCCGTAGTCCACGTACAGCGGCGGGCGGACCACCACGCCCTCGCCGACCTCGCCCAGCAGCTCCCGCAGGACCTTCTGCCGCTCCTCGGCGTCCCCGCCGTCGGGGGCGTTGAACCGCTCCATCAGCCTGGCCGCGCGCAGCATGTCGGCCGCCAGTTCGGGGTCGTCGGCGATGTAGGGCTCACCGGCGAGCATGCGCTCCTTCTGACCTGCCACGTCCGCCTCCTCGTGCTCGGGGCCGTCCGGCCCACCCTAGCGGCGGCGTGCGCCCGGCGTTCCGGGCGCACCGGAACACCGGGCGGGGAGGTCAGCGCCGCAGGAACGCGTCGATCAGCCGGGCCGCGTCCCCGGTGGTGATCGCACGGCCGATCGTCGCGGCCTCGTCGGCGACGCTCTGCTGCGGCGTCGTCTCCCAGGAGCCGCGGATCAGCCGCTTGGCCTGGCCGAGCGCGAACGCCGGACCTGCCGCGAGCCGCGCGGCGATCTCCTCGGCGCGGCCGAGCGCCTCGTCGTCCTCGACGACCTGCGTGACCAGTCCCCACTCCAGGGCCTCCGCCGCGGTGAGCGCACGGTTGAGGAGGGCCATCTCCAGGGCGCGCTGCTGCCCGACAGCCCGGGGCAGCAGGTAGGAGACCCCGCAGTCGGGGGTCAGGCCGACCCCGGAGTAGGCCATGAGGAACCTGGTGGAGCGCGCCGCGACCACCAGGTCCGCGGTGAGCACGAAGGCGAGCCCGGCACCGGCGACGGCGCCGTGCACGGCGGCCACCACGGGCTTGTCCAGCTCGGCCAGGCGCAGCAGCTCGCCGCCGAGGACGGCGGCCAGTTCGTGCAGGTACGCCGACCGGTCCTCGGCCGCCGCCATCGACGCCACGTCGCCGCCCGCACAGAACCGCGGCCCCTCGCCCGTGACGAGGACCGCCCGGACCGACGGGTCGCGGGCCTGGTCGACGGCCTCGCCGAAGGCCCGCGCGGTCGCCATGTCGACGGAGTTCGACGCCTCCGGACGGGCGAGCGTGATCCGTGCGACTCCTCCGTCCACGGCACAGCGCACACCGCTCATCCGATCACCCCACCTCTCTTCGTGTCTGCGCCGCCCCTCCCCTCGCGGCCCCGCGGTGCGGCGGCCGCCGGGCAGCACCGAAACCCTAGGACGCCCGCTTCCCCGGCCGTGCGGCGGCCCCGCCTCGCCCGGCGCGCCTTCCCCGGACCGCTACCGGCACGTCACCGGTAGGTGAGCAGCTCGCGCCGCTCACCGGAGAAGTGCGCGTGGTCGTTGAAGGCCAGCAGGCTCACCCCCGAGCCGCCCGCGGCCAGCGTGGTGACGGCGGCGTTGACGGCGACCCGGTTGAGCGCCACGACCCCCTCCGCGGGCGCCGACAGCAGACCGGCGCACAGTGCGGCCAGCACCCCGCCGGAGGTGACCACGACCGCGTCGCGCCCGGGGCCGAGGTCGGCCACCAGCGCGTCGAGCGCTCCGGCGACCTGCGCGGCGAACCGCCGCCACCCGTCCTCGGCGTCGTCCTCGATCCACGCCCGCAGCGCCCGGTCCAGCAGCACCTGCATCACGCGCGAGTCCACCGGCCCCGCCCCGGACGCGCCCCCGTAGCGCTCCACCAGGGCGACGTGGTCGTACTCGTTCCACCGGGCGTCGGTGCGGGGCCGCCCGGGCAGCCCGGCCGCCTTCATCAGGATCTCCGCCGTCTCGCGCTGCCGCTGCAGGGTCCCGCACACCACCAGCGGGGAGCGCAGGCCGCGCCGGGCCAGCTCCGCGCCGACCACCTCCGCCTGGCGGCGGCCGAGGTCGGACAGCACGTCGTAGTCGTCGGCGCCGAAGGACGCCTGACCGTGGCGGACGAGATAGATGACCGGCATCGCCGTCTCCTCGGGGGTGGGGGATCACGGTGCGGTTCGGACTCCGGCGGATGCGGCCGCCGACCGGCCCGGCCTCCGACCCTACGCCAGCACGCCTCCCGCCCCCTCCACCGGGCTGCCGCATTGGCGCGGCCTCGGGAGAGCCGGTCGTCCTGCCCGAGTGGGTGCCCCGGCCGTGGCTCACTCGGGGGCCGCGGTCACCCACAGTTCGCGGGGCCGGTTCACGAACAGGCTTGTGACCGGCTCCGGTCTGCTGTCGAGCAGCCGCAGACGGGGAAAGCGCGCGAACAGTTCGGGCAGCACCACGTTGAGTTCCAGCCGGGCCAACGGAGCGCCCAGGCAGTGGTGGGGACCGTGCCCGAACGCCACGTGGCGGCTGTCGGACCGGGTGACGTCGAAGAAGTCGGGGAGGGCGTGGATCCGGACGTCGCGGTTGGCCGCCAGGAAGACCATCATCACCGGCTCGCCCGCGCCGATGGTCTGGCCGCCCAGTTCCAAGTCGCGGGTGGGGAAGCAGAACGGCAGCATCACCACCGAGGCGCTGTGGCGCAGGCACTCCTCCACCGCCCGCTCCCACGGCACCTTGCCGGAGGTGACCAGGGCGAGCTGGTCGGGATGCTCCAGCAGCAGCCGGACGGAGTTGGTGATCTGCCCGACCGTGGTCTCGAATCCCGCGTCGACGAGCAGGACCGACGTCCAGACGAGCTCCTCCTCCGACAGGGTGGAGCCGTCCTCGTCGTGGACCCGCAGCAGGGCGCTGATCAGCCCGTCGTCCGGGTTCTCCCGTTTGGCCGCCACCATGTCCGCGACGTAGGCGTACAGCTCCTCGTGCACCGTGGTGTCGGTGCCCGACAGCAGCCGGGTGACCAGGGAGTCCAGGGCGGGCCGGTCCGCTTCGGGAACGCCCAGCAGAGAGCCGATGACCCCCGTGGGCACCGGGTGGGCCAGGGCCGCGACGACGTCGAACGGCTGCGTGGCGTCGATCCGGTCCAGGCAGGCCCGGGTGAGGTCGTGCACCGCAGGGCGCAGCCCCTCGACCCGGCGGGCGGTGAACGCATGCTGGACGAGGCGGCGCAACCGGGTGTGCTCGGGCGGGTTCTTGCTGAGCATCGACCCCATGGAGACCAGCTTCACCAACGGGTGCTCGGCGGGGACCTCCCCCCGGGCCGCGGCGGTCCAGTGCTCGACACCGCGTTTGACCGTGGGGTCGGCCATGAGCGACCGCAGTTCCTCGTATCCGGTCACGGCCCACACGTCCAGCCCCATCACGTCGAGCCGGACCACGGGGCCCAGAGCAGCCAGGGTGTGGATGTCGCTCTCGGTGACACCGCCGTCGGCGTCCAGCGCAATTCTCGGCACTGAGGCAGGCAAGGAAACTCCTTCTGCAGAAGCGGTTCGGCGCACAGTTCCCTACCCACCGATGGACGGTTCTGTTGCCCCGAGACAGTTTTTCCTCACAGACACACAAGCCCCGACTTCTCACAATTTAAAGTCGTCCGGTTCTTGTTGCCTCCCGTCGCACGCAAGAAGCGGCGAACTGCTGTCTCCCGAAAATCACCAGGAACAGTTCACCCCACGTGCGTGGGGAGCACGTTTTCGTCGTGCTGGGTCACCGGCGGCCCTCCGGACCATCCCCACGTGCGTGGGGAGCACCACCCGGGCCGCTCGAGGCTCAGGTACATCTCCGGACCATCCCCACGTGCATGGGGAGCACCCTGGCCTCCGCGGCCAGGGCTGAGGCGAGGTCGGACCATCCCCACGTGCGTGGGGAGCACCGGACAGGGGCGGGCACGGACTCCCAGCCCCACGGACCATCCCCACGTGCGTGGGGCTCACAAGGCGAGAGTAGGTTCCTCCAGGTCCTGTGTCGGTTCATCCCCACGTGCGTGGGGCTCACTGGAGTGCGAGGAGTGCCGGGGCAGCCACCCCCGGTTCATCCCCACGTGCGTGGGGCTCACAGGTGGGGGTTCGTGACGGTCATGGTTGTCTCCGGTTCATCCCCACGTGCGTGGGGCTCACCCACACCGGCGGAACGTCGCGTTCCAGGTCCGCGGTTCATCCCCACGTGCGTGGGGCTCACATCCGTCGCGTCGACCTCCTCCTCGCCCTCCGAGGTTCATCCCCACGTGCGTGGGGCTCACCTCATCGCCATCCAGTTCGTGATCGCGATGAGCTTCTCCGCCTACGGCATGGCCACGGTGGCCCGTGTCCACGCGGACGTGCCGGTTCCTGCGAACTGGCTGCTGTTCGCGGTGTTCGAGGGGTTCGCGCTGGTGATCATGACGCTGATCAACCAGCGTGCCGAGCAGGGCATCCCCGCTATGGGGCTGCGCGCGGGGTACTGGGCGGTGATCGGCCTGGCCGCGGCGCTGAACGCCACCCATTCCGACACGTGGGCGGGACGGGTGGTGTACGCCTCGATCACTCTGCTGGCCGGCTGCTCCTATGAGCTGCGGATGTCCGCCAAGCGGGCCAACCGTGAGCGGGAGCTTCGGGAGGCGGCGGGCACGTGGACGAACCGCAGGCTCGCCTTGGTGCGGTGGCTGCACCCGGTTGAGCGGGTGCGGGTGGCGCTGGAGCTGGCGCGTGACGAGACGCTGTCGGCGGAGGAGGCCACGCGGATCGTGCGGGAACAGGCCGAGCGGGCGCGGCGGGAGCGTCTGCTGCGGGAGGTGACCCGCGCGGAGTGGCGGCTGCGTCGGGCCCAGCTGGCGCACCGCCCGTGGGGGTTCGGGTGGCTGGTCGACCTGGTGGAGAGGAGGAGGGAGTCCCGCGCCCAGGAGGCGATCTTCCGGGCCGGGCTCGCCGACTCCCCGGAGACGGTGGCGGAGGTGCTGCGCACTCTGCAGGTGATGACTCTGGCCCCCCGGTTCGCGGGGATGGACTACTCGTCGACGGCGGAGGCGCGGCGGGCGATGGCTGGGCTGATCACCCTGGAGCGGTTGCAGCCGCTGGAGTTGGGGTCCGGTCCGGTCCAGGACGTCGAACCGGACCGGGTTGGACCGGATCGGGTCGAACTGGTGGACCGGGCCGAGCCGGACCGGACCGGATCGGACCGGGGCGAGGCAGAGCACACCGAGTCGGAGGAGCAGCCCGAACCGGCGGACCGGACCGAACCGGACCAGCCCGAGCCGGATCGGACCGAGCCGAACCGGGTCGAGTCGAATCCGCTGCCCGCCCCGACACCGATCAGCACCCACCGCTCGATGGAACAGCTCCGGGAGGAGCTGCGAGCCGCAGTCGAGTCCGGGCGGATCACCGCGAACGTCGTCGACTGGTTCTGCCGGGAACTGCGGATCGGGAAGAAGCGGGGCCGCCAGCTCCGCGACTGGGCCAACGAGGTGGGCCTGTTCGACCCCGACAAGCAGGCACAGCAGGAAACAGCGCGCTGAGGTGCCTCTGCCGCCCCGGTGGCCGGGGCGGTGGGGAGACGTCAGCGACCCGCCTCAACCTGGGAATGAGACATGCAGACCCGCACTGACACCGGATCGAACCGAATCGAACCGGGCTCGGGCGAACCGGTGGATCGAACCGGACCGGACCGGCCCGAATCGGCAGACCGAACCAGATCGGCTCGCCCCGAACCGGCTCCCGAACCGCAGCCGTTCCGCCCGGTCCCCGCTGCCCTGGGAGCCGCAGGCGCCCTCGGCATGGCCGTGTCCGGGGCGATGACCGCCGCGGGGCCCCTGGGGGCTGCCGCGGTCGTGGCTGCGGTGGGCACCGGAGCAGCGCTCTACGGGGCGCGTCGCGGCCGCCGCAGGACACGCCGCAGGTGGCTGGGAGCGGCCCGCAGCGGGGCCAGCCGACCGGCGAGACGGAGCAGTGCCTCCTCGTCGGGGGGAGGCTCCCGGGCGGCGTCGCCGAGCCGGAAGGGTCGGCCCCCGCTCGGAGGTCGGCTACCGCTCGGGGGGCGGACAGCGGTTCGGGGCGGCGGACCGGCCCGGACTGGATCGGCTCGAACCGGCAGCAGTGTGAAGCCGAGCCAGGCCCCGGCTCGGCTCGGATCGAACCGGACCGGTTCGGTTCGGACCGGGGCGGCGCGCGGTTCGGGTCGGATCGGACCGAGCTGGCCCGGATCGGCGTGGTCCGGTTCGGGGGGCTGGTCGAACCGCGGTTCGGTTCGGACCGGACCGAGCCGGGCCGGCGGTGGAGCGGCTCGAAGCGGATCGAACCGGGCCAGGGGGCCCCGGGTCGGCTTGGCTGCCCGAGCCGAACCGGTCATCACCGGGCAGCTGGCGAAGATGAGGCGCCGAATCGGATCGGTCCGGGGCGGCCGGGTCCTGCTCGCCACGGGCAGCGTGGCCTGGCAGGGGGTGTGCGCGCTCAGCCGTGTCACCTGGTGGATCGCCCGCACCTCCACCCCCCGGGCGGTGAAGCGCCGCCTGCGTCGCGCCTGGATCGTCCTGACCACGCCCCGCGGCTGGGCGGAACGGCTGGTCGACCCGTTCTGGAGGGCCAAGTACGGCCAGCTCTCCCCGCGAGAGCAGTGGATCGTGGCGTTCCTGATCGGCATGTGGGAGCCGATCGTCGAGGTCTTCGCCAAGGAGCCGCCGCCCAGGAGGGTCGGCGACCGGGCCGAACGCCCCAGCCACCCCACCTCTGATCACACACCGCACGACGAGGGAGCACACGACATGTCCGTGGAGATCGAAGACCTGCGCAGCGAAGGCGAGGAGCTGGCCGCCAAGATCGCCGCCTACGCCCAGGCCGTGCCGATGTCGCAGCTCGGACAGCTGATGTCCGCGCTGACCCACGTGGTCGAGCAGATGCGCGACGGCGTGAACAAGATGGCCGCGACCCTGGAGGAGGAGCGGCCGGCCAACCCCGCTGTGGTCGAGGCCCTCCGGGAGATGGGCAACGGCCTGAACGATGCCGTGCAGATCGGCGACGACCTGGAGCCCGTGTTCGAGAAGGCGCACGAGATCGACCTGGAACGCCTCCGCAGCCCTCGGGTTGCCGAGGAGGAGTGGGACAAGCTCCTCAACGAGGAGATCTGAGATGGCTGCGAGGCGCATCGACTGGTCGCCGCGGCACGGCCCCGTGTCCGGCAGCATCAACACCGCGCTGGGCCTCGGCGCGTTCACGGCCGCCAACGACGCGTTCACCTGGGGTATCTCCCCGTGGTGGGCGGCCGGCCTGGCCGGGGTCGGCGCGGCCGCGTCCTACGTCCACGCCCGCGCCACGAACGCCAGCCGGGCGGTGCGCGCCTACCGGCTGTTCTGCTGGGCCGGGGCGGGAGCATGGACGACGTACGCCCTCCACGACGGGGTGTGGGACGTCAACACCCTGCTGCTGGGGGGCGGGGCGGCGTTGGCGGCCGGGCTGCTCGCCCTCGCCGTGGCCCTGCGCCAGCACCACGTCCGCGAACACGCCCGGCAGGCCACCGCAGAGCAGCAGCGTTGGTCGGAGGCCCGGCAGTGGACGGCGCGCCTGGAGCGGGTCGCGAACATCAGGGGCGCGCGGGTGGTCGCGATCGAGCCGTGGATCCACCCGGACCCGGACCGGCCCGGCAGGGAGCGGCAGACCGGCTACACCGTGGACGTGGAGTTGCCGCTCGGCGGGGTGTCGTGGGAGAACCTGGCGATGTTCGCCACCCGGCTCGCCGCTGACCTGAGGCTGCCGCACGGATGCGGCCTGGAGGTGCGGCCGGGCGTGGACCTGGGGCGCGCCCTCGTCGACGTCACCACCCTCAACGTCCTCGACGGCGACATTCCCCTGGTCGAGCCCGAGACGCTGCCCGCGACGATCGACGCCCCGCTTCCCGTGGGCCTGTACTCCAACGGGTCGCTGGTGAGCCTGCCGCTGCGGTGGACCTCGGCGGTGCTGGTCGGCGCGAAACGCCAGGGCAAGTCGAACCTGCTCAAGACGGTGGCGCGCCAGGCGCTGCGCTGCAACGACGTGCTGGTCATGGGCATCGACCCCAACGGCGGTGCGGTGTTCAAGCCGTTCCTGCGGCCCTGGCTGGAGGGCCGCACCCGGCGTCCGGCGATCGACTGGGTCGCCACCACCGCCGAGGAGGCCGAGCTCATGCTGACCTGGCTGATCGGCGCAGTAGAGCGGCGCCGCGCCGGCTACTCCGACTACATGTGGCAGAAGGGCGGCGACGACAAACTCGCCGTGTCCCACGACATCCCCCACATCCTGCTGCTCACCGACGAGTCCAAGTCCCTGCCCAGGTCGGTGAAGACACGGTTGGTGGAGTTGAACGACCGGTGCGGGGCAGCGTCGATCAGCATGCTCACCTCGTGGCTGCGCGCGGTCGCCCAGGGCATGGAGGGCCTGCCCACGGACCTGCTCGCCCAGTCCGAGACCCGGCTGAGCGTGCGCGTGAACGCGCAGAGCGAACTGCAGCGCCTGTTCGGGCAGGGCACGAGGGTGACGGCCGCGCCCGCGCCGGGGTGGGGGCACGCGGTCGCCACCGCCGGGCAGCGGCCGATGCTGTACAAGGCGTCCCGCAGCCAGGACGCCGACGCCTACCAGGACGCGTTGACCTGCGACGAGTGGCGGCCCGCCATGGACGAGATCACCCTCGGGGAAGGGGAGGTGCGCCGGGTCTACGAGGAGCGGTGGCAGCGCGCTCTGGCCCACGGGTGGCTGGGCGTGCCGTCCCTGCCCGGCACAGCAGCCCCCTCCTCGCCTGCGGCGCGCCCCGCCACCCCGCCGGAGCCGACGCGGCCGCGGCGCTCCAGCGAGGAGCGCAGGCAGGCGGCCATCGAGGTCCGCAACCGGCTGCGTCGCCTGTCGGGCAGGCCGCTGCTGGACGAGAACGGCCACGAGATCGACGACGTCGACCAGCGGTTCTCCGAAATCGTCGCCGGCCTGGCACCGGATGGGACGCTGCCGCTG
>Ga0207864_1002816_pt1 | contig 15666 bp, 16 predicted proteins | sample HigsolmetaAR202D_FD_184834 | JGI IMG/M metagenome (GOLD analysis project Ga0207864, IMG submission 184834) | Ionic liquid and high solid enriched microbial communities from the Joint BioEnergy Institute, USA - AR20-2-D (SPAdes) (version 2) ...
CGCGGGGGCGGCGCGGGGGCGCCGAGCGTCTGCACGACCAGCACCGACTCCCCGCCCGCGCCTTCGGCGCCCCGGCCGCCGTCGCGGGCCAGGTAGCGGCCGTCGGGCAGCGGCAGCGCGCCGGGGAAGTCGAACTGGACGAAGCCGAACAGGGGTGCCACGGGGCCGGATTCTCCCGGCGCCGGCGGCGCGCTACTCGCCGCCGCGCCCGCCGCCGTCGCCCTTGCCGCCCTCGTCGTCCGGCAGCGCGTAGGGGGAGGGCTTGACCGGGACCTTCGGGTTCTCGATCTGTGCCAGGCGGTCGATCAGCCGCTGCCACTGCTTCGGCTTCAGCAGCATCGGCGCGCGGCCCTTGCCGCTCCCGGCCTGGGGCCGGAAGCCGACGTGGACGTGGTCGAAGTGGTCGGCGAGCGCGAAGCTGACCTCGCCCGGCAGGTCGTGCAGCGAGATCACCTGGTCGGGCTGCATCGTCCCCTGCAGCTGCAAGATCGTGCGCAGCAGCCGTTCGGTCACCGACCCCGGCCCCTGGTTGCCGGTCACCGGGGCGCCGTTGATGGTCGCGATGTCGACCGCATCGCCGGTCGCGTGCTGGGAGACGTTGCCCGAGGCGGTGAAGATCCCGTGCCCGCAGCGCAGCGAAGTGACGCCGAGGGTGAAGCCTTTGACCCGCAGGTAGGCGAGCATCGCCAGCACCCGGCGGTCGATCTGGCCGGAGGCGATGTCGCGGCGCCCGCACTCGTAGATCGTCAGCCCCTCGTCGGCGAGCACCCGCCTCTGCAGCGCCTCCTTGGAGAGCAGCAGCACGCCGGCGCCGCTGAGCCGCCGCGCCAGCGGGCTCTTCCCCTTGGCGCGGTAGATCGCGGTCGCCTCCAGCAGCCGCCAGCCGTCGAGGATCGGCTTCGGGTCGATCCGCGGGGCGCCGCGACCGGCCGGGCGGATCGAGAAGTTGATGTGCGGCTCGGCGCCGTCCTCGGCGGCGCCGACGCGGGCCAGCACGGTGCCGGCGATCACCTTCGACCCCACCTTGAGGCTTGCGCCGTCGGCGCGCTCGACCGTGCCCTCGGCCCGCTCCGAGTGGGCGCGACCGGCGCCGTCGTCCTTGGCCCGGTCGGGGAAGGCGCGCAGTCGCGGCCGCAGGTCCTCGCTGTCGACGGGCAGGCGCCGCTCCTTGCCGGTCGGCATCACGACGAGGCGCTTGCCGCGGACGATCTCGCCCAGCCCGGCGTAGGTGAAGCGGTTGCCGTAGGTGTCTTCGAGGACCATGAAGCGGCCCAGCTGCGGCGAGTTGCCGAGCTTGCGCACGATGCCGTCGTTGACCGCCACCACCGGCGCGCCCGCGTGGCTGAAGATGTCGATCCCGCGCCGGGTCGGCGAGGAGGAGATCACTTCGGCGGCGTTGCCCGCCGCGGCGCGAGCCGCGCGCGAGCGGCCGAGCGCCTTGCGGGTCGAGATGCCGCCGGCGTAGCGGGCGTCGGCGGCGATCGGGAACCGGGCCCCCTCGGTGAGGCCGGTCAGCGAGCCGACCAGGTCGGCCGGCAGCCGCCCGTAGGCGCGCGCGTACAGCAGCACCTCGCGCACGTACCAGTGGGCGTGGTTGTAGGCGAAGATCGCGTCGTAGAGGTTCTCGCGCCCGCCGGCGACCTTCAGGTAGTGGGCGGCGGCGCAGATCGCGTCGACCGGGTTGTAGGGGTCTTTGCGCCCGTCGCCGTTGGCGTCGAGGCCGAACGCTTCCCAGCTCGAGGGCAGGAACTGCATCCAGCCGACCGCGCCGGCGCTGGAGACGTTGAGGTTGGTGCCGAACCCGGTCTCGATTTTGTTGATCGCCGCCAGCACCTCCCACGGGATGCCGTACTCGGTCCCACAGGCCTGGTAGATGGGGAGCAGGAAGGGCGGGATCTCGAACGAGTCGATGAGGAAGTTGGGGACGCCGACCGGGGCGGGGCCGAAGGGGGCGATCGAGCCTGCCGCCCCGCCGCCGCCGCGCTCGCGGTAGCGGGCGCCGCCGTCGTCGCCTTTCGCCTTCTTCGTACCGCGCCGCCGCGCCGAGCGGGGCGCCTCGACGCCGCCGCCGCGCCCGACCGCGGGCTCGCCGCTGTCGATGCCCTCGTTGGCGACCACGCCGCGGTCCTCCTTCGCCCCCTTGCCGCCGCCGATCGGGGCGCCGCGCCGCACGCCCTCGTCGTCGCGCTCGCCTTTGTCGCCGCCCGGCGTGGCGGCGCTCTCGGGGGCCTCGTCCTCGTCCTCGGGCTTTTCGCAGTCCGGGTCGTCGAGGTCGATCAGCCCGTCGCCGTCGTCGTCGAGGCCGTTGGCGCAGGCCGGGGGCTGTGGGACGGGGAGGGCGCCGGTCGTCGTGGTGCCGGTGGGCGCCGGCGGCTCGGCCTGGGGCTGGGCACCGGCGATCGCGGCCGACAGAGCGGAGGCGGCCAGCAGGGCCGCGAACACGACGATCGTTGCGATCTTGCCTCTCATCCTGTGCGCCTCTCTACCGCTGCCGCAGAGCGCGGGTCTGCCGCCCTGCCCTCCCAGGATCCACGGGGGCCGCACGCTACCCGTTCGCCTGAGGGTGCGCAATGGCAGCGCGGCGCCCCCAACACGCGCTTAATCAACTCCGCGATCATGGCTTCCCGGCCGGGAGGTTGGCAGGCGCGCCGGATGGGCCGGCTAACCTGCGGCGAAAGCGAAGAAAGGCGGGACGGTGACCATCGAGGACGACCAGGACGGGCTGCGAGCGCGCTCCGAGCAGGCGCTGGCGGAGCTGGCGCAGGCGCTGATCGACAGCCCGACGCTGCACAGCGCCATCTCGGCCGCGTTCGGCGCCCGCGAGAAGGCGATCGAAGCGCAGCACGCGGCGATGAGCGCGCTCAACCTCAGCTCGGCGACGGACGTCGAACGGCTCGAGCGGCGCGTGCGCTCGCTCTCGCAGCGGCTCGAGGAGGTCGAGGAGGAAGTGGACGAGCTGCGGCGCGAGGTCGGCGCCCTGCGGCGCCGCCTGGAGGCCGTCGAGCGCCCCGCGGGCGGCGAAAAAGCTCGCTCCAAGGCAAAGCCTAAGCCTCAAGTCGAGGGTTAGAGTACGGCCGCGGCGGCCCGTCCGGCCCGCTTCGCGGCCCGCTCGGCGGCCTCGTCGTCCAGCCGCTCGCCCGTCGGGGCCTCGGCGACCACCAACACCGCGGCCAGGGCGACCCCCAACTCCCGGCCGCGGGCCAGCAGGGCGGCGGTCTGCATGTCCGCCACGCGGGCACCCGGCGGGGCAGGCCGCCCGTCATCTTCATAAGGGGCGTCCAGGCTGAGCGCCGCCCCGGCCGCCACGCCACCCCCGAGCGCCGCCTGCAGCGCCGCGGTCAGCTCCGGGTCCGGCGTCGCCGCGGCCCCGTCCTCGCGGCGCGCCTCCTCGACCAGGAACGGCTCGCCGAGCGGCGGCCCGCCGGGCAGCGCCGTGCAGCTGCCGACCCGCACCGCGCGCCGCACGCCGAGCTTCCACAGGTCGCGCAGCACCAGCGCCGCGCTCGGCCCGCCCATCCCGGTCGACTGGATCGTCAGCGGGCGTCCGTCCGCCGTCGTCCCCGTGTAGCCCCACAGCCCCCGCGCGTGGTTGCTCATCTTCGGCCGCTCGTGCAGCTCCTGGGCCAGCATCAGGGCACGGCCCGGGTCGCCGACGAGGATCGCGTCGGCGGCGATCGGCGCCGTGGGTCGCAGCCGGGCCGGCATCGGCCGCGAGCTTAGATCCCCGGCCCCTCCCGCCGCCGCCCCGGCCACCCCGTGCGCGCTTGTCGCCCAGAGGGCTACAAACCGCAACCTCGGCCGCTGTCGCGGGTGGGCCGTCGCGCCACCCCTGCACGTTTGTCGCCCACAGGGCTACAAACCGCAACTGCGTAGGCAGGGTGGAGGCGGGGCGCCCGCCGCGGCGGAGAAAGCGGCGGACCGGATTTTCGCCAGCGGGCCAAACACACGCCGCCGGGCCGAACCTAGCGTGGCCTCCGTACACCGAAACACCCGCGACTGCCGGAGCTCTGCTGGCTGCGGCGGGCTAGGAGGTTGCCTGATGAGCACTGAATTGAACATGGTGTGGGTCGCAGTGGCCTGCATCTTGGTGTTCTTGATGCAGGCCGGCTTCATGTTCTTGGAGATCGGCTTCTCGAGACGCAAGAACGTCGGCACCGGCGTGGCCAAGGTCCTGGTCAACTTCGCCCTGGTGACGATCGCCTGGTGGGCGGTCGGCTACGGGATCGCCGAAGGCGGCGGCAACGACTTCTTCGGCACCAGCGGCTTCTTCTTCCACTTCGGCCAGGTGGTCGGACAGGGAGAGGACGCGATCACTGTCGCCAGTTCCGACGCGATGTTGATGCTCTTCGGGATGGCCTTCTGCGCGGTCTCGTTGGCGATCGTGTGGGGGGCGACGCTGGAGCGGATCAAGTTCGGCGCCTACGTCATCTACGCGCTCGTCTTCGGCGCGGTGATCTACCCGCTCGTCGCCCACGGCGTGTGGGGCGGCGGCCTGCTCGCCGACATCGGCGGCAAGCCGGTGATGGACTTCGCCGGCTCCTCGGTCGTCCACCTGACCGGCGCGGTCGGGGCGCTGGCGGCGCTGCTGCTGCTCGGCCCGCGGATCGGCAAGTACGATGCCTCCGGTCGCCCGCGCGCGATCCCCGGTCACTCGATGCCGCTCGTCGGCCTCGGCGTGATGCTCCTGTGGATCGGCTGGTTCGGGTTCAACGGCGGCTCCACCTTCGGCACCGAAGACTCGTTCTTCGGTGAGGTGATGCTGAACACCCAGCTCGCCGCCGCGGCCGGCGTGATCGGCGCCTCGATCGCGATCTGGCTGCGCAGCCGCACTCTCGACGTCGGCATGGCCGGCAACGGGGCGATCGCCGGCCTGGTCGGCATCACCGCCCCGGCGGGCTTCGTCGAGTACTGGGCGGCGCCGATCATCGGCGTGATCGCCGGCTTCCTCGTCGTCACCTCGGTGCTGGCAATCGACCGTCACCTGGACGACCCGGTCGGCGCCCTCTCGGCGCACGGCCTGGCCGGCATCTGGGGCACGATCGCGGTCGGCCTATTCGCCTCGCCGCGGCTGATCTCCGAAGGGGCCGGCGCCGGCGTCTGGTACGGCATCTTCGGTGATGCCTCGCTGGGCAGCACGCTGGGCCAGCTCGGGGTCCAGACCCTGGCGGTCATCTTCACCTTCGTGGTGGTGTTCGTGATCTCGTTCGCGACCTTCGCCTTCATCAAGGCGACGATCGGGCTCCGCGTCACCCCCGAGGAGGAGGACGCCGGCCTGGACATCAGCTCGCACGGCATGTACGGCTACCCGGAGGCGTTCATCCCGCAGCCGGAGTACTCGACCGGGCTGCCGGCGGCCGCGTCGGCCGGGGCATCCGTCGCCCCGGCGGCATCGGCCCAGGTCAGCCCCGAACCCAGCTAGGAGGTCTGGGCCATGAAGAAGATAGAGGCGTTCATCCGCCACGAGGCGTTCGAGCCGATCCGGGCCGAGCTGCTGGAAAAGGGGTTCCCGTCGCTCTCGATCTTGGAGGCGAAGGGCTCCGGCCGGCAGAAGGGGATCGTCGAGCAGTACCGCGGCTCGACGCTCACCGTCAACGTGCGGCCGAAGCTGAAGCTCGAGGTCGTGGTCGAGGACAAAGACCAGGAGGTCATCGTCGAGACCATCCTCAAGCACGCCCGCACGGGCGAGATCGGCGACGGCAAGATCTTCGTCTTGCCGGTCGAGGATGCGATCCGCATCCGCACCGGCGAGGCGGGGAAGCGGGTCCTCCAGCTCCACGAGGAGTCGGAGATCCCCACCTGATGAGAGCGGGCGCGGGCGGCGCTGCCGGTGCGCCGCCCGCGCTTTCACCCCGCCGGGGCGGCCGCGCCGACCACGACGACGGATAGCCTCGGGCGCCGGATGGGCGACGAGCGGATCTCACTCAGCGAGGCGGCGCGGCGCTCGGGCGTGCCGGCGAGCACGCTCAAGCGCTGGGCCGAGGAAGGGATCGTCCCGGTGCGCGGCGGCCGCTGGACGGCGACCGCGGCAGCCCAGGCGCGCGTGGTGGCGCGGATGCGCAACCGCGGCTACTCGCTCGATGACCTGCGCGAGGCGGGCCGCGAGGGGCGGCTCGCGTTCGGGTTCGCCGAAGAGCTGCTCTCCGACGACTCGGACCGGATCCCGATCGAGCAGGTCGCCGCCGACACCGGGCTGGAGGTCGACCTGATCGAGCGCATCCTGGTCATCCTCGGCACGCCGAAGGACCGCCGCCGCGTGCTGAGCCGCGAAGACGCCGCCGCGATGCGCCACTGCGCGCGGGTGCTGGCGGCCGGCTTCCCGCTCGTCGCCTTCCTGCAGCTGGTGCGCGTCTACGCGCAGTCGATCCGCCGCATCGCCGACGCGGAGGTGCGCCTGTTCCACATCTTCGTCCACGAACCGTTGATGCGCGACGGCGTCCCGGAGCTGAAGATGGCGGAGGAGATGGGGGACCTGGCGGCGGCGATCCTGCCCCTGGCGACGCCGGTGACCGAGTACCTGCACACCCGCTACTTGCGCTACTTCGTCGAGCAGGACGTGGTCGGCCACATGGAGGGCGAGCCGGGCGCCGACACGGCGGAAATCGAACTCGGCCACGTCACCGTCGCGCTCTGCTTCATCGACCTCACCGGCTTCACGCGCTACACCGAGGAAGAGGGCGACATCGAGGCGCTGGACGTGGTCGAGAGCTTCGTCGCCGGGGTCGAATCGACGCTGCCGCCGGAGGCGACGATCGTGAAGACGATCGGCGACGAGGTGATGATCGTCTCCCCGGACCCGGCCTCGCTGGCCGAGTGGGCGGTGGGGTTCATCGACTCCTTCTCGGAGCGGCCGCGGCCGCGGGTCGGCATCCACTTCGGGGAGGCCGTCTACCGCGACGGCGATTACTTCGGCAGCCAGGTGAACCTGGCGCACCGGATCGTCGGCCGCGCCCAGGCGGGCGAGGTGATGATCACCGACCGCGTGGCGGCAGCGCTGGAGGGCCGCGAGAGCGTCGCCCTGGAGCGGATCGGCGAGGTGACGCTGCGCGGCTTCCCCGGCCCGGCGGAGCTGTTCGTCGCCCGCCCCGCCGCCTGAGGCCGCCGCTCCTACACTCGACCCCGTGGACGCGGACGAGCTCCTGCAGCGGGTCGTCGAGGAGGGCCTGATCGCCCCCCCGGAGCCGGTCGTGGCGATGGTCTCCGGCGGCCGGGACTCGGTCTGCCTGCTCGACCTCGCGGTGCGGGCACGCGGCCCCGAGGCGGTCGCCGCCGTGCACGTCAACTACGGCCTGCGCGACGACGCCGACGCGGACGAGGCGCTGTGCCGGGAGCTGTGCGGGCGGCTCGGGGTCGAGCTGACGGTGGAGCGGCCGCGGTGCCCGGAGGGGCCGGGGAACCTGCAGGCGTGGGCGCGCGACGAGCGCTACGCGGCGGCGGCGCGGCTGGCGCTGCCGCGCGGCGCGGTGATCGCCACCGGCCACACCGCCGACGACCAGGTGGAGACCATCCTCTACCGCCTCGCCTCCTCGCCCAGCCGCCGGGCGCTGCTGGGGATGAAGCCCCGCGACGGGCGCCTGCGGCGGCCGCTGCTGGGGGCGCGGCGGGCCGACACCACCGCCTACTGCGAGCAGCGCGGCCTGCGGTGGCGCGACGACCCGACCAACGCCGAGACGACCTTCGCCCGCAACCGCATCCGCCACCGCCTGCTGCCGGAGCTGGCCCGCGTGCACCCGGCCGCGGCCGCCAACGTGCTGCGCACCGCGGAGCTGCTGCGCGACGAGGCGGAGGTGCTGGACGCGCTGGTGGCCGCGGAGCTGGACGGCTCGCGCGGCGGGCGGCGGGGGGAGATCGCGCTCGAGCGGCTGGCCGAGCTGCACCCGGCGCTGCGGCGGCTGGTCGTGCAGCGGCTCGCCGACGACGCCGCCGGGCGCCCGGTCCCCGGCGCCGCTCGCTTCGCCGACCAGGTCGCCGGGCTGCGGCGCACCGGCACCGCGCAGCTCGACCTCGGGGGCGGCGTGCGGGCGGTGGTCGAAGGCGGCGTCCTGCACGCCGAGGCCGGCTGATCGCGCGGCGTCGCGCGGGGGGCGGTCGGCCGGCGTCGGTGGCGCGACTATCTAGACTGCCGCCCGTGACGGACCCGGCGATCGGCGAGACCCTCGTCGGCAGGGAGGAACTCCAGCGGCGCATCGCCGAGCTCGGCGCGGAGCTCTCGCGCGACTACCGGGGCCGCGACCTGTTCATGGTCGGCGTCCTCAAGGGGGCGGTGCTCTTCCTCGCCGACCTGATGCGCCACATCGAGGTGCCCTGCGAGATCGACTTCATGGCCGTCTCCAGCTACGGCTCGCAGACGCACACCTCAGGCGTGGTGCGGATCCTCAAGGACCTCGACGCCTCGATCGAGGGGCGCCACGTGCTGATCGTCGAGGACATCATCGACTCCGGGCTGACCCTCCAGTACCTGATGCGCAACCTGCGCGCCCGCCGCCCCGCCTCGCTGGAGGTCTGCGCGCTGCTGACCAAGCCGGAGCGGCTGCGGGTCGACCTCTCGCCGCGTTACGTGGGGTTCGAGATCCCCGATCGGTTCGCGATCGGGTACGGCCTCGACCACGCTCAGCGCTACCGCAACCTCGATTACGTGGCTGCTCTGGCCGATTAGCGGGCAAAAGCCCCCTGGTACGCTCACCTCAGACCGTGAGACGCTTTTTCAAAAGCGCGGCCTTCCCGATCCTGCTCGTCGTCATCCTGGCGTTCGTCGCGCAGCGCGTGATCACCGACGAGCCGAGCGCCAAGCCGCCCTCCTACACCGAGCTGGTCAAGCCGCAGACCGGCCTCATCGCCTCCGGCAAGGTCGAGGAGGTCACGGTCAACGTCAAGGACAGCACCCTCGACGTCAAGAAGGCCAACGGCGAATCCTTCTCCACCGGCTACCCGCCGCACACCGAACCGGAACTGCTCAAGGTCCTCGCCGAAGGCGAAGAGAACGGCCTGCAGGTGACCAAGGTGAAGGGGACCGGCGGCTCGAGCCTGCTCTCCCTGCTCACCTACATCCTGCCCTTCATCCTCTTCTTCGGCTTCTGGATCTTCCTCATGAACCAGATGCAGGGCGGCGGCTCGCGGGTGATGAGCTTCGGCAAATCGAAAGCGAAGCGGATGTCGGTCGACGCGCCCAAGATCACCTTCCGCGACGTGGCCGGGGTCGACGAGGCGGTGCAGGAGCTGGGGGAGATCAAGGAATTCCTCGAGAACCCGAAGAAGTTCCAGGCGCTGGGGGCGCGGATCCCGAAGGGCGTGCTGCTTTACGGGCCGCCCGGGACCGGCAAGACGCTGCTCGCCCGCGCGGTGGCCGGCGAGGCGGGGGTGCCGTTCTTCTCGATCTCCGGCTCCGACTTCGTGGAGATGTTCGTCGGCGTCGGCGCCAGCCGCGTGCGCGACCTCTTCGAGCAGGCGAAGCAGAACTCGCCCTGCATCATCTTCATGGACGAGATCGACGCCGTCGGCCGCCACCGCGGCGCCGGCATGGGCGGCGGCCACGACGAGCGGGAGCAGACGCTGAACCAGCTCCTCGTCGAGATGGACGGCTTCGAGATGAAGGACAACATCATCCTCATCGCCGCCACCAACCGGCCCGACATCCTCGACCCGGCGCTGCTGCGGCCGGGCCGCTTCGACCGTCAGATCGTCGTCGACCGCCCCGACCGCAAGGGGCGCAAGAAGATCCTCGAAGTCCACACCCGCGGCAAGCCGCTGGGGCGCGACATCGACCTTGACGCGCTGGCGGGGCAGACCCCCGGCTTCACCGGCGCCGACCTTGCCAACCTGATCAACGAGGCGGCGCTGCTCACCGCTCGCTCCGGCAAGCGCGAGATCACGATGAAGGAGCTGGAGGAGGGGATCATGCGCGTGATCGCCGGCCCGGAGAAGAAGACCCGGGTGATGAGCGAGAAGGAGCGCCTGATCACCGCCTACCACGAGCTGGGGCACGCGATCGTCGGCCACCTGCTGCCGAACTGCGACCCGGTGCACAAGGTCTCGATCATCAGCCGCGGCCAGGCGCTGGGGTACACGATCAGCCTCCCCACCGAGGACAAGTTCCTCACCACGCGGGCCGAGCTGACCGACACGATGGCGATGACCCTGGGCGGCCGCGCCGCGGAGGAGATCGTCTTCGGCGAGATCACCACCGGCGCCTCCAACGACCTCGAAAAGGTGACCGAGACCGCGAAGCAGATGGTGATGCGGTACGGGATGTCCGAGCGGCTGGGCCCGCGCGTGTTCGGGCACGACCGCGGGCAGCCGTTCCTGGGGCGGGAGTTCTCCGCCGAGCCGGACTACTCGGACGAGATCGCGCGCGAGATCGACGACGAGATCCGGCGCATCGTCGAGAGCGCGCACCAGACCGCGAAGGGGATCCTGAACGAGAACCGCGAGCAGCTCGACCGGATCTCGAAGGTGCTGCTGGAACGGGAGACGATCGACGCCGACGAGTTCGTCGCCCTGCTGGAAGGCAAGCCGGAGAGCGAGGTCTTCGCCGACGACGAGCGGTCCGAGGAGGCTGCCGAGCCGCAGCCGCAGCCGGAGCCGGCGGCGCGCGAGAGCACGCGGCCGACGCCGCAGCCCCGCCCCGGGTTCGCCGGCGGCGACGCGGGCTGAGTCGCGCGGACGCGCTCCGCGCAGGCGATACTGCCGGCGATGGCGCTGAAGCTGATGGGGGTCGTGAACGTGACCCCGGACTCGTTCTCGGACGGCGGGCTCTACCTCGACCCGGAGGCGGCGGTGCGGCACGGGCTGGAGCTGGTCGAGGCAGGGGCGGAGATCCTCGACGTGGGCGGGGAATCGACTCGGCCGGGGGCGGAGCCGGTGGCGGCCGACGAGGAGATGCGGCGGGTGCTGCCGGTGATCGAAGGGCTGGCCGGCCGCGGGGCGACGATCTCCGTCGACACCTCGAAGGCGGCGGTGGCCGCCGCGGCGCTGGACGCCGGGGCGGAGATCGTCAACGACGTCACGGCGCTGCGCGGCGACCCGGAGATGGCCGCGGCTTGCGCCGAGCGCGGGGCCGGCGTCGTGCTCATGCACATGCTCGGCGACCCGCGCACGATGCAGAGCAACCCGACCTACCGGGAAGTGGTCGCCGAGGTGCGCGACTTCCTCGCCGCCCGGGTTGAGGCCGCGGTCGAGGCCGGGATCGCGCGCGAGCGGATCTGGGTCGACCCGGGGATCGGGTTCGGCAAGACCGTCGAGCACAACCTGCTGCTGCTGCGCCGGCTCGGCGAGCTGCGCGCGCTCGGCCGGCCGATCGTGATCGGCACCTCGCGCAAGAGCTTCATCGGCCGCATCGACGGCTCGCCGCCGGGGGCGCGGGTCGGCGGCACGATCGCCTCCTCGATCCTCGCTTGCACCGAGGGCGCGGAGGTGCTGCGGGTGCACGACGTGGCCGAGGTCGGCCAGGCCGCCACCGTGGCGCGGGCGATCCTCGGGTAGGTTGCCACGCATGGAGTCCCACCACGGCAACGGGATCGACGCCGGCGCGGAAGTCGAGATCCGCGGCCTCTCCATCTACACCCACCACGGGGTCAGCGACGCCGAGCAGGAGGTGGGGCAGCGGCTGGAGTTCGACCTCTCCTTCGACGTCCCCGACTGCGACGCGATGTTCACCGACCGGCTCGAGGACACGGTCGACTACGCCGAGGTCTGCGACATCGTCGCCCTGGCCGCCACCGAGCGCAGCTACCGCACCCTCGAGCGGCTGGCCCAGGTCGTCGGCTCGCGCCTGATGGAGCGCTACGGGTGCGAGTCGGTCCGGGTCCGCGCCGCCAAGCCCGAGCCGCCGCTGCCGCTGGCGATCCAGGAGGTGGCGGTCGAGGTGACCCAGGAACGGGCCGAGGAGGACGCCGAGGACGACGAGGAGTAGCCGGTGCGCGTCGGCTACCTCGGCCTCGGCTCCAACGTTGGTGACCCGGCCGCGCACCTGCGGGCGGCGCTCGAGCTGTTGCCGCGGCGCGGGGTTGAGGTGCTGGCCGCCTCCTCCACCTACGTCACCGAGCCGGTCGGCGAGGTCCTCGACCAGCCCGACTTCCTCAACGCGGCACTGCGGGTCCGCACGGCGCTGGAGCCGGAGGAGCTGCTGGACGCCTGCAAGGCGGTGGAGGCCGAGCGCGGCCGCTCCTTCTCCGCCCCCCGCCACAGCCCGCGCCCGCTCGACGTCGACCTGTTGCTGCTCGGCGACCTCGAGCTGCGCACCGACCGCCTCACCCTGCCGCATCCCGAGGTGCGCACGCGCCGCTTCGTCCTCGTCCCGCTGCTGGAGCTGGACCCCGACCTCACCCTCCCCGACGGCACCTGCCTCGCCGACTGCCTTGCCGCCCTCCCCCCCGGCCAACGCGTCGAGCGCCGGGCACGTCTGCCGCATTTGTAAGACCTGGCTCTGTGAAGAGGGGAACCAGGAGCAGCAACGTCCACGTCGTGCCCAGTCAGGGGCGCTGGGAGGTCAAGATCGAGGGCCTCGGCGGCGCAGGTGAGTACCGGACCCAAAACGAGGCGATCCGGGCCGGTCGCGAGTTGGCGCGGGCTTATCGCTCCGAGAACATCATTCACGGAAGGGACGGCCGGATCCGGCAGCGTGACAGCTACGGTCACGACCCGTTCCCGCCGCGCGGCTGAGTCACGCCGGTCGGCCTGCTACCTTTGCCGGGCTGGCTGAGAGAAGGTTCGCGACAGCGAGCTTCAGGCTTTCGCCCTTGGTCGGCACCAACTTCGAGGCCCCGCTTCTGCGGGGCCTTTCTCGTCAAAGAAGCGGGTGCCAGATGTCCCTGGCCACAAGATGGGGCACGATGCGCGACTCCCAGAGCCGTTCGACCGCTCTTGCCGACCGGTCATTCTCCGAGACCACACCGGCGCATCTTCTCGATTCGGGAGGCAATGTAGGTCGCGCAGTCGGCGAGCTGGATGCCTGCATTGCTGTGCGAGGGCACGAAGTGGATCGTGTCGACGATGCGCTCGATCCGCTCCGTCGCCCAACCCCATGAGGTGCCGAACTCTTGGTACTGAGCCAGATCGCGAACCGCGGCATCCTCGATCTCTCTTGCCGCGTCGGCGATCAGCAAGACGCGGCAATCGCGCACCCTTGCAAGTCGCTCGATCGACTCGATCGTGTACATCAACGAGATGTCATGCGGGTGGAACGGGCGGTGGTAGCGCTGCTTGAGCCCCGCCTTCTCCACTCCGCGCACGATCACATCGGCGTCAGCAGCCGCGATGCCCTTGAGCACCTCGTCATAGATCGCCACCCGTTCACCTGGATTGAGGTCCGCCGCCGGGCCCTCGCCGGCGTAGAGGTCGTGCCCGTGAAGCTCGAACCCGTCGGCGTTGCATTGGCCGGGAAAGTATCGGCGCGCCGTCTCGCGCAGGTGGGCGTGGAGGTCGGCGACCTTGGCCTCGTCGACGACGACGGTGAGGATCATGTGGATCGGCTGCATGGGCTCGTCGAGGTTGCGTCCGGTGTTTCCCGCCTCGTCCATGTACGCGAGCAGCATCTCGTCCTGCTTCCTGCGGTTGGCTGAAGTTGATGGTTAGCGCCGGGCCGCCTCGGCGGTGCGCAGGGGGGCGAGCCAGGCGGGCGGGAAGACCGGCGGCATGTGGCCGGGGTAGTCGGGCGTGAAGCGGCGAGCGAGGGCGGCGCAGGGGCGCGGATCGATCGCCGGGCGCAGGTCGTCGAGGGTCAGCATCAGGCCGATGCTGGGGGCGATCTGGAAGTCGGCGGCGGTCGGCTGCTCTCCGTTGAGCACCCCGGCCTCGACCCATGCGTCGACGCGGTCCAGCAGCGACGGCAGCGCGGCGAGGGCGCGGCGGGCGCTCTCGTCGTCGGCCTCGTTGAGGCGCGCCGCGGCGGCCACCACCGGCGCCGCGGTCTTCATCGCCAGGCCGATCGGCATCCCGATCCGGGCCCCGACCGCGTAGCTCGCGAGCGGCGCGCGGTCGCGCTTGAAGCCCCACCAGAGCAGCTGGCGGATCGGGTGCTGCAGCTCCTCGTCACCGAAGCGCTCCGCCTCCTCGACCGCGGCGCGCCGCTCCGGGTCGGCGGGGAAGAGGGGCGGGTCGGGGCGCAGCCGCTCCAGCTCGCGCGCGATCCGGCGCGACCCCTGCACCTTGGCGCCGTCGATCGTCAGCGCCGGCACCGTGGTGCCGGGAAAGCCCGCCGCCCGCAGCAGGCCCTTGGAGATCACCGGCAGTAGGTCGGTGCGCCGGTACGGGATGCCCTTGTGCTCGAGCATCAGCCGCGCGGCGACGCTCGGGTGCGACCCCGGGATCACGTACAGGCGCGCCTCCACGCAAGCCATCCTAAACGGCCCAACGGTCCCGGACCGAATCCGGCCCCGTCCCGCCCGGCCCGATTCCGCTTCCGCATCAGGTTTGCGCCCCATTTCGGCCCAAAGTTGATGCGGCTCGAGGGCGGGGGTGGGGCGAGGTCGGGAATAATCGGCGGCCATGCTGCTCGCGGTCGACGTCGGGAACACGCAGACGCACCTGGGCGCCTTCGAAGGCGACCACCTGGTCGAGCACTGGCGCTTCCAGACCCGCGCCGGGGCGACCGGGGACGAGCTGGCGGAGCGGATCGGTGGCCTGCTGGCGCTGCGCGGCATGTCGCTCACCGACCTCGACGCGGTCTGCGTCTCTTCCGTCGTGCCGCCCCTGGGGACGCAGTACGAACAGCTCACCGAGAGCTACCTGGAGGCCGAGTGCCTGGTGATCGGCCCCGGCGTGCGCACCGGGATGCCGATCCGCATCGACAACCCGCTCGAGGTCGGCGCCGACCGCCTTGTCAACGCCGTCGCCGCCTACGACCGCGTCGGCGGCCCCTGCGTGGTGGTCGACTTCGGCACCGGGATCAACTTCGACGCCGTCTCCGCCGAGGGCGAGTACCTGGGCGGCGCGATCGCCCCGGGGCTGGAGATCTCGCTCACGGCGCTGGTCGAACGGGCGGCGCGCATCCCGCGCATCGACCTCGTCCAGCCCGAGGCGGCGATCGGGCGCTCCAGCCGCGCGGCGATCCAGTCCGGGGTCGTGTTCGGCTTCGCCGGCCTGATCGACGGCGTCGCCCGCCGCATCGAGGAGGAGCTGGGCGGCGCCCACTTCCTCGCCACCGGCGGCCTGGCGCCTGTCATCGTTCCCTTCACCGAGACGATCGACGAGATCGACGACCTGTTGACGCTGAAGGGACTGCGCCTGATCCATGAGCGCAACGAGTAGCGCCCAGCCGGAGCTGACCACCCCGTTCGAGATCGGCGGCATCCGCATCCCCAACCGGGTCCTGCTGGCGCCGCTGGCGGGGATCGGCAACTGGTTCGTGCGCCTGCAGGCGAAGCGCCACGGGGCCGGCCTGGCGGTCTCGGAGATGGTCTCCAGCTTCGCCCTGCACTACCGCAACGAGCGCACGCTGCGCGATCTGTTGCGCATCCACCCCGACGAGCACCCGGTCTCGATCCAGCTCTTCGGCCACGACCCGGAGGTGATGCGCTCCGGCGCCCGCATCGCCGCCGAAGCGGGCGCCGACCTGATCGACATCAACATGGGCTGCCCGGTGCCCAAGGTGCGCAAGACGGGCGCCGGCGCCCAGCTCTTGCGCAACCACGAGTTGGCCCTGGAGCTGGCCCGGGCCGCCGCCGAGGGCATCGG
>Ga0207864_1002821_pt1 | contig 15624 bp, 19 predicted proteins | sample HigsolmetaAR202D_FD_184834 | JGI IMG/M metagenome (GOLD analysis project Ga0207864, IMG submission 184834) | Ionic liquid and high solid enriched microbial communities from the Joint BioEnergy Institute, USA - AR20-2-D (SPAdes) (version 2) ...
CCAATCAGGAGTTTGGTCAAAGTTTGGCATTTGAGAATGTGCGATGTAGGTTTCATCGACCACCTCATTTGAAAGAGCGGTTGGGTCGAGCTTGTGCTCGGCGGCATGTTGCAAGGATTCAAGCGTCGGGAACTTTGAGATTGGCTCTGGATTTCCCTCGAGTATGTCCCACAAAAAGTGCACATTGCCGTTACTGAGGATAACATAACGCACATGGATACGATTTGCGTACTCGCGAGCCTGCTCTTTAGCGCTTAGCGGAGGGATGTTTTCGCGCTTAGCTTCGAGGACTGCGACAGGCTTTTGATTGTCATCGAGAAGTAAATAGTCGATGAAGCCACCCTTCACATTCTCGAAGTCATCACCTGCGTGGTGAAGGTTTATTTTATCTTCCGGGTTTAGGCGTGTCTCGACATCGACATTTGCTCGACCATTCTCGTCGTTAAACAAACGCCAGCCTGACTCTTCTAAGAGTTTGTTAATCTTTAACCGCGCGGAGGCTTCTTTCTTTGCCATATTATCTAGATTATAACAGATCTACAGGTGTATTCGTGCATGATGAGTGTCTGTGACGATTATGTGATCGATAAGATCTATACCAAGTAGCTCGCCAGCGCTTCGCAGCCGTGTAGTAACATCACGATCAGCCTGGCTCGGCTCTAGATTTCCACTCGGATGATTATGCGCCACGATGATACTGGCGGCGCGATCGGTGATGGCTTCGGCGAAAACTTCACGCGGATGAACCAAGCTAGCAGTGAGCGTGCCAATGGTGATGATGCGCTTGGCGATGAGGCGGTTGGCGCCGTCGAGCGTTAGGCAGACAAAGTATTCTTGCTTTTTGTCACGGATATCGACGAGTTGCTCGACTGCCTTTTCGGGGCTGTCGATGATCGGCCGCTCGGAAACTTCGAACTGCCGCCGCCATAACTCAAACCCGGCCATAATATTTGTTGCTTTTGCTGGGCCAAGGCTTTTGACATTGAGTAAATCTTCGTAAGCTAGCTCGCTACCTTTTTCTTTCAGTAATTTTTGCACCTCGCGAGCAAGCTTAGTCACATCAGCGTACTGTGTGCCGCTGCCGATTATCGCCATCAAAAGTTCGTAGTCACTCAAAGCCTCAGCACCTCTCGCCTGGAGCTTTTCTCTAGGTCGTACGTCTTTGCGACGATCCGACATCTTCATATTTGCAGTATATACCTTGTTTACTATTTACTTTAGTCGTTGGGCTTTTTTCTAAAAGCGCTTCAAGACCGCACACTACTGGTTGATGTCGTAACTCTGCTGGATGAGGTCCATCACATAGTCTAAGTCAGTAGCAGACGTGACTTCTACTTCGTAGTCACCATTGCCCCAGTGGCCGATATGTACGGGTGTCTCTAGATCTCGAGCAATTCCGCGTGGGTCATCTAGCGTTCCAGTCTTCATGTTGATATAAAGCTTTAACTTAGACTTTTTGAAAACGACATCAACAAAGTTTCGTGTCGTTTTGTAGGCTACGTACATCTTCTTTGGGTCTTCAATAATTTCCGTATCGATAGCCAAGATCCGCTCTTTCAGTGATGCAAATAGCGCTTTCGTTTCTTCACTTGCCATCGCTAAGTGATAATCAAGTGTAAACGTTTCCTGTAACTTTTCAGCCTTGCCGGAATCGGCGGTGAACTTTGGTGCATCTTGTAATTTCACCTTTTGATAATTTTCAGTATCGAGCGTTAGCAAACCATCTTCATATAGCTTGTATCGATACAGCTCGATGTTAATTGGCAACAAGTCAGCGGTGTCTGTGTCGAACTTGTTATAACTTTCAGCAACGCAAATCACTCGCGGCGCCGCCCATTGAATTGCAATCGAGATGTTCTTTTCATTGCAAAGCTTCTCAAAGCTATCCTTATGGTCAAGCAACCATCGCAGATACGACAAGCCTTGATTGATAACGTTCTCGTTGTGCCCCTTTTTGTATTCGACAATACACGGATTGCCTTCGTCGTCGATACCAAGCGTATCCATTCGACCGCCAAAACTGGTTGAGTATTCGCTTGCGAGGAAGTGGACGCCAAGCAGCTCATGAAGGTTGGCTTCGAAAATACGCTGGACGTCTCGTTCAAGAATTCGTTTGCCGTTTAAGTTTGTGATCGGCTTCAGCCGAGAGGCGTTATTGTTAGATACTTTAAATAAACTCATAATTTCGTATATTATCTCACTTTTTGCTAGACTTTACTACCGCATGACGGCATATGTTGTTGAGGGCTAAATACGAAAAACCGCCCTTTCGGACGGTTCCATCGGTTTTGTACCTTTTGGTGACAATTGGTACTTTTGTCTGACTCAAGGGGTAAATATGCCTTTCGGTCAGGGAACCCGGTCTGGGTATTTACCTGCTGAGTCTGGCTCCGGGGACTGGATTCGAACCAGCGACCCATTGGTTAACAGCCAATTGCTCTACCGCTGAGCTACCCCGGATTATCTGGTAATGAGACAAACCAAAGTTTTGTCATCGTGCAGGGTCACGAAGTAAATTCGTCGACCCTGACTGCTCTTTTCCTTTTAGTTCAAAAGGAGGTTAACGGTGTTATTTTAGCGTTTTTATGCATATCTGTAAATAGTTTCATAGTTTATAAAATTTTTGTGCCTACAATTGGAGCTATAACAAGGGAGGTGCTTATGGCAGATCAAGATGAAAGCAAGTACGACTACAGCAATTTAAAAGCGGTTATTTTTAACTGCACACTGAAAAAATCTCCTGCAAAGAGCAATACACAAGGACTTGTTGACTTAAGTCGGTCCATCATGGAAAAACAAGGCGTGCATGTGACGGTTATTCGTCCGATTGATCACAAGATCGCGACTGGTGTGTATCCGGATATGCGCGAGTATGGCTGGGACTATGATGAGTGGCCTGATATTTGGCAGGTGGTGCTGGCTGCAGATATTTTGATTATTGCTGGTCCGATTTGGCTTGGTGATAATGGTTCGGTCACAAAACAGATTATCGAACGGCTGTATGCGCAATCCGGCGATTTGAACGATAAAGGTCAGTATGTGTTTTACGGCAAAGTCGGCGGGGTTTTGATTACCGGAAATGAAGATGGTGTGAAGCACTGTGCGATGAATATTCTTTATAGCTTGCAGCATATTGGCTGCACCATTCCGCCACAGGCTGATGCGGGCTGGATTGGTGAGATTGGTCCAGGGCCCAGCTATTTGGATGAAGGCTCGGGCGGGCCGGAAAATGATTTTACAAATCGAAATGTAACGTTTATGTCATGGAATGTGATGCACATGGCGGCACTACTGAAGGAGCGTGGCGGTTTGCCGGCATACGGTAATCAGCGGAGTGAGTGGGATAAAGGCAATAAAATTGGTTTTATAAAGCCGACATAGCGGTAGATCTTATGGTTTGAGTGCGCGTTGGATGGCTCGGGATTCATCACGTTTTTTTAAGGTTTGGCGCTTGTCGTATTTCTTTTTACCGCGGCCGACTGCGATGCGTAGTTTGATGTATTTGCTGTCGGTGATGAGCTCGAGCGGAACGATGGTTTTTCCCTGCTTTTTTTGTTCGATGAGCTTATCTATCTCGCGCCGTTTGGCCAGCAGTTTTCGGGTGCGGGTTTGTTCGGTTTCGGCAAGCGGTGCACCATGAGTGCCGTTTATAGTTGCATTTATGAGAAACAGCTCATTGTTCTTTATAGTGACGTAGGCGCCGCGAAGCTGACCATGGCCAAGTCGTAAGTTTCTTACTTCGGCACCAGTGAGTTCAATACCCACAAGCAAACTCTCGCCGAGCTCGTAGTCATGACGAGCCCGTCGATTCACAATTTGCTTTGTTTGTGCCTGCTTTTTCTTAGCCATTGCTGTAAGTATATCGTACCCTGTAGGCAAACGTAAGGAGTTGAAGTGAAACTATCTTTTTATTATATCATAAAATAAAAACATTTGCAATACACTATTTTACTGTGTAATTATGCTGCTGACAGTGTCAAAAATACTAGTGTCTTTATCTGTTGTTGAGCGCCAATACCACCATTCTCCGCCCCAGAGATCAATCGGATATGCATCTATTTTTTGGGCAGCTTCTAGGTTTTTGCGGATCTGCTGCGGGCTCATGGATTTGTCTTGTTCTTGGGCTGACTTCTTCCAAATAGCGGTCGGTCCCCAGGGTTCGAGCTGTAGTTCGTGGATGAATACTGTCCTGCGTAGCAATGTATGAATCAGTGTTTTTCGGAGCCGATGTAGCCATGGCTTTTGCATGGTAGGATAGTAACGACCGTTTTTGTTGATAATGAGATAATACGAAAAACCTACAAGATCTGGTATGGGTCGGCGCAGTGGTATGCCCCAACCGTTGCTGGTGCTCATAATAACTGGTCGAGTTGGATCGAGCTTTTTTACGAGGATAAATTCGGTGCGCAGTCTTTTGCGGTCGATATGGATATTTTCTCCAAAGCCTTTCAGTAGCGCCTCATTCTCCAGCTGCCAGCTGATAATAGCTGGATTATCCTTGTAACGCTTCACTATTGTTTCAATAAATTGTAAAAGCGCGGTGGTTTTTTCGTGATTTGGTAAATTTTTTGCCCACGTTGGCCAGTGATATTCCGGCCAGCGTGGCTGTTTGACACCCAAACAAAGTGTTATAACACCGCCGTAGGTGGTAATTGTTTTGATTTGTCTATCAAGTTCGGAAAAATCGTACTTTCCTTGCTCTTTTTCTATTTCATTCCAGTAACTCATGAGCCGAAAGCGACGAAAGCCGGCTGTTTCACACAGCCAAAGCAGACAATCGTGTGCATTAATACCAAAACTCCGGCATTGTTTTACCGAAAAGCTAACTCCAAATTTTTTAGGATCAATTATTCTTGAATGCTGCTTTTGCTTCATGCCAAATGCTTGGATCGTTAGTCTTTTCTTTGCGCCAGTACCACCACTCAGCTCCCCAGAGGTCGATAGTGCGCATGCCAGTGTTTTTGGCAAACTGAATACGCCCCGCAAACATAGCAGCGTTCATGGATCTGTTCTGCTCCTCGATTGGTGCATTGGCTATGAACGCTCCGCGTGGCGGCCATGGTTCCATCTGCATTTCGTGCAGCATACTGTCTTTACCAGTGAAGATTTTTTGTAGTCCAGCAATGCCAGCGTAATACCACGAAGGCAGTGGATAGGTGTAGTACCGTTTGGTAATCTTTGCATCCCACACTTTGCGATACACCGAAACGCCAACTATATCTGGCCGTGGCTTGCCAAGCACGAGCGAAGGCATATTATTGCTGCGCGACAAGATAACCGGATGTTTGGTGTCGTGCTTTTTGACGACTGCATATTCTTTTTCTAAGCGCATGCGGGTATGATCGGGGCACTCGCCAAAATCGTTAAAGTATTCATTTTCTAATTGCCAGCTTTCAAGACTTGGTGAATGTTTATAGCGGTCAATTACGGTGCCGATGTACTTTTCCAGTGCAGGTTGCCAGACGCTGGCTGGCTGATTTTTTGCCCAGTGCGGCATATGGCACTCCGGCCAACGCGGCTGGCGAAGTCCAATGGCTAGAGAAACTTTGGCGTTGGCTTTCTCGGCTTTTTCAAATTGCCAGTCAAGATCTGAAAAATCGTACTTCCCTTGCACAATCTCATGCTTGTTCCAATAACTTACTAATCGGAAATGCTTTACACCCAGATCGTTTATAAGTGCATCCATAGTTTCTTCGGCGGACAATTCTAAACTTCGTGCGTAATCTGGTACAAAGGTGACTCCAAGCTGCAAAGGCTTGCTACTATTTGACGCGACATACCAGCGCGCGACTGTATATAACCCTAAAAATGAGGCTAATAGCACACCTATGACAATGGTGATGGCTTTTGTCCACCAGCCCTTATGCCACCATTTTTTATAGCCGTTAATAATTGATGTTTTTCGTGTCTTCACTGCATATATATTGTCGCATACGGTAAAATAAATATATACATGAAAAGCACGTTACGAGTCAGTTTAGTGATACCGGCCTATAATGAAGCGTCTTGTATAAGGCAGTGTCTTGAGGCTATTAGTCGCCAAACGGTAAAACCATACGAAGTAATCGTTGTCGACAATAATTCAACCGATAAAACAGCGGAAATTGCAAAGTCGTTTCCGTTTGTAAAGCTGCTGCACGAGAGACGCCAGGGTGTAGTATTTGCTCGCGATCGGGGCTTTGATGCTGCTCGCGGTGATATTATCGGGCGGATTGATGTGGACACTGTTTTGCCGCCAGACTGGATACAGAATGTACAGAAAATTTTTACTGATTCTCATGTTACGGCTGTGTCAGGTGTGATGCATTACGATGTAGCGTTGGCTCATATTGCGGATAAAGTGGATCTTTTTTTCCGTCGCCGATTGGCTCATATGTTAAAGGAGTCAGATGCAGTGTTTTTGCAAGGCGCGAATATGGCAGTACGTCGTTCGGCGTGGCTGCAAGTACGTCATATGGTGTGCCGTAAAGGTGATATGCATGAGGATTTTGATTTGGCCATACATCTACAGGAACATGGCCATGTAGTGGCTTTTGACGAGCGCCTACATGCTTATATTTCTGCACGTCGCACTGATGTAAGTTTTCTGCAATTTGCTAATTACGTTTTTAAGAGTCCGCACACGTATGCGCAGCACCGGCTCGAGAGTCGACATATGTATGCTGTGGTTGTGTTGGCATTTATTGGTTATATTCCGGCGCGTATTCTTTACCGAGGTTATGATGCTGAACGTGATAAATTTTCCTGGTTTCGGGTCTTTGCTTCCCGTCTTGAACCATCACGAATAGATCCTACAAAACTAAAAGTTTAATAATCGATTCCTTTTTGAGCGATAAATTTATCGTCAAAGTGGTGTTTTAATTTTTTCATTTCGGTAGCGATATCAACCAGCGGCAAAAATTCTTCAGGAAAATGACGTCCAGTAAGACAGAGGCTGGTTTTGGGATTTCTTGATCTTATGAGCTGTTTCATTTGTTCCTTAGTGAGAAGTCCATCGTGAACAGCATTATTGATTTCATCACAAACAACTAGGTCATATTCACCACTGGTTGCTGCCTTGAGTGCCTCTTTGTATGTTTCTTCGGCGGCTTGCTTGTGTTGCTCAGGAGTGATGTGCTTTTCGCTTAATTCGCCGGCGTTATAAAAACCTTTACCGCCTTTGTAAAAATACAGCTGGTCCTTAAAAAGCGGCTGGATATCACGGATAAAAATATGCTCACTTACGCCCCAATATTTAATAAATTGAATAAAGGCGACTCGACCTCGATTGCCAAGCGTTCGGATAAGTAGTCCGAGTCCGGCGCTGGTTTTTCCTTTGTTTTCGCCAGTATATACAATAACTACCGAGTCTTTGGTTTTAAAATCCTCAAATGCCATATGATACACAGTATATAGCTTTAGACTGGCTTTGTCTCTGTATGTTCTGCTTCTTCTGTGATGTTTTCTTTGACTTCTTGCTCAAAAATAGCAATACAAGCGAGTGCAACGTTGCAGGTGCGTAGTGCTCTTTGGGCTTTCGCCTTTTCGCCGTGAGCTAGAGATTGTGATAGTGTTTGTCTTATTGCTTTTACTGCGACGTCTTCGCGAAAAAGCTGTGCTGCTCGAGTGGAGCGGTTGGAAAGGCGGTTGTCGGTTAGCATGTGGTAAAAGTCGGCTTTGTCAGGTGTAAAATCTGGCGGCAGCGGTTGATAAAATAACGTTTGTGGTTTGTTGGCATGGTCTAGATAATAATCATGCAGATCAAGTATTTCTTGGCGAGTAAACACCTCTAGCACTTGTTCTGCGCTGTAGTCGCAGAATTCTGGCTGTTCAGGGGTGTAGCTAGGTAGCTTTTCCATAGTCAACCCTTTATTACTTAGGATAATAAAGGTTAACAAGCATTTAAGAAGTGATATTTTTCACTTTTAGGGTATTGTCGATTTTTGGCCGATCAAAACCGACGATAATTTCCCCGTCAATATCAATAACCGGTATACCCATCTGTCCAGACTTCTCTACAGCCTCTTGGGCGAAGGCTGGGTCGGCTTCTACATTCTTTTCGGTGTATTTTACGCCAAGTTTATCAAAGTATTGTTTTGCGGCATGACAAAAACCGCACCAATCTGCGCTGTAGACAGTCACTTTATTTGCCGCATCATTCATATACAAAGTATAGCATACATATATTAAATAACTACTAATTAGCGTATTAAATTACCATTAACTTGCAGAATATGGTAAAAACTCTTGTAGAGGCGCCAATCTAGCGTTATAATGTGCGAGAAATGCCCAACAAAAATAAGCAAGACGACGGCAAACAAGCGTCGCCGCCATCGGGAAAGATGGTGTTGCTTATTTTCTCCACCGTTGGCGACACAACATGGAGGTTGTTTATACCCACCATCGGTGGTACTCTGTTAGGGTTGTGGGCTGACAAGAGTTGGAACACTACACCATGGTTTATGATTTTGGGCATTGTGCTCGGGGCGGTCATAGCAATTGCTTTGGTACGGGCGCAGTTAAAGAAAGTTAAGAATTAAATATATGTTGCACTATATTGCAGAAGCTAAATCGCCGCATGTGAGCCTCCCTGCTGAGGAGATCTTCAATGTCGGCGGCTTCCCGGTTACAAATTCGCTGATTACCGGTATTATTGGGTACGGTTTAGTGCTTTGGCTGTTTTTCTATGTAGCCGGCAAGGTAAAACGAGAGGAAAAAAATCGTTTCGTAAGTTTTATTCAGTGGGTTTTTGAGGCGCTCTATAATACGGTTGAACAAGTTATGGGCGACAAGAAGGCTGCCCGTCGGCTTGCACCTTTGGCAATAACACTCTTCTTTTACATTCTTATTAATTACTGGATTGGTATTTTGCCGGTGGCAGGGCCGGTTACCTGGAATGGTGTGCCGATTTTCAGAAGCTTAGTAGCTGATTTGAATACGACGTTTGCGCTGGCAATTATCACCATTGTACTGGCGCAAGTGTATGCGATTCGGGTACACGGATTTACCGGTAACATCAAACGGTATTTCCGAAATCCTATCAAAGATCCGGCAGGAGCATTTGAAGGTATTTTGGAGTTGGTAGCAGAATTTTCACGCCTGATGGGTCTAAGCTTGCGTTTGTTCGGTAACGTGTTTGCTGGTGAGGTGCTGCTGATGATGATAGCGTTTCTTACCGTATATGCGACACCAGTAGCATTACCGCCGTTCTACATATTTGAGTTATTTATCGGAGCGGTCCAGGCATATATATTCTTTATGCTGACGACCGTATTTATTTCATTAGGTATGGCCAGTCATGGTCATGATGAACATGCAACTGATCATTCCCTTTCCAATTCAACAAAACAAGAATTGGCTATAAGTGGTAATGAGAGGTGATGAAGTGTAAAATAATAAGTAAAAAGGAGATAAGTTAATAATATGGAACAACTCGCATTTGGCTTGACCTACGGAATTGCTGCAGCAGGTGCTGCATTAGGTGCAGGTATTGCGGTAAACGGTGCTATGAATGCCGCTGGCCGTAATCCAGAAAAGATTGGTGATATCCGAACGCTGATGATTTTGGGTATCTCATTTGTGGATGCGTTGGCGATTATCGCTATCATCGTTGCTATTATTGCAAAGTTTATTTAAGTTAAGACGTTATTTGTATGATGCATACAATACAATTTTTTGCTGCGAGTGAAGCTGCCAAGAACGATAGTTTGTTTGGTGCGCTTGGTATTGACTGGCGCACGCTTATTCTGCAAATTATCGCATTCAGTATCTTAGTGTGGATACTGGGCAAATTCGTATACCCGCATCTTATAGGGGCTATCGATAAACGTGAAAAAGCAATAGAAGAAAGCGTTGCTGCTGCTCATGAGGCAGAAGCCAAGGCTGAACAAACACAAAAAGAGGTTGAGCAGTTATTTAAAAAAGCTCGCGAAGAATCGGCAGCTATTGTAGACACGGCTCATAAAGAAGCCGCCAACATGGTGAAAGAAGCTGAGGCGAAAGCGAAAAAGCGTGCTGAGCAAATTGTGGCAGATGCTCGTGCACAGCTTGATCAGGATATTTTAAAAGCGCGTGCACAGCTTCGAGATGAGGCGACTGAATTAGTGGCATTGGCGACTGAAAAGATCATTCGTGAAAAGATTGATACTAAGAAAGATAAGACTTTGATCGAAACTGCGCTAAAGGAGGCTCGCTAATACTATGCAGAAGATCACGCGCCGTAAAGTAGCAGAGTATGTAGCAGATCAGTTGCACAGTGGCGTCTCAACCAAGAAATTGGTAGACCAAGCGGTGGCCTATTTGAAAGATCAAGGTAAACTAGCTGATTGGGAATTGTTGGTGCGTGACGTTGAAGATGTGCTGGCGCGTAAATATCATGTTGTTTCAGCGCGTATTACAACTGCGCGGGCACTTGACGCAGATACGCGAAAAGCGCTCAAGGATTTTATTATGCAAACTGAAAAGGCGCAATCAGTAACGATAGTAAGCGAAACGGTCGATGCAGATTTGATTGGCGGAGTGGTGGTGCGTACGCCAAGCAATGTGTTCGACAGTTCAGTGCAAAGTAAATTAAAGCAATTAGTAGCGACGACAAAAGGATAAGAGGAGTAACACGTGGCAGAATTAGCAATTAAAGAACTATCTCGTGAATTGCAAGAAGCGATTGCTGGCTTGCAAGAGAGTGCTGGGCTTGAAAAAAGCGGTATTGTAACCCGAGTGGGTGATGGTGTGGCGTGGATTTATGGTCTGCGCGATGCCGGCTACAACAGTGTGGTGCAAATCGAAACCGCAGATGGCGGCAAGATTGACGCGTTTGCCTTGAACTTGCTTGAAGATGAGATCGGCGCCGTAATTATCGGTGATGATGCCGACGTAAAAGCCGGTGCACGTGTGACCTTAACTGGTGAGGTACTTTCAGTACCAGTTGGTCCGGAGCTGATTGGTCGTGTTGTCGATCCGCTTGGTCGTCCGTTGGATGGCAAAGGTCCGGTTAAGACGAAGCAGAAAGGTCTTGTTGAGCGCCCTGCTCCAAGTGTGATGGACCGTAAGAGCGTGCACGAGCCACTGATGACCGGTATTATGGCTATCGATACTATGGTACCGATTGGTCGCGGTCAGCGTGAGTTGATTATCGGTGACCGTCAGACGGGTAAGACGGCTGTCGCGGTTGATACGATGATCAACCAGGCGAAACAAAAGACTGGCGTGATCAATATTTACGTAGCTGTTGGTCAGAAGCTTTCTAAAATTTCTGCACTCGTAGAGCGGCTGAAGCGCGAAGGTGTGATGGATCAGACAATTGTGGTGGCTACTAGTCCATCTGATCCTGCTCCACTACTCTATCTTGCTCCGTATGCTGGTTGTGCAATGGGTGAGTACTTCCGTGATAATGGTCAGCATGCGCTCATTATCTACGATGATCTTTCTAAGCAGGCTGTTGCGTATCGTCAGATGTCGCTACTGCTTCGTCGTCCGCCAGGACGTGAGGCATATCCAGGTGATGTGTTTTATTTGCACTCTCGTTTGCTTGAGCGCGCTGCTAAGTTGAACGATAAGCTGGGCGGCGGTTCATTAACTGCTCTGCCGATTATCGAAACACAGGCTGGTGATATTTCTGCGTACATTCCGACCAACGTGATCTCAATTACCGATGGTCAGATTTTCCTTGAAACCAACCTCTTCTTCCAAGGTATTCGCCCTGCTATTTCAGTCGGTCTTTCGGTATCACGTGTGGGTGGTGCGGCTCAGACGAAAGCGATCAAGAGTGTGGCTGGTAGTTTGCGTCTTGACCTTGCGCAGTTCCGTGAGCTTGCAAGTTTTGCGCAGTTTGGCAGTGATCTTGATGCAGCCACCAAGAAAACAATTGATCGCGGTCAGCGTTTGACTGAACTTCTAAAACAGAAGCAATACCAGCCAATGAGTATTGCTGAACAGGTAATTACCTTGACTGCCGCAACGAAAGGTATTTTTGATGAAGTGCCGGTAGAGCGCGTGAAAGATGCACAGGCGCAGTTGCTGACTGTAATCGAAAGCGATCATAAAGATATCGTAAAGACACTCAATAAGGGTGACAAACCAACTGATGAAATGGTGAAAACCATTGAAAACGCAGCAAAGAAAATCGCTAAAGGGTTTAAGGATTAGATAGTTTATGGCAAGCAGGCAGCAAATCAGACGGCGCATTAATTCGGTGAAAAACACCAGGCAGATTACTCGTGCCATGCAATTGGTTGCGGCGAGTAAGCTTCGTCGTGCGCAAGAAGCTGCAATCGGCCCACGTGAATATGCGCGCCTTGCCCGTGAAATTTTGACACATTTACGCAGTCTTGATACTGAAACTGCTGAAGGTGGCGCGTTGTTTGCAGAGCGCCCTGTAAAAAATCGTGCGATCGTGATGATTGCAAGCGACAAAGGTTTGGCAGGTGCATATAATTCAAATATTGTACGCCAGACTATTCAGGAACTGCTTGAAGACGAAAAGAAGAAGATAAAGACATCGCTGATCGCAGTAGGTCGTCAGGCCGCCAGGGCAGCGACGCGCTTGTCTAAGCAAGAAGTTTTAGCTGTGTATCAGGATTTACCGGATAAACCTACGGCTAATGATATTCGTCCGCTGCTTACTACGCTTGTTGATCTATTTCTTGAGCAGAAAGTTGATGCGGTGGATATTATTTATACGAAATTTATTTCAACAGTACGCCAGGAAGTACAGGTGCAGCGACTCTTGCCTGCTGGATTTGAAGCTGAAGAAGTTTCTCAAGATATTGCAAGCGCTCAAATCGAGCCATCAGTTGACGAGCTGCTGCAGGCGGCAACGATGCGCCTGCTTGAAGTACAGCTGTATCAAGTGCTGTACGAAGCTGCGGCAAGTGAACACTCAATGCGTATGTTGGCAATGAAGAACGCTACTGACAATGCAACTGAACTTGTGGAAGATTTGACTTTGGAATATAACACAGCTCGCCAGGCGGCAATTACACAGGAGCTTGCTGAAATTTCTGGCGGTGCGGAGGCATTGAAATGAGTGAACCGATTGTAACTGTGAAACCCGGGGGCGATGAATATTGGATGAATAGGCAGGTATCCCCACTTGATCCGGAGCAATTTTGGATACTTGACCCAACAGAAGAAATGGATGAACTCGAAGCACAGCTAGCAAATACATCAGAAGGAGAACAATAATGGCAACAGTAACAAAGGAAAAGACGAAGAAAGGTAAAGTCACCCAGGTAGTTGGCGTCGTTGTAGATGTAGAATTTGAAAAAGATAATTTGCCAGCTATTTTGGATGCGCTGCATGTAAAAAAGGATGATCAAACATTAGTGCTTGAAGTTGCACAGCATATTAGCGAGACAACGGTACGTGCTATTGCGCTCGCAAGTACTGATGGTTTGGTGCGCGGTGACGAAGTAATTGCGACTGGTGCGCCAATCTCTGTACCGGTTGGCGATGAGACAGCTGGTCGTATGTTCAATGTGGTTGGTGAGCCGATTGATGGTGGTGACAATAAATTTAAGGAGCATGCGCCAATTCATAAGGCTCCACCTGCGTTTGCTGACCAGAGCGGTTCGGTAGAAGTTCTTGAAACTGGTATCAAGGTAGTTGACCTTATCTGTCCGGTACTTAAGGGTGGTAAGGTTGGCTTGTTTGGCGGTGCTGGTGTGGGTAAAACGGTGCTCATTCAAGAACTTATCGGCAATATTGCAAAATTCCACAATGGTAACTCAGTGTTTGCTGGTGTTGGTGAGCGTACTCGTGAAGGTAACGATCTATACCAGGAAATGGCAGAATCTGGCGTGTTGAAAAACACAAGTCTCGTGTTTGGTCAGATGAACGAACCGCCTGGAGCGCGTTTGCGTGTGGGTCTTTCTGGGCTAACTATTGCGGAAGGTTTCCGTGACCAAGGTAAAGACGTATTGTTCTTCGTAGATAACATTTTCCGCTTTACACAGGCTGGTAGCGAGGTGTCTGCCTTGCTCGGCCGTTTGCCATCAGCTGTGGGTTATCAGCCAAACTTGCAACAAGAAATGGGCGCGCTCCAAGAGCGCATTACATCAACAAAACAGGGTTCGATTACTTCTGTTCAGGCGGTATATGTGCCTGCTGACGACTTGACTGACCCTGCTCCTGCAACGACATTCGCACATCTTGACTCAACAATCACGTTGAACCGCGCACTGACAGAAATCGGTATTTATCCGGCTGTAGATCCGCTTGATTCAAGTTCAACGATCCTTGACCCAGAAATTGTTGGTGAAGACCACTATAATGTTGCACGCGAAGTGCAACGTATTTTGCAGCGCTATAAGGACTTGCAGGACATTATTGCAATCCTTGGTATGGAAGAATTGTCTGAAGAAGATAAGAAGACAGTGGCTCGTGCTCGTCGTATCCAACGCTTCCTAAGTCAGCCATTCTTTGTTGCTGAGCAGTTTACGAACAACCCAGGTAAGTATGTGCCGCTCAAGGATACGGTTGCTTCATTTAAGGAAATCTTGGAGGGCAAGCACGACGATAAGCCAGAATCAGCATTCTACATGAAAGGTGATATCTCAGAGGTTAAATAATGAATTTTCAATTAGTAGCACTTGACGGCGTAAAATTTAGCGAAGACGTATATTCAATTACGTTGCCTACTGCTGCTGGTGAAATAACTGTTTTTCCGGATCATGAGCCGCTTATTAGTGTGCTAGTGCCTGGGGTGGTGACGATCCGCAAACAGAAAAATGATCCTGATCAGTTGCTAGAACACTTTGCTACTTATGGTGGTGTGCTTGAAGTGAGGAGCGACGGCGTGAAGGTGTTGGTAGATGAAGCTGATGCTGGTGATGAAATTAATGAGCAGGAAGCCGAAAAGGCGCGAAAAGCAGCTGAAGAAATGCTGAAAAACGCTAAAAATCAAGTTGAACTTGAACAGGCACAAGGTCTTATCGATCGGCATGCGGTTCGCTTGCATGTAGCTCAGCTGCGTCGTCGACACAAACGATAATTTTTTATATAAGTCCTTTACAAAATGTTATAGCAAGGTTATGATTTTGCTATAACTAACGGAGGGGTTTTATGTTTACAAAAGAAAAAGTTGCCATGCTGGTGGCCGAGTTTCTTGGTACTGCGATTCTGACGCTTACCGTACTTGCAATCAGTATGTCTAATATTGGTATCGGATACTTTGTGTCCTTTGGTGCGGGCCTTACCCTGCTGCTAATGGTGATTGCTATCGGCGGCGTTTCAGGTGCGGTAATTAATCCTGCTATTGCGCTTGGTTTGTGGACGGTTCGCAAACTGAGTACTTATCAAACGATTCTTTATATTGCCGTGCAGTTGCTCGGTGGTATTGCAGCATTCTACCTATTCCAGTACATGACTGGCAGGGACTGGAATGCTAGGACAGAGTTTGATACCAAGGTATTGGTAGCAGAAACTGTTGGTACTGCAATATTTGCAATCGGTATTGCGGCTGCAGTATTCCAGCGGCTCAATGGTCTTACGAAGGCCTTTGTGATTGGCGGTTCACTGACGCTTGGTATTATGGTAGCTTCTGCAGCATCTTCAGCGTTCTTAAATCCAGCAGTAGCGCTTGGTGCGCAATCATGGGTTTGGGGCACATATGTGCTTGGTCCAGTGCTCGGTGCTATTATCGGCTTT
>Ga0207864_1002839_pt1 | contig 15539 bp, 11 predicted proteins | sample HigsolmetaAR202D_FD_184834 | JGI IMG/M metagenome (GOLD analysis project Ga0207864, IMG submission 184834) | Ionic liquid and high solid enriched microbial communities from the Joint BioEnergy Institute, USA - AR20-2-D (SPAdes) (version 2) ...
ACCGGCGGCTTCGCGTTCGGGGCCACCTCGACCAGGTCGAGGTTCGCCTCCTGGGCGCGCCGCAGCGCTTCGGCCGTGTCGACGATGCCGAGCTGCTGGCCGTCCTCACCGATCAGGCGCACCTGCGGAACGCGGATGCGCTCGTTGATCCGGGTGGTGTCGCGCTCTGGTGGGCGCCGATCGAACCTGCGCGGGACCGGCACTATCGGGATGAGCGGTGGGACTTCAAGAGAACGAGCGGTCGGTCAGCGGGCACGGGTGGCGCTCAGTGGCGGCTGTGATGTGTCGTGCCGGCAGTCAAGTGGCCGCAGTATAGACCTTCGGCGCTACGCCGTCTCCCGCTCGACCCGGGCGGCGAACTCGGCTGGCGCCATCGCGCCCAGCTCGCCCTCCTCGCGGGAGCGCACCGAGACCTGCCCCCCCTCCCGCTCCCGGTCGCCGACCACGAGCATGTAGGGGTAGCGGCCGAGGGTGGCGTCGCGGACCTTCTTGCCCACCGACTCGGAGCGCTCGTCGATCGTGACGCGCACGCCCCGCTCCCGCAGCTCGGCCATCACCTGCCGCCCGTACTCGTTGTTGCGGTCGGAGATCGGCAGCACGATCGCCTGCACCGGGGCGAGCCAGGTCGGGAAGCGCCCCCCGTAGTGCTCGATCAGGATGCCGGCGAAGCGCTCCATCGAGCCCAGCAGGGCGCGGTGGATCATCACCGGGCGGCGCTGGTTGTCGTCGGCATCGGTGTAGGTGAGGTCGAAGCGCTCGGGCATGAAGAAGTCGACCTGGCAGGTGCCGCACTGCCAGGAGCGGCCCAGCGCGTCGGTGATGTGGAAGTCGATCTTCGGGCCGTAGAAGGCGCCGTCGCCGGGGTTGAGCTGGTAGTCGCGGCCGACCGTCTCCAGCGCCGTGCGCAGCGCCGCCTCCGCCTGCTCCCACTGCTCGGCGGTGCCGATCGACTTCTCCGGCCGGGTCGAGAGCTCGATCCGCACGTCGTCGAAGCCGAAGCGCCGGTACAGCTCGTCGATCGCCGCGATCACCTCGGTCACCTCCCCCACCACCTGCTCGGGCCTGCAGTAGATGTGGGCGTCGTCCTGGGTGAAGGCGCGCACGCGCAGCAGGCCGTGCAGGACGCCCTCGCGCTCGGCGCGGGAGACCTGGCCGAACTCGGCCAGCCGCAGCGGCAGCTCGCGGTAGGAGTGCCGTTCGGAGCCGTAGACGAGGCAGGCGCCGGGGCAGTTCATCGGCCGGATCGCGTACTCGCGCTCGCCCCACTCTGAGAAGTACATGTTCTCGCGGTAGTTGTCGTAGTGGCCGGAGCGGTGCCACAGCCCGACGTCCATCACGTGCGGGGTCTTGATCTCGGAGTAGCCGCGCTTGACGAGCTGCTTGTGGACCTCGGCCTCGATCAGCCGCAGCAGGGTGGTGCCGTTGGGCAGCCAGAACGGCATCCCCGGCGCCTCGCGGCGCAGCATGAAGAGGCCGAGCTGGGGGCCGAGGCGGCGGTGGTCGCGGCGGCGCGCCTCCTCGATCCGCTCCAGGTGCTCGTCGAGGTCCTTCTTGGAGAAGAAGGCGGTGCCGTAGATGCGGGTCAGGCGCTCGCGGCTCTCGTCGCCGCGCCAGTAGGCGCCTGCCACGGAGTCGAGCTTGATCGCCTTGATGCGGCCGGTGGAGGGGCCGTGCGGGCCGCGGCAGAGGTCCTCGAAGGGGCCGTTGCGGTAGAGGGAGACGGTCCGCACGCCCTCGTCGCGGACCAGGTCTTCGATCAGCTCGACCTTGTAGTCCTGGCCCTGGGCGCGGAAGATCTCGATGGCCTCCTCGACCGGGACGTCGCGGCGCACGAACGCCTCGTCGGCGGCGATGTGCTCGCGCATCGCGGTTTCGATCCGCTCCAGGTCCTCCTCGGTGACCTTGGTCCCGGGCGGGAACTCGAAGTCGTAGTAGAAGCCGGACTCGATCGGAGGGCCGATCGTCACCTTGGTCCCCGGGTACAGCTCCAGCACCGCCTCCGCCATCACGTGGGCGGCGTCGTGGCGGATCAGCTCCAGGGCCTCGGGGTCGCGGTCGGTGACGATCGCGATCTCGGCCCCGGCAGCGGGCAGCGGCGCCGTGAGGTCGCGCAGCTCGCCGTCGACCTTGACCGCGAGCGCGGCACGGGCCAGCCCGGGGCCGATCGCCGCTGCCGCGTCGGCGCCGGTCGACCCGGCCGGCAGCTCGAGCGGCGTGCCGTCGGGCAGGGTGACGGTGATCTTCTCCGTGGCTGCCTCCATCGGTGCCCGGATGGTAGTGGCGCGCCGCCCGCGCCCGCGTTCGGCGTGCTGGAGCGGCTTTCCGGCCCAGGCTCGGGCGCCGCCCGCGCCCGCGTCCGGCGTGCAGTTCGGTCCCCACGCCCGGCCCCGTCCCCCCGTGCGTGGTTCAGGTTCCCCCATGCGTGGTTGAGGTTCGTTCCGGCAGCCGGGACGAACCTCAACCGCACCACGGCCCCCGGTTTGCGGTCGAGGTTCGCACCGCGAGGCGGCACAAAGCTCAACCGCGAATGGTCGCACTCCGGTGCGTGGTTGAGGTTCGTTCCGCCTCCTCCGGTGTGGTTGAGGTTCGTTCCGCCTCCCCCGGTGTTGCCGCCTCCCCCCGGTGTGGTTGAGGTTGGTGCTGTGGAGCGCGACAAAGCTCAACCGGGTGGCTTTGCCTTTGGTCGCGGTCGAGGTTCGTTTCGCGATGCGGGACGAAGCTCAACCACTTGGGGGTGCGAAGTGGAGGGTTCGTTCGGATGGCGTGGCTCGTCTGGATGGCGTGGCTCGTCTGGATGGCGTGGCTCGTCTGGATGGCGTGGCTCGTCTGGATGGCGTGGCTCGTTCGGATGGCGTGGTCCGTCTGGATTGCGTGGTTCGTCCGGAGCGGAGCGGTTGTCCAGGATCGGTTTGCCCGGGAACGGTTGTCTACGGGGAGCGTTGGCGCTCCTGGCGCACTTCGATCAGCGGGCACGGGGAGCGCGGGGCGTGCGGGCCGGGCACCTCCCAGAGCGCGTACGGAGGAGCGGCGCGCCGCAAGCGCAGGCCGGGGTACGGGGGCCCCGCGCCCTCGGGAGCGATCACGAAGCGGACGCCGCGCGGCGGCGCCTCGCCCGCTGCCGACTCGGCGGCGATGCAGACGCGGCCCCCGCGCAGCTCCCAGGCCAGGTAGCGGAGCCCATGCTGCTCGTCGAGCAGCCGAAGCGGCGCGAGGACGAGGGTCGGGTCCCCCGAAACCAGCGTCCGCATCTCGGCCAGGGCCGGCGAGTAGGTGGTCGGGCCGACCGGTGCGTTGACGAGCGCCAACAGCGAGCAGGCGCCCGCGGCGAGGCCGAACAGCGCCAGCGCGACCCGTTCGACGCCGCGCGGTTGAGGTTCGTCGCGCTCCACGGCACCAACCTCAACCGCACCGGTGGGGGTGGCGAGGGGGGTGCGGGCGAAGAGGGGGGCGATGATGGTGAGGGTGGCGAGGGGGGCGGCGACCTCGATCGCCTTCGCCGCGGTGTAGGCGGTGCCGCCGAGGCGGGCGGCGAGGTAGGCGAGCGCGGCGGCGCCGAGGCCGGCGAGCAGCGCGCGCTCGCCGGCGCGCGCGCAGCGCCGCGCGCCGAGCGCCAGCAGGGCCAGGGCGAGGGCGGCGCCGGCGTAGAAGGCGACCGCGGGCACCGCCCCGTCGCCGGGCGCGAGGCGGAAGTCCCCCGAGGGCCAGATCCCCAGCGCCTCCAGCGGCGAGAGCTGGCCGAACAGGTTGCCCAGCCCCGGCCCGTCGGGGTCGAAGGTCTCGAAGCGACGGAAGTCGTCCATCCGCCCCAGCTCCGGCGCCACGAGGACCGCGAAGGCGAGCGCCGCCCGCCCCGCCCCCCGCAGCCGCTCCCGCGCGCCCGGCCCGACCGCCCACAGCGCCCCCGCGGCCCCGAGCCACAGCAGGGCCGGGAAGCTGTACGCGTAAAGCGCCCCGGCCGCCAGGAGGGCGGCGGGCAGCAGGCGGGTCGATCGCCCCGCCCAGGCGCGGTCGGCCTCGCGCAGGCAGAGGACGAAGGCGAGCAGGAAGAGCGCCATCGCCAGCTCCTTGAAGGCCCCCTGGGCAAGGTAGGAGGCGACCGCGTAGGGCAGCGCCACCAGTAGCGCAGCCCCCACCCGCGCCGGGGCCGCCAACCTCCCCAGCCAGCCCAGCGAGCAGAGGGCGGCAAGCGCCGCCAGCGCCAAGGTGAGGCCGGAGAAGCCCTGCACCGGCCCGATCCCGAGCCCCTCGCGCAGCGCCACCACGGCCGCGTGCGGGCCGAGCGGGTAGCCCTGCGCCTCCAGCTGCGAGGCGTGCCCCTGCGCCAGCCGCTCGGCGGCCAGCAGGTGCTGGGACATGTCCGGGTTCAGCCCCGTGCCGAGGACGCCGAAGTGCCCCTCGACCCAGAATGGCAGCGAGGCCACCGCCAGCGCCGCGAGCGCCACCGGGACGCCCCGGCGCAGCGCCTCCCCGCCCCCCGCCGCGCGCCCCCGCCCGGCCGCGAGCGACGCGACGGCCAGGGCCGCCACCGCGAGCGCGGCGGTCGCTCCGCCCCCCGGCAGCCGCACCGTCCCCCAGCAGAGCGCCAGCAGCAGCCCCAGGCCGACCCCGGGCGCCGCCCACGACCAACGCCGCGCCCCACAGAGCGCCAGCGCCGCCCGGCCGAGCGCCACCGAGGCGCCGGTCACCAGGAGCGCCGCTGCGAAGGTCCCGACCACGAGGCCGCGAGCCTAGAGCAGCCCCTCGGCGCCCGGCCGCCGCCCGCCGGCCAGCGCCCGACGCGTAGAAGCGTTTTGTCTGTAGACGTTCTGTCTTCCGGTCGGTGAGGATGCGCCGCCGATGGACAAACGTGACCGCTTCGCCGCCAACCTGAGACGGGCCCGTCGCGCCGCCGGCGTCTCGCAGGAGGAGCTGGCCTTCCGCTGCCGCCTGCACAGGACCGAGGTCTCGCTGCTGGAGCGCGGTGGCCGCGAGCCCCGCCTCGGCACGCTGGTCAAGCTCGCGGCGGCCCTGGGCACGACCCCGGAGGCGCTCTGCGAGGGCATCGCCTGGCAGCCCGACCGGCAGCGGTTCAAGGTCGACCCCCCGCCCCGCGAGCGCCGCAGCGACTCCTGACCGGCTGCGCCCCGCTCAGGGCAGCAGCCGTTCCAGCAGCCCGCCCGCCGGGCCGAGGAAGTCGCGCACGTCCTCGAACAGCGTTCGCCCGTCGCGCAGCAGCTCGATCGCCTGCTCGAGCGGGATCCGCTCCAGGGTCGAGCGCAGCGGCACGCCCACCAGGGGGCTGAGCGCGCCCGCTTCTTCGGCGTCGTCCACCGCCCGCACCAGCCCGGCGCGGATCGCTTCCGCCAGCCGCGCGTCGTCGATCCCGAGCCGCCGCGCGAAGCGCTCCCGCGCCCGCTCGTCGGCGAGCGCCCGCGCCAGCCGCTCGCGGCTGACGCCCAGCTCGCAAGCCGCCCCGTCGAGCGCCGAGCTGGAGAACTGGTTGGCCAGCTCGGCGAGGCTGCGCGGGTCGCTCCAGGGGCGCGGCTCGCAGGGGTCGCGGATCTCCTGCGGCGTGTACGACGCGCCCCCCGCCGCCAGGTAGGCGCCGATCAGCAGCAGCGAGGCGAGGGTCGCGGCCGCCACCAGCAACCCGCCCGGCCCGAGCGGCAGCCGCCACCGCCCGCCGCCCGCCGCCCCGCTCACAGCTCCACCTCCCGCGCCAGCCCGATCGGCACCAGCGAGGCCAGCCCCAGCAGGGCGGCGAACAGGAAGGAAGCGGTGAAGGCGTGCGTGGCGCCGCGGTCGAGCTGGTCCTGCAGCTCGCCGCGCAGCCGCACCACCGCGGCGCGGTCCTCGGGGTCCTCGGGCAGCGGCTCGAAGGCGGGGCCGATCGTCGGCACCCTCCCCTGCTCCCGCTCCAGCCGATCGGTCAATCGGTCGGCCAGCTCGAGCTTCAACAGCGGGCTGACGCGGGCGTCGAGGATCACCGCGGTGCCGGCGTCGATCGCGTCGCGGCGCTGCTCGGCGATGTCGGAGACGAACAGCGGCGTCATCACCAGCAGCCCGATCACCACGCCGGCGTGGCGGGCGGCGATCGTCCAGCCGCCGTGGATCGCCTGCGGTGCCCGGCCCGCCAGCGCCGTCTCGGTCAGCGCCGAGAGGACCAGCGCCAGCCCCACCCCGACCAGGGCCTGCGGCGGCAGGGTCAGCGCCACCTCGGCCTTGGGCAGCAGCGCCAGGCCGGCCAGGCCCCCGGCGACGAGGATCGCGCCCGCGGTGGCGCGCGGCCGCGCCGGGGCGACGCGGGCGCCGATCCGGCCGCCGAGCAGCGCCGCCGCGGGCATCGCGGAGACGACCGCGGCGGCGGCGATCGGGGTCAGCCGCCAGCCCTCGATCAGCAGCAGGACGAGCAGGAAGAGGGCCGCCGCGATCGCCGCCGAGACCATTGCCAGGGCGAGGTTGGCCGCCAGGTGCGGGCGGCCCGTGGGCGCCCCCGCGGGGACGATCCGGGTCGCCATCTCGTCGCGGGCGACGGCGAGGATCGGGGTCGCCGCGGCCAGCGCCGCCGGCGCCTGCAGGAGGAAGACCGCCTGCCAGGAGACCAGCTCGGTCAGCGCGCCCCCGACGGCCGGCCCCAGCGCCGCCCCGGTCGCCCCCGCGGCCGCCCACAGCCGCGCCGCGCCGCGCTCCGAGCCGACCGACGCGGGCAGCAGCTCCAGCGCCGCGGTCACCGCCGCCGCGCCGCCGACCCCCTGCACGCAGCGGGCCACGATCAGGGTCGAGAGCGAGCCGGCGACCCCGCAGGCCAGCCCCGCCCCCGCGAAGGCGGCAAGCCCGAGCGCCGCGGTCAGGCCCGGCCCCAGCCGCCGCGCGAGCAGCGCCGCCGGCAGCGCCGCCAGCGCCAGCGCCAGGTTGAACGAGATCAGCACCCAGCTCGCCCCCGTCACCCCCGCGTCGAGGTCGCGGTAGATCTCCGGCAGGGCGAGGACGACGACCGAGGAGTCGGCGAGCACGAGGCCGACCGCCAGGGCGAGCGCCGACGCGCGCGGTCGCCGCGTCAATAGCCCAGCTCCTTCGCGTACTTCTCCCGGTAGGCGCGGCGCTTCTCCAGCACCTCTTCGACGTAGGCGCGGGTCTCCGGGAAGGTGATGTCCTCCACCCGCAGCCCCGCCCCGCCCCAGCGGTCGGCGTTGCCCGGCCCGGCGTTGTAGGCGGCGAGGGCGGCGGCGACGTCGCCGTCGTAGCGTTCCAGCAGCTCGGCGAGCAGGAACGTCCCGTAGCGGATGTTCAGTTCCGGGTCGGCGAGGTCCGACAGTTCGAAGGTCGTGCCGCCGCTGCGCCGCTCGATGTAGTGGGCGGCGGCGGGCGTGATCTGCATCAGCCCCCGCGCCCCGGCGCTGGAGGTCTGGTCCATGAAGCGGGACTCGGTGTAGATGACGGCGGCGATCAGCGCCGCGTCGACGCCCTTTTCCTGCGCCTGGTGGCGGATCACGTCCTCGTGGCGCAGCGGCAGGGTCAGCTCCTGCAGCGCGTGGTCGAAGGTGCCGCGGGCGACGAGCACGCCGCACAGGATCCCGATCAGGGCGGCGCCGGCGGCGAGCGCCGGCCAGCGCCGGCGTCGGCGGCGAGCCCGCCGGCTCATCGCCGCAGCCTCTCCAGCAGCTCGGCGAGGGCCCGCTCGAGGTCCTCCAGCGAGCCGTCGTTGACGATCACGTGATCGGCGCGCTGCGCCTTCTCCGCCTGGCTCAGCTGGCGCGCCTCGCGCTCGTCGACCAGCGCGTGGCCGCGCGCGGCGGCGCGCTCGCGCCGCACCTCGTCCCCCGCGATCACCGCGACCGTGGTGTCAAAGACCTCGTCGCGGCCGCCCTCGAACAGCAGCGGCACCTCGACCACCGCCACCTCGGTCCCGGCCGGCAGCGAAGCCAGCCAGCGCGCGGTGCGCTCGGCGACCAGCGGGTGGACCTGGGACTCCAGCCAACTCAGCTCGTCGGGGTCGGCGAAGACGATCTCGCCGATCCGGCGCCGGTCGACCGGCTTGCCCGGCGGCGCCACCTCCTCCCCCCAGCGCTCGACGAGCCGCGCCCGCACCGCCTCGGACTCCAACAGCTCGTGCACCACCGCGTCGCTGGACAGCGTCGCCGCGCCGAGCCGCCCGAAGGCGGCGAGTGCCGCGGACTTGCCCGCGGCGATGCCACCGGTCAGGCCGATCGTCAGCGGCGCCACGGCCGCCGCTCAGCCCTGGTCGGACTCGCCCGTCTCAGGCGCCTCGGGCGCCTCGCCCGCGGCCTCGTCGAGGTCGTCGGGGGCGTCCGGCCGCTCCTGCACCGATTCGCCCTCCTGGTGCTCGCCGCCCTGCTCCTCGGCGGGATCGGGGGCCGGCTCGCCCTCGCCCTCGCCGTCGCCGGCGGCCGACGCCTCGGCGCCCTGCTCCTCGGCCGCCGCGGCGGCGCTCTGCTGCGCCTGGGCGATCTGCTCGGAGAGGCCCTGCATCGGCATGTTCTGGCCCTCGACCCGCTTGATGCTGAGCGACAGCCGGCGCCGCTCTTCGTCGATCTCGAGGATCTTCACGTTCAGCTTCGCGCCCGGCTCGACCACTTCGGAGGGGTTCTCGACGTGGTGGTCGGCGAGCTCGGAGATGTGCACCAGGCCCTCGACCCCGGGCAGGATTTCGACGAAGGCGCCGAACGCCACCACCTTGGTCACCGTGCCCTCGAGCACGTCGCCCGGCCGGTGGGTGGTGATCACCCGCTGCCACGGGTCCTCCTGGGTCTGCTTCAGCCCGAGCGAGATCCGCTGCCGCTCGCGGTCGATGTCGAGCACCTTGATCCGCACGGTGTCGCCGATCGCCACCACTTCCGACGGGTGGTTGACGTGGCTCCAGGAAAGCTCGGAGATGTGGATCAGGCCGTCGATCCCGTCGAGGTCGACGAAGGCGCCGAAGTCGACGATGTTGGAGATCTTGCCTTCCACGACCTGGCCCGGTTCGAGGCGGCCGAGGATCTGCTCCCGCACCTCTTTGCGCTCCTCCTCCAGCACCGCGCGCCGCGAGAGGACGACGTTGTTGCGGCTGCGGTTGAGCTCGATCACCTTGCACTCGAGCGTCTGGCCGAGGAACTCGTCCAGGTTGTGGACGCGACGGATGTCGACCAGCGAGGCGGGCAGGAAGCCGCGCACCCCGAGGTCGAGGATCAGGCCGCCCTTGACGACCTCGATCACGCTGCCGGAAACCGGTTCGCCGGACTCGGCCGCGACCTCGATCTTGCGCCATGCCTTCTCGAAGCGGGCGCGCTTCTTGGACAGGATCAGGCGCCCCTCGGCGTCCTCCTTGGTGAGCACGAGGGCGTCGATCTGCTCCCCCAGCTCCACCTCCTCGTGCGGGTCGACGGACTTGCGGATCGACAACTCGTGCGAGGGAATGACGCCCTCGGCCTTGTAGCCGATGTCGACCAGCACCTCGTCCTTGTCGATCCGCACCACCTTGCCGTTGACCACGTCCCCCTCGTCGAAGGAGACCATCGTGGCGGCGTAGTTGGGGACGATGCGGCCCTCAACCTGCAGCAGCAGGCCGTCGGAGCCCTCCACCGGAGTGGCGCTCGGGGGCGGGGTGATCGCTTCGGTCGCGGACACGGCGGCGAATGATGGCAGAATCGGCGCCGATGCCGACCCGAGCCACCAAACGCGGGGCCGAGCGCACGCCGCTCGGCGGGCGCCGCGATGTTCTGATCTGCGGCGCGAGCTTCGCCGGGCTCGCCGTGGCGCGCGAGCTGGCCGGGTCCGGGGCCGACGTGCTGGTCGTCGACCGCTACGAGATCGGCGAGCGCCAGACCTCCGCCTGCGGCATCCCCACCGAGTGGCTGCGCCGCCTCGGGCTGCTCGCGGCCGAGCGCCAGCGCTTCGACACCCTGGTGCTCAACACGCCCCACGGCAGCGCCCGCTACCGGTTGCCGTGGACCTTCTCCACCTTCGACTATCGGCACCTCTGCGCGCTGATGTGGGAGGACTGCGACGCCGAGTTCGAGACCGCCAAGGTCGACGGGCGCGGGCCGGGCGCCGACGGCGCGATCGCGGTCCGCACCGACCGCGGCACGATCGAGGCGCCGCTGGTCGTCGACGCGCTCGGCTGGCGCCGCGTGCTCGCTTCGGGCGACGGCTACCAGCCGCCCGACGCGCCGCTCTCGCGCGGGCTGGAGGTGCACCCGCCCGGCGGCGACCGCGCGATGCAGGTCTGGATCGACCGCCGCTACGTGCCCGCCGGCTACGGCTGGGCCTTCCCGGCCGGCGACGAGACCAGGATCGGGGTCGGCTCCTTCGACCCCCGCTTCCACGTCCGCGAGACGACCGAGCTGCTCGCCTCCGACCTCGGCCGCGAGCGGGTGCGCTGGCAGGGCAACTGGATTCCCCACAAGCTGCGCCGCGCAACCGAAGACGGCGTCTTCTTCGTCGGCGACTCGGCCGGCCACTGCCTGCCGCTGACGGCGGAGGGCATCCGCACCGCGCTGTACTTCGGCATCGCGCTCGGCCAGGAGCTGCGGGCGGTGGTCGAGGGGCGCAGCAGCCGCGAGCGGGCGCTGGCCGCCTACGCCGAGTTCAGCGACGCGCACGAGTGGAAGTTCCGCTGGATGCTGCGCACCCAGCGGCTCATCCCGCGCGTGCCGCCGCGCCTGCTGGGGCCGCTGATCCGCCTCATGGGCAACAAGCGCTTCGTCGACTGGTCGTTCAGCCACTACCTGGAGATCGCGCCCCCGCGCTACGCGGCGCGCTCCCGGGCCGCCTCCGACGAGCCGTTGCCGCCGCCGCCCTCAGCGCACGACGAGGATCGTGCCGGCCAGCAGCAGGGCGACGCCGAGCAGGCGGGCGGGCGAGAGCGCGACCTGGTCGAGGCCGAGTAGCCCGAGGCGGTCGATCGCCACCGAGGCGGCGAGCTGGCCGGTGATCGTCGCCGCCGCCACGCCGCCGGCACCGATCGCCGAGACGGCGACGAGCGCGTTGAGGACGTAGATCGCGCCCAGCAAGCCGCCGAGCAGGTGGTACCAGCCGACCTCGGTCACGCCCCCCAACCCGCCCGCCTTGCCGGCCAGCACGACGACACCGGCCAGCGCCACGGTGCCGACCGCGAAGGAGACCAGCGCCGCCGGCAGGCTGCCGGTGGCGCGCCCGAGGCCGGCGTTGATCGGCGCCTGCAGGGCGATCAGGCCCCCGGCCACGGCGGTGAGGACGACTGCCACGCCGCGATCCATGCCCTCGGTTTTTGACGCCGGGCCGCGCAGCCCTGCCAGGCCACCGCGGCGCTACTTCGCCTGCAGCCAGTCGCCGCCGACGCCGACGTCGACCTCCAGCGGCGGGTCGAGCGCGTAGGCGCCGACCATCTCGCGCCGCACCAGCACCGCCGCCTCGTCCATCTCCGCCTCCGGGCCCTCGAACAGCAGCTCGTCGTGGATCTGCAGGACCAGCTTGGTGCCCAGGCCGGCCTCGCGCAGCGCCCGCCGGCAGCGCACCATCGCCACCTTGATGATGTCGGCGGCGGTGCCCTGGACCACCGTGTTGACGGCCAGCCGCTCGCCCAGCCGCCGCGTCGCCGGGTTGCCGGAGCGCAGCTCGGGGATCGGGCGGCGGCGCCCCATCAGCGTCGTCACGAAGCCCTCCTCGCGCGCCTGCTCCACCACCCGCTCGCGGAAGGCGCGCACGGCGGGGAAGCGCTCCAGGTAGCGAGCGACGAACTCCTCCCCCTCGCTGCGCGGGATGTTGAGCCGCTCCGCGAGCCCGAACCCGGTCAGCCCGTAGACGATCCCGAAGTTGACCATCTTCGCCTTCGCGCGGCGGCCGACGTCGACCTCCTCGCGCGGGATCTCGAACACCTCCGCCGCGGTCGCCGCGTGGACGTCTTCGCCGGCCCGGAAGACCTCTTTCAGCACCGCCTCGTCGGCGACGTGGGCCAGCACCCGCAGCTCGACCTGGCTGTAGTCGGCCGACAGCAGCCGCGCCCCCTCCGCGGCCACGAAGCAGGCCCGCACCGGGCGCCCGACCTCGGTCCGGATCGGGATGTTCTGCAGGTTGGGGTTGGTGCTGGAGAGGCGCCCGGTCGCGGTCGCGGTCTGGTTGAAGGTGGTGTGGACGCGGCCGGTCTCGGGGTCGATCAGCTCCGGCAGCGCGTCGAGGTAGGTGCTCTTCAGCTTCGTCAGCTCGCGCCAGGACTCGATCTTGGCGACGATCGGGTGCTCGTCGCGCAGCTGGGCGAGGACGCGGGCGTCGGTCGAGTAGCCGGTCTTGCCGCGCCGCTTCGGCGGCAGCTTCAGCTTCTCGAACAGGATGCGGCCGACCTGCTGCGGGGAGCCGATCGTGAACTCCTCCCCCGCCAGCTCGAAGATCTCGCCTTCCAGCTGCGCGATCCGCTCCCCGAACCCGGCCCCGGCCTCGGCCAGGCGCTCCGCGTCGAGCCGCAGGCCCTCGCGCTCCATCGCCGCCAGGACGTCGATCAGCGGCAGCTCCACCTCGCGCAGCAGCCGCTCGAGGCCGAGGGCGGCGATCCGCTCCCGCTGGCGCTCGGCCAGCGCCGCGACCAGGCGCGCCTCCTCGGCCGGGCCCGGACCCGCCTCCGCCTCGGCGTCGAGCGAGAGCTGCCCGTCCTCGGCCGCCGGTGGCGCGGCGATCCCGATGCCGGCGTCGGCGGCCAGCTCGACCAGATCGTAGGCGCGCCGCTGCGGCTCCAGCAGGTAGGCGGCGACCATCGTGTCGTGCTCGATCCGCAGCTCGACCCCGGCCCGCTCGGCCGCCGCCAGCAGGCCGTGGCGGCCGCCGCCGAGCGACTTGAAGTCGTGCGCGACCAGCGGCTTGCCGGCCAGCGCCGCCGCCAGCTCGGGCAGCGGCGTCGTCCCGGTCACGATCCGCTCCCCTTCGGCGGCCGCCCAACGCTCGCCGTCCAGGGCCAGCGCCAGCGGCCCCGCCCCGAGGTCGGCGGGCGTGCCCTCCCGCGCCTCGACGCGCAGCTCCGTCTCGACCCGGCGGCCGGGAAGCGACTGGCCCTCGGGCAGCGCCTCTTCCAGCCGCTCCAGCACCGAGCGCAGCTCGAACTCGCGCATGAACTCGCGCAGCGCGCCGCGGTCGGGGCGCGATGACAGCACGCGCTCCAGGTCGACCCCGGTCTCGATGTCGTCGCGCAGGGTCGCCAGCTGCTTGGAGAGGCGCGCCTGCTCGGCGTGCGCGGCCAGGCTCTCGCGCCGCTTGGCGCCGGAGACCTCGTCGACCGACTCCAGCACCCCCTCCAGGGAGCCGAAGCGCTGCAGCAGCTGGGCGGCGGTCTTCTCGCCGATCCCCGGCACGCCGGGGATGTTGTCCGAGGTGTCGCCGCGCAGGCCCATCAGGTCGGTGATCAGCTCCGGCGGCACCCCGTAGCGCTCGACCACCGCCTCGCGGTCGTAGACCTTGGTCTCGGTGATCCCGCGCGAGGTGCTCATCACCCGCACCCCGTCGCCGACCAGCTGGTAGGCGTCGCGGTCGCCGGTCACCACCGTCACCTCGATCCCCCGCTCGCGCGCCTGGCGGGCCAGCGAGGCGATCACGTCGTCGGCCTCGTAGCCGTCGACCTTGACGTTGGTGTAGCCGAACGCCTCGACCAGCGGCATCAGGTGCGGCCACTGCTCGCGCAGCAGGTCGGGGCGTGGCTTGCGCTGTGCCTTGTAGGCGTCGTAGACGCGCTCGCGGCCCGACCAGCCGGCGTCCCAGGCCACCACCACCCCGTCCGGCCGGTGCTCGGCGATGATCTTCACCAGCATCGAGGCCAGCCCGTGGATCGCGTTGGTCGGGCGCCCGTCGCTGGTCGCGATCGACTCCGGCAGGGCGAAGAAGGCCCGGTAGGCGAGCGAGTTGCCGTCGATCAGGAACAGGCCGCCGCCGTCGCCGCCCGAGGGAGCGCCCGCCTGCTCGGCGGGGGTGCCTTGCTCGCTCGTCGGGGGCATCGGCGCCAACTCTACGACCCCCGCCCGCGGCGGCCGCCCGCCGTCGCGGCGGCGCTCAGCGAAGCCGCACCGGGATCACGTCGAACGCGCGGCGGCCGTCGGCGGCGACGAACCCGACCCGCACGCGGACCGCCCGCCGGCCCCGAAAGCGCAGCACCCTGGCGGCCCCGGCCCCGAGGCGGCAAGAGAGCTGCGCATGCCCCCTGTCGGCGAGGATCGCCGTGGCGCGGCAGACCCGCTTCCAGGCGCGGCCGCGGCGCCGCTCGACGATCAGCACCGCCCGTCCCGCCGGGTCGGCCGCGACCGGGGCCGAGACGACGCGGCCGCGCAACCTGGCCGGGCCGAGCTGCGCGCGCAGCGGCCCCCGCCGGGCCTCCGGGGGCACGTCCGCCTCCCCGTCGGGCGGCTCCGCGCCCCGCCGGGGCACTTCGCCCGGGCGCTCGGCGATGAACAGCAGCGTCTCCTCCACCGCGGCGCGGATCTCCTCCTCGGTGCTCTCGCGCCGCACCGGGTCTTCTTCGGCCTGGATCGGCGCCAACATCGCGGCGATCTCGGCTCCCTTCTCGGCGAGGCCGAGGGAGGCGATCCGCTCCGCCACCTCTTCCACCGCCCGCTCGTAGGCGTCCCGGCAGGCCGGGTCCGCGAGGCAGCGGTTGAACAGCAGCCCGTTGCCGGGCTCGTCGAAGCGCAGCCGCGCCGTCCAGGACAGGTCGAGCCCCCAGGGCAGCATCGTGAAGCGGCCGGCGTCGTCGCTGTGCAGGTAGTAGTTGTTCGGCACCCCGCCGCGGCCGGCGTACCCGTCCCACTGGCCGACGTAGCGCTCGACCGCCCAGTAGCGGGCCATCTGCTCGAGGTCGGCCACCGGCGCCATCGCCTCCCACCAGGACCCCGGCCCCTCGGAGCCGGCGGCCGCGACCAGCGCCTCGAGGTCCGAGAGGTCCTCCTCGTCGCCCTCGTCGACCTCGAACATGCCGATGCGCTCGGGCAGCACGTCGGCGCCGACCAGGGCGCCGTCGATCCACTCGTACTCGCCCTCCAGCAGGTGCCGCGTGCTCGCGAACCAGCGCGGCAGCCAGATGTCGTCGTAGGTCTCGACGTTGGCGTAGACGCCGTACAACACCCCGTCCACGGTCAGCCGCACGTAGCCGGTGCGCGCCGCGGGCAGGCCGACGGCGCGGAACGCCTCGTAGGCGAGGGCCTCGTGCAGCATCGAGGGGTCCTCGACCATGTTGTTGAGCGTCAGCCGCCGGATGCCGGAGAGCGCTTCCGCTTTGCTCAGCTTGACTTTGAACGCCGCTTTGCCGTCGAGGGTGCGGAAGGAGGCGCTGCCCTTCAGCCGCGCTTCCGCTTTCACCGTCTGCTCGGGCCGGCCCGGAGCGCGGACGGTGAGCGTCGCCGGCTGGTACTCGCCGGGGTCCTCTTCCAGCGCCTGGCGGGCCTCGGGCGCGAACGCGAGGTCCATCTCGACCACCGAGCGCGGGTCGTACAGCCAGGCGGAGGGGCCCTCGTCGGCGCGCGCGGGACCGGGCGCCGCGAGCGCGACGGCAAGGGCGGCGGCGAGCGACAGGAGGGCGAGCCGGGGCGCGCGGCGGGCTGCGGCGGGGCGGG
>Ga0207864_1002844_pt1 | contig 15531 bp, 11 predicted proteins | sample HigsolmetaAR202D_FD_184834 | JGI IMG/M metagenome (GOLD analysis project Ga0207864, IMG submission 184834) | Ionic liquid and high solid enriched microbial communities from the Joint BioEnergy Institute, USA - AR20-2-D (SPAdes) (version 2) ...
AGCCGCCAACGGATTTCCGGAGAGTTCCGATGATCAAACTTGTCACCTGTAATCAGCGAGGTGGAGTCGGCAAGACGACGACGGCCATGTCCCTGGCGCGGTATCTGGCCGATCTCGGCATGAAGACCCTGCTGGTGGACGCCGATCCTCAAGGCTCCGTGGCCACCATCCTGCGGCTGAAACCTGAGAACTACCTCTATGACTTCCTGATCCGGAAGTTCCACCTTCGCGATTGTGTCATCTCCTACACCGACAAGCTCGACATCCTTGCCGGAGGCCGCACCACGATGGATGCCGAGACTCAATTGATGAGTCAGGTGGCCAGGGAACGCTACTTCGAGAACCTCTTCCCCGACTACGATGCGGTCTACGACGCCGTCATTATTGATGTCGCCCCCTCGATCAGCCTGATGCAGACCTGTGCCATGGTCTACACTCAACAGCTTCTTGTGCCGGTCGCCATGGACACGTTGAGTGTTTCGGGCGCCACCTCGGTCCTGGAGACGTCGTCCACTTTCAGCAAGCTGGTACGAACCACGATTCGGCCCATAGCGCTGCTGCCAACCATCGTGGACCGGCGCGTCGGGCTGACGGAGCTGATGATGCAGACGGTCCGGGCAATGTCAGAGCGCTTTGAAGTGCCTGTGCTGAACCCGATTCGGGTGGATGCAGCGGTTGGCAAATCTCAAAGGGCTCGGCAGTTTCTCGTAGACTTCGATCCGCAATGCCGGGCAATGGAAGACTATCGTCAAGCCTTTCAGCAGTTGCTGGAACTATTGAAGGACCAGGTGCCATCTCATGTCACAGTCCAGTCGGCGGGCCAGTCGTAAGAAACCGGAGTTCGATCCGAATGAGGAGCTGGACGAGTTTCTCAGCTCCCCGCATACGAAGGTGAGTCTCGGGTTTCTGGGATATCCGAACAAGGGAAACGTTCCTCTCCCTCCCGACGATAAGACGTCTGCCGTCGTATCGACATCTCCCGACATAGCGTCTTCTGGAGCTGAGGCAGATTGGGTTGCAGGTGGAGTAGTCGTTGTGACTCCTCCTGTCATATCGACTCCCCCTGTCGTTATGACTCTTGGCGATGAACCGATCCGCCCGGGTGAGAACCAGAAGAAGATCTGGCGCTGCCTGCGGGCGCAGGACGGTCATTCCCACGTCGAGCACCTGGTTTACCAGGTCCTCTGGAACCAAGGAACGCCACAACCGGATGGCAGCCGGCTGATTCGCATCGGACTGAGCCAGTTGGCTGGACTTGCCTGTGTAAGCAGCCGCCGGATCAGCCTCGTGGTCCGCCGCCTCCTGTTAAAGCGATCCATCGAGATCATCGGCCGCGAGGTCAGTACCAAGAGCCTGGCTCGAACTTACCGGGTGCTGCCCGAAGAGGAGATTCTGCTGCGTCGACGGGAAGCGGGGCTGGAATGGGTCGTGCGGCGCCGGGGCGTTGAATTCGTGAATCCGCAGACCGGGGTGCCGTTGTTTTCAGAAGAGGACCTGGAAAGCGTGATGTCCCCTGATGTCATATCGTCGGGGCCGTCATAACGTCCCCTCCCCGTGGCAATAGTCGGCGGCCTGGCTCTCCGGGTGTTCAGCGATTGCCAGCATTAGCGCTGCCTGGTTTTATCAGTGGAACTGATTGCTCGGGGCCCTGGTACCGATCTTCTCCACGCCCCAGCAGATAGACATCTCCCCAAAGCTGCAAATTGAGCAGCCGCCAAATCTTATCCGTAGCATCTTCAAACCCGGACAGGTGCCGTTCAAGCAGTCCGGACAACGCCTGGGAATTCACGCAGTCGGCCAGAATTCCGCGCCGGGACCGGAGCAGTTCATAGAGCGGCGCAGCGCGGGGGGCAGCCAGCCAGTCTCGCAACGGGGTAGGGAAGCCCATCTTCCTGCGATAGACGATCCCGCGCGGCAGCAGATCCTCCACTGCCCGTTTGAAGAGATACTTGCCGGTTCCCTTGCGAATCTTCAGCCCGGCTGGAACGCGCGACGCGAATTCTACAAGCGGATGGTCGAGCAACGGCACCCTGCTTTCGATCGAACACGCCATGCTCATCTGGTCCTGCTTCATCAGCAGCTCTACCAGATACGTCTTCTGGTCTGCGTAAAGCATGCGATCCAGCAGAGATGCTCCGGATCGTGATTCCCACCAGCTCAGGAAACCCGCGTACGGGGATCCCGTGTCCTTCCGCAAACTTCGCTGCTCGTCTGCCGAGAACGCTGAGTAAAAATTGTCCAGGTACAGCGATTCGAGGTTCTCGCTTTTTACGAGAAACGTGTGGCCGAGCTTTCGCCGGAGCCCGGCTGACAGCAACGGCGTCGTAGCAATGCGCCTGCGCACCCAGGACCGCAAGACCGGCGGGATGACTTTATATCGCTCCATCCAACGGCGATTCTCCAGATACAACCGGTAGCGCGAGTACCCGGCGAAGAGTTCATCGCTGCCCTCGCCCGTCAGAACGACCTTGACGGTTTTCGATGCCAGGCGGGAGACGAAATAGAGAGACACGCTGGACGGCCACGTGATCGGTTCATCCTCGTGCCAGATCAGGCAGGGCAGGGAATTAAAGAACTCCTCCATGCCCACGGTCACCTCATGGTGATCCGTTTGCAGCACGCCGGCTACTGTTCGGGCATAACTGAGCTCGCTGTAGGACGCCTCCCGGTAGCCAACCGAGAATGTCTTCACTTTGCCCGCAACCATTCGCGTCATGAGAGCCGCAATCGCGCTGGAATCGACACCACCGCTCAGGAAGACCCCTAGCGGAACGTCGCTCATCAGGCGCATTCGTACCGTCTCTTCCAGACGCTGCCGGCACTCCGCAACCCATTCCGATTCATCACGGTCTTCCGTTGCCTCGGGCTTCGGCACATCCCAATACTGCCGGACTTCCCACTGCACTCCGTCCGGATCTACCTGGACTTCCATCGTGTGTCCCGGCATGAGCTTGCGAATCCCGCGAAACATGGTCTGTTCCCTGCTCAGGTATCCGAACGCGAGATACTCCGGCAGGGTGGATGGCTCAAGCTCCGCGCGAATCGCCGGGTGCGTCAGTAGCGCCTTGATCTCAGAGGCGAACACCAAGGCGCGGCCGTCGGACCACCAATAGAACGGCTTGATACCCAGCCTGTCCCGGGCACAGAATAGGCGTCGGTGTTTCCGATCCCAGATTGCAAAGGCAAACATACCTCGGAACCGGGTGACGCAGGAGGAACCATACTCCTCGTAAGCGTGCAGGATTGTCTCGGTGTCCGAACGGCTTTTATATCGATGCCCCGCAGCTTCGAGATCGGCCCGGAGATCGGCATGATTGAAGATCTCCCCGTTGTAGCTGATCCAGAGGCTGCCATCCTCATTGCACATCGGCTGCTGACCGGTGGCAAGGTCAACGATGCTCAAACGCCGATGGCCGAGGGCGCAAACGTCATCAACGTAGAACCCATCGGCATCCGGACCACGATGCCGGAGGATCACGGTCATCCGCTGAATGAGAGGTTCTAAAGAAGCGGAACGGGTGGAGTCAGCGATTCCGGCAATTCCGCACACTCATCACCTCCCGTTACCAAACACTCTTCAGCGATGAGACAGCGGCAAATTGTTGTGCGGCAGCGGCAGTGAACGCTGGCGAAATCCCTTGTTTAGAAAGGGCTGCTGCTTCCTTTTCTGAAATCCTGTCAATCAGGACGGCTAACCCGGCGAATGCAAAGGCATGGACCTGATAGGCAATACTCAGAAAGAAGGCAAAGACGGCAAACCCGAGAAAAGATATCTGGATCGCGGAGGCAGCTTCCACAATCGATCGCGAAACAGGATGCTGTGACATCATATGCCTCCTTCTCGCTCTCATCGTAAGCCGGAGGGTCTGCCCCAGAATCAGCAGATAAAAGACCAAGGCGGGAATTCCGCACTCGCTCGATACTTGAGTGTAGGCGTTGTGCGTCACCTTCCATGGAGCCCACTCATCCCGCTTCTTGTGCTCCTCCGCCATCGCCACAGGAAACATTCCCGGCCCGACCCCGAAGAGTGGATTCTTTATTGTGAGTCTGATGCTCTGCTTCAGAAGCTCTTTGCGGGATTGTGCTGATAATGCCGCACTCTCCTGTGATGCCAGCACACTTTCGTTCTCGACGTTGTCTGTCGTCACGCTAAAGATAGTCAGGTAGCGATACCTCACTTCTCCAGGCAGCACAATAAATGCACTTACCAGAGTGACGAGAGCCACTATCATCAGCTTTGCTTTAGTGGCAATCGAGCTCCGTACAAACGCGACCAGAAACATCGCTCCGCCGGCAATCATCCCGCCGCGGGATCCAGTCTTAACAATGCTGATCAGAAATGGGATCACGCCAAGACAACCGAGCAGATAGAGGGGCCCCTTCCACTGGCGGATCGAAACAATCCAGAACGGCAAACCCATCAGGAGTACTTGTGCGAGGTCGTTCGGATTGGCATAAACCCCTTGCTGCAATGCCAAACGCTGGGCAGCGAAAGTTGCCATGAAAAGGCTGAGGACTGCGAAAACGAGAAAAGCCCAACCGAAAACCCGCATCACTCGCTGCATGGCCGCCAAACTCATTCCGCCCAGCCCGGCAAGAGGAAAAAAAACAGCTGCGGCCATCATTGTGTTCCGCACTACCTGGACGCTTCCGCCCTTCCATACGCTGAACGGAACCGAGAAGCACATCCATCCGAGGAACGCAACGATCATGATCCCGGTGAATGTATTCAAAGCCCGGGGAACAGCGCCGCTCAGAAACGCAGCCGCCATTGACATCAGAAAAAGGATGGCCGGAATGTGCAGTCCCGTCAGAACGAAATCGACGGCACGGCTATAAATCACGAAGAGATAGATAAGGAAGAGAGTCAGAGCGAATGTCTGGCCGGCAGTGGCAAGATCGGGGGCCTTGGCGTTCAGCCTGTTTGGCGGCTCGAACAGGTCCTGGGGCTGCAGATTGGTCGTGTTGTGATACTTCATTTTGTAAAAGTCGTCGAAGACGAAAACTGCAGAGACACCGGGGACTGCTTGCCCCGCATTATATCAACCTGCACTTTCGTACCCTGTCGAATCTGAATGAACTCCGCGTCTCCCGCCAAGTCGATCACCGAAGCCAGCCGCCAGGGCAAAGGCACATGATGCCGGCACACAATGACAGGGGCTGGCTCTTTCTGTCCGAAGACACGGGAGCGCCATCCGAAGGACTCTTCGGCCTTCACTAGGATCTCACCGGAAGATTCAACTACCAGGCGGGCATTGGGACCGATGGCAAAGCAGGAATCCCGGATTCTCTCAACAGAAAGCCCTGGATGCCAAAACTGTTCTATCAGGTGTTCTCCCCCTGGTCCTTCAATCTCATCGAGAATGACGAAAAGATTTGGCTTCCAGAAGCGGACAAAGCGTCGGTGAGAAATGCCGCTTCCGTGCAGGCAGAGTGCCTCAACCGAATCCTCCTGCTCATTCGATTGCCAGTGCAGTAGCTTCACCTGCGGCTTCTCGATCCAACGGAAAGGCCCCGCCGGCTTTGCCTGATCCTTGCTATCAATGCGAACAATATTGTGAGCAGCGGAGCTACGGAAGAGATCCCTCCAAACAGGATCAGAAACATAGGTATAGGTTCCGGGATCGATCAGGATTTCATTTCCTCCCTCTCGAATCACGATGCTGAGGGTATCGGAATGACTGTGCCCGGCGCCTCCCTCGCCGAACGGGCCTCCATCGAAGATCGCCTGGACACGGCCTGATCCCATTACTGCCAGACCGGAAGAGGGAAACAGTTTGCTCCCGTGCTCTTTAGGTACTCTCCTGCCTCTTTCAAAAACCGACGCCCCCAGCCACCAGCACGCCTGCTCATATAGATCGCAAGTTTCATAGAAAATGCTTTCCTCACCTAGGAGCAAAGCAGCAGTGGCAAGAGTGGCCCTGCCAAAGCGATCTCTTGGCCCATAAGGATGAAAGATTCTTCCACCGTCGTCATCACCCAGAAAAGGCAGCGTCCTCGAAGGCCCTAGCATCGCTTCCAGGAACTCCGCCATCTTCACCAGCTTGGGCCGTCCTTTCTGCCAGCCGGGTCGGAAGACCGCATGCAGCAGAAAGAAATCGAGCGCATAGACGTGGTAGTAGGTGGACAGCTCAAAGTAGGCGCCATCCTCACAAACCTGCCGGTCTAAAGCGGAATCAACGATGGAGGCTCCCAAGTCCCTCCACTGCCGGGCCCGGGGCCAGTGGGGGTAAGCTGTGCCCAAAGCGTGCAGCGCGACTGCTTCCCCCAGCAGGTGAGTATTGGGCGAAAAGTAGATCGACAGATTCCGCTCTAGGTAGCAGCCGTGTCGGAATAGATCGTCGACGAGAGCAAAATGCTGCTCGTCCTCCATCTGGCTGCCGACCAGGTGATCCAGCCAGAGCCAGGACAACGCTCGAAACGCAACCTCGAGAGCGCTTGTCCAGTTGATTCCACGCAGCCACGGATTTTGTTTCCGCCAGCTCTCGATCTGACATACGATCTCCTCGAGGTAGCGCCGGTTTCCGGAGAGCAGATACGCCTGGGCCAGAAGAACAAGGTGCTGGTGACGATTCAACTCCCAGATCACCTTGTGATCCCCGGCTTTCTGAAAGTTCAGGTAGGGAATACGTCGAAAGTAGGCAAGGCCGCTTTCAGTCTCATGAATCGAATCCCGTCGCCAGCGGATTTCAGGACCAAGATCAACTTCAAAGCCGAGGAGGGGAACACGGTGGACCAGAACGTTATCGGCAATCGACAGGATTTGGTTCGCGTATGGTGTTTCGGCCAGACACGAGAGAAACTGAGAAGGATCGGGCAAGCAGGAGCTACCCTTTCGTCGATCTGTTTCAGCCAGCCGGGGCGGGCGCAAGAACATCCCGATGTTGCCTAGCTCTTGTCGCAGCCGGAACAGAATTTCGTCAGGAGTTCGCATGCATCCCAATCGTATTATTGTGGCTTCCTACAGAAATCCGGGCATCAGGCGGGAGGCTCTCCCATGCCGCTAAAGATCCTGCACGTCGTTGGCGCCCGCCCCAATTTCATGAAAATGGCGCCAATCCTCAGGGAGATGGCTCGTTATCCCGGAGAGTTCAGACAACTGCTGGTACATACAGGGCAGCATTATGACGAGAGCATGTCGCAAGTCTTCTTTGAAGATCTCGAGATGCCCGCACCTGACATCAACCTGGCCGTCGGATCCGGCTCTCATGCGGTACAGACAGCGCAAGTGATGATGCGCTTCGAGCCGGTGTTGCTTGAAGAAAAACCCGATTTCGTTTTTGTCCCGGGAGACGTCAATTCCACCCTTGCCTGTGCTCTGGTTGCGACCAAGCTCGGAGTGCGTGTCGCGCACGTGGAGGCCGGCTTACGGTCCTTCGATCGGACGATGCCGGAGGAAATCAACCGCATCCTGACAGACCAGCTCTCCGATCTGCTGTTCACTCCCTCCCGGGATGCCAATGAAAATCTGTGCCGGGAAGGCATCGCCGAGGAAAAGATCCGCTTTGTCGGCAACGTCATGATCGATACGCTGGTCCGGTTGCTGCCTAAAGCCGAAGCTCGATGGCCGGCGCTGGCAGAGCGGTTCTCGCTCGATCGCACTTACGCGCTGGCAACCCTGCATCGCCCCTCCAATGTCGATAGCAGCTTGACATTAGCGGAACTGGTTGGAACATTAGCCGAAATCAGCCGGCGCATTCCTGTTCTCTTTCCGGTTCACCCACGAACCCGGCAACGCCTGAAGGATGTTGAAGAGCTTCCGGAAAGCCTCCGCCTGGTTGAGCCGTTCGGCTATCTTGATTTCCTTGCCTTGCAGGCTCATGCGTCCTTCATCATCACCGATTCAGGCGGTATCCAGGAGGAAGCGACATATCTCGGTGTCCCTTGCCTGACATTGCGACAGAACACCGAGCGGCCGATAACCGTGACGGAGGGCACCAACCGCTTGATTCGCGGCGGCCGGGCCGAGCTGCTGGCAGCGGTCGAGGAAGTGCTGTCTCCCGGCAGGCAGAAACCGCCGAAGCTGGAATACTGGGACGGACAGGCAGCCGTACGGATCGTGGAAGCAGTCAGAGATTTTGCGTGATCAAGCGCTGCTATGCGTTGGTGTTTCCCAGAAGGATGAGCTTGAGCGGAACAGGATCGAGGCGGCGCAGGCCGTGGCGATCATCAGTATGACGAATGTCCGTACCAGCGAAGTGATCCTTTTGCCGAGCATCTTCTCAGGCAAGAGCGGATCGATTGCCGCAAGACCATAGAAAAAGATTTGACCTGCAGCCATCAATAGATTCCACGGCCAGGGAAGGAACAGGCTCGCGACAAATGCGGTGATCAATGCGTACGGCAGCAGCAGCCGCCCGAGCTTGTGTGACAGAAAATGGACCCACATACGGTTCCGAGGAGTCAACAGGGCAGGGAAGGCGGCTATCACCTGATATACGCCTGCCAGGGTGCGAACCTTCCTTCGGAATTCGGTTTGCAGCTGCGTAGGCAAATCATAAGCCAGCGCTTCATCGACGAAAAGCAACCGGAAGCCGCGAAAGAAGGCTTGAAACGGCAGGTGCATATCGTCGTTGATGGTATTAAGGGGCAGCGGGGACGCCAGCGAGCGTCTCATCATGTAGATGGCGCCGGTCGCGCCGAGCACCGAGTCAATCTCGCTATGGCGCCGGCGAATCCATTTCTCGTATCGCCAGTAGAGTCCGACGTTGTCCTGTTCCGGGTTGCCGGTGGGTTCAATCAGCAGCTCACCGCTGGCAACTCCGACTGCGGGATCGGCAAACTGCGCAGCGAGGATATGCAGGCAATCGGGATCCAGCTTCTGCCGGACATCCGTGAAGAACAAAAGCTCTCCCCGAGCCTTGGCCAGTCCGGCATTGATTGCTCCCGCTTTGCCGGATGGCGGAATGCAAAGCAGTTCCACGCGATCGAACTCTCTTGCAATCTCCGCGGTCTTATCCGTGGAGCCATCCGAGATGACCACAATCTGCATGCGGCCGGGCGGGTAACGTAAAGCGTAAATCGATTCCAGCTTTTGCCGGATCCACTTTTCCCCGTTTCGGACTGGCAGGATGATTGTGACTGAAGGGGATTCTCCACTTGATGTCTGGCGCTTCCTCGACTTCACGGGCCACACGGCCAGCAGCGCCGGGTAAATGAACAGAACATACAGCACAAACCCGGCGCTCAGTACGAAAAGAAGGAAGACTATGTCCATTACCTGGTGAACTACCTGCGAATCGTACAGGACTTCAGAACTTCCTCAAAACAACGGCTGACCTTATCCCAGGAAAAGTTCTGGCTAACCATAAGCCTTCCGGCTTCGGCGACCCTCTCTCGCTCAACCTCGTTGTCGAGCAGTTGCACACATTCCCGCGCAAAGGCCTCCGGCGTATCAGCCAGACGAATATCGTCAGGCGGGTGAATGGAGAGTCCTTCAGCCCCTATCGAAGTGCTCACTACGGCCGTCCGCGCGGCCATCGACTCATAAATCTTCAGGCGCGTCCCGCCTCCGACACGCAGGGGCACAATGGACACAGCGGAGCGCCACAGATACGGCCGGACGTCAGGAACAGTTCCGGTAACTTCGATCAGCGGATCCGCCAGCGATAGCGCTTTGATCTCCTCCGGCGGTTTGCGGCCGACAATCGTAACGCGGCAGTCCGGCCGCTGGCGCCGGATCAGCGGAAGGATCTCCGAGACGAAGTACAGGACTCCGTCTACGTTTGCCATGTAATCCATGGAACCGACGAAGACAAGGCCGTCGCGAGGACCATTGACAGGTGGGGAAAAATATTCGACGTCGACCCCCGTAGGAACGGCTGAAACCCGTGATACACCGAAAATCGAACGCATCAGCTCGGCGTCAGTTTCTGAGACCGCAATGACATGCGTTGCCGAACGGCAGATCCGCTCCTCATAACGGAACATCCGCTTTGCCTGCAATGACAGATAGGCTCTTCGGACCGGATCGCGAGCGTTCTCCGCAAGACGGCGCCAGATCATCGTTTCCACGTTGTGCTGAAAGAGCACGCAGTGATTCAAAGCCGGCATGTTGATAGAAGCATTCAGGAAATCACAGACAATGCTGTCATACCTGTTCTGCCGTTCGAGCTCCGCGACGCACTTCCGAAGCTCCTCGGACTGCCACCGGAACATGACCACTGGCAGCGAGGAAAACAACCCCTTCGCCAGTTGCAGCGCAAAGGCTGGCGAGTTCTTGGGCACGCTGCGGAAAGGCACCGGAAATGCCCGGGCGCTATACTCCCCACTGCGTTCCGGACCTTCGGGTTGGTCCGGATCGGCCAGCGCTGCATAGTGAATCTCATGGCGGCGGCTCAAGTGCCGAAGCGTTTCGAGTGTGCGAATCTGCCCCCCGCGGGTCGTAGGGTGCAGAAAGCCCGGACCAACCCAGAGAATCTTCAACAGGTCATCCTCTAACGCACTAGGAATGATCCGGAGGGCTGCTCCGCAGCGCAAAGGATTCGGTAATGCATTCGTAGGCCAGGCGAAAGATTGGTGAGCCGGACTTCTCTCTGCCGCGCCCCTCCGCCATCCGACACGCGGCGTCCGGTTCCCCAGACAGCAGAGGGACCAAACTCTACAGAGCAGGCCTTCGAATCCGGTGCGAGATAGCGGATTACAGCGGAACCTGCTCCCACAGCTTCGGCCTCTGCATTCAGTACGCGCCCCTGCCGCGCCGCCAGCTCGAGATCAAATTGTGACTCCGGTTGCGATTGAACCGCCGTGGATAACGTGGAGCCATAGAAAGAGAAGCTTGCGGCCGGCCGGAGAACAGGAAGGCTGGCATTCAATACCTTCCTCTCTTCCTTGCGATTGCTCTTTAGCTCTTCCAACGAATTGGGCCAGAACGTTTTCTCAGGATAGCTCGGAGCTAGTAGACCGAGACCGCAGCAGATGACATTGTGCTGGAAAATCCAGTTCGGGTGATCATCTCTTCGAAAGCTTCGATCAAGCGCAGCGGTACCGAAGGCGCCATTGCCGCTCACACCTCGGAATGGACCGGATTCGTCGAACGTAAAAACGTTATCGGAAAAGCGCAGACCCTCCGAAACCAGGTCGTTGCCCAGGAATGTCGGCTGGTTGCCTCGATTTCCGTAAAACTGGTTTCCTACCACCGTAAGATCTTCAAGCCAGCCGAGGTTCAGGACAGCACGCGCCCCAAAATCCCCATTGCGAAAGACGCCGTCGCGATCGACCCGGCCGCCTCGTTCGAAGGAGCGCATATTGAGGTCATGAGCGACGTTGTCCCTGAGGGCGATACGGCGGGTGGCAGGCAGATGGCCATGTTCACATCCGGTAGTTCCGGTAACACGTAAGACTTCCGTGCCTTCATAGAAGGCGTTGTAACGGAAGAGGACGTCGCTGATCCCGCGGGTGGATCCGCGCAGGTCGACTTTTCCGCCTGAAGCATTTCCTGCCGGCGCATTCAGCAGAGTGAAGCGGGTACAATTCGACCGGCACGCGGCGCCGGCGATTTCCCAGAGTCCGTCGTATTGGCTGTTGGTTCCCGAAATGACAACCACGTCGCCCGCTGAAAAGCTCACCGGCTGCCTGGTGATAATCTCCCCGTCCTGAATTGCTTCAAGGTCGATGGAGGGAGGGAGAGAGGAGCAGCGAGGCGTGAGCAACAGGAACTGTCCAGCAGTCAGACCAGAATAGTTGTAGTGGAAGACGTTCCCTTCCACTTTGAAGACCCGGCCGTGTTTGAGTTCCCACGAGTTCCGGTTCGAGTAAATCATTCCATTATTTTCCGGATCCCCCTGGCGCCATTTCCGATACACCACAAGCTTGTTCCGCGTAAACGTCACATCATGAACAATCTCCTGGCTTGTGAGATTGTTGCTCGGAACGAAATAGGCGATCCCGGCCGCCGCCATATAGTTGTTATCCACGAGGGCAGGTCCCTTCTCATAATGGATAATCGCCCCCGCTCCTTCCAACTGACTGTATCCGGATGCCCTCCACCAGGAAAGCTCATCGAAGTAGGAGTTGATAATGGCGATGTTCTCCCCCGACCATCCCATTGCATACCCCACTCGCTGGGGGAACGGGTGACCGTGGAAGTAGCAACGGTCCCAGATGATTTCGTCCCCGTATGAGCCCACCAACTGGCGGAAGACGCCCTGCTGCTGCGCCCCTCTGACAGGCTTGTCCCAGCCTTCCGGTAGCGGCTCCGGCATCTTCTGATGCGTTACTTCAATCCCGATAAAGCGGTATCTCCTGGTTCCGGGCCGGACAATGATGGCGGAATGCGCATCGGCCACCCAGGCATCGCCGGCAAACTCCCGCCACTGATCGGGAGCCGTACACCAGTACACTTTGCCTGTCGATGGGTTGTGGAACCATTCGTATTGATTGCAGGTTTCAGGCAGAGTATCCCCGGTTCGATGCGGAGGCTGCTTCCAGAAACGATTGTGTGTAAAGGTCGGATTTAAACTCGGATCGAACTTCGATCTCGAGGAAAGCCTCGCCAGCGGGCGAACGACAAACCTGTCCCCGTCGATGCTCTCCACCATCGTTTGCGTCGTGGCGTAGTAGCCATTGTCGGAAAGAGTGATCAGATCCCCGGGCTTGAGTTTGTGCCCCGGGGACGTTATGACGCCCGAGTCACTGATATCGGTAATCGCGGTCGGGCCGCTGTATGGCTCATAATCGCTGCGGCAGATCAGGAGGGGAAACACAGATTTATCGATGAGCATCGCCCACCCGAAGCCGCCTTCCCCTACGCTTTCCCCGCATGGCTGTTTCGGGAAAAAGGCCGGCTGGGAGAAATGGGAAACAGGCAGAGCAGTCGTGATGAACTTTGCGGTAGAGTTTGCCCAGTCGGTAGTCCACCGGACTCCCTCTGGAGGAAACGCATCCGTGCCGACAGCACTGCTCCTCACAACCACCCAGCCGCTATGTTCCGGACGAGGAGGAAAGACAAAACGGCCCCGGCACTCTGTACCGGCCGGGATCACGACTTCATAGTTCAGGGGACCAGTAAGACGGCTCAGCCTCTGCAGTACATCCTCCAGGTTTGAGCAGTCTTCAGCTACCACGAGATCTGAGGAATCCCCATACTCACCCTGGGGCATTGAGACGTCGACCGGCTGCGGTTCGAGCGGAAGCTCCGGGTGATCAGCCGGTTCAGGCTCAGTAGTGAATGTGACTATGTTAGAGCGGGCTGAGCCCCCGTTGATACGCCCTTGAACGTAGTATGTCGTTCCGGGTGTCAGGCCCGTAAGCAGCACCATGCTCGTGAAGGGGGCCGTGGGGTTCCTTACCGCTTTAACCACATTCCCCAACGCAATGGTGCGGCCGTACTCGACTTCGGAGTCGTCAGGATGAGCACTGGTAACAAACGTTATGCGAGCCGTGCTGTGCGTGATGTTGGAGACCAACGGACCGTGAGTGATCGATTGCCCGCACAAGAAAGCCGGAAGCAGGACGTACCAAAGCCTGTGCATTGCTAACTCCGTTTGAACTGCTCGAAAGAGGCTGAAACCAATCCTGAACCATGTCCAGGAAGCGGGCGCGGACCCATCAGGATCTCTTCAGTATATACCTCCCTCTAATTCACAAGTGACCAAATCGGGCGTATGGTATACCGGGATGGTAGTTATCCATGAAGCACATCCCTCAGCGGCAGCCACTTCGACGGAAAGGAAATTTTTGTGAGCTTTTTGGATGACTTCATCCTCAAGATCAAGCGCGGGGATACACCCTTCTACCGGCTGCTGCGCACCACCGTCAAGAAGATCATCTACTTCTCCCTTCCGCCGCTTCCCGGTCTTCTGAAGCCCTCCCTTCGTTTTCTATACGAGCTTCACTACTTCTTAATCAATCTCACCCGATGGATCATCACCAGGTTCTACAGCCAGCCTCTGTTTCAAAGCCGCTGCCACTCGGTGGGGAAGAATCTGGTGGTGTGGGGATTGCCTTTCGTGAACGGGCATGTCGAAATTCACATCGGCAACAATGTGACCGTCGGATTCGGCCTCGATATCCTGTCCGGGCGGTTTCTCGACAAACCCCAGTTGATCATAAAAGACCGTGTTTCGATCGGAGACAATCTCGTGGTGTCGGTAAATCAGCAGGTGGTGATCGAAGAGGATGTCTTGATTGCCAGCAACTGCCGCATTTCCGATAACGATGGGCATCCAAAACGCGCGGACCTGAGGGCTCAAAACGCCCCACTCGATCCACGCGACATCCGCCCCGTCCGTATCTGCCGCAATGCATGGATTGGCAACAACGCGCACATTCTGAAAGGGGTCACTATCGGCGAAGGCGCGATCATCGGAGCCAACAGCGTTGTGATCTCGGACGTTCCGCCGTATTCTCTGGCGTTTGGTAATCCCGCGGAAGTCTATTTCCGGAATGTCGGGCGACCGAGAGCGGCAGCAGCTGGCGCAGAAGGTTAGAATTCGGTCCAGCGTAGCAGGGTCGCGCCCCAGGAATAGCCGGCGCCATAGCCGACGAGCATCACGAGGGCGCCGTCTTTCAGTTTCCCTTCCATCTCTGCGTGCTTTAGAGCAATGGGGATGGTCGAGGAGACTGTGTTTCCGCAATGGCTCATCACTATATAAAACTTCTCCTCGGGAATCCTCATCTTCTTCCGCAGATGCTGCAACATGTAACGGTTGGCCTGATGCAGGACGAACAGATCAATCTCCTCCATCGTTTTCCCGGACCGCGCGAGCAGTTCGCAAACAGTCTCCGGCACAACCGATAAAGCGAGATTGAAGACCTCCGGTCCGTTCATGAAAAGGTGTTCCTTCGTGCGTACGTTGCCGTGCTCATCGTGGTGCTCGACCGCTGATTCTGCTGAACGGGGAACCCTCATCCCCCCGGCCGGGACCATGAGATTCGGCCCGCCGCTTCCATCGGTTCCATAGACATAGGGGCCAAGCAACGCGTCCTCCCGGTCGGTGGCAGAAACAAGAGTCGCGGCAGCTGCATCGCCGAAGATTGCACGCACACTCCTGTCCTTTGGGTGCAAGAATTTGCTGTAGGTTTCAGCAGTGACAAGTAGCAGGTTTCGGGCCTGACCGGATTCAATCAGGCCCTGAGCCAATCCAAGCCCGTAAACATACCCAGAGCAGCTGAGGTTGAAGTCCAGCGCACCGCACTTCTTCGGCAGGCTAAGCCGGTCCTGCAGCAGACAGGCCGTTGTCGGCAGAAAGTAATCAGGAGTCTGGGTGCAGAGAAGCAGGAAGTCGATGTCCTCCGGACGGCAGACGCCCGACTCAAAGAGCTTGCGAACTGCGGCTTCGGCCAGGTCGGAGGAGCACTCATCCGGAGCAGCATAATGGCGTTCGCTGATCCCCACCTTCTCATCAATCTTCTCGATGGACCATTCCGGAAACTGAGCCGCCAGGCTTTCAGTGCTGACTACGATCGAGGGAAGGTGATATTCAATCGCTCGAACTGCTGCCCGGGCCATATTCGTACCCTGGAATCAGGCCGGCGCCTTTGCCAGCCCCAATAAGTCTTCGACGGTAGTGCAGTTTATGAACTGCCTGG
>Ga0207864_1002848_pt1 | contig 15520 bp, 12 predicted proteins | sample HigsolmetaAR202D_FD_184834 | JGI IMG/M metagenome (GOLD analysis project Ga0207864, IMG submission 184834) | Ionic liquid and high solid enriched microbial communities from the Joint BioEnergy Institute, USA - AR20-2-D (SPAdes) (version 2) ...
GCGACACGGCGCCCGCCGACGTACGCCCCTGACCCGCCACCGACGGGGCGCTTCCGCCCCGTTCCTGAATACCCCGCCTCCTGCCGGCCTGGCCAAAGGCAGCTGCCGGCATCCGCCTTCTCCCGCTGCCCGGCCCGTAGGCGCGCATCTTGCTCATGCCGGACGCTCGGACCCGGTGTTCAGGAAACGCCATGCGATCACTCTGCAAATGGGCGGCCGGCCTGCTCGCGGCACTTCTCGTACTGGTCGCTCTCGCAGCGGTTGCGCTCCACACCTTCGACTGGAACCGGTTGAAACCGCGCATCGTCGAGGCCGTTGAAACAGCCACCGGCCGTTCGTTCGAGATCGGCGGAGATCTCGCGGTCGCATGGGATCGGGCAGGTACACCCGGAGGCTGGCGCGCCTACCTGCCGAGAGCGAACATCAGCGCCGAGCACGTGCGCCTGGGCCGCCCTGCGTGGGCCGGCCGTGCCGATCTGCTGCAGGCCCGCCGTCTGGCATTCAGCGTCGACTTGCTCCCACTCCTGCGCCGCCACGTCGCCATCCACGAACTGACCCTGGAAGGTGCCGACCTTGCTCTCGAGCGCCCCGATACCGCGCGCAACAACTGGACGTTCGCACGCGCGCCAGACGATCCCGGCACCAATCACCACTCCGGCTGGACATTCACCCTGGATGACGTAGGCCTGATCGATGCCCATCTCACCTATATCGACGTGCCACGCGCCCTCACTCTGGAAGCGTGGATCGAGTCCGTCACTCCGGAGCCCACGCCGGAGGGCCTGCACGCCCTGCCTTACGCAGCGGCGATCCGTTTCAAGGGACAATACCGGGAGACCAAGCTGGAAGGCTCAGGCAAGAGCGGAGCCTTCGTCTCGTTGCGCGATCCAGCGGTACGCTATCCATTGCAGGTGCGCATGACGGCTGGCCAGGTGCAACTGGCTGCGGAGGGCCGTGTCGGCAATCTGCGCGAGACGGTCGAGGTCGACCTGAATGTCGAAGTCAAGGGCGACAGCATGGCATTGCTGTTTCCGCTCACCGGCATCGTCCTGCCCGACACTCCACCGTTTGCCACCGACGGCCACTTGCGAGGAAGCCTTGTTCCCGACCGAGCGCACTGGCGCTACGAAGACTTCCACGGCACGGTCGGACGCAGCGACCTGCATGGCAGCCTTGACTACCAGAGCGGCACACCGCGTCCACGCCTCCGTGGCGAACTCACGTCCAGACTGTTGCACCTCGCCGACCTCGGACCGCTCATCGGCGTCTCGCCAGACCCACGCGCGCAACGCGGGCGTACCCGTTCGAATCGCGCCGGCAAGATCCTGCCCACGCATGAGTTCCGCACTGACCGCTGGAGTGCCATCGATCTAGATCTGAAATTCGAGGGAGAACGGATCATTCGCCCCGACGCATTGCCCCTCAGCGATATCCGGACCCATGCAGTACTTGAAAACGGTGAACTGCGGCTCGACCCCCTGCAGTTCGGCATCGCCGGGGGCGACCTGAATGCCCGCCTGAGGATGAACGGCCGTGCCCGCCCGGCCGAGGTGGTGCTGCATGCCAGGATGCAGGACCTCAGGCTGCCGGCCCTGTTTCCGGCCATCGATGCGATGCAGCAAAGCGCCGGGAAAATTGATGGTGCGATCAGCATCCTGTCGAACGGCAATTCGGTGGCACAGCTGCTGGGGCGCAGCCAGGGGGAGGTCAAGCTCTACCTGCAAAGCGGACGCATTAGCCGCTTTGTGCTGGAAGCAGCCTCGCTGAACATCGCCAGCGCCGTGATTGCCAGACTGTTCGGAGACAAGAAGGTGAAGATCGAATGTGCAGCGGCAGAACTGGCCGTGCGCGATGGCCTGGCGACCGCGCGCAATGTGCGGATTGGCACCACCGAAGCGCTCATTGACATCACGGGGGCAATCGACTTCCACGATGAGCGCCTGGCTCTCGACATCAGGCCTGAAACCTACGACCTTCGCGTTCTCTCGCTGCGTGCCCCCCTCTATATTGATGGCAGCTTCGCCGATCCCCGCATCGGTGTCGAGAAAGGGTCTCTGCTGCTGCGCGCAGGCGCAGTTGCCCTGATAGCCGCCGTGGCACCCGCGGCGCTCGCCCTCCTGCCGGTCACCGTGCCCGGCTCGAGCGATGGCGTGGATTGTGCGAAGCTGCTCGCCAACGCACGCCGTGCACCGCAACTGCATCCGGATACGGCACGGCCGATCGAATCCCCGTCGGTGCGGCACACTGAGCCGCCGCGCACCGCGGCCACGGGTTCCAAGCCGCCAGAGCCGCACTCCTCGCTGCGACAACGAAGCGCGCGGTGACAGGCGCACCGCTTTGCTGCGTGGCTGCGCCATTGAGGGCGGCGGGCGTCGTAGCAGCCACGTACCTGGCACAATCAGGCTCGACCGGGCCGTTGCGGCCCCGGCGCGCGTTGTGTAAAGTTGTACCGAGCGATGCCGGAATGTCTGTACAAGAAGGAGACCACATGAATGCCTTGACAGCCCTCGATCTGGCGCGCGTCCAGTTTGGCTTCACGGTGTCGTTCCACATCATTTTTCCGTCGATCACCATCGGCCTGGCGTCGTACCTCGCTGTCCTGGAGTTCCTGTGGCTGCGCACCGGGCGAATGGTCTACCAGGATCTCTACCATTTCTGGGTCAAGGTGTTCGCCATCACGTTCGCCATGGGCGTCGTCTCTGGCATTGTCATGGCGTACCAGTTCGGCACCAACTGGAGTGCCTTCGCCGATTTCGGCGGCGCCATTACGGGCCCGCTGCTCACCTACGAAGTGCTGACCGCCTTCTTCCTGGAAGCGGGCTTCCTTGGCGTCATGCTGTTCGGCTGGCGCCGGGTAGGGCCGGGGCTGCATTTCACCTCGACGGTGCTGGTAGCTCTCGGCACCATCGTCTCCGCATTCTGGATTCTTTCATCGAACAGCTGGATGCAAACGCCTGCCGGCCATGAAATCGTCGACGGCCGCGCCATCCCCGTTGACTGGATCCGTGTCATCTTCAACCCGTCATTCCCGTACCGGCTTGTACACATGCTGCTGGCGGCCTTTCTGTCCACTGCACTGCTCGTGGGCGCAACCGCTGCCTGGCACCTGTTGCGCCGCAACGACACCCCAGCGGTGCGCACCATGCTGTCGATGGCCATGTGGATGCTGCTGATCGTCGCCCCCGTCCAGGCTGTCGTGGGCGACCTGCACGGCCACAACACCCTGAAACACCAGCCCGCCAAGATCGCCGCCATCGAAGGCCACTGGGAAAACGTGCCGGGCGAGGGCTTCCCCATCTACCTGGTAGGCTGGCCCGACATGGAACGCGAAGAAACGCTGTTTGCCCTGCCGGTACCCCACCTCGGCAGCCTCATCCTCACCCACAGCTGGGACGGCCAGATCCCGACCCTGAAGGATTTCGCACCTGAAGACCGCCCCAACTCGACGATCGTATTCTGGACCTTCCGCATCATGGTGTTCTTTGGCGTCATGATGATCGTGCTCGGCATCTGGGGTGCCATCGCACGAGCCCGCGGCAAGCTGTACACCTCCCCGCGCCTGCTGCACATGGCGTTGTACATGGGGCCAGCAGGACTGATCGCCATCCTGGCAGGCTGGTACACGACTGAAATCGGGCGCCAGCCCTGGGTAGTCTACGGGCTGTTGCGCACGGCTGACGCGGTCTCTCCGCATGGCGCGGCGGAGGTCGGGCTGTCGCTGGCCATGTTCGTGATCGTCTATCTGGTCGTGTTCGGGGCGGGAACGGCCTATTGTTTGCACATGCTGCGCAAGGGGCCACATGCCGGTGAAGGCACCCAACCGGTCGAAGGCGGCCCCGGGCAGCCGCGTACCCCCATGCGCCCGATGTCACGCGCGCCGGAACCACTGCCCGACTCCACCAACGCCAGTTCCTGAGAGGAGCGACCACCATGGGCATCGATCTCCCCCTGCTGTGGGCCATCATCATCCTGTTTGGCGTGGTCATGTACGTCGTCATGGACGGCTTCGACCTGGGCGTAGGAATTCTCTTTCCTTTTGTCCCGGGGCGCCACGACCGTGATCTCATGATGCACTCGATCGCGCCGGTCTGGGATTTCAACGAAACCTGGCTGGTGCTCGGGGGCGCAGGGCTGTTTGCCGCTTTTCCCCTGGCCTATTCCGTCGTGCTGAGCGCCCTCTACCTGCCGCTGATCTTCATGCTCGTTGCACTCATCTTCCGCGGCGTCGCCTTCGAGTTCCGTCTCAAGGCCAGCGAAGCCCGGCGCCATTGGTGGGACAAAGCCTTCATGACCGGCTCGATCGCCGCGGCGTTTTTCCAGGGAGTGGTCCTGGGTTCGTACCTGCAAGGCATCGAGGTAGTGGGGCGCAGTTACGCCGGAGGCGCGCTCGACTGGATCTCTCCCTTCAGCATCTTTACCGGGGCGGGACTGGTCATCGCGTATGCCCTGCTCGGCTCGACCTGGCTCATCATGAAAACCGAAGGCACACTGCAGGACACCATGTTCCGCCTCAGCCGCCCCCTGCTGTGGGCGCTCCTGGCCATCATCGTCGTACTGAGCGTCTGGACGCCACTGCTCGATGAACGCATCGCCGCGCTCTGGTTCGGTTTTCCCAATATCGTGCTGCTTGCGCCCGTACCGGTGCTGGTGGCGCTGACCGCCTGGGGCATGCTGCGCGCGCTGCACAAGCGATCACACGGCGCTCCGTTTGCCTTGACCCTTTGCCTGGTGCTGCTGGGCTACGCTGGTCTGGGCATCAGCCTCTGGCCCTACATCATTCCTCCGCACATTACCATCCATGAAGCCGCCAACGCGCCGCAGGCCATGGGCTTTGCCCTCGTGGGCACGCTGTTCATTACGCCCATCGTGCTCGTCTACACCGCGCTGTCATACTACGTTTTCCGCGGCAAGGTGCGCCATGGCGATGGCTATGAGTAGTGCCGGCCGTGGGCGGCCGGCGCCAGCACGGCGCCGGTTCCCTTCCCGGCGGCCACGTCGCGGCACGGCTGCCGCGAGGGGCTGACGCGATGACGGGACAGAGGTCTCCCGGTTTCTGGAAACGGCTGGGCTGGCTGGTGCTCATCTGGAGCTGCAGCGTGGCGGCCCTGACCCTTGCTGCTGCGCTGATACGCCTGGTCATGCGATCCGTCGGGCTTGGCGCCTGACAGGCAACAAAAAAGCGGACCGCCCGAATGCGGCCCGCCCTCGCTCGGTTGCAGATGCCTGACTGCTTACCAGGCAAACACGAGGCGCTGCCCCTTGTTGTTGCCGCGAACCGTGAAACGAGCCGTCTTGTCACGTCCCTGGTAGCTGGCGGTGACGGTGTACTGGCCATCGGGCAGGTCCATGAGCAGGATGGGCCCTGTGGAGGTCAGCTCAAGATTGAAGCCTTGCGGCCCGGTGATGCGCAGGGGAATGTAGGCCAGATAAGCCCCGTTGGCCTCGGCGAAGATCATGGCGACCGAGAACTGCGGGATTGCGGCCATCATTGCCGTGGACTCTTCCAGTCCGAAACCACCCGAGATATAGGTTACGCCATTCACCGTCTGTGCCGGCGGAAGCGCGCTGGCAACGGCAGCCTGACTGCTGCCTGCGCCCGTGCTGGCCGCGGCGACGTATAGGGGCTGTGTGGTCTGCGCTGAGGGAGCTGCGTTTGCTCCAGCCCAAATCGTTGAACAAATGAGGCCACCAACCAGCGCCATAGTGCATTTTGTACGCATCATGCAAACCTCCTGATCAAGAAAAAGCGTCTGCCCAGTACACCCGGACAGCCAGAACACGTGGATGCCACCCGTCGCATCATGGCGGAACCCGGCGAGAAAACGCCGGCGCTGGCCATTAATGATAAAGTTACCCTCACCATTCTCGTGTCTTCTTCGATGGGGGGTAATTCGCGCGTCACCCGGCAGGGTGCGCCACACGGCGGATTGCCGCCCGACGAAGCGCACGCCCTGACCAATGTAACACAATGAATTGATGGTTCCATATGGCTGCGGTCGCTGATGTCCACGCCTGGCCACGCCGACTGGTCGCCCTCGGACTGCTCGCGGCCATTACCGGCAGCAGCGCGCCAATCCCGCTCTATCCCATTTATCGGGCACAGCTTGACCTCGATGCCTTCACCATGACCCTCATCTATGTCATGTACCTGGTGGGCGTGCTGGTTGCGCTGTTCTCGATGAGCCGGGTGCTGGAATCCCTGCGTAACCCGTACCGGCTTCTCGCGCCTGCGCTGGTGTGTTCGGCGGTCGGAGCCACGCTCATGGGCTTTGCGCTGTCGCTGCCCACGCTCATGCTCGGACGCCTGCTCGCAGGGCTCGGCACCGGCTCGGTCACCGTCGCCGCCAACTCCGCCCTGGTCGAACTTGCCCCCGGACGCGACCCACGCGTTGCCGGCGCCATTTCCGGACTGGCCTTCAGCGCTGGCGCCGGCATCGGACCCATCATCACCGGCATCGCCCTGCAATGGAACCTGTGGCCGATGACGCTGCCGTTCCTGTTGGTCGTGGCGGGCACGCTAGCCGGCCTGGTCGTGCCATTCACGCTCTGGAACCGGATTGCCAGAAGCCACATCCGCCGGCGTGCGCGAGGCAGCGCCCGCAACCAGCCTGCACCGGTTCCGGTCCCCTGGCCCCCTGTATTGCTGTGCATTTCCATCATCGCCATCAACTGGGGCGTAGGCGGTACGCTCATGGCGTTGGGGCCCTACTTCGGTGACCTGATCTTCAACGTCGAGAATTACGCGTTGTCGGGCTACGCAATCTCGGTCTACATGATGCTTGCAGCCGGCAGCCAGTGGTTGCATCGGCGCCTGCCAATGCGCACGGCCATGCTGCGCGGTAGTGTGTACGTGGTCTCGGGCGCAGTCTGCGTGCTGGCTGCCACGCTTGCCAAAGCCCCCATCATTGCCTGTCTGGGCCTGTATGCCATGGCCACCGGCAACGGCGCCGTATTCGGGGCTGCGGCAGCACTCATCAACGTGGTCGCTCCGCCCGAGCACCGGGCGCGCCTGGTCTCGCTGTTCTTCGCGTCGGGCTATGCCGGCAGCCTGACACCGTTGGCGCTGGGCGCGCTGACCGACCAATTCGGAGCGTTGGTCACCGCGGCGGGATACTCCACCTTCATCACGAGTGCCTTCGTGGTCATTTCCATGGTGGCACGCCGCCTGGTACATAATGCCAGCCGCCCCCCCGACCCTGCCACCACAGATACGTAGCGTGCAACCCCAGCGCCTGGCTTGCGGCAATGAATGAGCAGCCTGCACGCCCCTCGACACCGACCGTTCGGGCCGTGCCCCCCGGACACCGCCCCTGAGCCACGGTACGCGGCGTTTTGCATGGCCTCCAACGAAAACGGTACCCTACACGGACCAGCGCACTTCCCGCGATAGTTCCCGTTTTGTTCGCGAAAGATATCAGGTGCAAATGACATTATCCTCTGGCAAGAACGCATCTCCCTCCGCGCACGCTCCGGCGCCCCAAGACAGCACTGCCGGTCGGGCCGAATCACCGGATGATCGCCACGCCGGTCATACCCCCATGATGCGGCAGTACCTCCAGCTGAAGGCCGATGCCGGCCCGCTGCTGCTGCTCTATCGCATGGGTGATTTCTACGAACTCTTTTACGACGACGCAAAGAAAGCCGCACGTCTGCTGAATCTCACGCTGACCACCCGCGGCGTGTCGAACGGCGAGCCGATCCCCATGGCGGGCATTCCCTTCCACGCGCTCGAGGGATATCTCGCGCGTCTTGTTGCCGCGGGCGAATCAGTCGCCATTTGCGAGCAGGTAGGCGATGTGGCCACCGCGAAAGGGCCGGTGGAACGGCGTATCGTGCGCATCGTGACCCCCGGAACGCTTACCGATGACGCCCTGTTGCCTGCCAAGGCCGACCGTGCAGTAGCCGCCCTGTTCATTCCAGGCGCCAGCCGGCGCGAACAGAACTGCGGCATCGCCTGGCTCAACCTGGCTAACGGTGATTTTCGCGTGACCGAATGCACACGTACCCAGCTGGCAAGCGAACTGCACCGCATCGCCCCGGCCGAGCTGGTGCTCGCGGAACACCAGCCGCACCCCGACGGGATCGACGACCTTGGCGTTGCGGTCAGCAGCGTACCCGACTGGCATTTCGACCTCGACAACGCTCGCACCACCCTGCTCGAACACTTTCAGGTCGACACCCTCGACGGGTTCGACGTGGGCGACATGCCGGCCGCCATCCGCGCCGCGGGCGCCCTGCTGCGCTATGCTGCGCACACCCAGGCCCAGTCACTGCCGCACGTACGGCAGATCACCGCCGACCGGGCCACCCGCTACGTATGGCTCGACCCAGCGACGCGTCGCAACCTGGAACTTACGGAGACTCTGCGAGGGGACGAAGCACCGACCCTGTTCTCCACGCTCGACCATTGCCGTACCCCCATGGGCAGCCGGCTGCTGCGCCGCTGGCTGCATCACCCGCTGCGCGACAACGACGAGCCGGGTCAACGTCAGAGGGCCATCGCCACCCTGCTGGAAAACGGCGTAGAACCCCTGCTCGCGGTGCTCGAATCCTTGCCCGACATCGAACGCATCGCCACCCGCATCGCCCTGCGTTCGGTACGGCCACGCGAGCTGGCCAGCCTGCGTGACGCACTGGCCCAGCTGCCCCGACTGGCAGCAGCAGTCAGGTCCGCCGCCCGCGGGCTCTCGCTCGAACACGACGAGCGCCTGTCGTGCATTGCGGACGCACTGGAGATTGATCCTGCCGCCCATGCCCTGCTGCTGCGCGCACTGCATGGGGAGCCGGCGGTCGCGGTACGCGACGGTGGCGTGATCGCCGACGGCTATGACGAAACGCTGGACGAACTGCGCAAGCTGCAGTCGCACAGCGGTGAGTTCCTCATTGAGCTGGAAGCTCGCGAACGCGAACGGACTGGCATCGCCAACCTGAGGGTCGAGTTCAACCGCGTACATGGCTTTTTCATAGAAGTCACGCGGGGCCAGACCGACAAGGTGCCTGCGGACTACCGGCGCCGCCAGACGCTGAAGAATGCGGAGCGGTATATCACCCCCGAGCTCAAGGAATGGGAAGACAAGATCCTGTCGGCGCAGGAGCGTGCGCTGGCCAGGGAACGCTTCCTCTTCGACCAGCTGCTCGAACAGCTCGTGCCCCGTGTGCCCACCCTGGCCCGGGCAGCCGCCGCCCTGGCCGAGCTCGACGTGCTGGTGGCGCTGGCCATCCACGCCCGCGACAATGACTGGGTCGCCCCGCAGCTTGGCGACAGCGCCGAGATAGACATCGTGCAGGGACGACATCCCGTGGTAGAGCGCACCATCGAGCGCTTTACGCCCAATGATTGCCGACTGAACGAGAACCGCCGCCTGCTGCTCGTGACCGGGCCCAACATGGGCGGGAAGTCGACCTACATGCGTCAGGTAGCGCTGATTGCCCTGCTGGCGCGCATCGGCAGCTTCGTGCCGGCGCGTTCAGCCGTGATCGGCACGCTTGATCGCATCTTTACACGCATCGGCGCGGCCGACGACCTGGCTGGCGGGCGCTCCACCTTCATGATGGAAATGACCGAGGCCGCCACCATCCTTGCAGCCAGCACTCCGTCCAGCCTGGTGCTCATGGACGAAATCGGCCGCGGTACCTCCACGTACGACGGGCTGGCGCTCGCCTGGGCCATCGCACACCGCCTGGTATCGCACAACCGTGCCCTGACCCTGTTCGCCACCCATTACTTCGAGCTCACGCGGCTGCCCCAGGAACGTCCCCAGGCCGCTAATGTTCACCTGGCAGCGGCTGAGAGCCCCGACGGCATCGTCTTCCTGCACGAGGTGCGTGAAGGTCCTGCAAGCCGCAGCTACGGCATCCAGGTAGCACAACGGGCTGGCATTCCGCCTGCAGTGATCCGTCTCGCGCGGCGACAGCTCGAACAGCTCGAGCTGGGCGCCGGGCCGCAGGTTCAATTACCCCTGTTCGGCGTGGTGGATCCCGGCACCGATACGGCCAACGAACCGTTGGTTCTCGCCCCGGATGCGGCCACGATGTCCGTGAGCGACGGTCCTCCTGCACACGAGGGTCACCCCCCCAAGGAGGGCTCACCCGACGGCGGCGACCTCGACCCGGCCAGCGCCGACGTGCTGCGCACCTTGCGCGCCCTGGACCCGGATGCGCTGACCGCCCGGGAGGCACTGAATCTTCTCTACGACTTGCATGCCCGCCTGAGCACCTCGCCGACCGCCCCGTGAGCATGCACTTTCGGCGGCCCGGCTACCCGGCGGCCCGCCGGCGAAACCGGGCACGCCCTCCCCGCGTCGCCACCACCATCTCGCGTTGCCGCCCTGTCGGCAACAGGCGTGTTACCCCTGCTCAGAAAGTGTATCCGGATCTTCGTGCCTGAAGCGTTGGGGTCTGGCCTCCATCGGCCTGACGCAACGACGAAGACCGCACAGGGAGCGGCCTGACCCATCGGGGCCTGCGCAACCGGAGCCCCCGTGATCACCCTGCAGCCACGTTGTCGTGTTACCTCGGCACACAAACCAAACTTACTTGAAACTTACATCAGGCCGGTTTTGCGGGACACTGATGACCAGACCAATCGCGTCAATCAAAGGAGTACGGCATATGTACCGATCGTTCTGGATTGCAGGAATCATCGTCGCCTCTACTGCCCTGGCCGCCTGCGACCGCGCCGAAGACAACGTGAACAATACGGCTACCAACCCGGCAGGCTCCACCCTGACGGTGCCCGCCGAGCCGTCCAACCCCAGCACGGGTGCGCTCAGCCCGGCTCCGTCGCCCGCCCCGTCTGACCGCCCCTCAGGAAGCTATACTGACCCGAGTCCGAGTGGCTCGACCGGCAACGGGGCCACCTCCGGCACACTGGGCAGCGACCCAGGTCCGGCTTCCAGCGGGTCCTGATTCCACCAGCGCTTCGAAGCAGCCTGGGTTGCCGAAACCAGCCACGCTCGAGATGACCAGCGGGTCCGGCCAACGGTTGGGCCCGTGCATTTCCAGCCTCCGGCCGCGAACGTTGTATCGCTGCCAGCGTTAGCCTCCAGAATTGCATTTGCCTTGCTTTCGGGCCATAATTTAACGTTTTTGACGATAGGCTTTACGCTCTAGCCACAACCCGGTGCCCAGTGCTAGTAGCGTAGCTTTCCACACCGCAAGCTTTGGTCTTCTTTGCTGCCTCGGGCAGCGCCCCAGGTACGCAGTACGCACGGGGAGGAAGGCTCCTACCCAAGGAAATTACGCGCCATGAAAGAAGGCATTCATCCTGAGTACCGCGAAGTCGCGTTCGTAGACGTACAGACCGGCAGCCAGTTCATCATTCGCTCCACGGTTCAAACGCGCGAAACCATCGAAATCGATGGCAAGGTGTATCCCCTGTTCAAATGCGACGTGACGTCCGAGTCGCACCCGTTCTACACCGGCGCCCAAACCCGCATCGTCGAAACCGGCCGCGTCGAGAAGTTCCGCCAGCGCTTTGCGCGCACCGAAGGCACGCGCGCCCGCAAGCAAGGCTGACCACAGCGTTGCGCGCGCCGACCGTTTTGCATCGGGGCAGCCATCAGGCTGCCCTTTTTTGTTCATAATGGCGGGTCGTCAACAAGCAAGTTGCGCTGTACTTCCGGTTCTGCCCCGTGTCCGCTACACCCTCTGCTCCACGCACGACGCCTGCACGCCTCACCGCCCCCGCCGCGGCACGCCTGTCGCGGCCGGTGCTGCTGACCGTCTGTCTCGTTTACATCGTATTCGGCCTGTTCCAGCGCGACCCCTGGAAGACTGACGACGTCATCGGCATGGCCCAGATGTGGACAGCGGTCCACGACGGAGGTCCGGCCTGGGTGGTGCCCCAGATCGCGGGTGTGGCGGCCAGCATCAATGGTCCGCTTGCCATGTGGCTGGGGGCCCTCTGCATGTCCTTGCTGGGGCCCTGGCTGGGCGAGATCGTGGCTGCCCGCCTCCCCAACCTGATCTGGTTCGCGATTACCACGGGCTCGATCTGGTACGGCACTTATCTGCTTGGGCGCCGCCCCGAAGCGCAGCCACTGGCGTTGCCCTTCGGCGGCCAGCCCGCACCTGCCGATTACGGACGCATGCTGGCCGACGCGGCACTGCTGCTTTTGCTCGCCACCCTCGGGCTTGCCTGGCGTACGCATGAAACGTCCGCAATTCCCGCGGCGCTCGCATGTCAGGCACTGGCCTATTACTCGTTCGCACGCCTGTGGGATCGCCCCGTTTCGGGAGCTCTCAGCCTGGGACTCGCGTTCGCGGGCGCCTTTCTTGCACGCGGGCTGCCCGCACTGCTGCCGCTCTTGATCGCATGCGTGGTGGTGATACCCCGCTCTGCTCGCCCGCAACAACGGGCCGTGCTCACCATCGCCCTGCCGATTTCCCTTGGTCTGATCCTGCTCTGGCTGTGGGCCGCCTGGCACACGAGTCCGTACTGGGTGTATGGGTGGCTGCACTGGCACCGCGAGACTCTGGGGCTCATTACCCTGCGAGGTGCGGCCAGCGTACTGCGCAATGCCCCCTGGTTCCTGTGGCCACTCTGGCCACTCGCGCTGATCACCCTCTGGCGCTGGCGCGGATGGTATGGCTCCCCGCACCTGCGCGTTCCACTCGGCCTCGCAGCAGGTGCGCTCATTACGCTCATCTGCATGCATCGTCCCGACGAGCCGGAACTGCTTGCGCTCGTGGTCCCGGCCGCTGCCCTCGGTGCGCTCGCGCTGCCAACCCTGCGCCGCGGTCAGGTCAACTCCCTGGACTGGTTCGCCGTCATGGCCTTCTCGGTATCCGCCGCGCTCGTCTGGTTCGGGTGGATGACGGCGCTGACCGGCTGGCCTGAAAAGATCGCCGGAAATATTGAACGGCAGACGCCGGGTTTCGAGCTCTCGTTCAACTTCTGGGCCTTCCTGGCGGCCGCACTGGCCACGCTGGGCTGGATTGCTCTCATCACCTGGAGGCTGCGGGTGCAACCTGCCGCCCTGTGGCGCGGGTCGATCCTCTCGGCAGGTGGGGTATTGATCACCTGGGTCCTGCTGAACACGCTCTGGCTCCCTTCAATCGACTACGCACGCAGTTACCGGCCCGTCGCCAACGCCGTCCGCTCGGCCCTGCAGGCCGAGGGCAGTAGCGCGTGTGTCCGTTCAAGCAACCTCGGGCTCGCCCAACGCGCTTCGTTTGCCGTGTTCGCGGGCCTGCGTTTCTCGTTTGACGAGCGCTGTCCTTTGGTGTTGCAGCAAACGACACAGGCGCAACGACTGCTCAGCCAGCCGGCCGGCAGTATCGTGCTGTGGGAAGGTGCACGCCCGTCGGACCGCGTCGAACGCTACCTGCTATTGCGAGTGCAATGAGTCCTCATCCGCTTTCCCTGTCTGGCAGCATCCGGCATCTCGTGCACCAGGCATGGCCAGTGCTCGTCGGCCAATGGGCAGGGATCGCCCTGGGCGTGCTTGATACGGCCATGACCGGCCACGCTTCGGCAGTCGATCTCGCGGCCATGAGCCTGAGCGTGTCCATCTACATCACGGTGTTCGTCGGACTGATGGGCATCGTGCATGCACTCATTCCCATCCTGGCGCATCACTACGGCGCACGGCAGTTTCCGGAGGTAGGCGCGGCGTGGGGCCAGGGCGTCTGGCTCGCCCTGACACTGTCGGTCATTGGCGGCACCATACTGCTGTTCCCGGGCGCCTGGCTCTCGTTGTCGGGTGATGTCGAACCCGCCGTGCGCGCCCGCATCGACGGCTACCTCACCACCCTTGCCGTGGCGCTGCCGGCGGCACTGGTCTTTCGCACCATGCACTCGCTGGGTGCCGCGGTCTCGCGCCCGCAGCTGATCATGTGGATCAACCTGCTCGGCGTACTGCTGAAGGCATTCTTCAACTGGGTGCTGATCTTCGGCCATTTCGGCATGCCCGCGCTGGGCGCGGTGGGCGCCGGCATCTCCACGGCGCTGGTCTTCTGGATCAGCGTGGCAGTGGCTGGCCTGACGATGCGCCGTGATACGTACTATGCGAAGTTCGGTCTGCGGCTCGGCCGGCCGCACTGGCCCACCTTGCGTACCCTATTGCGCCTGGGGCTGCCCATGGGCGGCTCCTACCTGGTGGAGGTCGCTGCCTTCACCTTCATGGCCCTGATCGTGGCACGGGAAGGTGTGGTCGTCATGGGGGCGCACCAGATCAGCGCCAACGTTGCTGCGTTGTGCTACATGGCACCCATGGCGATCGGCATCGCGACGGCTGCCCAGACGGGGCAGGCGCTGGGCGCCCGCCAGTTCCGACAGGCCATCGTGTTCGGCCGGGCTGGCATACTTCTGACGGCCGGTGCTGCCATCGTCACCGTGCTGCTGGTCCTGACGGGACGTGGATGGATCGTGCAGGCTTACACGGACAATGCGCAGGTTGCCGCCGCCGCATTCGCCCTCCTGGCCATCGTGCCCGCCTTCCACATGGCCGACAGTGCGCAGACGCTGGTGATCTACCTGCTGCGCGCCTACAAGGTGGCTCTGGTTCCCATGCTGGTACAGATCGCAGCACTCGGCGGGGTTGGCCTGGTGGGTGGCTGGCTGGTGGCGTTCGGCCCGCAGGCCGAACTGCTGGAGCCGCTGATCCGTATCTGGTCGCCGCACGCCCCAGCCGGGGCGGCCGCGATGTGGATCATGGCGACGGTCGGAATGGTCCTGTCACTGATCGCCCTGTTGCCGGTCTACGGGTACGTGGTGCGGGAATATCCGCGCCAGCATCGCGCGGCTAGAGTTTCAGGAAGTGCTCGCGGTAATACTTGAGCTCCGCGATCGAGTCGTAAACGTCCGACAGCGCCTCGTGGCGCGATGTCTTGGAGAATGACCTGTAAATGTCCGGCTTCCAGCGCCGGCACAGTTCCTTGAGCGTACTGACGTCGAGGTTCCGGTAGTGGAAGTGGGCCTCCAGCCGCGGCATGTAGCGGGCCATGAAGCGGCGATCCTGGCCAATGGAGTTGCCGCACAGCGGAGAGGCCCCAGCCGGCACGTAAGCGCGCAGAAACTCCAGCAGCTGTTCTTCGGCCTGTGCTTCCGTCAGGGTCGATGCCCTGACCTTCTCGATCAGGCCACTCTTGCCGTGCGTCGACTTGTTCCAGCTATCCATGGCATCAAGCAAGGAATCGGGCTGGTGGATGACGAGCACCGGGCCCTCGGCCACGACCTCCAGGTTCGAATCGGTCACGACGACGGCCACCTCGATGATGCGCTCGCGCTCCGGGTCGAGCCCGGTCATTTCCATGTCAAGCCATATCAAGTGGTTCTCATTTGGGGCCATATAATCTGAACTCCGGGTGGTGCGGTAAATCCAACATTCTCGCATACCCCATCTGGTTACCGGATCCTATGGCATTTACACTGCTTTTCGTCGCTTTTCTTACGGCTGGCGTCGTCCTGCGCCTGTGGCTTGCCACCCGGCAGATCCGTCACGTCGCGCTCCATCGCGACCAGGTTCCCGCGGTGTTCGCAGAACGCATCCGGTTGCGCAGCCACCAGCGTGCGGCC
>Ga0207864_1002852_pt1 | contig 15507 bp, 12 predicted proteins | sample HigsolmetaAR202D_FD_184834 | JGI IMG/M metagenome (GOLD analysis project Ga0207864, IMG submission 184834) | Ionic liquid and high solid enriched microbial communities from the Joint BioEnergy Institute, USA - AR20-2-D (SPAdes) (version 2) ...
TCGCTTCCGACCGCTTCAACTACGATGTCCTGAACCACACCGACCTCTCGCGTGATCGCGGGATGTCTGGAGACATCGACCTCGCGCACGTCAACTGGGGCAACTACGACCTCGTCGTCATCGACGAGTCGCACAACTTCCGCAACAAGAAGACCCCACAGGCCGGCGGTGAGACCCGCTACGACCGCCTGATGCGCAAGATCATCCGCGAGGGCGTGAAGACGCGCGTGCTGATGCTTTCGGCCACGCCCGTTAACAACCGCATGGCCGACCTGCGCAACCAGATCGTATTCGCGACGGAGGGCGACGATACGGCGCTGCTGGAACACGGCATCGGCAGCATCGACAGCACCACGCGGCTGGCGCAGAAGCAGTTCAACCGCTGGCTCGAACTGCCTGAGGCCGAGCGCACGCCCGCGAAGCTCGTGGAGATGCTGGGGTTCGACTACTTCACGTTGCTCGACCTGCTGACCATCGCACGGTCCCGCAAGCACATCGAGAAGTACTACGGCCTTGCGGAGACCGGCCGGTTCCCCGAGCGCTTGAGGCCGATCAACATCAAGGCCGACGTCGATCTGCGTGGCACGTTTCCGCCGATTCGCGACATCAACCTGGAGATCCGCCGGCTACACCTCGCCGCCTATGCGCCGTTGCGGTACGTGTTGCCCCACAAACAGGAGGCTTACGACAGGAAGTACAGCACCGAGGTCAAGGGCGGCGCCGGCTTCTTCCGTCAGGTGGACCGCGAGGAAAGCCTCATTCATCTCCTCCGCGTGAACATCCTCAAGCGGATGGAGAGCTCCGTCGTGTCTTTTGCCCTGACCGTCGAACGCCAGCTACGGGATGTCGAAGACACCCTGCGCCGCATCGAGTCCCAGGTCGAGGAGCTGGAAGAGATCGACATCGAGGACGTCGACATCGAGGACCCGGCCTTCGAGAGCCTGCTGGTTGGGCGCAAGGTCAAGGTGCTGCTGTCCGATGTGGATATCGTGCGATGGAAACAGGACCTGATCGAGGACCGCAACCGGCTTGCGACACTCCTCGCCGCTGCCCGCGAGATCAGCCCAGAACGGGATGCCAAGCTGGCCGCCCTGCGCGAAGTCATCACGAACAAGCACCGCCAACCCATCAACCAAGGCAACCGCAAAGTCATCATCTTCACCGCCTTCGCCGACACCGCGACCTACCTGTTCGACCAGCTCGCACCTTGGGCAAAGGAAACGCTGGGGGTGGAGAGTGCGCTGGTCACCGGCGCGGGCAGCAACAAAACCACCCTTCCGAGTCTGCGCCGCGACCTCGGCTCCATCCTCACCGCTTTCTCGCCGCGTTCCAAGGAACGCCCCGAGGAGTTGGCGAGCGAGGGCGACATCGACCTCCTCATCGCCACGGACTGCATCTCCGAGGGGCAGAACCTGCAGGACTGCGACTGGCTGGTCAACTACGACATCCATTGGAATCCCGTCCGCATCATCCAGCGTTTCGGGCGCATCGACCGCATCGGCTCACCCAACGAGCGCATCCAGCTCGTGAACTTCTGGCCCAACATGGAGCTGGAGGAGTACATCAACCTCGAACAGCGGGTCAGCGGACGCATGGTGCTGCTCGACATCTCGGCCACGGGCGAGGAGAACCTGATCGAGCAGCAGTCCGGCAACCCGATGAACGACCTGGAGTACCGGCGCAAGCAGCTGCTCAAGCTCCAGGACGCGGTGATCGATCTCGAGGACCTGTCGACCGGCGTCTCTATTGCCGACCTAACATTGACCGACTTCCGGATCGACCTTGCGGAGTATCGCAAGGCGCATCCGGGGGTTCTGGAATCGGTGCCGCTCGGGGCATTCGCCGTCACGACCACGAGCGAGGCGGAGATCCCGCCCGGCATCGTGTTCTGCCTGCGTGCGGAAGGAGCGGCCGCCGCCCGCTTGCCGGAGGAAGGCTATCCCCTCGCGCCGTATTATCTGGTGCATGTCGCTGATGACGGCGCGGTGTTGCTGGCGTACCCGCAGGCCAAGCATATCCTCGACCGGTTGAAGCGTCTGTGTGTCGGGCGGGACCTGCCCGACGCCGGCGCCTGCGCCCGCTTCGACAAGGCGACGAAGGACGGCCAGGATATGCGCCACCCGCAGAAGCTGCTGGCGGCAGCCGTCTCCTCCGTGGTCGGCAAGAGCGAGGAGCGCGCCGTGGCCAGTCTGTTCACGCCGGGAGGCACCCATGCCCTGACGGGTGAGTTCGCCGGCATCGACGACTTCGAGGTGGTGGCCTGGCTGGCCATCCTGCCGGATCAAGAAACGAAATGACCGCTGACGACATCATCGCCGCGCTCGACGTCCCCGCCGCCGCATGCGTGGATCGCCGTGTACCCAAGACGCTGCTGGTGGAGCACGGCGCGCCGACGGCGGCCGACCGCCGCAAGGTCAACGAGGGCATCGAGCACATCCAGTGGGTGGCCGCGCTGAAGCCGACCACCATCGGCGTTGCCGCCTATCGCGATGATGTGCGTGAGTACCTGGAAATCGCCGTCGTGCGGGTCGCGCTGCGCGAGGGGGCCAGGACACAGCGGCTGGTGGAACTGCTGCACCGGGCGATCCCCTACCCTGTGTTCGCCGTGACCGAACAGCGCGAGTCGGTGGCGTTGTCCGTCGCACACAAGCGCTGGTCGCAGGCGGAGGCCCAGAAGACCGTCCTCGACGGCGAACCGGTCACGGTGGCGGCGCCTCACGGGCGCGAGCCCTATGCAGGCGCGTTCGCGGCGGCGCTGGCGCTGGGCCGCCAACCGCAGGAATCGCTGCACGCCCTCTACCAGGGCTGGCTCGATACCCTGCTGACCCTGCAAGCCGCCAGGGTGTCGGGCGTTTTCAGCATCCTGCCGGACGCCGACCGGCGTGCCGCCCGCAGGGATGCCCTCGCCGAGTGCGCGCGCCTGGACGTCGAGATCGCGCGCCTGCGCGCGGCGGCGAAGAAGGAAAAGCAGATGGCGCGGCTGGTCGCGCTCAACCAGGAACTCAAGCGCGCCGAGGCCGCCCGTGCCGCGGCGCTGGCCCGTTTGTGAGGACAAAGATGCCAATGAAGAAGTTGACCCTAAACGATCCCGAGACCCGCTCGCTTGATGGCGTCGCCGAGAACATTCGGCGGCTGAAGGCGCTCTTCCCGGAACTGGTGACCGAGGGGCCGAACGGAGCCGCGGTGAACGTGGACGTGCTCAAGGCGCTGGTGGGTGACGCCACCGTCACCGACGCCGACGAGAAGTACGGTCTCAACTGGCACGGCAAACGGCGCGCGCGTCAACTCGCGCTCACACCCTCGACCGGCACGCTGCGTCCCTGCCCGGAAGACAGCGTGGACTGGGACACCACCCAGAACCTGATGATCGAGGGTGACAACCTCGAGGTGCTGAAGCTCCTGCAGAAGAGCTACGCGGGGGAGGTGAAGCTCATCTACATCGACCCGCCCTACAACACGGGGAAGGACTTCGTCTATCCCGATGATTTCAAGGACAACATCAAGAACTACCTTGAGCTGACCGGGCAGGTTGAGGGAGGACGGAAGATCAGCACCAACACCGAGGCGAGCGGACGGTTTCACACGGCCTGGCTGAACATGATGTATCCGCGCCTCTCGGTCGCGAAGAGTCTTTTGAAGAAAGACGGCGTCATCGCGATCACGATAGATGATGTTGAAGTAGCCAATCTTAGAGCGGTATGCGACGAAGTATTCGGTGAGGAGAATTTTGTAGCCAGCATCGCGTGGCAAAGGAAGTACGGAGCCGCCAATGATGCTAAATACTTGTCCGATCTACACGACTACATTCTTCTGTATTGCAAGAACAAACAATCATGGCGCCCCAACCTCTTTCCGAGGCCAAAGGAGTTGAATGAAAAGTACTCTAACCCAGACGGCGACCCGAGGGGCCCGTGGTATCCGACTAATCTCTCTGTAAAAACATACTCAGCAGCCAACGACTATGAGATTCAGGGTCCAACCGGACTTAAGTTCAATCCCCCGCCAAGTCGCGCTTGGGTTGTGAGCCGTGAGCGTTTTGAGGAACTTCTTGCTGATGGCCGCATCTGGTTCGGACGAGATGGCACTTCGCGTCCGTACCTGAAAACTTACCTGTCTGAAGTACAAGCCGGCGTTGTCCCGACCACCTGGTGGCCGCATGACTTTGCTGGGCACAACATCGAAGGAAAGAGTGAACTCCGAGGACTCTTCGACGTGGACGCAGGCTTGTTTGATACGCCTAAGCCCACTCGACTCATCCGTCGACTAATTACAATGGTTGAAAGCGACGCGCGTGATGACTTGATTATGGACTTTTTCAGCGGTTCTGGAACCACTGGCCATGCGGTGTTCTTGCAGAACTTGGATGATGGTGGACAACGGCGCTTCATCTGCATCCAGTTGCCGGAGCCTACCGGCCGTTCGGACTTCCCTGATCTGGCCACTGTGGCCGCAGAGCGCCTCCGCCGCGCTGCTAAAAAGATCAAGGACGAGAACCCGACGTACACGGGCGACCTTGGCTTCCGCGTTTTCAAGCTCGATTCCAGCAACATCCGCGCGTGGGAGCCCGACCGCGACAACCTCGACCAGACGCTCCTCGACTCCGTGGAGCACATCAAGCCCGATCGCACCGAGACCGATGTGCTGTACGAGCTGCTCCTCAAACTCGGCCTCGACCTCTGCGTTCCCATCGAGACACGCACGTTCGCCGGCAAGGAGGTGCACTCCGTCGGCGGGGGCGTGCTGATGGCTTGTCTCGCACCAAAGATCGAGAGAACCGAAGTGGAAGCGCTGGCGCTGGGCATCGTGGACTGGCACAAGGCGCTCGCGCCCGCCGGCGACACGACCTGCGTCTTCCGCGACAGCGCCTTCGCCGACGATGTGGCCAAGACCAACATGGCCGCGATCCTCGAGCAGCACGGTATCGCCAACGTTCGGAGTCTGTAAGTACGCGCGGCCATGAAACTCCACTTTGAACCTGAGCTCGACCACCAGCGCCCGGCCATCGAGGCCGTCTGCGACCTGTTTCGCGGGCAGGAAATCTGCCGCACCGAGTTCACGGTTACGCGCGACCCGGCGGACGTTCAGATGCGTCTCGGCTTCGCGCACACCGACCTGGGTATCGGCAACCGCCTGACGCTGCTCGACGAGGAACTGCTGGCCAACCTCCAGGCCGTCCAGCTTCGCAACGGCATCGCTCAGTCCGAATCGCTCGCCTCAGGCGACTTCACCGTGGAGATGGAGACCGGCACCGGCAAGACCTACGTCTACCTGCGCACGATCTTCGAGCTGAACAAACGCTACGGCTTCACCAAGTTCGTGATCGTGGTGCCGTCCATCGCCATCAAGGAAGGGGTCTACAAATCGCTCCAGATCATGGAGGATCACTTCAGGAGCCTCTACGCGGGCGTGCCCTTCGACTACTTTCTCTACGACTCCGCCAAGCTCGGCCAGGTGCGCAACTTCGCCACCAGCGCACACATCCAGATCATGGTGGTGACGGTCGGCGCCATCAACAAGAAGGACGTCAACAACCTCTATAAGGACAGCGAGAAGACCGGCGGTGAAAAGCCCATCGACCTGATCAAGGCCACGCGCCCGATCGTGATCGTGGACGAGCCGCAGAGCGTGGACGGCGGGCTGACGGGCGCGGGCAAGCAGGCGCTGGATGCCATGAACCCGCTCTGCACCCTGCGCTACTCCGCCACGCACGTGGACAAGCACCACATGGTCTACCGCCTCGACGCGGTGGACGCCTACGAGCATCAGCTGGTCAAGCGGATCGAGGTCGCGTCGGCAACGGTGGAAGACGCCCACAACAAGCCGTACGTGCGCCTGCTGTCGGTCAGCAACAGACGCGGCAGCATCAGCGCCAAGGTGGAGCTGGATGTCGAGACACCCACCGGCGTGCAGCGGTGCGAGGTTATCGTACATGACCGCGACCCCCTGGAGCTGACGACCGGCCGTGCCATCTACCGCGACTGTCGCATCGGCGAGATCTGCGTTGCCGAAGGAAATGAGTTCCTGGAGCTTCGGGTGCCCGGCGGAGAGCAATACCTGCGCCCGGGCCAGGCGTGGGGTGACGTTGATCCGCTGGCCGTTCAGCGCCAAATGATCCGCCGCACCATCAAGGAACATCTGGACAAGGAGAAGCGCCTGCGCCCGCTCGGGATCAAGGTGCTGTCCCTGTTCTTCATCGACGAAGTCGCGAAGTACCGGCAGTACGACGCCGACGGCAATCCGGTCAAAGGCGTATACGCGCGCATCTTCGAGGAGGAGTACAAGCGCCTCGCGAACCATCCCGATTACCGGACGCTATTCGAGGGGGTAGACCTGAGCCGCGCCGCCGAGGAGGTCCACGGGGGGTACTTTTCCATCGACAAGAAGTCCAGGCGCGCGGTGGATACGACCGAGAGCAATCAAGCCGGTCGCGAGGCGGCGGAGCAGGCGTACAACCTGATCATGAAGGACAAGGAAAGACTCCTCTCCTTCGACACCCCGCTCAAGTTCATCTTCTCCCACTCGGCGCTGCGCGAGGGCTGGGACAACCCGAACGTGTTCCAGATCTGCACGCTGCGCGACATCAGGACGGAGCGCGAGCGGCGGCAGACCATCGGCCGGGGACTGCGGCTTTGCGTGAACCAGGATGGCCAGCGCGTTCGCGGGTTCGATGTCAACACGTTGACCGTGATCGCGACCGAAAGCTACGAGCAGTTCGCCGAGAACCTGCAGAAGGAGATCGAGGCCGAGACCGGCATCCGGTTCGGCATCCTGGAAGCGCACCACTTCGTAGCCGTACAGGTCACCTCCGCGAGCGGCGAGATGACGCAACTGGGGCTCGAGAGATCGAAGGCGCTCTGGGAGCATCTCAGGTCGGCCGGGTATATCGACGCCCGCGGCAAGGTTCAGGAGTCCCTGAAACAGGCGCTGGCCGCCGGCCATATCGAGCTGCCGGATGAGTTCCGTCCGCACCATGCCCAGATCGCCGACATCATCGCGAAGGTCGCCGGTCGCTTCGAGATCAAGAACGCCGACGAACGCCAGCGGGTGCGGCCGCGCCAGGCCATCCTCCACAGTCCGGAGTTCAAGGCGCTGTGGGACCGGATCAAGGACAAGACCACCTACCGGGTCGAGTTCGACAACGAGAAGCTGGTCGAGGCGTGCATCAAGGCGCTGCGCGACGCGCCGCCGCTTCCGAAAACGCGGTTGCAGTGGCGAAAGGCGGACATCGCCATCGGCAAGGGCGGCGTGGAAGCGACGGAACGCGGCGGCGCACAAACGGTCGTCCTGGACGAAACAGACATCGAGCTTCCCGACTTGCTCACCCAGCTCCAGGACCGCACGCAGCTCACGCGTCGCACCATCTGCCGCGTCCTCACCGGCAGCGGGAGATTGGATGACTTCAAGCGGAACCCGCAGGCCTTCATCGAGCTGGCCGCCGAGGCGATCAATCGATGCAAGCGGCTGGCGATCGTGGACGGGATCAAGTACCAGCGGCTCGGCGATGAGTACTACTACGCGCAGGAGCTTTTCGAACAGGAAGAGCTGACCGGCTACCTCAAGAACATGCTCACCGAAACCAGGAAGTCCGTATTCGAGAGTGTTGTCTACGACTCCGGCACGGAAGCTGCATTCGCGGACGGCCTCGAGAAGAACGAGGCGGTCAAGGTCTACGCCAAGCTTCCGGGCTGGTTCAAGGTACCGACGCCGCTCGGGTCGTACAACCCGGACTGGGCAGTGCTGGTGGAGAAGGATGGCGCCGAGCGGCTCTACCTGGTGGTCGAGACCAAGAGCAGCCTGTTCACGGACGATCTAGGCGACAAGGAGAGCGCGAAGATCAAGTGCGGGAAGGCGCACTTCAAGGCATTGGAGGTTCGAGAGACACCGGCTCGATATGTGGTGGCCCGAACCGTTGATGACATTGTTGCGTAGCAGTGCTGGAGCATGCCTCGTTCATCGCGTTACCGCGGCTATCGTCGAGCACTTCGAGCGAGCAGCGGGACGCGATGGGCTTCACAGCCAGACCGCGTCCGGACTAATCCACACCACCACGTCCGGGACCGAACACCTGGCATGGAGGTTTCCGCCGGCTTGTAGCATATTGCCTGCACTTGGGTCCGACAGGCAGCAGATAGCCACCATCGAGTGCCGGCAATCTCACGCAGCGTCTGAGACACGCTGGCCCAGGTCAGCTCCGCGGAGGGCTGCGGTTTCATCGCCTCGAACACGACTTTGGTGTCGAGGATGATCATTCGAACCCCGGCGGCTCGGCGGGCGTTCTGTCGCGGACGCTTTCAAGGATGGCGGACTCTTCGTCGGTCGAGCCGATCTTGCGGCCGATGGCCGCCAGGGCATCGCCCACGCGGGCGAGGTTCTCCGGCTTGACCGCCGCGCCGGGACCTCGCGCACCTCGGCCGCCGTGCTGCGGCCATGCTGCGCGGCCCGCACCCGCAAGACTCGGTGCACGTCTTCAGGCACGTTTCTGATCGTCAGGACAGCCATGACGACACACCTTCACCAGTTTGATTGACAGCGAAGAGATCGAAATGAACTGCTTTGCTGCCCGCTACCATGCAGCGCTCTATCACCGAACAGCCGCGATTCCCTGCGTGTCCCCTTGCCTCCCCCGGACCGCACGCCCCATGATCTGACGCATCTCGGTCTGGAGCGCCCGGAGGTCCTTCATCAACGCCTCCACGTCCACAGGGCGCGAGCCCTGCCCTCGCTTCTCGGCGAGCCAAAGCTTCAGTAGTCCGGCAACCCGCCCCAGGTCGCCATTGACCCTTACCAAGTCAGCCACGGCCTTCAGGTCAAGGACAGAGCGGACCGGGTGGTTCAGCCCTGCCGCCCGCATGTAGGCCGAAACCGAAAGCCCGGCCTCGGCAGCCCGAGCGGCTATCTCGGCCCGCTCTTCGAGGGTCACCGGTACCTCTAGCCGCATCCCCCGCGGCCGCGTGCCCCGCCCCTTCCCGGCCAGCCTGGCCCCTTCCGTCATGTCCTTCGAGCCCCTGCTTCTGCCCCGAGCCACGGCAGCGGCCGTGCGCCTCGCAGAGCAAGACGCCGTCGAGCCGCAGGCGAGTAAGGGGCGGTGTTGAGACGGTGCGCGCTTGCGCGTACCGGTACAACACACATTTTGCCGTCAAAGCGCACTGCGAACTTATGCGAGTTTGTGCGATTGACGATCGGTTGGTCGTTCGATCGCAGAACGTCGCATGTCATCGCATGGCCTCACATATGTGCGCGTTTGATTGCATTGAATCGCGCGTGGGCGCGCAAGAGCGCCTACAAAGGACTAGGAAGATTGGCACCAAAAGGAAGGGCGACGTCTAGTGTTGGCCAGCCCGCTTTGAGACTGATCCTGAAAGCGGCACACGAGCACGCGTCACGTCTTCCAGAGGCGCGGCGAGCAGGTCTGGATCGTTCCTCTTCCCTGACAGCCTGGAGATAGGCCTCGATGGCTTCGTCGCCGTCAAGATAGTCCACGGCGTCAAAACGGCTGAACTGCACCTGCTGCGCAGTCACTGGTTCCCCCACTGGCACTGCGGCGTACTTGGCTTGGCGCCAAAGCCACCGGGCACCTGTAAACTCCGCGACCACCTCATGCCCGGATGCGAACAGATTACACGTGCTCCCGTTGTGCCCCCAGCCCCCTTTGGTGCCCTAGTCAAACGTGGCAAGCGCCCTGCCGCGCAGCGGGCAGGGGCCGCGCCTAGTGGATTATCTCTTGGATGATCTTGGAGAGCATTTCCAGATCTCTCAGAAATCATTGTCGGCATTAGATTTTTTGACATCCCCGGGGGTGGCGTTAAAGTGGGGATTGGGTGACGTTAAAGTGGGGGTTAGGTGGCGTTAAAGCGGGCCCCATGCAGGCTCACCGCCCCAGCCGGGGTTCGGTAAGCTTGGGCCTGGAGATTTCCCATTTGTCCTTTGGTATAGCTCTTCACTCTCCAGCCCAGCGCGGCCAGCTCAGCCAGGGCGCGGCGGACTGTCTGACGCCGGGTCTTGGCCGTGCTGGCATTCACCGCGGCGTCGGGCCAAATGTACCCGCACAGAGTGTCAATGTCCGCCCGGCTCGACTGGCCTGGGGCGATCCAGGCGCACAGACGCTGGTGGATGAGGCGCGCAGCATCGGTTCGTAGGGCCCGCACCTCGCACATGCTGATCCGCACGTGCTGACCGCCCATCACGGCACGGGCCAGAAGGGGGTTCAGCGCCACGTAGAGCTTCCCGTCGTGCTCGTCGCTGGCGTACTCCGAAAGAAGCCTGAAGCCTTGGGGCCGCTTCCCATCCTGCACGATGACCGAGACCTTCCAGAGACGCTCGATGCAGTCACGGATCGGCTTGGCGTTGTCCACGTTGGCGTAGCCGACTTCACGTGCCAGTGCCCTGTAGCTTCCGCTGACAACCATCGCATCCTGCCGGATCGCATCCGATCTGGGCTCAAGGGACAGTCGGATCTGCCGGCCCGCCTCCGTTTGCGGCTCCGGTGAAAGCACCAGCCCAGCCGGCCCTGCCATGGCCACCAGGCCCTGCAAGATGCGCGGGTCGTCCTCGCCCAAAGGTTCGGGACCGCTGAACTCCACCCGCCTGTCATCGCCGAAGTCATAGACGACTTCGAGCTTGGCACGCCTGCGCTCACCCTTCTGGAGGCTGCGGAAGAGGCCTGGAGCCAGGCCATGGACCGGGTCGTGGCGCGCGTGCGTCAAGTCATGCGTACTCACGATGCACCTTCCTCCGGCCTCTTGACCCAGCAGCAGACAGTGCTACCAGCAGAAGCACGCCGTCAGCGCCTCGCAAATACCAGCGGTCTGGCGGCATGTGTCCGTAGTTCTGCTTGGAAACACCAAAGCGCACGAAGTGCCTGCGGCGGTCTTCCCCGATGGGCGCCGCACCCTCTGAGTCCGCGCTGAGGCGTGAAGCCTCCTCGCAGGTCATGGGAGCCACGAAGCCACACCACCGGGCGTTATCGACAAGAGCCGACGCCCCACGGGCGGCCTGCTGCTGATCGGCCCCACCCTCCCTTGTGCTGCCTTTGGTGACGTGGTGCAGGCACAGCACGGATGCCCCCGTTTCCAGGGCAACGCGCTCCAACCTGGAGACCAGCTGTGCCATGTCGCCGTTGCTGTTCTCGTCGAGGCTGTGCAAGCGGTTCAACGTGTCCAGCACGATGAGGCGTGCTCAAGGCACTCCCCGAGCACCTGCCGCAGCGTCGGCTCGTCCATGACGTTCATGCACTGCCCCGCGACCGGCTTGACGGTCATGCGGCCGGCAATGACCGGATGCACCTGGCAAGGCAGGTGCTTGCCAATCGCGTGGATGCGGTACTCCAGTATCGGCTGCGGATCTTCGCCAGTGAAACAGACGACCCGCTCGGCGCGTGGCGGTTCAAGCCCGAGAAGATCACTGCCGGGAGCATCCCGGCCTGCAACGGCCATTGCCGCTTCCAGCGCCCAGAAGCTCTTGCCCACGCCACGGGGAGCCACCAGCGCCCCGACCGTACCGGTGAGAAAGCCGGGCCAGACGAAGTCGAGCGCAGGCGGATCGTTCTCGAACGCGGCCGGCACATTGATCGTCGTCGTCACCGCCCGCCTCCAGGACGGTCTGCCTGCTGGCAGGACGCCTTCCTCGCCTCGATCCAGGCTTCGACCTCGGCCAGATCCCACGCAACGTTGCGTCGGGTTAACGCGATGCACCTGGGGAACTCCCCCCGCTGCTCCATGTTGAAGATGGTCCGCTCACTGAGCGGGAGCATCGAGTGGAGCGTCTTCCGGTTGATCAACACTTTCTGCCTTGGCTCCATGCAGCAACCTCCAAGTCAATGCGAAGCGTCGCGTGATGGTGCCCGGCAGTGCAAAATCGATACAGCCAAAGACTTGACGAAATGGTTGACATGCCGCACTTTCCCATCATCCCTGTCTGGGACGGCTGTGATCCAGGCATTGGTGCCGCAGTCCGCAAGTTGCAGGAGGAGTGGCGGCGGTACTCGACGGCGTCCCGCAGCAAGCGCATCGACCGGCTCATCGAGCAGGTCATCGATCCGGCGGTAGCAGCCTATGCAGCCACGTTGCCGCCCGACCTGCTCCACTGTCTGCCCGGTGCAGGCTCAGGCCTCTCGTTCAGCGACATTTGCCGGCTGGTTGGCCTGAACGACGCTGCACGCCTTCAGCACCAGTTGCTTCGCCAGTTTGTTTCGAGCCACGGCGTAAAGACTGACCAGGGCCGGCGGTTCGTTGCCACACTGGAAACCCTTCTCGCCCTCACGCGAGCGTGCGCGCAAGCCACCGCTCACCTCGCGTGCGAAGGGAAAGCGGGTGGACAAGGATCGCATCCAGGAGCTCTGCCGTTACTGTGGCTCCCCAACAGAATTGGCGGCTTACGCCAAAGGCCGCCTAGAAAGTGACCCTCACGAGACTCGGCAATTCAGCAACCAGTACTGTTCACTGCACCGTCCAAAGTTACCGGATGGTGGGTGGAATCCTGAGCACCAAAGGGCCAGGCGTTCGGCCGCTCAGTTCGACGCGGAGCTGGAGCGTCTCACCCGTCAGGCGGGTAACTGGCGCGAACCGTGCGCGCGGTCAGGCGACTGGCTTGTCGACTGCGACCTTCACCACTACGTGCTCAAGCACCGCCTCCGGTATGGCGATACGTCCGAACTGCGCGATCACGCCAGGCGGATGACAGACGCCCGGCTGACCGACCGAAATAGGCAAATCGTCATGCTGCTGCGGTATGGCATGAGCCAATCCGATGCCGCCAGCATCCGTGGCATTCAGCGGCAAGCCGCCTCCAAAGCCCACGCAAGTATCCCCAGCGTGTTCTGGCAGCTCCCCAGCCTTCCCGAATACAGCACCGAGTTCCTGCTGTCAGGCGTGGCACGAAAACCCGCAGCGCCGCGTTGAGCGCCGCCACGGTTTCGGCTTTGGTGCCTTCGTCCACTGGTCGATCATGTCCGCCCAGTCCTGCAACATCTGCCGCCGCTGTTCCCGGTACTCGGCCTTGTTGTAGATGGCCCTGACGCCGCGCTGTTCGTGGGCGAGGCACTTGTCGATCCAGTCGCTGTTGTACCCTGCTTCGTGCAGCAGGGTGCTGGCCGTGCGGCGCAGGTCGTGCGGCCCGAACTTGCCCAGCGGCTTGCCGTCCTTCTGCGCAAGTTGATAGGTCAGCTTCATCACCTGGTTGAGCGTGGCGCTGCTCATGGGCGCGCTGGGGGCATAGCGCGACGGCAGGACGTATTCCGAACCACCGGCAAAGGTTGTCAGCGCGACCAGCAGGTCCATCGCCTGCCGCGACAGGAACACCAGGTGCGGGTTGCGCCGCTTCATCCTTTCCTTCGGGATGGTCCACAGGGCCTCGCTGAAGTTGATCTCACTCCACTTGGCGTTGGTCAGCTCGCTCTTGCGGACCATCGTCAGCAGGAGCAGCTTCACGGCGGCGCGGATCGACGGAGACGTGCCGACGCGCTCCAGGTACTGGTACATGAGGCCGATCTCTTCCGGCGTCAGGGCGTGGTCACGCGGAGCGAACTTCGCGATGCTGGCCGGACGGACCAGCTCGGCGGGATTCTCGACCTTCTGCCCCCGCTCGATGGCGCACCGGTCGACCTGGTACACGATGTCGCGCGCATGGACGGCGGTAGCCGGCGAGCCCCGCTCGACGATGGCGTCGGGCAGGGCCCGCAGGTCTTCGTGGGTGATCTCGGTCAGCTTGAGGTTGCCAGACTTGGCCTTCAGGTCCCGTTCATAGACAGAGCCCCGCATGTCGCGGGTGGAGTCGGCCATCTGGTAGCTGCGAAGCCACTTTTCCGCCCAGGCCCCGAACGTCTCGGCATCGCGCACCGGGGCCTTCTCCCCGGCCTTCTCCCGGGCCGGAGACTTCCCCGCCGCGATCATCTTCTTGGCTTCGGCCAGGCGTTCCCGGGCCTCGCCAGCGTGATCCCGCCCGGCCCGTGCCGGCCGAAGGTGATGGTCTCCTGCCGTCCGTTGAGGACGTAGTAGTTGTAGCGGAACGAGATGGTCCCTGAGGGGGTGACGGCCACATACCGGCCGTCCCTGTCCGCCACCTTGTACAGCTTGCCCGTCGGCTTGAGGTCCGCAGCTTGGTATGGGTCAACATGGCATACACGCTCCCTTGCAACACCATGCGTCGTGCGCCCTGCTTGAACCGAAGGTAACCCCTTATAAGTCAATAGCTTACAGAGACACGCCCATGGCACAGCCATCGTGACGCACACGCTTCACCGACCGTCAATACCATGCCCGGAAGACCCCGCGTGGAACGATAAGAATTCGTTTTACACCAACAACTTACATGACTTCGATACCATGACCACCCTGGAACAGGGCGCGCGGCATCGGCGGCGAGGCATGGCACAGGACCGGTTCGTGCCATCGACTATGCCATGAAAAATTCGTGCTTGGCCATACCCCAGGCTGCCAGTTCCTGCCAGACTGAAAACACAAAAAGCCCGCAGTGACGCGGGCTGAGGTGTGTCTGGTGCCTGATCCTGCCGGTGGCTGCCGGACGAGGAATCATTCCCATTCGATCGTCGCCGGCGGTTTGCTGGAGATGTCGTAGACCACCCGGTTCACCCCGCGGACCTCGTTGATGATGCGGTTGGAGATGACGGCGAGGACCTCGTACGGGAGGCGGGACCAGTCGGCGGTCATGAAATCCTGGGTGTCCACGGCCCGGATGGCGACGGTGTTCTCATAAGTCCGGCCGTCGCCCATGACGCCGACGGAGCGGACGGGGAGGAGGACGGCGAAGACCTGGCTGGTCGAGCGGTAGAGGTTGGCCGCGACGATCTCCTCGATGAGGATCTCGTCGCAGTCGCGGAGGATGTCCAGCTTCTCCCTGGTGACCTCGCCCAGGACGCGGACGGCCAGGCCGGGGCCGGGGAAGGGGTGGCGCCAGACCATCTGGTCGGGCAGGCCGAGGACCTCGCCGAGCTTGCGGACCTCATCCTTGAAGAGGTCGCGCAGGGGTTCGACGAGTTCGAACCCGAGCTGCTCGGGGAGGCCGCCGACGTTGTGGTGGAGCTTGATGTTGGCGGACTGGCCGGAGTGGCCGTGGCCGGACTCGATGACGTCGGGGTAGAGGGTCCCCTGGGCGAGGAACTTCGCCCCCTGCTCCCCGCCCTGTTCGAGCCCCTTGGCCGCGGCCTTGAAGACCTCGATGAAGCGGTGGCCGATGCGGCGCCGCTTCTCCTGCGGGTCCTCGACGCCGGCGAGGTCGGCGAGGAACTCGTTCGAGGCGTCCACGACGCGCAGGTCCACGTCGAAGTGGTCGCGGAAGGTGGTCTCGACGAGTTCGACCTCGTTCTTGCGGAGCAGGCCGGTGTCCACGAAGATGCAGGTGAGTTGCCGGCCGATCGCCTTGCGCAGCAGCGCGGCGGTGACGGCGGAGTCCACGCCGCCGGAGAGGCCGCAGACGACCCGGCCGGAGCCGACCTGCTCGCGGATGCGGGCGACGGCGGTCTCGACGAAGTCGGACATCCGCCAGGTGCCGGAG
>Ga0207864_1002855_pt1 | contig 15489 bp, 11 predicted proteins | sample HigsolmetaAR202D_FD_184834 | JGI IMG/M metagenome (GOLD analysis project Ga0207864, IMG submission 184834) | Ionic liquid and high solid enriched microbial communities from the Joint BioEnergy Institute, USA - AR20-2-D (SPAdes) (version 2) ...
CCCCCGCACTCCGTGATCGGAGATCCCCATGTAGGGGTGCATGGCAATGCCCCCCGCACCTGAACAAGCCATCCGGCGCAGAGACGCCGATCAACCCACAAGGGGCACATTGCCATGTGCCCCACACAATCGTCGCATACTTGAGTCCCCCCTTCGTCGCTCCGTCGCTTCGTCGCTTATCCCCCTTCGCCTCTTCACATAAGGCAATCCCCTCACCGCTCACGCCGCTTCCTCGCGGCCTCAGCCATCAGCGAGGGGCATAGGAGCAACAGCAGCGGGCTGGAGGCATCGACCTCCTCCGCCAGCGACTTGAGCTTCTTCAGCTCCCCCGACTTCAGACCGACCTTGCGAACAATCTCCCGCTGGAGCTTGCCCGGATGGCGAAGCCGCTTGGGCCCAGCCGAACCTCCCTGCCGCCGCCGCGCGATCGCCACCAGCAGCAGAAGCATCAGTGCTGCGAAGCTCAGCAGAATCCATCCGCCCGAACCTGCCCCGCCTCCGCCCGACTCCAGGCTGGCGCTGATGCTGCGGAAGACATCCTCCTGCGTCATCTGTGCGAGCATGCGTGCAATCATCATCCTGCCGCCCTCCTCTGCCGCTGGATGGCCACCATCTCAGCCACGCCGCGCAACACCGTGAACGCATAGCGGCGGACCTTCAGATCCGGATCCTGTCTGGCCAGCCGGCCCACCTCGCTCAGCAACTGCCAGATGCCGATCTGCCGCAGCGCCCACATGGCGGAGATCTTGTGCTCCGGCCGATCGTCGCGAAGCATGTTCGTCAACTGCTGAGCCGCCACGCCGACGTGCATGCGGTGCAGCGCCTTGATCGCGTTCGCCCGCTCGCGGTTGTGGGCATGGCGATTGCGCGCCCGCGCGGTCAGCAGCGGGATGTAGTCCTTGCGGCCGGTGCGTTCGAGGACCTCGATCGCATTCGCGCGGACGCGTGCGTCCTGATCGCTGAGCACGCGCTCCAGCAGCGCTTCGGCCGGCGCCGACGGCAGCGATCCCAGCGCCTGCACCGCCTTGCTGCGGACGCGAGGATTGGGATCCGTGCATGCCCGCATCAGCACACCGTGCAGTTCCTGTGTCAGCTCCAGCTCCTGCGTGATCTGGATGGCCTTGAGGCGCTGTTCGACCGGCCCGCTGGACATGCGTTTGCTGAGGCGCATCGCCGCATCGGGCAGGAGCTTGAGCATCGCCCGCCCGGCTGAGCGGCGGGTGTTGTGGTCCAGGCGGTCGAACCGCTGCCAGAAATTCTCAAATCCCGTCTGGCCGATCGACCGGCTGACCACGCGCCGAACCGACTTGGCTGGTCCGGTCATCAGTTGCAGCAGCACGTTCTCAAAATCCAGCGGGCGCCGGCGGGCGATCTCTCGCGTCGCCAGGCGAACGATCCGCTCATCGCTGTCGTTCAGCAGTTTCTTGAGGAACTGCACCGAGCCGGTCCTCGGCCGCCGGGCGGCGATCCGCACCAGCCGCAGCTTGGCTGCGTAGTCGTCGCGGACACGCTCGTAAATCTGCTCCAGCCGATCGTCCTGCATCACGTCATGCAGGCCGGAAACGGCAATCCACTCCGCCACGCGCGCGGCGTCCGCCGGCTCACGGCGGCGAATATCCGTCGCCAGCGTCTTCTCTTCCCACCACGTGCCACGCACCACCTGATGCATGCATAGTTGGAGCTGGTGATCCTTCAGCCAATGCGTCTTGCGCAACAGTGCATCGAGCACCGGCGCCTGGTCGATGTGCGAGAACGCGATGCCAAAATGCGTCCGCAAGCCGGCGTGGCTGGCCCCCAGCAGGAAGGCTTCGACATGCTCGCTCTCCGGCGGCTGCTGAAGCCGTCGCACCATCGGGCTTTGCCCGGCGTGCTTGGTCGTGTGCAGGATGGCCAGCGTCCTGCTGCCTGGCCAGTCGCACAGCAGCAGCGCGGCCCTCAGCAGTTCCGGTCCATGTTTGCCGCGATGGATGTCCATCGCGCGGGCGATGGTCTGCTCGACCTCGCCGCGGCAGTCCATCAGCTCGCGGTAGACGCTCTTCCGCTCGTCCTCGCTGAGTTTCTGAAGATTGCGGGTTTCGGTGGAAATCCACCGCGCCAGGGCGACCAGCGCCTCGACCGCCGCCTTGGACAGCACCTCATCGGGCTGGTGCAGGTTTTCCGACAGGACGTACGACAACCGCCCCACGCGCCCGCGCGCGATCAGCGAGATCGCCGCCAGCCGCCGCGGGCGGTCGCTGCTCTTGCCGCACTCCCGCAGGGCGGCGTGGAAATAGCGGATGTTCCGGAGGACCTCGAGCTTCAGCGGATCCGGCAGCTCATGGTACAGGTCGATCACGCCGCTGAGGCCATGGGCGGTCTCCCGCCGGATCAGCGCATCGAGCACGATCGCCTTCTCGCCGGGCGTCCCGCGACGAAGCGCCTCGACGAGCAGGTCGTCGGCGGCTTCATTTTCGGACTCGACCAGTGCCTGGATGACGCGCTGAAGCATCTACAGGGCATTATCGGACCTTGCCCGGCCCCGGCTTGAGGGGTTCTGCCCCACCCGGGACCCCGGAAATACCCATCCAAAGGCCTCGGGAACTTGCGAAAACCGCCCCCCTGCTGTACGTTTCGCCGCCCGAGAACATTCCCCCCACTGCGGAGCGCACGATGATCCCCCTGGCTGCTCGTATGAGTCTGGTGTCCGAGTCGATTACCCTGGCCGTCAGCGCCAAGGCCAATGCCATGAAGAAGGCCGGGATCGACGTCGTCGGCTTCGGCGCCGGCGAACCCGATTTCGACACGCCCGACTTCATCAAGGAAGCCGCCAAGCAGGCTTTGGACAACGGGCAGACCAAGTACACCCCCAGCCCGTGCTACCCGGACCTGAAGGCTGCCATCGCGCAGAAGTTCCAGAAGGAAAACAACTTGCCGTACAAGCCGGAGAACATCACCACCGGCGCCGGCGGCAAGCACTGTCTGTATATGGCCTTCATGGCCGTGCTGAACCCCGGCGACGAGGTGCTGATCCCGGCGCCCTACTGGGTCAGCTATCCCGAGCAGGTGAAGCTCGCCGGCGGCCAGCCGAAGTTCGTCGTCGGCGCCGAATCCAATGGCTTTAAGATCACGCCCCAGCAGCTTGAGCAGGCGATCACGCCCAGGACCAAGGTGCTGATCCTCAACTCGCCGTCCAACCCCGCCGGCCACGGGTATACCCGTGCCGAGATGCAGGCACTGGCGGATGTGGTGGTCAGGCACCCCAACCTGATCGTCTTCTCCGACGAGATCTACGAAAAGCTGGTGTACGGCTGTTTCGAGTTCGTCAGCTTTGCGACGCTGCATCCGCAGCTCATCGAGCAGACGCTGACGTTCAACTGCCACTCCAAGAGCTTCGCGATGACCGGCTGGCGTATCGGCTACATCGGCGGCCCCAAGCATGTGATCGACGCGATCAACAAGCTGCAGTCACAAATGAACAGCCACATCACCAGCTTCATCCAGCATCCGGGCGCGATCGCGCTGACGGACCCGCGTGGAGCCGAAAGCATCGAGAAGATGCGCCAGCAGTTCGAGAAGCGCGGGCTGCACATGTGGAAGCGGCTGAACGAGCTGCCCGGCATCACCTGCGTCAAGCCGCAGGGCGCGTTCTACTGCTTCCCGAACGTCAGCAGCTACTACGGCAAGAGCATCGGCGGCAAGACGATCACCGACGCCGTCGGTTTCTCGGCTGCCCTGCTCGAGCACAATCACGTCGCCGTCGTGCCGGGCAACGACAGCGGTTTCGACACGCACGTCCGCCTGAGCTTCGCGACGAGCATGGAGCAGATCGACAAGGGCCTCGACCGCCTGGGCGAGTTCCTGAAGAAGCTGGCATGATGGGCCGCGGGCACCGCGCGCCGATCGGTGGAACAACCGGTCCGCTGAAGCGGACCCTACGCTGCTGTTGATTGGTGATGGATGTGGGAGAAGTGCGTAGTGATTGGTGATTAGTACGTAACGGCGCCTGCACGGCCGATGTCTCGGAGGCATCGCTTGCGCCTTCGCGTGGCGCACCGATGTTCCAGAACGGTAGATCTTACGCACTAATCACTACTTACCACCCCTCACGCATCAATCACCAATCACCACTTATCATCTCACCATGGTGACATCCGAACTGAGCGCGCTCCAGGTTGCACTTCATGCCAACGCCGCCGCGTATCGGCGCGCCGTGCAGACGTCGGCGCCCGGAGAAGTCTGGGACTTCGTCGTCCTGACGGCAGCCAATGCCAAGCAGGCAGCCGGATATGAGCAGGAGCTGGCGCTGCGGTATCGCTCGGTCGGACCGACGGCAGCGTTCTTCCCAGCCGCTCAGCGGTCGCTGGTGGTGGCTGATCCGCCCGGGCCGCGCATCGGGTCGGGCGGCGCGACGCTCAACGTCATGCGCGAGCTGGTGCGGCGCTTCGGCCTGAAGCCGGCAGACTTCGAGCGTCTGCGCATCCTGCTGATCCACTCCGGCGGGATGAGCCAGCGTCTTCCCGCCTACTCGCCTGTGGGCAAGATCTTTGCCCCCCTGCCGCTGCTGCGGCCGGACGGGCAGATCGCGACACTTTTCGATCATCTGTATGTCACGCTCGCCGGCCTGCCCGAGCGTCTGGGGCCCGGCATGCTGATCCTCGCCGGGGACGTCTTCCTGCTGTTCGACCATCGCAACGTCAGCCGCCCGAAGCCGGGCGTGACGGCATTGACCATGCGCGTCGACGCCGAGATCGGCCGGGGACACGGCGTCTTCGTCACCGACCGCCACAGCCGCATCGTCGACACGCTGCAGAAGGTCGACGTCCCCACCATGCGCAAGCGCCGCGCGCTCGACGCCGACGGCAAGGTGCTGATCGACTCCGGCTTGCTGTTCTTCGATCCCGCGCGGACCCGATCGCTATGCGAGCTCGCCGGTGCGGCGGGACGCGCGCGCAAGCCGGTCCATGAAGCCCACAAGGCCTCGCTCGATCTCTACGAGGAGATGGCCGCCGCGATGACAACGCGCGTCGATCGCCGCTCGTTCATCGCCGGCGGCCGATCGTCCGCTCTGCGGCGCGAGATCTGGAACAAGCTGCACGGCACGCCGTTCACAGCCATGGAGATCGGCGGCGAGTTCCTGCATCTCGGCACGACGCGCCAGTTCCGCGATGCGATGGTCGGCCAGTCGCAGTCGCCCGCGGCCGAGCTGTTCCAGCAGAACATCCTCGCCCACAGCCAGTGGCCGGTGGGAACATCCCAGCGCATCTACCACAGTCTGTTGCTGGGCAGCGACGGGCAGACCGGCTCGCTCGGCGAGGGCAGCCTGATCGAGCACAGCATCCTGGCGGGCCCCGCCCGCATCGGCCGCGGCTGCGTCGTCTCGCAGGTCGTCGCGACGCGCAGCCCGCTGCACCTTGACGATCAGCGGCTGCTGTTCCAGGTCCCGGTACGCGATCCGTCCGGCCGGCTGCTGTTTGTGCAGGTGTGCTGCGGTGTCGAGGACGACTTCAAAGGCCTGTTCCACGACGGCAAGTGCCTGTTCCTCAATGAGCCGATCGAACAGTGGATGCGGCGCACGGGCGTCACCGCCCGCGACGTGTGGCCGAATGTCCCGCCCGAGAAGCGCACGCTTTGGACCGCGCGCCTCTTCCCCGCGACGCCCAGCCGCGACGCGGCGCATGTCGTCACGCGCATCACCACCGCGCACCCACGCAAGAGCGATGTGGCTGCATGGCGCAAGGCCGATCGATACTCCATGAGCATGGTGCTCGAACAGGCAGACCCCGCGGCGCTCATCGAGCATCGCGAGATCATCGCAGCCGAGCTGCAGGCGACCGATCTGATCGGCGTCATCCAGCGGCGCGAGGACAAGCCCGTCGGCGCCGTCATCGGCCGATATGCCAGCGCCGTGGCCTGCCATGCCGGCGAACGCATCCTCGAATCCTGGGCGGATCGGCCGACGGCTGACCCCAACCTGCTGCTGGATCAGGCCCGCGCGCTGTGGTGCGTGGCGCAGCTCATGCAGCGGCCGGACTATCCCGACCCACACCGGGCGCACCGCGACATCGAACCGCTCATGCGCCGCAGCTTCCAGCGGATCGCCCAGGCCAGCGAGCTGGCGCATCGCGCGATCCATGTCGAGCATTCGGGCGCATCGAAGCTGTCGCCCGGCATCGAGGTGATCGCGACATCGCCGGTGCGTCTCGACCTGGCCGGCGGCTGGAGCGATACGCCCCCCTACTGCTACGAGCGTGGCGGGCATGTGATCAATGTCGCGATCGATCTGAACGGCCGGCCGCCGGTGCGCGCGGTCGTCCGCACGCTGCGCGAGCAGAAGATCGTGCTGGAGAGCCACGACCTTGGGCAGACGGTCACACTGCGAAACCTGCCCGATCGGCCGGTCGATGTGGCGGATCCCTTCGCGCTGCACAAGGTGGCGCTTGGCATCGCGGGGTTGAACGGCCCGCTGCGTCGGCTTGGCGCGGGGCTGCATATCTCGACCGAATGCCGCGTGCCCAAGGGATCGGGCCTGGGGACGAGCAGCATTCTTGCAGCCACATTGCTGGCGGCGCTGCATCGGCTTCGTGGTCGCGAAGCGACAGCCGGAGAGCTGATCGAACAGACGCTGCTGCTGGAGCAGCGCTTGAGCACCGGCGGCGGCTGGCAGGATCAGGTCGGCGGGATCGTCGGTGGCGTGAAATCGACGATCAGCACGCCGGGGCTGCCCCAGCGGACGGTGGTTGAACAACTGCGGCTGTCGGATGCGCAGTATGCGGCGCTGCAGGAGCGGCTGGTGGTGTATTTCTCCGGCCAGCAGCGTCTGGCGCGGGATATCCTGCGTCGCGTGATGGGCCGATGGCTGGCGCGCGAGCCGGCGGTGCTGGGGCTGATGGAGTCGCTGCGCCGCGGGGCAGCCGATTTGCGATCGGCGCTGCTGCGGGGCAACTGGTCTGTCGCCGGGCGGGAGATCGCCCGTTACTGGCAGATCAAGAAGGATCTGTATCCGGGCAGCACGACGCCGGAGGTGGACGTGCTGATGCTCGAGCTGCAGGAGCACTACCTGGCAGCCGGGCTGGCTGGGGCTGGCGGCGGCGGATTCGCCTATTTCTTCTGCCGCGATGCCGCCCAGGCGCGACGGCTGAGGCAGCTTCTGATGGAGCGTTCCGCCCAGCCGGGATCGCTGGGAACGGTCTTTGATGCGACCATCAACCGAACGGGTCTGAGCGTGCGTCGGCGGCGTGTTTCGGCCTGATTTCGCGGGCTCCGCGGGCGCCCAACGGCCGCCCAATCGGCCGGAAAGTAGCTCAGCGGTGCGAAACGCTGCCGTCCCCCCGGCCGGGCATTGCCAATCGGCACGAAAAGTTCCACAATCCGCTTTCTGCCCGGCTGGACTCGCACAGGCCGGAGGTCGTAATCCCTATTCTGGTTTGGAAAGGCAACCAACATGAGCACACAGGCGTTTGGCGTCATCGGGATGGAAGTCATGGGCCGCAACATCGCGCTCAACATCGAGCGCAACGGCTTCCCCGTCGCCATCTACAACCGCACCACCTCCAAGAGCGAAGACCTGATCCGCGAGAACCCGGGCAAGAACATCAAGATGGGCCGGGATCTGAAGGAGTTCGTCTCGCTGCTTCAGCGGCCGCGGCGCATCCTGATCATGGTCAAGGCCGGCAAGCCGGTGGACGCGGTGCTCAGCGAGCTGCGCCCCCTGCTGGATGAGGGCGACATCGTCATCGACGGCGGCAACTCGCTGTACCAGGACACCGAGCGCCGCGCGGCTGAGACCCAGGGCACCGGCGTTCGCTTCTTCGGCATGGGCATCAGCGGTGGCGAGGAAGGCGCGCTGTGGGGTCCCAGCCTCATGCCCGGCGGTGACGAGGAGGCGTACAACCACCTCGAGCCGATCCTGAAAAAGATCGCCGCCAAGGCCCCCGGCGACGGCCATCCCTGCGTCACCTATCTCGGCCGCGGCGGTTCGGGCCACTTCGTGAAGATGGTCCACAACGGCATCGAATACGGCGACATGCAGCTCATCGCCGAAGCCTACGACATCCTCAAGCGCCTCGGCGGGCTGAACAACGCCCAACTCAAGGAAGTCTTCGAGGAGTGGAACCAGGGCGACGACCTGCAGAGCTTCCTGATCGAGATCACCGCCAAGGTGATGAACTACAGCGATGAGACGACGGCTGGCAAGCCGCTGGTCGAATTGATCCTCGACAAGGCCGGCCAGAAAGGCACCGGCAAGTGGACGGTCCAGGCGGCGATGGACCTGGGCGTTGCCATCCCGACCATCACGGCTGCGGTCGATGCCCGCATCCTCTCCAGCCTGAAGGATCAGCGCGTCCAGGCGGCCAAGCAGCTCGTCGGCCCGACGCCGTCGAAGCTCAGCGGCATCGACACGAAGCAGTTGATCGCCGACGTGCGTGCGGCGCTGTACTGCTCGAAGGTCTGCTCGTACGCCCAGGGCTTCACGCTGCTGCAGGCGGCCGACAAGGAGTTCAACTTCGGCCTGCGGATCGGGCAGGTCGCCAGCATCTGGGAAGCCGGCTGCATCATCCGCGCGGCCTTCCTGAAGGATATCACCGAGGCGATCAAGGAAGACCCGCATCTGCCGAACCTGCTGCTGACCCGGCGCTTCAAGGAAGCCGTCAACCAGCGGCAGGAAGCCTGGCGGCGCGTCGTGCAGCTCAGCCAGTATGGCATCCCGCTGCCGGCGTTCAGCGCGTCGCTGGCCTACTTCGACGCATACCGCAGCGAGCGCCTGCCGGCCAACCTCATCCAGGCCCAGCGCGACTACTTCGGCGCGCATACTTACGAGCGCACCGACAAGGAAGGCACGTTCCACACGGAGTGGGGCGGGCAGAAGTAACAGATACTGACAAGGTGACAAGGTGAGCGGGTGACAGGGTGATTCAATCACTCGATCACCCGCTCACTCCATCACTCAGTGCTTCATCGAGGCCAGACTGTTCGGGCAGGAACACCATGACTTACCAACCCAACGCCGATCGTTACAAGCAATCCGACCGATGGTTTCGCCGCTGCGGCAACAGTGGTTTGCTGTTACCGGCGATCTCGTTGGGATGCTGGCACAACTTTGGCGGCGCTGGGACCGATGCAAAGCGCCTCGATGAGACGGCGATGCACGCCAACTGCCAGCGGATGCTGTTCACGGCATTCGATCATGGCATCACGCACTTCGACCTGGCCAACAACTACGGCCCCCCGCCGGGCTCGGCTGAGGAGCGCGTCGGCCGGATCCTGCGTGAGGATTTCGCCGGGTATCGCGATGAGCTGATCATCTCGACCAAGGCAGGCTATCGCATGTGGCCGGGGCCGTACGGCGAGTGGGGATCGCGCAAGTACCTGCTGGCCAGCCTCGATGCTTCGCTGAAGCGGCTTGGCTTGGACTACGTCGACATCTTCTACTCGCATCGGCCGGATCCAAACACGCCGCTGGAGGAGACGCTGGGCGCGCTCGACTCCGCCGTCCGCCAGGGCAAGGCGATCTATGTCGGTATCTCGTCGTACAGCGGCGCGATGACAGCCGACGTCGTCCGCATCTGCCAGGCCAACGGCTTTGTCCGGCCGATCATCCATCAGCCGAGCTATGCGATGCTCAACCGGTGGATCGAGACCGATCTGCTGCCGGTGACGGATCGCTTGGGCATCGGCACGATCGCGTTCTGCCCGCTGGCGCAGGGGCTGCTGACGGGCAAGTACCTGGGCGGCATTCCGGAGGATTCCCGCGCCAAGCAGCCAGCGGGATTCCTCAAGGAAGACCGCATCACGCCTGAACTCGTCGCGAAGCTCAACAAGCTCAATGACGTCGCCAAGCGCCGCGGGCAATCGCTGGCACAGATGGCACTGGCGTGGGTGCTGCGCGAGCAGCAGCACGGTCCCGTCACCACCGCCCTCATCGGCGCCAGCCGGCCCGAGCAGATCACCGAGAACGTCAAAGCCGTCGAGAAGCTCGATTTCTCCGAGCAGGAGCTGAAGGAAATCGACGCGATCCTGGCTCAGTGATCTGTGGTTCGGGGTGGAACCACCGAGGCACGGAGACGCGGAGAAGTGTAGTTCATGCCGTGCCACTGTAGGTTGGGCACGTCTCATACAGAGCGCTCTGCCATGCGCATTGTCATGTTGATCCTCCTGCTGGTGATGGGTGTCGCTGCGGCGGCGCGCGGGCAGGTGCTGTGGAGCAATCCGCTGGATGATTCGGCGGACCTCGCGGAAACCCGTGGTACCGGCTCGATCGAAGAGATCGACGGGCGAGCGGCGTTGCGCATCGAAAAGCGCGATGCCAGTGGATCCGCGATGCGGATCATCGCCCTGCCGGTTGAAGCACTTCGCGGGCAGTGGGTTTACCTCTCGGCCGACGTCAAAGCCGATTCGATCAGTGACAAGCCGCGCGACTGGAACGGCGTCAAACTGATGCTGAAGATCGAGACGCCCGCGGGCGATCGATGGCCGCAGGCGCAGATCCCGACGGGCTCATTTGGCTGGCAGCGGTTTTCGACGCGCATCCTCATCCCCGATGACGCCCGATCGCTGACGCTGTTTCTCGGCATGGAGCTGGTGAGCGGGACGGTGTGGTTCGACGATGTGCGCATCACGCGCGCGAAGGTGTTGCGCAACGTGCCGCCGGCGCCGCGCGATCAGCCGATCTTTCGCGGACATGATCTGCCCCGCCTCCGCGGCGCGATGGTGCATCCGCGCATGACGCGCGAAGACCTGGAGTTCTTCGCCCGGCAGTGGAATGGCAATCTCATCCGCTGGCAGCTTCTGCGTCTGCCCGAGGCTGGGAAGGAAAGTGATTTCGAGGACTACGACCGCTGGCTGGCGGAGGAACTCACGCACCTCGATCAGGTGCTGCGATGGGCTGAGGAACTGGGCGTGATGGTCGTGGTCGATTTGCACTCGCCGCCGGGCGGGCCGATCTCCGGCGGGTGGGTGCAGACGGGCAGCGGGCCGTTCTGGGCCAGTCCCGATGCACAGGCACACTTTGTGAAGGTCTGGCAGCGGATGGCTGCGCGTTACAAGGGGAACGACGTGATCTGGGGGTTCGATCTGATGAACGAGCCGGATGACCGGACCGTTGTCGAAGGTTGCGACGACTGGCAGACGCTCGCGGAGCGCGCCGGTCGCGCGATTCGCGAGATCGATCCCGATCGCACGCTGATCGTCGAACCGCCCCACTGGGGATCGGCGGACGGGTTTGCCGGCTTTGAGCCGATCGATCTGCCCAACGTCGTCTACAGCTTCCACCTCTATACGCCGTTCGAATACACGCATCAGGGCGTGCATGCCCCAGCCGATCCGATCGCCTACCCCGGCCAGATCAACGGCCGGATGTGGGACAAGGACGCGATCGAAAGGTCGATCCAGCCGGCAGTTGCGTTCGCTGACCGATACCGCGTGCACATGTACGTCGGCGAGTTCAGCGCCATCCGCTGGGCGCCCGGAGCCGAGCGATGGCTGGCCGATGTGATCGCGATCTTCGAAAAACACGGCTGGGACTGGAGTTACCACGCCTACCGCGAATGGCACGGCTGGAGCCTGGAACACGGCATCGATCGGAACGATCAATCACGGACAGCCGATTCCGGTCGTCGCCAGCAGGCCGTACGGCGATGGTTCGATCAGAACCAGCGCGCCCGTTGACGGATCACCCCCCCCTCAAACTGCGAATGTTCCACGTGGAACAATGACATAATTGCCGCGCGCAATGTTCCACGTGGAACATCGACATCAGACCGGGATCTCAATGTTCCACGTGGAACATTTTCACGGCGGCCCGTTTCCCCGACACGCCGTGCTGCGCCCCGCCGCCAACTTCGTCTCTTCGTCTCTTCGTCTCTTGCGCAACGTCATTGTTCCACGTGGAACATTGCACTCCCCCCGTCGTCGCCCCCCGTCCCCCTGACATAACGTTGTCAGGCCAGCAGTTGTCCTTCGAGGGCAATGGCCAACTGCTGGAAGACCAGAGATGTGTTCACGTTGGAATCGATGTAGTTCTCCGCCCGGGCGATGGCGTCGATGCCGGCACACAGGCGCTCGAGGGCGTCGGGATCTGTCGTCTGGCGAAGCTGCTGACGCAGAACCTGCGCGCTGAGCTTGAGATAGATCAGCAGGCCCTCGCGCGTCGCCTGGGCCTTGCTGGCGAGGTTGTCGCGGTCGATCTGCTTCTCAGCATACTCGGCAGCCGCGGAGGTAATCAGCTCCTGCAGCTCCGATGCATCGGGATTCGGCTGGGTAAGGATGCGCTTCAGCAGCACGTTAAGCCGGCGGGCGTGCGGGATCACGCCATCTTCGATCCACCGCAGCGCCAGCCCCAGCGAACCGTCCGCGAAATCGGCTGCATCGGTCGCGTCAGCCGTTTCGATCCCGCGATTGCGAAGCTGCTCGATGACGCGCTCGCGGCTGAGCGATGAGAAGCGCACCTGCTGGCAGCGGCTGTGGATCGTCGGCAGCAGCAGGCTTGGCTGATCGGTCAGGAGGATCAGCAGCGTTTTGCCGTAGGGTTCTTCGAGCGTCTTGAGCAGCGCATTCTGGGCTGCGGTGTTCATGAGCTCGGCTTCTTCGATGACGAACACCTTGCCGTGCATCAGCGTCGACTTGCGATTGGCCGGGACCAGCAGATGCTCGCGGATCACGTCGATCGACAGATCGATCGCCTTGCTGGTGTCCTTGTCCAGGCGGATCAGTTGCCGGAAGACGCGATGGTAGTCCGGATGCGTCTGAGCCTGCATCAGCCGGCACGACTCGCACGATCCGCAGGGCATCGGCAGATGATCCTGCGGATCGATCCGCGGCTCGAAGCACAGGAACACCCCCGCCAAAGCCAGCGCGGTCGTGCCTTTGCCCACCCCCACCGGGCCGGCAAAGATCAGCCCATGCGGCAACCGATCCGCTGTCCACGCGGCGCGGATGAACTCAATCGCCTGCGGCTGATCGAAGATGTCTTTCAACGTCGTCATGACCTGTCACTGCACGTGCGGGACGCCCGTGCCCTGTGCGTCTACATCGCCAGCATCTGCACCACGCTCAGCCCCACCAGCCCGGCGATCAGCAGGCCAAAGATCGCCATCAGCGCGCCATTGCGCAGGCTGATGTGAGTCGGCTGGATCATAGCCCGCGAGGCATAGGCGATCGTGGGGCGGGAGGACGGCATAGCCGAATTGTACGGGATCACCGGCTGGCCAGCTCCTGGACAATCTTCCAGATATCCTCGTGCACCGCCTGCACGTCGCGATCAGCATTGACCAGCCGATAGCGCTCGGGATCCACAGCGGCCTGGGCGTGGTAGTTCTCGCGAACCATTTCGTGATATTCCAGCGGTCGCTGCTCGATGCGGTCGTGCTCGCGGTTGATCCGCTGCATACTCCGCTCAGCCGGCATGTCGAGGATGATCGTCAGGTCCGGCCAGTGCCCCTGGATGGCGATATCGGCGACATCGCGAATGTCATCCGCCGTCAGGTCCTCCCCGCCAAGCTGGTAGGCCAGCGTCGACGACACGAACCGGTCGCACAGCACGACCTGTCCATTCTCGATCGCCGGCAGGATGATCTGGGTGATCATCTGCGCCCGCGCCGCCATGTACAGCAGCATCTCGCAGCGCATGCCCATCTCGGTATACGTCGGATCCAGCAGGATCTCGCGAATCCGCTCGCCGATGCGCGTCGTCCCCGGATCGCGCACCGTCACGACATCCAGCCCCTCCCCCGCCAGCCGATCGCGCAACAACCGAACCTGCGTGCTCTTCCCCGAGCCTTCAGTCCCGTCCAGCACAATAAACTTGCCACGCAGGTCGCTCATGATGGGTATTTCCGTGGCACGGGCGCCGCGCCCGTGCAGTTCACCTTTGCATTCTGCACGGGCGAGGGGCCCATGCCGCGATGCTCCGCTTAAGACACGTCAAGTGATCGGTGGCGCGGACCTCTCGAATGCGGCTCGTGTCGCATGTCCTTCCCGACCCACCCGCACGCCATGCGCGATCGCGACCATGGCTGTGTCAGTATATCACACCCCCACCCCCCTGTCCGCCGCTTGACCCTCCTGCCTGTGCCGCCATACATTCAACCTTCTATGGACTCGACTTACGCGGAGATCAAGGACTTCTTTGCCCGTGTTTTTGGCGACCACGGTCGCACGCATCTGATCCGGTCGCCCGGGCGCGTGAACCTCATCGGCGAACACACCGACTACAACGACGGCTTCGTCTGCCCCATGGCCATCGAGCCGCAGGTGAACTTCGTTTGCCGCAGCCGGGACGACGGCCTGGTTCGCGTTGCCAGCACGGTCTTCCCCGACCAGGTCGTCGAGTTCAGCATCCAGCAGGACATCCAGCGCGGCGAGCCGAAGTGGGCCAACTACATCCGCGGCGTCGCAGCCCAGCTCAAGCAGGCCGGCATTCCGCTGACCGGCATGGATGTCGCGCTGGCCAACACGCTGCCCGTCGGCGGCGGTTTGTCCAGCAGCGCAGCCATCGAGGTCGGCACGGCCCTGTGCTTCCTCAAGCTCGCCGGCCATGACCTGGATGCCGGGCGCCTGGCTCTGCTGTGCCAGAAGGCCGAACAGCAATATGCCGGCGTCCCCTGCGGCATCATGGATCAGATGATCGTCAGCAGTGCCCGCGAGGGCCACGCGACGCTCTACGACTGCCGCACCGGCCAGAAGCAGTACGTCCCGCTCGATCCGCGCGAGCTGCGCGTCGTCATCACCAACAGCCTTGTCAAGCACGAGCTGTCGGGGGGCGAATATGCCCAGCGCCGTCAGCAGTGCGAGACGGCTGTCGCTCACTTCCAGAAGGCATCGCCCGAGGTCAAGGCCCTGCGCGATGTCACGCTCCATCAGCTTGAGACCGCCAGGGACAAGCTCGATTCGGTCGTCTATCGCCGCGCCCGGCACGTCATCACAGAGAACCAGCGTGCCACGCAAGCCGCGGCTGCGCTGGCAGCTCGCCAGTACGAGAAAGCCGGCCAGCTCATGGTCGAGTCCCACAACTCGCTGCGCGACGACTATGAGGTGAGCGTGCCCGAGCTGGATTACCTGGTCGAGCAGGCGATCACGGTCAAGGGCGTATATGGCGCCCGCATGACCGGCGGCGGCTTCGGCGGCTGCATCGTCTCGCTGGTTCAGCCCAGGAGCGTCGAGGCTCTGGTGGCCCATCTGGACAAGACCTACGAGGCCCGTTTCGGCAAGAAGCCGGCCAGCTTCGTCACGACCGCCACGGCGGCTGCGAGCGTGGTCGAGTAGGACGTACCCGTAGGGCAGGCTATTGCCTGCCGAAATCTTGCGCGCATGGGCGCCCAGCCCGCAATGGCGTGCCCGACCGGCTCGGCCGACTGCCGCCCGCTGCCCGCTGCCCGCTGCCCGCTGCCTGCTGCCTGCTGCCTGCTACCCCCGGCCGGCTATGCTCCCCGGCCCCCTTCGCGTAACATATCGCCGCCATGGCGTACTCGTTCCGCGACATCCTGCTGAAACTGTGCGACCGCAATGACCTGACGC
>Ga0207864_1002858_pt1 | contig 15482 bp, 11 predicted proteins | sample HigsolmetaAR202D_FD_184834 | JGI IMG/M metagenome (GOLD analysis project Ga0207864, IMG submission 184834) | Ionic liquid and high solid enriched microbial communities from the Joint BioEnergy Institute, USA - AR20-2-D (SPAdes) (version 2) ...
TCGCCAGCAGTCAGCCCGATCCGCACTCGCCCCGAGCGAGGGATTCGATTTCTATGAATCAGGCGGCAAACCCAAGGAAATCATCAAGGAAGGCCTGAGCGAATACTTCATCTACACCGTCGAAGGCACGGAAACGATTCCCAACCAGTGGTCGAAGCGGATGCGCAGCTTCGAGGCGAAAACCGTGCCGTTCGCGGTGAAATATCGCTATCGTCCGCAGCAGTACGGCGATCAGCTCGTGCGGCTGTACGTGCTGACCAACGATGAGGCGTCGGGGCTGGGCACGACACCGCTGCCCGATGGGGTCGTGCGGGTATTCCGCAACAACGGCCGGGGCGGGCTGAGCTATCTGGGAGCCGAGTCGATTCAATATGTGCCCATCGGCGACAAGATCGAAGTGAATCTGGGGCCTGATCCGAGGGTGATCTTCGAGATCGTCGAGCTGAAAAGTTGGCGAGACAATATCTGGGTGCAATTGCGCGGCGCGGAGGTCTTCCGCCGGGTTGACGGCGGCAACGTCGACATTGACGCTAAGGCCTCAGTGGTGGGTTGGGATGTACACGCACTCTGTAGCGTGCGGATTCGCAACTACACGGACAAGACGATCGACGTGGAGTTTCGCTGTCCTTTTTCGGGCGACGTCGTGTTCCGCAGTGAGCTGAACCCGGTGCTGCACGATTTCCGGACGGTGGAGTTTCATACGACGGTGCCTGCCGGGCAGAAGCAAGATCACTACTTTGAGCTGCTCAGTCGCAAGGGCCGCAACGAGAAGCAAGGCAACGTGACGCTGGAGACAGCCCGGATCGTGGTGGAATGAAACTCGCCGTGACGGGTCGGATCGTCTAGACTTTTCGGCGATGGAGTACGTTGCCGAACTCAAGGGTATTCAGAAGGTTTACCGCAAGCACAAGGCGGCTCCCCCGGTACACGCGCTGCGGGGCATCGATCTGGCGATCCCGCGCGGCCAGTACGTGGCGATCATGGGCGCTTCGGGCAGCGGCAAAAGCACGCTCATGAACATCCTGGGCTGCCTGGACCGCCCCACCGAGGGCCAGTACCTGCTGGAGGGGCGCGACGTCGCCACGCTGAGCGATGAGGAGCTTAGCGCGGTGCGTGGCCGTCTCCTGGGGTTCGTCTTCCAGGCGTTTAACCTGATCCCGCAGTTGACGGTGCTGGGCAACGTCGAGGTGCCGCTGTTTTATCAAGGGGTGAAGCCAGCGATCCGGCGCCAGCGGGCGATGGAGGCGATCGCACGGGTGGAACTGGCTGAACGGGCGGACCACCTGCCTTCGCAGCTTTCCGGTGGACAGCAGCAGCGTGTGGCGATCGCCCGGGCGCTGGTGACCAACCCGAGCCTGCTGCTGGCTGACGAACCCACGGGTAACCTGGACTCAAAAACAGGGCAGGCAATCCTTGCTCTTTTTGATGAGCTGCACACCCAGGGGCTGACAATCATCATGGTGACGCACGATGAATCGATCGCCGAGCGGTGCCAGCGGGTGGTGCGGTTGAAGGACGGGGTGATCCACCGGGACGAGGTGAAGGCGGGGGTGACCGTGTAAAGCGAGGTTACGCGGCCAATCGCGTCGCTTCCTGTTGCGTTATTTTGCCGGGGTCTTGCAGTTGCTGGGAGGCGGGGTATGATGCCGGCGACTTGCCGCGTGCTTTGGTGCGCGGCTTGTTTTGCTCTATGAAACGATACACCGCCGCCTTCGCCGCCCTGCCCCGGCTGCAGTTGCGCTTCGCCACCGCGATGCGCCAGACCCTGGCCGAGGGCTACCGAGCCGCTGACTTTCGCGCCGACCTGATGGCCGGCCTCATCACCGGCGTGGTTGCACTCCCCCTGTCGATGGCCCTGGCGATTGCGGTGGGCGTCCCCCCTCAACACGGCCTGTATACCGCCATCATCGGCGGCTTCCTCATCGCCCTGATGGGTGGCGCGCGCACCAGTGTTTCCGGCCCCACAGCCGCGTTCGTCGTCATCCTCGCCCCCATCGCCACCAAGTTCGGCATCGGCGGCCTGGCCCTGGCCTCCGCCATGGCGGGGCTGCTGCTCATCCTCATGGGCGCAGCGCGACTGGGGCGGCTCATCCAGTTCATCCCCCACCCCGTCACCACCGGGTTCACCGGCGGCATCGCTGTTGTCATCGCCACGCTGCAGGTGAAGGACTTCTTCGGCCTGACGATGACGCACACGCCCGAGCACTTCCTGCAGCGTGTCGTCGCGCTCGCTCAGGCGATGCCCACGTTGCAGGCAAGCGACCTTGCCATCGGCGTAGTGACGCTGGCGATCCTGATCGTCTGGCCGCGCATCACCCGGCGGGTGCCGGCACCGCTGGTGGCGTTGAGCGTGGCGGGCATGGGAGCCTACCTGTGGCACTGGGTGGATCCCGACTTCACCGTCGCGACCATCAACAGCAAGTTCTCGTATGTGTCGCAGGGCGTGGAACATCGTGGCATTCCACAGACACCGCCCATGTTCACGCTGCCGTGGTTCCTGCCGGGTGCGGATGGTCAACCGCTGGCGGTTTCGTTTGAGTTGCTGCAGGAACTGGTGGGTCCGGCCATCGCCATCGCGGTGCTGGGGGCGATCGAGTCGCTCCTGTGCGCGGTGGTCGCGGACGGCATGACCGGCCGCAAGCATGATCCGGATGCGGAACTCATCGCTCAGGGCATGGGCAACGTGGCCGCTCCCTTCTTCGGCGGGTTTGCCGCCACAGCCGCCATCGCCCGCACCGCCACCAGTATCCGCGCGGGGGCACGTTCGCCCTTTGCGTCCATGACCCATGCTGTGTTCGTCTTCCTGACCATGATGCTTCTGGCACCGGTGCTGGGCTACCTGCCTATGGCGTCGCTGGCGGCGCTGCTGCTCATGGTCGCGTGGAACATGAGCGAGGTGAAGCACTTTGGCCACATTCTGCGCGTCGCGCCGGTGAGTGACGTGGTCGTGCTCATCACCTGCTTCGTGCTGACGGTGCTCTTCGACATGGTGATCGCGGTGAGTGTAGGCGTGGTGCTGGCGGCCCTGCTGTTCATGCGCCGCATGGCGGAGATTGCCAGCGTCAGGCTCACCGATGGTGAGCATCCGCAACTGGTCGCGCCGCTTCCGCAGGACATTCTGCTCTATGAAATCGCTGGTCCGATGTTCTTCGGTGCGGCCGAAAAGGCGGCCACTGCGCTGACCAACACCGCCGGCAAGGCCAAGGCGGTCATCCTCTACATGGGTGGCGTTCCCAGCATGGACGTAACCGCCCTGGTCGCGCTGGAGTCGATCATCACCAGGCTGCAGCGGGGCCGAACGATGGTCGTGCTGGCGGGCGTGCAACCGCAGCCGGCGGAGATGCTCCAACGAGCGGGGATCAAGGACGACCCGGGCAGGATCGCCCTGTGCAGGACACTGGAGGAAGCGGAACTGCTGGTGCGCCTGACCGCCGACGAGGTGGCCGATGTGCCGATGCAGGCCACGGCGGCGACGTAAACCAAAGAGCGTTATTCGTCGAAATCATCCCGAGGCGGCGGCGGGCACATCCCCAGGCGACGCTCCAGTTCCTGCCGCAGTGCCTCACACTGGTCACGCAGGTACTGCGTCGGCTCGGATTGCATCGCCAGCAGTTGGTCCGCCGGAATCGCCTTGCCGAACATCACGCCGATGCGGCCGCACAGCTTCGGCAGCTTGCGATGGCGTGGCCAGACGTCGTATGCCCCCTCTATCGCCACGGGCACCACCATCGGTTTGGCCCGGCGAATCAACAGCGAAATCCCCGGTGCGAAGGGTGCAATCGTCCCATCCTCCGTGCGCGACCCTTCCGGGAAGATCAATAACGCCTGCCCCTGCTTGAGCACCTCGATCGAACGGCGCATCGCAGCAAGGTCAGCGCTCTCCTGGTCGACGGGAATCGCGTTGAGCGATTCCATGAGTTTGCCCAGAAAAGCTGATTCATCCCAAAGCGTCCTGCGGGCCATCGCGTAGAACTGCCGATGATGGCACGCCAGCCCGACGAGGATCGGGTCGATGAACGACTGGTGCGACGCAACGAGCAACACCGCTCCACGCCGCGGAACATTCCTCACCCCCCAGGCGCGATAGCGATAGCACGGCCCCACCCACAGATAGCACACCAGGTGCAGGGCGTACCAGTAGAGAATTCGCCCCAGCGATGCGCCGGGATGACGCTCACGCAACGCCTTCAGCATCATCCACCCGTTCCTCCCGTCCGCTGCGGCAGGGCATCGCCGACACGCTCACGCACGAGCTGCTCCAGATGATCGACCACCTGTTCGAGCGTCATATCGGAAGTGTCGACGCGCACGGCGTCATCGGGGCAGATCAGCGGGCCATCGCTGCGGCTGGAATCCTTGCGATCGCGTTCCAGAATACCTGCGAGAATCTGCTGTTCATCTGCCTCCCGGCCGGCCTGACGCAACTGCTCCGCCCGACGACGGGCACGCTCCTGCGGGTTGGCGTCCAGATAGAACTTGGCGGCCGCATCGGGGAAGACGATCGAGCCCTGATCCCGGCCCTCGGTGACCAGCCGGGGGTGTTCGCGACCGATGCGACGCTGCTGCTCGACGAGCACCTGGCGCACCGGGCCGATCGCCGCCAGATCACTCACGATGGCGGTCACATCGGCGTCGCGCAGGCGGTCCGTCACGTCGCGATCGTCCACCAGTAACCGCGGCGGCTGGTCATCGGGCGTATCCCAGTCAAATCGCATTTCGGTGCGGGCGGCGAGCCGGGCGGCTGCTTCCGGCTGCGTTGCCGGATCAACCCCCTCCTCGATGCAACGCACGCACAACGCACGGTACATCGCTCCGGTGTCCAGAAACGCCAGCCCCAGGCGCTGCGCCAGCAGGCGGGCGACAGTTGATTTGCCCGACCCGGCCGGGCCATCCAGCGTGACAATCAAAGGTCGCATAACCGGGGAAGTTTAGCAGGAACCCAAATTCTAAGCCCACGCTCACCACACACGTGAAAATCTCCTCACCCCGAAAGCCCACACCCTCCAGGCGTTGGACCACCCGCCCTAAAATTGACTCGCCGCTCCTCCGCGCGCCGACACAGTTGCGGGGCAGATCGTGCCGCCAACTGTGCCGGGTGGTTTACACCCCCTGTGCGACGATCAGAATCGCCGGGCAGGTTCACTCGACCTTCTCACCGCACCGGCTGGTGCTTTCTGGGAGACCGCTCATGGCATTTTTCCGGCGTAAATCGCAGACGGTGAAGCAGGCCCCGCAACCCCTGCCCCCCACGGGCGGCTCGTTCACCACCGGCATAGCCGCCCCACCACCGATCGCCGCCGTCGAAGAGCGTGTCCAGGCCATCGGCCGGGAACTGCTCGATCTCGTGCGACAACAGCGTGACAGCATGTTCAGTGCCCGCTTCTGGCAGGATGCGCTGATCGACTGGGCGATGCGCGATGAGAAGTTCAAGGTGCAGATGTTCCGCTTCGTCGATGTGTTTCCGATGCTCTCGACGCCCGAGCAGGTTCACGCGCATCTGGTGGAGTACCTGACGCAGCCGGGCGTAACACTGCCACCGGGGCTGGCCACCGCGATCAAGGCCGGCTCCTTCGCCAAGGGTATGACGACAAAGACCATCGCCTCGCAGATCACCGCGATGGCGGGCAAGTTCATCGCCGGCAAGGACGCCAGCGAAGCGATCCCGCAACTGCGCGAATTGCGCAGGCAGGGTGTGGCGTTCAGCGTCGATCTGCTGGGCGAGGCGTGCGTGAGCGATGAGGAATCGGCGGTGTATCGCGACCGCTACCTTGACCTCATCAACACGCTCAGCGGCGAAGTGCAAACGTGGTCACCCAACGACGTGCTCGATCGCGATCATCTTGGGCCGATTCCCCGCGCCAACGTGTCCATCAAGATCAGCTCGCTCTATCCGCAGACTGACCCGATCGACTTTGATAACACGGTCAATCGCCTCGTTGATGCGCTGAGTCCGATCCTGCAGGCCGCCGCGAAGCAGCAGGTCTTCATCAACTTCGACATGGAGCAGCACGCATTCAAGGACCTGACGCTGGCGCTTTTCATGCGTTGCTGTGAGAAGTTCGACTTCGCCGCGGGCCTGGCGATGCAGGCTTATCTGCGCAGCGGGGATGACGATGCCCGGCGCGTCATCGAATGGGCCAAGCGCACCGGCCGACAGGTAACGGTGCGCCTCGTCAAGGGCGCATACTGGGATTATGAAACGATCCACGCCCAGCAGATGCACTGGCCCACCCCCGTCTGGAGCCGCAAGGCTGACACCGATGCCTGCTTCGAACGCATGACACATCAGTTCGTCGAGGCGATTCCCACCCGGGCCGATGAAGGCGGTGTGAAACTGGCGCTGGGTTCGCACAACATCCGCTCCATGTCGGTCGCGCTGGCGCTGACGGAAAAGCGTGGGTTGCCGCCCTCAGCACTGGAGTTCCAGATGCTGCATGGGATGGCCGGCCCGCTCAAAACCGCGACGATCGAACGCGGGCTTCGCCTGCGTGAATATGTGCCGGTAGGCGAGATGATCCCCGGCATGGCGTATCTCGTGCGTCGCTTATTGGAAAACACTTCCAACGAATCGTGGCTGCGAGCCGGGCTTCGCGAACAGGCAAGCAATGAAGTGCTGCTGCGTTCGCCTCATGGTGGTGAAGGTTCTGGCGCCAAAGCGCAGCCACGCGACAACGGCGCGGCAGGCGCGGATGTCTTTGGCAACGAACCGCCGCGTGATTTCGCCGATGCGGCCCAGCGTGAGGCGTTCGGCCGGGCCGTGCGCGCCGCGCGTGTGGAACGAATCGCCAGCGACGCCACGGTCGAGCAGGCCGATGCGGTCGTCGCAACGGCGGCGAAGGCGTTTCCCGCATGGCGTGACACTCCTTTGCACGAACGCAGCCAGCGTCTGCGCGATGTGGCCGCGATCATGCGTCAGCATCGCGATGAGCTGGCTGCGATCATGATCCAGGAAGCGGGCAAGACCTGGCGTGAGGCCGATGCCGATGTATGCGAGGCGATCGACTTCTGCGAGTTCTATGCCCGCGATGCCATCGAAACGTTCAGCCCGAAGCGCATGGGACACTACAGCGGCGAAATCAACCTGCGCTGGTATCAGGGCCGCGGTGTCGCCGTGGTCATCAGCCCGTGGAACTTCCCGCTGGCCATCTGTACCGGCATGACCGTCGCGGCGCTGGTCAGCGGTAACACCGTGATCGTCAAGCCCGCCGAGCAGACGCCCTACATCGCGAAACGCATGTGCGAAATGCTGTGGCAGGCGGGCATGCCGCGCGACGTGCTGCACTTCCTGCCCGGACAGGGCGAAACGGTCGGCGCGAAGCTGGTGCGCGACCCGCGTGTGGCGATCATTGCCTTCACTGGTTCCAAAGCGGTGGGTCTGGACATCATCGCGGCCGCCGGCGTCACCAGTGACAAACAGGAGCAGGTCAAGCGTGTCGTCTGCGAAATGGGCGGCAAGAACGCAATTATCGTCGATTCCTCCGCTGACCTCGATGAAGCCGTCATCGGCGTACGCGATTCAGCCTTCGGTTTCGCAGGGCAGAAGTGCTCCGCGTGCAGTCGCGCCATCGTGCTGGATGACATTTACGACACCTTTGTGTCGCGCCTGGTCGCCTCGACGCGCACACTGCGACTGGGCGATCCGCGTGAGCCAAGCACCGACATCGGCCCGGTGATCGACGACGAAGCCGCTGCGAAGATTCGTCACTACATCGAAATCGGCAAGCAGGAAGGCAGGCTCGCGCTTGCGATCGAACCACCCCACCCGCTGCCCGAGATGCCCATTCCCAAGCCATTCGTCGGCCCGCACATCTTTACCGACATTCACCCGGACCATCGGCTCGCTCAGGAAGAGATCTTCGGCCCCGTGCTGGCCGTGATCCGCGTCAAAACATTCGATGAGGCGCTCGCCGTCGCCAACAGTACCAGCTACAAGCTCACAGGCGGCCTCTTCAGTCGCACCCCCTCTCATCTGGAACGTGCCCAGCGCGAGTATCAGGTGGGCAATCTCTACCTCAACCGCAAGATCACCGGCGCCCTGGTCGGCCGCCAACCCTTCGGCGGCATGGGCTTGTCCGGCGCAGGCTCACAGGCCGGCGGCCCCGACTATCTGCTCCATTTCGTCCAGCCCCGCGTGACGACCGAAAACACCATGCGCCACGGCTTCGCGCCCATGGAAGAGTGAAGGAAATGCAACGTTCAAAGTGCAAAGTTCAAAGTTGAGGAACACCCTACAACGGCAATCGCGGGACAAACTGCTATCACTGCAACTTTGCACTACCTCCTCTGCCTATCATCAGGCAGAGGACGCCCCATGATCTGGCCCGCAAAAAAACGCTCGGCGGCGGATTACTTCCCCGAAGGCAGGCTCACGCTGGGCAAGCTCGAAGCAGCCGCGGGAGCATGCAGGGGGTGCGATCTCTATCGCCACGCCACTCAAACCGTCTTCGGTCAGGGTGCTCGTACCGCCCGCATCATGCTCGTCGGCGAAAAGCCCGGTAGCGAGGAGGACAAGGAAGGCCGCCCGTTCGTCGGGGCAGTGGGCAATGTGCTCAAACGCGCCATGACAGAAGCGGGCATCGACCCGCTGAAAAGCTACATCACCAACGCGGTCAAGCACTTCAAGTTCATCCCGCGCGGCAAGCACCGCATTCACGCAAGACCTGATGCACGCGAAATCGCCGCCTGCCGCCCCTGGCTGGAAGCAGAAATCGAACTGGTGAAACCTGAAGTCCTGATCGCGCTGGGCGCCACTGCCGCCCAAACCCTCTTCGGCCACGATTTCCACGTCATCCAGTTACGCGGCACGATCTTCCAGTCCCGCTGGTCGCCAAAATCAATGGCCACCATCGACCCCTCCGGCATCCTCCGCGCCCCGGACAGCCCCACACGCCATCAGATGTTTGAAGACCTCGTCGAAGACCTGCGCATTGCAGGCAACGCGTTGACACAGCGTCGCTGATGCCGACGTGGCGCAGATGTCGTGTGCATATTAGGTCCACGCACTAGGTCCACGCACTTATGCGTTGGCCGGACTTTGTGGGGCGCCGACAAGTTCGGCGTTGGTCTTGAAGCGTTCCAGGGCCTTGAGCAATTGTTCGACCTGCATCACTGGCTGCATGTTCAGCAGACGGCGGCGAAGCGCGGACATAGTCTGCAGCTCCGGTTCGCTCAGCAGCAGATGCTCCTTTCGCGTGCCGCTGGCGGCGAGGTTGATCGCGGGGAAGACGCGCTGCTCGGCAATCTTGCGGTCGAGGATCAGCTCCATGTTCCCCGTGCCCTTGAACTCCTCGAAGATGATCTGGTCGGCACGGGAGCCGGTGTCGATCAGCGCGGTGGCGATGATGGACAACGACCCGCCCTCCTCGAACTTGCGGGCAGCACCGAAAAGCTGCTTGGGGATCGCCAGGGCAGAGGAGTCCAGCCCGCCGGACATCGTGCGGCCGGACTGCGCCAGCCCCGGGGCGTTGTTGAACGCCCGGCCCAGTCGCGTGAGCGAGTCGAGCAGGATGACCACATCGCGACCGCTCTCCGCCATGCGTTTGGCGCGGTCGATCGCCAGCATCGCCAGCCGCACATGCTTCTCCGGCGTGTGGTCGTTGGAACTGGCCAGCACGGTGCAGGGCACGTTGCGACGGAAGTCGGTCACTTCCTCCGGCCGCTCGTCGATGAGCAGCGCGATCACCTCCACCTCGGGGTGGTTGCGTTCGATGGCGAAGGCGATGTTCTGCAGCAGCGTCGTTTTACCTGCCTTGGGGGGTGAGACGATCATCGCCCGTTGGCCGTAGCCGATCGGGCAGAAAAGGTCGATCAGCCGACAGGCCGGCGGACAGCCGGGGTACTCCAGCGTCAGCCGGGGCTGCGGGTCGATGGTGGTCAGATCCTCGAAGCGTGGCCGCTTGAGGTAGTCCTGCACCTCCGCGCCCTCGATCCGCCGGATATGGGCGACAGTTCGGGCGTTCGGGGAGATGGGGTTGGACCGGCGTTTGTTCTTTTTCTTGCGGTTGCGGCCGCCACCTGCCCCGTTGTTCTGGCCGTTGCCGTACGGGCCGCCCAGCTCGACCTCCAGCTCCAGCCCCGGTCGCAGTTGCAGTTGCTCGATCAGCCGACCGGGCACGACGGGGTCGTCCGGCTCGGCGACGAGAGTCTTGTCGAGCAATCGCAGGCGACCATGCCCGTTATCGGACAAGTCGAGGATACCGGTTTTCAGTTGTTGTGTCATTGCAGGATCAAAGGTTTTGTCCCGTGCCGGCCGGCACGGAGCCGGGGCATCCATCGGACAATGGGAAATCAGGATCGTCGTCGGGCGGGTACTCCGCCGCCGCAACCGGACGGCTGCGGATCGACAAGAGAAGCTGCCTTGGCGCGGCACATCGGCTGGGTAAGGCGGATTCAGCCCCCACAACCACCATCCATCAGGTGGTGAAGCCCCCGCGACAGGCCATCCATATCAAGGAGCGGTCAGCGAACGGTTCGCTGTCGCAGCCAGCCGCGCTCCCGGCCGGACCATCAGGACATTCTCGGCAACACTTGATCGCCATCGAAAGGTTCGCGTCTGCCCCGCCCATGGGCCGAGCCAGCCCGTCAACCCCCCGAATCGGCTACTGAGTGATGGCCGAACGGATGCGTCCGACCCCTGCGGAGCCAGGCCCAGACCGGCCCGGTCGCTAGGGTGTTTTACATCACTTGGCCGAATCGGGCAAGCCCTGCCACAAAAAACTTTTCACCAAAGTCTTCTCAAAGCCCCTATCGGGTCGCCCTGGCGGCTTGAACTGCGAACCGGTCTACTCGATACTGCGTAGACACACAAAAGTCGTTCACGCAGTCGATGCCTTTCAATGCCGACACCCGCCCTGATCGCCCTTTATTGTAGCCTCATTCTCGCGGCTTCACTGGCCGGGGGCATGGTGCCCATGCTCATCCGCCTAACCCATAATCGGGTGCAACTGGCGATCAGTTTCGTTTCCGGATTCATGCTGGCGGTGGCGGTGCTGCTGCTGCTGCCGCACGCAATTCTGGAGAACCCGGCCGGGCCGGAGGCAGCGACGGTATCGGCGGTGCAGTGGCTGTTGGTGGGCCTGCTGGCGATGTTCTTCATCGAGCGGTTCTTCAGCTTCCACCACCACGACGCCCCGGATGAGCTGGCCGCCGCCGAGGCGATGCGCGAGCAGAGCATCCAGACCTACAGCCCAGAGGGAGCCGCCCCGGCCAAATCGTCACCCGCCGGGGACGAGCACACCCACTGCGGACACAACCACGGGCACGCCCATCACCATCATCATGGGCACGACCACCATCACCCCGCTGACGGTGCGGTGGCCGGCACCCCGCTCACCTGGAGCGGGGCCGCGGTCGGCCTGACGCTGCACAGCATCGTCGATGGCATCGCCCTGGCGGCGGCGATCGAGACGCAGGTGGGCGGCCACGGTATCTTCGCGGGACTGGCCGTCTTCCTCGTCATCCTGCTCCATAAACCCTTCGACTCCATGACCTTAACCACACTCATGGGATTGGGAGGCTGGTCCATGCTCTGGCGGCATGTGGTCAACGGCCTGTTCGCCCTCACGCTCGTCCTGGGCATCGCGCTCTTCTACCTGGCGCAATCGGTCATGGGCGAGACCTGGCTGGCGCTGGAGGGCAACGCCTTTGTCAGCGCCGCCCTGGCGTTCTCAGCCGGCACGTTCCTGTGCATCGCCCTGAGCGACCTGCTGCCCGAACTGCAGTTCCACCGCCACGACCGTCTCAAGCTCTCCACCGCCCTGCTCATCGGGGTGGCCCTGGCATGGGCGGTTGCCTTCTTCGAATCCCAAACCCACGACCACAGCCACGCGGGGCACAGCCACAGCCACGGCGAGCACCATCACGATCTCGATCATTGAAACATTTGGTGATCGCCCGCTGATCGACGATAATGGTCGAGGAGACGCGCCCTTCTGACTCGCGTCTCCTCAGTCCGGAGAGCTGCCATGTCATGTCAACGCGGGTTCACCTTGCTGGAACTGGCGGTCGTGATGGTCACCGTCCTGATACTCGTGGGGCTGATTATCCCGATCCCGGCAATGAATTGTTCCATTTGCACCGTCAGGCGCGTAGAAAACATAAACCGCGTGCGCGGCATTCATCAAAGTCTTGTCCTCTGGTCGGCTGACAATAACGGCTTCTATCCCGGTCTTAATACAAATGGACAGCCGGTCGATCTGACCGTTGAAGCACGCTTTCAGGTGTTGCTCGAAGGAAACTACGTCACCCCTATGTACATCATCTCACCAGCTGAGACGCTCGCCGAGTGGCAACCCGACACGCCCCTCACAGCCGCGAACTACTCCTACGCCATGTTGCATGTGAATCCCGAAGACGAACGTGTCGGTCAGCGCATCAACGAATGGCGGGACACGGCCAATTCTCTCGCCGCGATTCTGAGCGACCGCAACATTCACGCCGATGGCGATCCCAACGCCGCCCAGAGTGTCTGGACCACGAACCCCGGGGAGTGGCGCGGTGCGGTCGTCTGGAATGACAACCACGTTGACCATCTTGAAACAAGCGTGCTCGACCAGACTCAGTACGGACAAAGCGCCGCCTTCACCACCGACAGTCTGTTCCTGGATGGCGACGCCGTGGAGGTGAGCGACCCGACCAAACGGGCGGCGGCGGGGGATGATGCGCTAATGATCCATTCGGGACAGTAGCGCGCCAGGTGATGCAGGGGCGTCTAGTGCGACAAGTCACATCGTCTCGTACTGCACGTGTGTTTTATCCGTGCAATGGTAACCTTCTGTCTGTACGACGGTTCCATCTTTCCAATCTTCTGCGGCATTCGATTTTTTCACACTTCTGTTAATCTCTGCGGATCGCGCCCTATTCACTAGGGGCGGCAACTGAACTTTCTGCCGCCTGGGGGCCGGCATGGACAGGCAGACACAGCCCAGTCAGGCGTTCGCTCAGCTCTACGCGGGGTGCCAGAGTCGGCTGTATGCCTTCATCTATTCCCTGCTGGGCAATGCCGACCACGCGGATGATGTGCTTCAGAACACCAATCTGGTGATGTGGCAAAAGGCTGGGGAGTTCGAGGAAGGAACGAACTTTACCGCCTGGGCCTTTCGCATCGCCTATCTGCAGGTACTCGCCCATCGTGAGAAGCTGGGCCGCGATCATGTCATCTTCAGCGATGAGCTACTGCACACCCTGTCGAGGGAGGTGAGCGAATACCACGAGGAGGACGGCCGACACGTCGCGCTGGCGGATTGTCTTTCCAGGTTGCCCGACAGGCAGCGTGAACTGCTTCGACGCCGCTATAGCGCCGGCGAATCGCTGCAATCCCTGGCCAAAACGATCAATCGTTCAGCTGGATCGCTCGCCGTGACGCTGCATCGGCTGCGGCTGGCGCTGATGCGATGCATCGAAGCGAAGATGCAGGGCGTTCATGAATGAAACGCATGACCAATCCGAACTCACCTCGCTCCTGATCGCACTGGCGGAGTCCGATGGTGGTCTGGATGCTGAGCAGTGGCGACGGCTGGATGCGTTGCTGCGCGAGGATGCAGCAGCCCGGGCGATCTATATTCGCTTCACCGCTGCACACGCGCTGCTGCGTTTTCACTTCGGCGCGGTGCGGCAGGATGATTCAACGGCGGAACCAGCTTCGATCCTGCTGGAGGTTCTGGAACAGGAAGAACGCGCCCGCCGCCTGCGCGAACAACAGCTTGCGCAACTGCGTCCATCCGCATGTCCTCTCGATGTGGATCTGTGGCATGCAAGGGAGGATGATCGTCCGCCGGCGCGCCACATCGTCATTCCGAAGTTCGTGGTGTACGGAGCGGCAGCCGCACTGGCGGCACTCATCATCTTCGCGGTGATGCCGTTGTTCCACGCCTCCGGTCCCACCTCGGCGTCGCCCACATCGATCGCCACGGAAACCCGCGCGGTGGCGACACTCGTGCAACAGGTCGATACCCAATGGGCGGACGGCATGTCCCTTCTGCCGGGCGACACGCTCAAACAAGGCGGGTATGAACTGCTGGCTGGTCTCGCCGAAATCCGGATGCACAGTGGCGCGAGTATCGTCATCGAAGGCCCGGCCCGTTTCGCATTGGAAGCGGAGAACGCCGGCAGCCTCACACGGGGCAAACTCGTGGGCTACTGTCGACCGGGCAGCGAGGGATTATCCATCCGCACGCCCGGGGCGCTTGTCGTCGACATCGGCACTGAGTTCGGCGTATACGTCCTGCCCTCAGGGGAAACGCACACCCATGTGTTCGCCGGCCGCGTTCGCATCAGCCCCGCCTCCGCGATGCAGGGCGATGTCGCAGGTGAGATTGTGGAAGCGAACCAGGCTCGCATCATCGACGCGCAGGGCACACGTATCACACCCGTTGATCTGGCACCCTCCACCTTCGTCCGGCACGAAGAAATGGAGGCACGCGTCAACCCCATCACGCCCTATCGCCGCTGGTTCGCTCATAGTCAGATGCTTCGCCGCGATCCCTCGCTCGTGGCCTACTACACTTTCGACGACGAGGAGGATAACGGTTCGCTAACCAATGTCGCCGGGAGCACCTTCGGCAGGCTCCGCGGCACGATCATCGGCGGCGAGCGTGTCGCGGGACGATTCGAGCAGGGTCGCGCCCTGCGTCTGAATCGTGGGAACATGGATCACATCCGTGTGCCGCACGATGATGCGCTGAACATCCGCGGACCGATCACCGTCGCTGCCTGGATTCGCCGGCCCGGTGGTGCGCTGGGCGGCCACATCGTGGCACGTCGAAGCCAAACCGACGACCTGACCATCCAGTACCAGTTGGCTGCCTTCGGCGAACGCGATGGTGGCCCGTTCAACGCACGGGGACGACTTGGACTGCAATGGCTCAGCGGTACCGATGACTTCGCCGACGTTTTTTACCTCGACAACGTGCTTCGATGGGACGATGAGCGCTGGCAGCATGTCGCCGTTGTCGACGATGGCAATAGTGTCTGCTTCTATCTGGATGGCCAACTTCTGGATGTTCGAAAAAAGACGCGTCAGCGCAACGACCTGGTGACCGACCTGTTCATCGGCACTTCGGGCCCGCGCCAGGATGCGCGTTCCTTTGATGGCGAGATCGATGAAGTGATGGTTTTCAGCCGCGCTTTGTCCGCGGATGAAATGATGAATCTATTTCGTGTGGGTCGTCCGGACTGAATAGCGGACCCACCCACGTTTCCTTTTTCATTTCCCAGAGGAGGTTTGACCATGATGCGAATGACCACCATTGCCGCCGTGCTCCTGTTGCTTCTCGCCGTCAGCCAGGTACAGGCTGCTCTCCTGTTCAGCGACTCGTTCACCGATGGAAACGTTCTGACCAATGATGGCATCGGCGGGCACTGGCTCGCCGCCAATCAGGCCGCGATGGGCACCGCTCATACCGAGTTCGGCGGCATTCTCACTCTCGCCAACGCCAACGACGCATGGAATGTCGGCGGCATCAAGTCCATCGATTCCTTCGCCG
>Ga0207864_1002859_pt1 | contig 15478 bp, 15 predicted proteins | sample HigsolmetaAR202D_FD_184834 | JGI IMG/M metagenome (GOLD analysis project Ga0207864, IMG submission 184834) | Ionic liquid and high solid enriched microbial communities from the Joint BioEnergy Institute, USA - AR20-2-D (SPAdes) (version 2) ...
GATTCGAACCTGGGTAGGCTGAGCCGACGGATTACAGCCCTCCTGCCGAACTTCGTTGACCTGTAATTTCGTCACCAGAAAACGAAACTTCGATCCGTATTGGGCACGCCACCTATCTGGTGTCCGTGGCCCTCCCGTTCAAGCCGACAAGGCTGCGACGAGGCATCAGGTGTTCCCACATGGACACGCAAGCTGGCCGCCTAGGTTGGGAATGGAAACCCGTCCGCCTCAGTCCAGATCCAAGATCATTCATCCATGTAGTTCCCAGAGAACCAGCGCAGTAATACCGGCTCGCAAAGGCCGTAACGATCTTGGCCACTGAGCAGGCAATCCTCTGACCTGCACGTTCCTAGATCATCTACTCACAAGTGACCGTGAGTCCTCGTGGTTCCCCCCGCTATCGGGCACGCAACGGGCACGCCGTCACGGCCCGGCTGATCTTGGTGGGCCTGCGCATCCTCATCAGTTCGTTCCGTCCCAAGGTCATCAACACCTGGGTACCGCTGGCCGACCGTTGACGGCCTTCCCGGTGCGTCGCTGTTCGCCGCTGTCGCCGTCCGCGTTGCCGCCGTCGCTGTCAGCGGGGATAGGTCCGGAGTGCTCGTCCGCGCGGACGGTCAGCAGGTGGGACAGACGGCATCGCGCGGACGGGCGCTCCGGGGCGCAGGGGGTCTGGGGGACGGCGCAATCCCCAGAGGGGAGCTCGCTCAAGTCGGCGGCACGATGCCCGCCGGCGGGCTAGCGTGATCGTGATGGTGCTCGCTCCCGTCGCGTTGGTTTGCGCGTTCTACCAGGGCGGATGCACAACCGGCGGTCCGCTGCAAAATCGGGCCGTATCCGGTGGGCTTCCGTCCCTGTGGCCTGCGGCTTTACCCTGGGGTCCTCATCACCCCTCAGAGGGATCGCAACGTCATGACGTGGTCCTTCCGTATCGGAACGACCCGCCCGTCCTCATCACCCCTCAGAGGGATCGCAACTAGTCCACGTCGAGCCCCTGATCCAGGAGCCTCTTAGGTCCTCATCACCCCTCAGAGGGATCGCAACGCTTTGGCCCTGCGGCATCCGGCATTGGCACGGCAGGTTGCTGTCCTCATCACCCCTCAGAGGGATCGCAACATGACCCGCGGCCACCGGACCGCCCGGTCCGTGCGTCCTCATCACCCCTCAGAGGGATCGCAACCCCGACACATGCGCGAAGGGCGGGACGCCATCAGGAGTCCTCATCACCCCTCAGAGGGATCGCAACGCGACGGCGGAGAACGCCGTGTCGACCCGGTCGGCGTCCTCATCACCCCTCAGAGGGATCGCAACCCGCGACGATCCAGCGGCAGAGCGGCGCCGGCGCGGTGTCCTCATCACCCCTCAGAGGGATCGCAACCTGGGGCCGTAGGTACGGCCGCCGATCGTGATCTCGTCCTCATCACCCCTCAGAGGGATCGCAGCGTCACCACGCGCGTGTAACCGTAGGTCAGGGTGGCGTCCTCATCACCCCTCAGAAGGATCGTGACTCATTGGCCTACACCCCCGTGTCCGGCTGAGCGGGCGGCGCGGCGGGACCGGCCCGGAGAGGCCGCATGCCCGCTGCGCCGGTCCACTCGGTGGCGGCCCGCGTCAGCGGGGCGCCCTTGAAGACGTAGAGAAAGTTCTCATCCGGTGCTCTGGAAGACGTAGAGAAAGTTCTCATCTGGTGCTCTGGCGCCGGCTCTCAGGCCTCACGACCTGTGTGACAGGTCGTTCTCAGATTCTGTGTGGCGCTCGCTGGGTGCTGGTGGGCTGGGTTAGAAGCGGCCATACGGCGGGGTGTCTTCGGGTGTCGGTGGCTGGCGGAGCTTGGCAAGGAGCGTTCTGGCTCGGTGGAGCAAGCGGTGTGCGTGTTGCTTGATCAGGCTCATCGGCGGGTCAGTGCTCGCGTCTGTGGTGGTTGGGTGGTTTGCAGGGCGCTGGGGTGGTTCGTAGGCGGTTGCCGGTGTTCTGGGCCGGGGGCCGGCTGGGTTGGATGTGCTGGATGTAGTCGGCGAGTTGTTCGGGGGTGCTGGCGACCAGGGTGGTTGCGTTGCTGCGTAGGGCGAACCAGCGGCCGGTGAGTGGGTTGTACAGGAACGCCCAGTGAGGGAAGCGCCTGCGTAGTGCGTGGAGGGCTGCGGTGGGGTCGGGGGTGTTCATGAGGCCGGCGGGGGGAGTTCGGCCCAGACGGTGCGGCCGGTTGAGTCGCCTTTGACGCCCCATGCGGTGGTGAGGGCTTGGACGAGGGTGAGGCCGCGGCCGCCTTCGCGGCCGCAGGTGGGTTGGCCGAAGGTTTCGGGGCCACCTTGGTCTGTGACCTCGATGAGGGCGGTGCCATCGGGGCGGCGGCAGATGGTGAGGGTGAAGGTCCCGCCTTCTTGGCCGGTGCGGGTGTGTTCGACGGTGTTGGTCGTCAGTTCGCTGACGATGAGGGCGGCGTCGGGGTGGTCGGGAAGGCAGGCGGCGGCGTAGCGGCGGGCCTGGCGGATCTGGTCTTTGCGGCCCGGGAAGGTTCGCTGCCGCTTTTGCCCGTCTTCCGGTGGGGTGTGGGTTGGGGTCATGGGGAGCTCTCTTTGCGATCTTGCAGGTCAGAGCACCTGCCCAGCACTACTGATACTTAAAGTACGGGCGCAGTAGTTTGAGTACAAGTCACTTGAGTACTTGCGTCGCACAATAAGTACTGATCTCCTAGGGCCAGGAGACTGAAGGAGGCCGCGCATGTTCGGGCTGGTGGTTCGGTTCACCTGCAAGGACGAAGCGAGCGCTGAGGCCTTCGATCGGCTGGTGGCCGAGACGGTGGACAAGATCCGGGAGCGTGAGCCGGGCACGCTGGTGTACGCCACGCACCGGGTGGAGGGGCGGCCGCTTCAGCGGATCTTCTATGAGCTGTATCGGGACCGGGCGGCCTTCGAGGCGCACGAAGAGCAGGAGCACACCAAGCACTTCTTGAGCGCTCGGGAAGAGTTCCTGGCCTCGGTGGAAGTGGACTGGTTGGAACTTCAGGCCGGTAAGGGAACGGCGGGTGAGTAACGAGTATCAGCGGGCGCTGGGTCGGCGGATCGCCCGGGAACGCAAGCGGCGCGGCCTGTCACAGCCTGAGCTGGCGCGGTTGATCGATCGGTCGGTGGCGTGGGTCTCCCAGGTCGAACGCGGGGTCCGCAAGATCGACCGGATGTCGGTGTTGGAGAAGCTGGCCGAAGCACTGGAAGTGCCGCTGGCGGAACTGGCGGCCGAAGCGCCGGTGGTCGCCGCTGCGACCGAGGAGACGCCGGGGTCGGCGGGGCTGCGGCTGGTGCTGGCGGGGGCTCACTCGCTGCGGGCCATGCTGCACTCGGCTCCCGTCCCGCCCACGGACGAGATCAGGCCTCAGGTCGGTCGGGCCTGGGAACTGGTGCACGAAAGCCGGTATGAGGAGCTGGCCGACCTGCTGCGCGGGCTGGTGCCCGCGTTGGAGACGGCGGTGCGGTCGGCCGAGCAGGAACGCCGGCCCGAGCTGTTCGAACTGCTGGCCAAGACCTATCAGGCGTGCTCGGCGGCGCTGGCCAAGCTGGGTGAGCCCGAAGCGGCGTGGATCGCCGCCGACCGGGCGATCGCGGCGGCCGAACGGGCCGGTGACCCGCTGCTGATGGCGGCGGGGGCGTTCCGGCTCGGTTTCGTGTTCCTGGGCGCACGGCACTTCGACCAAGCCGAAGAGATCGCCCGGACGGCCTCCGAAGCGCTGTGGTTCCTGGTCGAGCAAGGCAAGCCCGAGGCCATGTCGTTGTGGGGCGGGCTGACCCTGCAACGGGCCGTCGTCGCCTCCCGGCTCAACCAGGCCGACGAGGCCTACGCCCACTTGGCGCGGGCGCGGGAGGTCGCCGAACGGCTGGGGGACGGGCGCAACGACTACAACACCGAGTTCGGACCGGCCAACGTGGCGCTCCATGAGGTGGCGGTGGCGGTCGAGCTGGGAGACGCCGGCCACGCCCTACGGGTCGGCGCCGCGGTCGATACCTCCGCCCTGTCGCCCGAGCGGCGCGCCCGGCTGGGGATCGACCTGGCCCGCGCTCACGCCCAGCGCCGGCAGGTCACCGAAGCCGTCTCCACCCTGCTGGAAGCCGAACGGCTCACCCCAGAGCAGATACGGAACCACCGAATCGTCCGGCAACTGGTGTCCGATTTGCTGACCATGCAAGACCCACCCTCCCCTGAGCTGCGAGAACTCGCCGACCGGGTGGGCGCATAAAAGCACATGGCCCGATACTAAAAGTACTAGCAGAAACTCTGAGTACCGGGCGCTGTCTGTGCTGAGGCTGATCGGCCGCTCAGGCCTACGGCTGAGCCGACCTCCAACCCGCTCAAGCTGGTGAAGTGGACTCGTCCCCGCGTCGCCCAGACCCTTGACATGCGGCTGGTGGTCAACCCCGACCAGGCCCGGCGGCTGCTGGACGCCGTCCGGGCCCAGGGCAAGCGGGGGGAACGCATGGTGGCGTTCTTCGCGGTCATGTACTACGCCGCACTTCGCCCGGAAGAGGCAGTGGACCTTCGCCGTGAGCGCTTGGTCCACCTGCCCGAGGACGGATGGGGACAGATGCGCCTGACCCATGCCGAACCCCGTAGCGGCTCACGCTGGACCGACAGCGGCAAGCCGCGGGACCGGCAGCCGCTCAAGCACCGTGCGCCCGGCGAGACTCGCCAGGTGCCCATCCATCCGGAGCTGGTCCGGATCCTGCGTCACCACCTCGACGCCTTCGAGATCCCGCCCGGCGGGCGCCTGTTCGTCGGTCCGCGCGGCGGGATCATGACCGACCGGACATACCTCGGGGTGTGGCGTAAGGCCCGTGAGAAGGCTCTGAGCGCCAAGGAAGCCGCCTCACCGAGACTCCCCCACGCGCTGCGCCATGCGGCCGTGTCAACGTGGCTCAGCGCGGGCGTCCCTCCCGCCCAGGTCGCCGAGTGGGCCGGCCACAGCGTCGCCGTCCTCCTCAAGGTCTATGCCAAGTGCATCGCGAGTCAGGAAGAGGACGCCAAGCGCCGTATCGCCAAAGCCACGAAACCCCAGGCCGCCAGCGGCGACACCCGCTGAAACCTCGGCACGTATTCGGCACAGAGGCCCGTAGAGACCCGGTGATCGCCGGATGCGGCCGGATGGAACGCGAACGGCCCCTGTCCAGGTTTTCCCTGGTCAGGGGCCGTTTCAGGCTGGTGGCGGGTCCAGGATTCGAACCTGGGTAGGCTGAGCCGACGGATTTACAGTCCGCTCCCATTGGCCACTCGGGCAACCCGCCGTGGTGTGTCGTCCGATGGCGACGGACAAAGCTTAGCGGACCTGGCGAGTACTCGTGACATCGAAGGCGGTGAAGGTCGTCGGCGGGGGCGGCTGACTAGGGTTGGTCGCTACGTGGCCCGGGCTGGCCGCACAGGCGTTGTGAGCATTGAGAGGGGTTGTTCCGTGGCGGACTCGTCGTTCGACATCGTCTCCAAGCTGGACCGGCAGGAGGTCGACAACGCGGTGAACCAGGCCGCCAAGGAGGTGGCCACCCGGTTCGACTTCCGCAACGTCGACGCGGGGATCAAGCGGTCCGGGGACGGGATCGAGATCCAGGCCAACACCGAGGAGCGGGCCAACGCGATCCTGGATGTGCTCAAGGAGAAGCTGGTCAAGCGGGGCGTCTCGCTGAAGGTGCTGGACGCCGGGGAGCCCAAGCTGTCGGGGAAGGTCTACAAGCTGCACGTCGGGCTGAAGGAAGGCATCTCCCAGGAGAACGCCAAGAAGATCAGCAAGATCATCCGGGAGGAGGGGCCCAAGGGGGTGCGGGCCCAGATCCAGGGGGATGAGCTGCGGGTCAGCTCCAAGAAGAAGGACGACCTGCAGAAGGTGATCGCGTTGCTGAAGAGCAAGGACCTGGACGTGGCGCTGCAGTTCGTCAACTACCGCTGAGAAATCGCCACGGGGATTCGCAGACCACGCGGCCGGGTCGCCAAGGGGAGGGGGCGCACCGGCCGCGTGGCGTCCCGGGCGTCGGCCGCGCCGCTCACGGCCCCGGGAGACGCAAAGGGGGCGCGCCGGGAGCCGTACCCCGCCAAAGGCTGTCCGGCGCGCCCTCGTTCGTTGTGATGCAGGGGCGGCCGGGGAGGTTCGAGACGGCCGTGAAATTTTCCGAAGCGGTCGGCGAAAGAGCGGCCCGCCGCTGACGGGTCTGCGGAAAGTCCCGGGTCATGGCGGGAGCCGCGGATCTGCACCGGCCGGGGCGGCGGCTCAGCCGGCCAGTGGGGCCTGCCGGTCGGCGGGGTCGTCCGGCATCAGGGTGCGGGCCAGCGCCCCGAGGTCGAGGTCGAGGACGCGGGCCAGGGCGGCGACGGTGAAGAAGGCCGGGGCCGCGATGGCGCCGCGTTCGATCTTGCGGAGGGTGTCGAGGGAGATGCCGGCCTCCTGGGCCACGGCGGCGGCGCTGCGCGATCCGCGGGCGGCGCGCAATGCCCGGCCGAGGGCCCTGCCCCGGTCGCGCTCTTCTTCGGTCAGCGGGGTACGCACCATGGCGACGACTCTACTAAGGATAAAAATACTGGTATTAGAATACCCGTCATGGTGAGTTACAAGAGCCCCCGCGAACTGTCGGTGATGCGGGAGGCGGGCCGGGTGGTCGCCATCACCCTGGAGCGGGTCGCCGCGGCGGCCGAGCCCGGTGTGACGCCGGCGGAACTGGACGCGATCGCGGCGCGCTGCATCAAGGAGCACGGGGCACGGCCGTCGTTCCTGCACTACCGGCCGCGGTTCGCGCCGACCCCCTACCCCGCGGTGCTGTGCCTGTCGGTCAACGAGGTGGTCGTACACGGCATCCCGGACGGGCGCAGGCTGCGCAAGGGCGACCTGCTGTCGATCGACTGCGGCGCCGAGGTCGGCGGCTACCACGGGGACGCGGCCATCACCATCTCGATCGGGCCGCCCGACGCGGGGGCAGCCCGCCTGATGGAGGCCACCAAGCGGGCCTTGGAGCGGGGAATCGAGGCGGCCCGGCCCGGTGCGCGCATCGGCGACATCTCCCATGCGGTGGAGCAGGTGGGCCGGGAGGCCGGCTATGGAATCCTCGAAGGCTGCGGCGGGCACGGCATCGGCACCGCGATGCACGAAGAGCCCTCGGTGCCCAACACAGGACGCCCCGGGCGCGGCCTGCGGCTGCGGGAGGGGCTGACCATCGCGATCGAGCCGATGTTCCACGAGGGCGGGGACGACCACGGCTACACGCTGGCCGACGGCTGGAGCATCGTCACCTCCGACGGCAGCCGCGCCGCCCACTTCGAGCACACCGTGGCCATCACCGCCGACGGCCCGGTGGTCCTCACCGTGCCCTGAAAAGGCCCTGAAAAGCCGCCGTGCGCCGGCTCAGCGGCGGCCCGCCATGCGTTCCAGGCGGGCGACGCGCTCGGCGGTGGGCGGGTGGGTGGAGAACAGGTTGCCGATACCGGCCCCGCGGAACGGGTTGGCGATCATCAGGGAGCTGGCGGAGGCCAGCTGCGGGTCCTGGGGCAGCGGCATGGCCTGCGTGCCCGCCTCGATCTTGCGCAGCGCCGAGGCCAGGGCCAGCGGGTCGCCGGTGAGGCGGGCCCCGGAGGCGTCCGCCTGGTACTCGCGGGTCCGGCTGACGGCCAGCTGGATGATGCCGGCGGCGATCGGCCCCAGGATCATCATCAGCAGGGCGCCGAGCAGCCCCGGCCCTTCCTCGTCCTCGGAGCGGCCGACCGGCAGGAAGATCGCCAGGTGGGACAGGGAGGTGATGACGGTGGCGAGGGCCGCGGCCACCGAGGAGATCAGGATGTCGCGGTTGTAGACGTGGGAGAGCTCATGGCCCAGCACCGCGCGCAGTTCCCGCTCGTCCAGCATGCGCAGGATGCCCCGGGTGCAGCAGACGGCGGCGTTGCGCGGGTTGCGCCCGGTGGCGAAGGCGTTGGGCTGCAGGGTCTCCGACACATACAGCCGGGGCATCGGCCGGCGGGCCGCGGTGGACAGTTCCCGGACCAGCCGGTACAGCGTCGGGGCCTCGACCTCGCTGACCGGATGGGCGCGCATCGCGCGCAGCGCGATGCGGTCGCTGAAGAAGTAGGAGACGCCGTTGACGGCCAAGGCGAGGACCAACGCGACGGCGAAGCCCGCCCTGCCGCCCAGCGCCCAGCCCGCCGTCAGCATCAGCGCCGAGAGCGCGCCGAGCAAAACGGCCGTCTTGACAGCGTTGAACTGCACTTCCGTCGGCCTCCCGGTTACCGAGCCGGGGTTTTCGCCCATGGCGGAAACCCTTGCGGCGCAATCGTTCAGACAACGGTCTGACCTCGATAAACGTTCCCTGCGGCGGGGCGGTCACATGGTGGCGGACGCCGCCTGCAGCACCAGTTGCGGGGCCGCCGACAGCACCAGGGCGCCGGCCGCGGCGGCGGCGATGGCCGCCCGCAGCGCGGGGGTGCGCGGCATCGGCCCCACCCGGCCGGCGGGCGCGGCGAAGAGGCGGGCCGCCCAGGCCAGGTAGTAGTACAGGCCGATCACGGTGTTGACCGCCATGACCACGGCCAGCCAGGTCACCCCGCCGGCCACGGTGGCCCGGAAGACGACGATCTTGGCGAACAGGCCCATCACCCCCGGCGGCAGCCCGGCCAGGCAGATCAGGAAGAACGCCATGGCGGCGGCCGTCCCCGGGTGGCGCCGGGCCAGGCCGCGGTAGTCGTCGAGGGAGTCCCAGGCGGGGGCCGGCCCGGCGGGCGGGGCGCCGGCGCGGCGGCGGAACCCGATCACCACGGCGAACGCCCCGATGTTCATGACCGCGTAGATCGCCACATAGGCGACGGTGGCCGCCACCGCCTCCGGCAGCCGCCGGTCCCCCACCGCCAGCGGGGCCAGCATGTAGCCGGACTGGGCGATGGACGACCAGGCCAGCAGCCGGATCGCCGAGCGCTGCCGCAGCGCCACCAGGTTGCCCGCCGTCATGGTGACCGCCGCCAGGACGGCCAGCACCGGCCCCCACACGTGCGCGTAGGCGGGCAGTCCCAGGGCGACCACGATGGCCAGCCCGGCGAAGGCGGCGGCCTTGGAGACCACCGACAAAAACGCCGCCACCGGCAGCGGCGCCCCCTGGTAGACGTCCGGGGCCCAGAAGTGGAACGGCACCGCCGCGACCTTGAAGGCGAAGCCCGCCAGCACCAGCACCACGCCCAGCGCCGCAACGGGCTCCAGCTCGCCGGGGACCCGTTCCAGCGCCGGGGCCACCCGGTCCAGGTGCATGGCGCCGGTCACCCCGTAGACCAGGCTGACCCCCAGCAGCATCACCGCGGTGGAGGTCACCGAGACCAAGAACAGCTTCAGCGCCGCCTCGGTGGCCACCCCGTCCCGGCGGCGCAGCGCCACCAGCGCGAACACCGGCAGCGACAGCGTCTCCAGCGCCACCACCAGCAGCACCAGGTCCCGGGCGGCCACCAGGGTCAGCGCCCCGGCGATGGCGGCCAGCAGCAGGAAGTGGAACTCCCCGGCCGGCAGCCGCGCCCCAGGGGCGGTGATCTCCTCCAGTGACAGCAGCACCACCACCAGCGCCGCCAGCAGCACCACGCCCTGGAAGACCAGCGTGAAGTCGTCGGTGACGTACGAGCACGACGGCGGCCCGCCGGCGCGCAGCCCTTCGGGCAGGCAGAAGGTGGCCCGCCGGTCCCCCGCCGCCAGCGCCGCCACCGCGGCCAGCGCCGCCCCCACCGCGCCGCAGGAGGCCGCGCCCAGCAGCCGGGCGGACGCCCCGAAGGCGTCGGCCAGCAGCAGCCCGATCGCCGCCACCGCCACGATCAGCGGCGGCGCGATGGCCGCGTAGTCGATCGACTGGATCATCCACGCCTCCCCGTGGAACCCGCCTTCGGACGACGAGCCGGCCCGGCGGCGGAATGGACGGCGGTCATCAGCCGCCTCCCAGCAGTGCCGTGACCGGGGCGGTGGTCAGGTCGAGCAGCAGCTTGGGCCACAGGCCGACCAGCAGCGTCAGCGCGACCAGCGGCACCCAGGCGGCGTACTCGGCCAAGGTGAGCCCCGGCAGCGCGTCCCGCCGGCGGTGCTCGGCCACCGGCCCGTGGGTGATCTTGGCCAGCAGCCGCAGGAAGTAGGCGGCGGTCAGCACCGCGCCCAGCGCGCCGACCGCCATGAACGTCACGAACGTCTCCCGCGGCAGCGCCTCAGCGGGACGGTAGGCGCCCAGCAGCGCCAGCATCTCGCCCCAGAAGCCGGCCAGGCCGGGCAGTCCCAGGCTCGCCACGGAGGCGAACGTCAGGAAGGACGCCAGCAGCGGGGCCTTGGTGAGCATCCCGCCGCCCAGGGAGTCCAGCTCCCCGGTGCCGTAGCGGTCTTTGACGCCGCCGGCCAGGAAGAACAGCAGCCCGGTGATCAGGCCGTGGGCGATGTTGCCCAGCAGTGCCGCGTTCACCCCGACGGGGGTGAGCGTGGCGATGCCCAGCAGCACAAAGCCCATGTGGCCGATGGAGGAGTAGGCGATCAGCCGTTTGAGGTCGCGCTGGGCCAGGCAGGCCAGTGCGCCGTAGACGATCCCGATCACGGCCATCAGCCCCAGCCACGGCGCCCACACCACCGCCCCCTCCGGGGCCGCCGGCAGCGCGATGCGGACCAGCCCGTAGGTGCCCATCTTCAGCAGCACCCCGGCCAGCAGCACCGACCCGATGGTGGGCGCCTCGGTGTGGGCGTCCGGCAGCCAGGTGTGCAGCGGCCACATCGGCACCTTGATCGCCAGGCCCAGCCCGATCAGCGCGAACGCCGTGATCTGCGCGGTGCGCGTCAGTCCTTGGCCGGGGGCCTCGGCGAGCGCGGTCATGTCGAGGGTGCCCGCGTTCGTCCCCACCACCAGCAGCCCGGCCAGCAGCAGGCCCGAACCCAGCAGCGTGTAGAGGATGAACTTCCAGGCCGCCGCCCGGCGTCCGGCGCCGCCCCACAGCGCGATCACCAGGTACATGGGGATCAGCACGACCTCGAAGAAGACGAAGAACAGCAGCAGGTCGAGCGCGACGAACGTGCCGAGCATGCCGACTTCGAGGACGAGCACCGAGGCGATCAGCAGCCGGGCCGAGCCGCCCTGCGGGGGGTGCCGCAGCGTGTAGACCAGGCACAGGAACGTCAGCAGCGCGGTCAGCAGCACCAGCGGCAGCGACACTCCGTCCACGCCCAGGTGGAAGCGCAGGTCGATGGCCGGCGCCCAGGCCCGGTCGAACTCCAGCTGCATGCGGCGCGGATCGCCGTGGTCGAAGGCCGCCGCGGCCAGCAGCGCCGGCAGCAGTGTGATCCCGGTGACGGCCGCGCCGTAGCGGCGGACGGCGGTGTCGGTGGGCAGGAAGCGGGCGGCGGGCAGCAGCAGCGCCAGCGCGCCCAGTGCCGGCACCGCCAGCATGACGAGCAGGATCACAGCAAGACCACCACCCCGACCGCGATGACCACGACACCGGCCAGCAGGCCCGTCAGGTAGGTCTGCACATCACCGGTCTGCGTCCGCCGCAGCAGCCCGCCGGCCCGGCGCGACCGGCCGGCGACGCCCACCACCGCCGCGTCGATGCCGCGCCGGTCCACGGCGAGGACGGCCCGCGCCGCCGCCCGCACCGGCCGGACGACCAGCGCGGCATAGACCTCATCCAGGTAGAAGCCGCGCTCGAAGACCCGGCGCAGCGGCCCGAGCCCACCGGCGGGGTCGGCCGCCGGGTCCCGGTTCCACACCAGGTAGACCGCAACGGCCCCGGCGGCGGCCGCAAGCAGCGACAGCAGGGCCGAAAGCGGATGCGGACGCAGCTCGGGCGCGCCCAGCCCGAAAAAGCCCAGCAGTGCGGCGGGCACCGCCAGGGCCGCCACCGGCCAGGTCATCAGCGGCGGCGCCTCACGCGCCGGGAACGCCGCGCGGGGCTCGCCGAAGAACGTCATCAGCCAGGCGCGCGTGGCGTAGGCGGCGGTCACCGCGACGGTGGCCAGCAGCGCCAGGCAGATCAGCCAGGCCACGCCGCCGGGCAGGTGCGCCGGCCGCTCTCCGTGCGCGGCCGCGTGCCAGGCCGCCCCCACGATGGCGTCCTTGCTGAAGAACCCGCTGACCGGGGGCAGGCCGACCAGCGCCGCATAGCCGATCGTCATCGCCCAGAACGTGACCGGCATCGCCCGGCGCAGCCCGCCGTGGCGGCGCAGCAGGCCGGAACCGGTCACGAAGATCACCGACCCGGCGGCCAGGAACAGCAGCGCCTTGAACGCCCCGTGCGCCACCAGGTGGAAGATCGCGGCGGCGGGGGCGCCCACCGCCAGCCCCGCCGCCATGCAGGCGAGCTGGCTGATGGTGGAGTAGGCCAGGACGCGTTTGAGGTCGTCTTGGGCCAGCGCCGCCAGCGCCGAGCCCAGCATGGAGATCACCGCCAGCACGCCCAGCACGGTGAGCGCGGCCGCCGAGGCGGCGAAGGCCGCATAGAGGCGGGCCACCACGTAGATCCCGGCCGCCACCATCGTCGCCGCGTGGATCAGCGCGCTGACGGGCGTCGGGCCGGCCATCGCGTCCGGCAGCCAGGTGTGCAGGGGGAACTGGGCGCTTTTGCCGGCCACCCCGGCCAGCAGCAGCAGCGTGGCGGCGGTGACCGTGCCCTGGGGCAGGTCGGGGAGGCGTTCCAGCACCCCGCCGATGGAGAAGGTGCCCGCGCCGACGCCCAGGACGAAGATCCCGATCAGGAAGCCGACGTCGCCGAGCCGGGTGATCAGGAACGCCTTGACCGCCGCCCGCGAGTTGGCCCGCTCCTGCCAGTGGTGGCCGATCAGGAAGTAGGAGCAGACCCCCATGACCTCCCAGCCGACGTACAGCACCAGCAGGTCGCCGGAGTAGACCACCAGCAGCATCGCGGCGGTGAACAGCGAGATGAACGCCGCATAGGAGGAGTAGCGCCGGTCCTCGGCCATGTAGGCGACCGAGTACAGCTGCACGGCCAGCGCCACGCCGCAGACCATCAGGGCGACCAGCGCGGCCAGGCCGTCCACCCGCAGCCCGAGCGCGATGTCGATCGTGCCGGTGGGGATGAGGGTCAGCGTGCCGGTGCGGACGCCGGGGTCGCGCCACACCGCCACCGCCACGATCAGCGCCAGCACGGTCGCCACGGCCATCGGCAGGCAGGCGATGAGGGCGGGCCCGTTGCGCGGCAGTCCGCGCAGGGCCGAATCGCCCGCCGCGTACCGGGCCGGGGCGGCCGGTTCCGGTCCGCTCACCGGCAGCGGCATGGTCGGCGCCTCGGCGGATGTCTTCTCCGGTTCCGGGGACGTCCCGGCGGTTCCCGGGGTCTCAGTGTCTTCGGCAGAGGTCTTGGAAAGTTCCCCGGCTTCCGGGCCACCGGCTCCAGAGCGCCCGGCGCCGTCAGCGGTCCCGAAGGCCTGCGCAGCCGGGGGTGCGGCGCCCAGCAGCCGGGACGTCCACGGGCCCAGCAGCATGCCGGCGAAGGCGGCCAGGAAGGGCAGCAGGGTCGCCAGCGCGGCGAGGGTGATCATGCGGTGTCCCCCTCACGCGCCGCCGCGGCCGCCGGCCGCCGGGGCTCCTGCGGCGTCTCCTCTCCCGCGGGGGCGGTCTGCTCGGTGAGGGTGCGCAGCCGGTCCACTTCGATCATCCGCCGGTTGCGGAAGACCAGCAGCACGATCGCCAGGCCCAGGCCGATCTCGGCGGCGGCGATGACAATCGTGAACAGGGTCATCACCTGGCCGCCGTGCAGCCGGTCGCGCCACAGCACATCGAAGGCGACCAGGTTCAAATTGACGGCGTTGAGCATCAGCTCGACCGACATCAACACCAAGATCGCGTTGCGGCGGGCCAGCACCCCGTACACGCCCACGGAGAACAGCAGCGCCGCGACGACCACGGGATAGGCGGCGTGCATCAACCGTCCCCTTCCCCGTCGTCTTCCTCGTCGCGGGCGCCGATGTCGGTGCGGGACAGCACGATGGCGCCGACCAGGGCGGCCAGCAGCAGCACCGACAGCACCTCAAACGGCAGCACCCAGGTGCGGAACAGGCTGCCGCCCAGCGGCTCGGCCCCGCCCCCGCCGGCCTCCAGGTCGATGTAGGCGTCCTTGAACCCCATCACCAGCACGGTGACCAGGACGGCGGCGGTGGCCAGCGCCACGGCCAGGGCGGCCCAGCGGTTGCCGGAGTCCAGCGGGTCGTCCGCGCCCGAACGCGGCACCCGGCCGATCGGGGCGCGGGTCAGCATGATCCCGAACAGCAGCAGCACCACCACCGCGCCGACGTAGATCAGCACCTGCGTCCAGGCCACGAACTCGGCGGTCAGCACCAGGTAGCAGCCGGCCAGCGCGCCGAAGGCGACCACCAGCCACAGCGCCGCGTGGACCAGCTGCCGGGTGGTCACCACCAACACGGCCGAGCCCACCGCCACCACGCCCAGCAACGCGAAGACGACCTCCGCCGCGGTCATCGCGGCCCGCCCCGTCGCATGGCGGCGCGGCGGCCGGCCCGCTCGGCGGCCGTCACCTCCTTGGGGGTCTCGGCCGCCGGATCATGCGCCTGGGGCGGCGGCACCGTCCACATCCACTCGCGCAGCCGGTCTTTTTCGTGGGTGAGTTCGGCGATGTCGTACTCGGCGTACTCGAACTGCGGCGACCAGAACAGCGCGTCGAACGGGCAGACCTCCACGCAGATCCCGCAGTACATGCACAGCGCGAAATCGATCGCGAAACGGTCCAGGACGTTGCGGGTGCGGGGGCGTCCGCCGCCCTCGGCGGGCAGCGTCTCCTTGTGGGAGTCGATGTAGATGCACCAGTCGGGGCACTCGCGTGCGCACAGCATGCACACGGTGCAGTTCTCCTCCAGCAAGGCGATGACCCCCCTGCTGCGCGGCGGCAGGTCGGGCCGCACCTGGGGGTATTGACGCGTGACGGATCGCCGCGTCATCGTCCGCAATGTGACGGCCAGCCCTTTGGCCAGCCCGCCTCCCGGTACCCGTGCCACGGCCCCATGATTGCCTACGGCGCTCGGGGATGTGAACGTCGCCCGCCCGGCGGGCGTCTCAGAAGTGAGTCGTGCGGTGTTCGGCAGCTAGGAGCTCTTCATGGCGTGGCCGGGAAATCAGCCCTTTCAGGAGCCCCCGCAGCGTCCCGTGCCGGGTGACCCCCGCTATTCCGCGAACCCTTCGGTTCCTCCCGCCCAGCAGCCCCTCCCGGTGCCGTCGAAAACGCCGCCGCACCCTCAGCGGCCGCAGCACAAGGCCGCGAGCATCCTGTGGGCGTCCCTGCCGCTCATCTCCGTCGGCACCGTCACCCCTTTCGCGTTCATTTACGCCGCCTTCCGGCGCCGGACGGTGGACCTGGCGCTGTCCGCCGCCGTGTACCTGGCGATCTGGGCGGTGGCGTGGGTGTTCATCGACGATGAGGGCACGGCCGGCTCGATCGCCGCGACGCTGGCGATGCTGCTGTGCTTCGGCGGCACGGTGCACGCCTTCGCCGTCCGCAA
>Ga0207864_1002860_pt1 | contig 15478 bp, 28 predicted proteins | sample HigsolmetaAR202D_FD_184834 | JGI IMG/M metagenome (GOLD analysis project Ga0207864, IMG submission 184834) | Ionic liquid and high solid enriched microbial communities from the Joint BioEnergy Institute, USA - AR20-2-D (SPAdes) (version 2) ...
GTATGTGCACGGCGCTTACGGGGCCGACCCGAAGAACAACCTGACATTCGCCGAAGTGGTGGACTACGCAAACCACCACGCGGCAAACGCCCTCGACGCGGCAGGCGTCTAATCTTCAAGCCCCGCTTCGGCGGGGCTAATCATATGAGGAGGTCCAATGACCACAGATGAGGAAAGAGCCGCTCAATTTCGTCGAATGATAGAGCAGCTATGGGGCTACGGCGCGCAGACAAAGGCCGCCCGTCATTTCGCGGTAAGCGACCGCACTATCCGGCATTGGGTCGCCGGGGAGCGGTCCATCCCTGATCGCGTCATGTCAGAGCTCCGGGCAATGGTATCGATAGCCCCACCACCTGGGACAGACAGCACTGAGGACCGCGATGAGGCATGCCGCGAAGCAATGGAGCCCGCGATGACCGAGCTACGCGATCGCGCGTTAGCCGCTGGCTGGCACCCGGCCGAAGTAGCCGCAGCTATCCTGTCAATGACCATTGACGAGATCAGGCACCATGCCGGAGATGCCGCTGCTCGCGAGATACTGGAGCAGGCTGCGGCACGGTAATCCGCGTGGTAAAGAAAACGGCCCGGGGGTAGGAGCCCGGGCCGTAGGACTTGCCGGCGTCTCTCGGGGCGAGTCAGTGCCAATCCCGAGAGCGAAGGCAAGTATCACGAGAGGCCGGCGCTACCCGGCTGCGGCGCTTCCGCCTGCAATTTTTCGGGCTTAGTCACCGCCGTGTCAGGGAGCATGTCTTCGGCGGATCGCAGGCGCGGACCCCTAAGCCTTGTCCGGTACTCCGGTCACGCGCTCCCTTGCGCTTGCGCTCGCTGTCCCTCGCATCCTTTCGGATGGCCTCTCTAGGCTTGGGCGCTTGCCCTTCTCTCGTGAACTGTTTCAGCGCGGGCCGGGGCGCAACTCCCAGCGTCCGACGCGGGGCCCTCAGTAGGTGGCCGAGGGATCGTCCGCTCCCATCCACCAGTGGGCCGCGCTGAACTATTTCAGCACTGACCGTCATCGGCGCCATTGCTGGCCGTCTGCCCACGCGGATTTTCGCAGACCCGTTACCCGACTTGCCACTGACCGCCTCATGCGTGGCTGGCACTGGCGGTCATCTGCTGCGTTGAACTCGTTGCCCGTCTACGGGCGCAAATCTTGCGAATACCAAATAATCGCATTTTCGCGTTACACAGTCAAGCCGTTTCTTGCCGCGCCTCGTCACCCACATAGTCGGGGAAGCGCCAATAGTCCGCGAGACTGTCGCAACCTTGCCGGAACATCTCGACAGCAGCGGCAAATGCCTGCGCTCGATTGCCCCACCCGAGGATCACGCGGCCCGCGTCCTCGAACGTAGCGTCCTCGCAGGCGATTTTCTCCACGAGCCGCGATATCCGCAGGCCGAGGCACTGCACCGCCCGGCGGTACTGCTGCCGGTACTCTGCCTGCCTCTCGCTCTGCGCCATGAGGCGCATGCCGGTGTGATCGGGCGCATAGACGCGATTGAGATCGACACCATGCGGCCCAGGCTCGAGACCAGCGTGGTACCAGTAGAGGCGGTACCGCCGCGCAGCCTCGAGCTGCCGTGCCGTGATCTTGCCCGTCTTGTGGGCGCGCTCGATGACGCTATCCCGCATGATGACGCGACCGTCTCCGCCGACGATGTAGAACTCGCCAGCCTTCGCCATTCGCTCGGGCGTCGGGCGCATGGGCCGGTCGGCACGTGAGCGGACTGCCTTCTGCGGCTTCGAGGCCTTGTGCCTCTTCTTCGGTCGCGCCATGTGTCAGCCCTCGACGATCTCGAGATCACACCCCACGCTCCTCAGCGCGGAGCGCAGGTCATTGATGTGTTCCTCTGGCAATCTGATCGTGATGGATCGGCGCTCGTGCATGGCGAGGGCGCCAGCCGCCTCCCGCATCACCACGCAGGCCCTCGCGAAGAGCTCATGCAGGTCTTCCGCGCTCTTGCCCCTTGCGGCACGCTCCATCTCATCGGCTAGGCTGCTGAGGCGGTGGGAAAGGTCGTCAGACATCACCGCCACTCCATAGCGAACGGGATCTCGTCATCGAGAGGCGCGGGCCCGGCACCAGCCGGCTTGCTCTTGGCGCTGGCATAGTCGGCAGCCGGGCCGGCAGAGGCAGACTGCGACTTGGGCGCGCCCTCCTTGGGCTTCACGGACAGGCTGAAATACTTGCCCTTCTGGCCTTCCTTGACCCACGCCGACAGCCAGTATTCCCGGCCCTCGATGTTGATGTGGCCCGTATGCGTCGGCTGGCGGTCGTTCTCGCGACGGTCGTTGCGGAAGAGCACGCCCCTGTTGGTGTCGTCGTACTGCGTCATGCTGCGTCCTTTCTGCCCATTTCGTTGTAGCTACCGCTGATCTCGGTGAACCGCCTGTCGTGGGGCAGGAATACGAACTCCACGACACCCGGCTGGCCGCAGATCGGCTGCCGGCGGATTTTCTTCGAGTAGACCAGCGTCTTTTTCTCCTCGTAGTCCCGGTAGACCACGAGACCGGCATCCGCCTTGTTTCGCCAATGCGCAGAGCCGGAGAGGTCATAGAGGCCAGGCACCGGCTCCTTGGAGGCGCCTGTCTCCGTCTTGAGCTTGGTAGGGTGCACGACCATGAACACCGTCACATCGTGCGCCTTGGCGAACTGCTTGAACTTGCTGATGAGTTGGGAGACGAATTCCGTCTCCGTCATGCCGGCAGGACGGCTCGCCTCGATCTCATTGTAGGGGTCCACGATCAGCCCACGGATCCCATGGCGAATGACCGCAGCACGCGCACGCTCAATGATCCAGTCGGCGTTTGGCGTGTGATCTGAAGTCCCGATGAAGAAGAACCGATCCTCGATCCAGTTCAGCCCGTCGCGAAGCTCGCGTTCGCTCACGCGCGGCGTTGGCCCGTCGAAGAACGGGCGACCCGCCCAGATCTCGACCAGATCGACGATGTGGTTCTCGTTTCCCGTTTCCGGTGAGAACACCGCCCACTTCCAGCCATGGAGACGGGACATCTGCACAGCCACCTGGTCCAGCCAGCGGCTCTTGCCGTGGTTGGGAATGCCAGTGACCACCACGAACTGGCCAGGCAGAACGCGGAAGGCGTTGTCCATCTCAGCGAAGCCGGTAGACAACGGCTTCGGCCCATCCCCACGGTAGAGGCTCATCACCGCGTCGGCGTAGTCAGACGCTGTATGAAGCCCCTCAATGGGCCACGGCTCGGCGTGCTCGATGCACTCGCGAAGAACCTCGGCCCCGTGCTCGACAAGGCACTCGTTGGCGTCCTTGCACTGCACGTCATTGATATTCGGGAACCTGGCGCGGAAGCAGCGATCCTTGCCCAGACGCCGCGCAAGCTCATTCGCCAACAACTCGCCGGGCCCGTCCATGTCGGTCGCGATGACGAAGCGCTTGACCCGCTCCAGCGCCTCGGCGTGCGTCTGCAACGGCTCGTAGCGCTTGTCGGTCTGCTCCTCCTTCGCAGGCGCGCCGTTCGGCAGGCTGACGACGTTCGTGATGCCGGCCTCCATGCAGGCCAGAACGTCCATCTCGCCCTCAACGAAAATCACCTCCTCGGCGCCGTCGAGTGCATCGGCGTTGTACAGGACCGGTTCGGCGTCCTTCTCCTGCATGAAGTGCTTGTCAGGATGACGGTATTTGATGTTCTTGAGGACGCCGCCGACGGCGTAGGGGAAGGCGATGCAGGGCGCTTCGTTGCCCGTCTGAGGGAACCAATGCGTCGTGCGGTATATGCCCATGCGCTCGACGGTCTTGGCGGAAATCCCACGGTTTGCGAACCACTGCAGGAGCTTGGCGGGGCGATCAGGGTTCTCCACCGGCGCCGGCAGGCGGTACGACTTGCGGGCATGGCGCGGCCGGTAGTCGCCGCTACGGAAGCCTCCGGACCATCCGCAGTGGTGGCAGTTCCACGTGGCCCCGCCACCCTCCTCAATGGTCACGGACAGGCAAGGATCGGCCTTCTTACGGCGCTGATGCGAGCAGTTCGGGCACGTCGCCTTGTGCGATCCGACGGCATAGCTGGCAAGGCGGATGCCTTCCGCGTTCAGTCTTTCGAAAGCTGCCATCATGCTCACCATGACCTGACCTTGGCATGCAGAACTGGGTCGTACTGACCGCTACGAGGGTCGAAACGCGGGTCGTAGCCCGGCCGACTGGCAGCGCCGCCAGGCGACGCGCGCGCCTTCGCGTTGCGGCACCAATTCCGCCACGTGGCGAGCCAATCGAGCTTCACGGCCTCGCGGCCGGCCCGAGCCGTCCAGTAGTCGCGGAACTTGTCAGCCTCACCCTTGGCTTGGTCGAATGACAGGCCGACGCGGATCGCCTCGTTGATGAACTCCGCCGTAGGCTCCCAATCGGCAGGGAGCCGCGTGCCCCGCCGAGCCTTCTCGGAGGCCGCCGAGGCATGGGGGGATATAAGGGGGGTAATATTATTATTCCCGGGGGATTGAGTTTTAGGGGGTGTGGGGGACCTTTCCTCAAGGGGGCGGTCCTCTGTAACGCCTGTAACGCCTGTAACGCTTGTAACGTTACACATTTTCTTATTTTCCAGACACTTAGCGGCACGCTCCCCATCATTGGGGCGACGCTCCTCATCGATATCGAGGGGTGCGTCGCCATCTGTAACGCTTGTAACGCTTGTAACGTCTGTAACGTTACACATTCTCTTATTTTCCCGACACTTAGCGACACGCGCCCTACCCTTGGCACGACGCTCCTCATCCATCTCGATGAGCGCGTCGAGGATCTTGTTGTCAGGCACACCAGCCTTGCGGAGGGCGTTGATCGTGGCAGCAATAGTCATTGCCGGACGCCTCCGATTTGCATCCATGTTCCGATGGTTCTGGGATAGACGTGCGGCTCGATGGCCACGCGGATGTGGCCCTTGGGGCACTCGGTCTCATCGACCCAGGCGGCCTCGATCACCCGGCAGCGGCTGTCCTCGTCCACCACGCCGGCGGCGACGAGAAGGTCGCTCGTGGCCTTCAGAAGGTTGTCTAGGTCGCGCTTGCGCTTGTCCTTTGGGCAGGCGAGCAGCCGCATGGCGTAGTCGCCAGGAATGCGGCCGGGGTGCTGAGCACGCAGCGTCCAGCCAGCATCGCGGAGCCACTTGACGTATCCCTGGGCTCGGTAGACGCGGCGGCATGTGGACCGCCACAGGCGATTGGCAGATGGCGGCGCCGGAAGCGTGATGATGGTCATGCCCGTCGCCTCCACTGGAGGATGTTGACGCTCTCCAGCTCGGCAATGCGCCTGTCCACGTCTGCGATGAGACGGGGCGCGTTATCGAGGATGGAGACGCGCGGGAGGGTGACCTCGACGTATGAGGTAGAGGTGTCGGCGTCCTTGCCCCTGTGGCCTATGACGGGGCGCTCGTAGACGCGGCGGGTGACGGTGGGGATGGTCAGCGGGTGCATTTAATCCGCCTCCATATCCGCCTGAAGAAAAGCTTCCGCCTGAAGCACAACGGGGTCATCAGGCCCAAGAAGAGCCTTGGAAATCGCAGTCTCATGGGCGAGCTTCCGCTTTTGACGCTCGCAGGCGGCGAGATAGGCAGCCTGAAGCTTGACGTAGACCGAGGCCCAGATGTCCTTTGGCTTGCGGTAGCGAAGCCGCCAGAGGGCCGAATAGGGGATGCCGTACTTGCGGCCGACGCGGCGCATGGCGTTGTCAAGATCGCCCGGTCCACGGCTCTCGCCATGGATGAGCATCTTCGCCCATGCGTTGGCCTGTTCGACGAGCGCGTCAGACGACATTTGACGATCCGACAAAGACGTTTTGAGCATTTGCGAAATCTCCATGGTCATGATCGTGGCCATGGAGAGAGACGCTTGGCTTTCGATTGGGGGTGCCGCTGACGAGGCCCTGGCTGGCCTCAAGCGGATGAAGAAGATCGGGGAGGGCGGCCGAGGGGAGAAACCGCCCTCCCCGTACGCGGACGCACGGGAGGAGATGCGCCGCGATAACGTCGTCTGTCTCACCGAGTACCGGTTGAGACGCGCAGCAGGCCGGTTTCCGAAAAGGACCCGGACGGTTTGAGCCGTCCGGGCCAAGTTCGGATGCTAGAGGCGTGCAAACAGGCTGCAGGGCAGAAGCCCCGTTCAGCAGCAAGGTTGCACCATCTCTCGACCGGCCGGCCGAGAGCTCGGAGCCATGGGTGATCCGGCAGGGGGCCCGCCGGGGGAAGGGAAGCCCCCGGCGGTCAGCAGCGTCATTCGCGTCGCGGAATACGCTCCCTACTGAGGCAGAAACCGCTGCCTGCTCGGACATCACCACCATGGCGATGTTCATTGAAGCGGCTCCCGCCCGAAGTTCGGGAGGAAGTCCTCGGGCCGCACGGCGCCATTAGTCACGTCCATGATCTGGCGCATGTGCTTGGGCCGCGGCACGCGGTGCCCTGCCACGTATCGACCAACGGCGGCCGCCGAAACGCCGATCATGCGGGCGAACGCCGAGATGGAGATGCCGCTAGCGGCGAGATAGTCCCTGAGCTTCATACCGGTATACATACCAAACCGGTATGGGCCGCGCAAGCGGAATTATACCATAATGGTGTTGGACGTCGGCATAACCCAACCGTACCAATTTGGTATGACGCCACTTGCCCGACTCATGAAGCTGCGCGGCCTGTCTCAGGCGAAGCTCGCCGAGCTCGCAGGCACGTCACAGCCTCAGATCCAGCGGCTCGCGGCCGGCCACCGCGAGATGACCAAGGCATGGGCAATACGACTTGCACCCTTCCTCGGCGTTGAGCCGCATGAGCTGATCTTCGAGGCATCGAAGGGAGCACAAAGCAAGCCGCGCCTCGTTTCCTCATTCGACCCGGACGCCCCAGACCACGAGGAGCCGGACGACACCCCGGCCAAATCGTCCATCGGCAAGGGGCATCGTCTGACGCCGGGCGCTATCGCCGAGATCGACGTGCGTGCCGGTGCAGGCGGTGGAGGCTTCGCCACCGTTCACAACGTCAGTGACGACAGCGTCACCTATGCTGGGGATGCCGTCCGGGCCGAATGGATACTGCCGCCCTCGTTCGTCCGAGATGAGCTGCACCTGTCGTACGGGCGGGCCGAGATCATCCCCATCCGGGGCGACAGCATGGAGCCCGACCTGCGCGACGGCGATCGCGTAATCATCGACCGCACCGACACCAACCTGCGCCAGGGCGGCATCTTCGCCGTGCTCGATGGCGGCGAGCTCATCGTGAAGCAGGTTGAGCTGATCCGGGGCACCGACCCGCCGCAGATCGTCTGCAAGTCACGGAATCCGAACTACAGCCCGATCACGCTCACCCTTGACGATGGCACCACCGTGATCGGGCGCGTGGCGGCGAAGATATCGAGGATGTGAGGTGGAATCGTCTGGGAAGCGCGGGGAGGATGGATGGCATTCATTTTAACGCTGACAAATGATCAGCCATTTGACATAGGCCAGGCTGAAAATAACTGGGTTGCCATTGCAACAGTCGGATACGACGACGAAACCTCTGCCACATATTCGATATTCATTTCCCTTGGCCCCAGCGCGGGCGATCCGCCTGGAACATGCCACTTATATTTCGCGTTAGTGGAACATGATGGTGAAACGGGCCACGAGCATGATTTCTTGGACGGGCTGGATACCTTGTCAAAGATACCTGACCGTGCTCACCGAAGGGAAATTCTGGATGCCGTATGCGCTGGAGTGTACGCACTGACACAGCAGGCGGAGCCAGATATCGTTCATTTCGCATCTGTAAGGGATAAATTGCCGCCGAAAGCGCTTAGCAAATATTGGTCTATCGCCGATGTTCTACGCCGCTGCGGTATGACATGCAGGAAGGCGGATGAGTGGCACGGACGACACGCCTGGATCGCCAAACGTGGCACCTAACCGCGTTGTGCGACAGCGCACTTGCACAAATATAACCAATGTGGCTTCTAAGGAGGCCCAACAGGAGGGAGAGCCATGACTGCGCCGATTGATCGCGATCGCCAGATCGAGCTAATGCGCACCGCCGAGGAGCGCATTCGTGCGAGCCTGGCTGCATGGAAGAAGATCCCTCAGGTTCGCGAAGCGCTGAGCCGTCCCGCCCCGGGCCAAGAGGTTCGTGGGTACACGGTGCGCCAAGTTAAGCTCAAGGTCGGGGCCTGCTAGCCCCACCTTACACCGCGCCAAGGCCCCGCTTCGGCGGGGCTTTTTGCTGCCCGCCCTCGTGGCGGGTTTTTTGTTGCGCGCGGCGGCTCGGCGCGCCCATACCAAAAATCGCGCCATCAAATACCATTTTGGTATTGACGATACATACCGATTTGGTATGCTCCTCCCATCAACGGAGGACGCAGCCATGCTGCAGCGCATACCCGTCACACCTGATCTGATCGCGGACACGCACGCGGAGTTTTCCGAGGCGCTGTCCGACCTCGTCAGCACGTACCTGGACGCTCTGTCAGACGGCCGTGCCGACCAGTGGGATGCTGTCCAGCGTCATGCATCGCGGGCACACGATCTCATGGATCGCCTCCTCGGTGCCATGTGCGTGGCCGGTGGCGAGCCTGATGATTTCGCCGGCTGCCTCGACGATATCGGCGAGATTGGCCGCCGCAAGGCGGAGTCCATCCGCGAGCACTGGCCCGTCTACGACGCGACGCGGGAGCACCGCCTTTCCGCCTCTCAGCTCGGACTTTCGCGGAGGGGGTGGTGAGATGACGGACCGTTTCCAGTCGATCCGCGACGCGCTCGCCATGGGCCCGACGCCTGGGCCGTGGGACGGAGACGACAATTCCGTTTCCCGTCTTTGGTCAAACGGCACAGCAGGCATCCGCGAGTACATCGCGCTTCCGGATAGCGCCGAAGATAGCACCCCCAATCCGGCAAACATGCACTTCATCGCCGCCTGCGACCCGGACACGATCCGAGAGCTGCTCAGGCAGCGCGATGAGCTGCTGATGAGCGTCGCCCTCGAACACCTCGCCCGCCGCGACGCGGAAGCCGGCGACCGGCCCCACAGTGGCCCATCTGCCACGGAGGCAACGCCATGACACACCACCGCGACCACCTGTGGGGTGACGCCATCGGCTCCACCTACGGCGCGACCATCGAGCAGCGCCTGCGCGAGGCCGAGGGCTGGCAGGCCGAGCTTGAGGCTCTGCAGGACGACGACCCCGCCTCCGTCCGCCGCGCGCGTCTCATCGGCGTAGCCGCGTGCCTGGCATCGATCACCGGCGCAGCCGCCACGCTCCTGTGGCTCGTCAATCTGTTCTGGCGAGCATGGGGCGCGCGACTTGCCGGGGTGGCGGTGGAGACGATCTCGTTCCTCCTGATGATCGCCGTGATCGTCGTCGCGTTCGTCGTGCTCGACCCGTCCGAGGCGCAGGCGGCAACACGCGACACGCTCACAAGCCCGGCCTTCTGGTCGTATTTCGCCGGCGGTGTCGGCGTCCTCTACGTCGCGTTACTCGGCCTTTATGCATTCGTTCTGCACCGGGAGCATCGGGAATGATCACCCGCCTCATCGCTGCATTCCGTCGGTGGGTGGCGAGACGGCGCAGAGAAGCCCTCCTCGCCCGCATCAACGCCGAGATCGCCGAGCGTCGCCGTCAGCACAAGCCCTGCCGCGACCTCATCCGACGCCGCATCGAGATCACGCACGCAGACCTGCTCAGGAGGCACGCATGAGCACTGCCGACCTCATCAACCGCAAGCTGAGCCGAGAGCTCAGCGAAGGCGTCGCAAACATGGCGTGGCGCCTGTCCTGGTGCGCCTCAAGGGCCCGCGAAATGGAGGACCGAGGGGAATTCTGCGGCATCGAGGCATACGAAAACCTTGATCGCGCCTACCGCAAGCTCAAGGCCGCGATGGCAGAGCTTGAGCCCTTCGCTCGCGCCTACGACGAGATGATCGGAGAAGCGGCATGACCCTGATTGATATCGCGCGCCTCTCCCGAGAGATCGAGGCACTCATTGCAGAGTATCCCGAGCTTGCCGACGACGAGCAGCTTCGCGCCGACATGCTGGAGGGCGAAACCAGCATCGACGATGTGCTGACGCGGATCGTCCGGCGAGAGCGCGAGGCCCAGGCATTTGCCGGCGGCATCAAGAGCGAGATGGATGACCTCGCCTCCCGCCTTGTCCGGTACGAGCGCCGTGGGCAGGCCATGCGGGCGCTGGCCAAGCGCGTCTTGGAGGCCGCCAGCCTCACCAAGAAGGAGCTGCCGATTGCCACGCTCTCCATCCGCAACGGGCAGCCCAAGGTGATCATCACGGATGAGAGCGCCGTTCCGGACGCCTACTGCAAGGTCACCAGGACCCCGGACAAGACCCGCATCAAGGAAGCCATCGCTGCCGGGGAGGCCGTGCCTGGAGCCGTCCTGTCCAATGGCGAGCCCACGCTGACTGTGAGGTGCAAGTGATGGACGAAATGTTCGCCAAGCTTGCGGCCCCGTTCCCGCCTGAGCGCGTCTCGTGGCGTGTCGGCTCCACATCTGCCGACAAAAAGCGCGGCCTTGCCCTTGCCTATATCGACGCCCGCGACGTGATGGACCGTCTCGATGAGGTGGTCGGGCCAAGCAATTGGCAGGCCCGCTATCCACACGCAAACGGCAAGACCGTCTGCGAGATCGACATCTGGATCGAGGGGCGCGGGTGGGTAACGAAGGCGGACGGGGCCGGCGACACGGACGTCGAGGCCGAAAAGGGCGCCCTCTCGGATGCCTTCAAGCGCGCCGCCGTGCGGTGGGGCATCGGGCGCTATCTCTACGACCTCGACAGCCCATGGGTGGACCTGAAGCAGGTCGGCCGCTCCTACGCGATCGCGGACCACGAACTGCCGAGGCTTCGTGCTCTGCTTGGCGGCGAGGACACTGACACCGCGCGCGAGGACGCGGGCGACGCCTCCGAAAAGATCGCCAAGGCCATGATTTCCAGCTTCTCGCTGGCAGAGACGGTCCAGGACCTCATGGACTGGGCGAAAGACCCGAACAGCAAACGCGCCATCGCTGATCTGCCCGGCCACCTCGCCAACGAGGTGCGCAGAGCGTGGCAGCAGCGCAAGAACGCGCTTTCTCGCCAGACGGAGGCCGCATGAGCCGCGCCCTCGTCGTCCTCAACAGCCAAGCCGCCCGCGAGAAGGCCGCAGCGTGGGTCATGCGGGCCCCGGCGGGCACGCGCGTCGAATTCAAGGCCAGCAAGCGCACGCTGCCGCAGAACGACCGGATGTGGGCGATGCTGACTGACGTGGCGACGCAGCTCACCTGGCACGGCGTCAAGCTCACACCGGACGACTGGAAGCTCGTGTTCCTCGATGCCCTCAAGCGCGAGATGCGGATCGTCCCGAACATCGACGGGACCGGCTTCGTTAATCTCGGACGCTCGTCCTCTGACCTGTCCAAGGCGGAGATGAGCGACCTCATCGAGATCATCTTTGCCTTCGGGGCGAAGCACGGCGTCGTCTTCCACGACGATGCGAAGGAGGCGGCATGACCCGTCGTCGCCTCTCAACCAAAGCCCGCGTGTCCATCTTCACGCGCGCCAACGGCATCTGCCACCTCTGCGGCGGCAAGATCACGCCCGGCGAGGCATGGGACGTGTCGCACGAGATCCCGCTGGCCCTTGGAGGCGCCGACGACGAGACCAATTGGCGCCCGGCTCACCGCAAATGCCATCGCGACCACACTGCGCAGACGGACATACCGGCGATTGCTCGTGCCAAGCGGCGCGAGGCCAAGCACATCGGGGCGCATGTGCCGAAAGGCACCCTCAAATCACGCGGCTTTGCCAAAGCCGAGCCACAGCGACGAGCGACGCGGCCGCTGAGCAAATGGTTCGGGTTCACCCGCCCCACCACCACCGACGCCATGGAGGGCTGAGATGGAGCCGCGCGACGATCGCCGGAACGACCCGGAGTTCCTCGCCTACTACGTCGGCGTCCTCATGCGAGAGGCGCGCGCCCGACGAGGGACCGCGTTCTGCTCGACGCTCGCGGGATGGGCACGCCGTGCCAACCGGGAGGCCGTGAGGCTTCGCCAACATCGCCGCGCCCCGCAACAGCTGACGCTATTCGCCTGACGGAGCCCACCCATGCCTGACATCCACACCACCGACGCCATGGAGGGATGGCCCGCCAATGACCCTAGCGCACCCATCAGCAGGGAGCGCCAGATTGAGCTCATGCAGACCGCCGAGGAGCGCGTGAAGGCCAGCCTGGAATACTGGCGCAGCAAGCCGAAGGTGCAGCGGGCACTACGGCGGCCCGCAAAGCGGATCACTGCAGCAACGACCTGCGCGGCAATTGCGCTGGCGATCACCACGGCTGTCGCGATCATGGCTTTCGCAGCGGAGAAACACATCGTCGCCATCGACGGCGATACGATCTACGTCGGCGAGGAGAAGGTGCGCATCATCGGCATGGACTCGCCGGAGACCTATCAGGCCCGCTGCGAGAGCGAGCGACAGCGCGGACACCGCGCCACGGCCCATCTGCGGAGCCTTCTGGCATCCGGCGCCGTCACCGTCCGCCGACAGGGGCGTGATCGCTATGGCCGCACGCTGGCCCACGTCTACGTGGGCGGGCGCGACGTGGCTCGACTGATGATAGAGGCAGGACATGCAGTGCCCTACCACTGCCCCGGCGGGCGGTGCCCGAGGCGCATCGATTGGTGCGCTGGCGCCGGATGAAGAATGTCGCACCGCGCATCGTCGGTGCGCTGCCAGACCACCCGATAACTCGATGAAAGGCTCGCGCGTGCGGAGCAGAAAGGCGTCTCCTGCATGACGATGATGACCACAGCAGCGGGGCAAAGGGCGGCCCATCCGTACCAAGATCATGAAATGCGCGCCAAGGCAAAGGCTGCCCTGATCCGGCTCGTGGAGGCCCTGGCCGACCGGCAGGCTCGGATTGACCACGAGGCGGAGCTAGGCAAGGATCGCGCCGATGACGAGACACGCCCAAACAAGTCGCGCGGCGATCTACGCCCGCTTCTCGACTGACCTGCAGCGCGATCGGTCAATCGACGATCAGATCGCACTCTGTCGTTCGTTCGCGGAGCGTAGCGGTCACGAGGTAGTCGCCATCTATCACGACCGTGCGCGTTCCGGGGCCTCCATATTCGGTCGCGACGGCCTCATGCAGCTGATCGAGGCATCGCGGGCGCGAGCGTTCGATGTAGTCATTGTCGAGGCACTTGATCGCCTGTCGCGCGATCAGGAAGACCTGGCCGGCCTCTACAAGCGGCTCACATTCCAGGGCATCAAGATCATTGCCGTGCACGACGGCGCGGCCGATCCGGTTCAGATCGGCGTGCGCGGCATGCTGGGTAGCCTCTATCTCCTCGACCTGGCGAACAAGGTGCGCCGGGGGATGGATGGCGTTATCCGCGACGGTCGTCATGCTGGCGGCCGTGCGTATGGATATAGGCCCGTTCCGGGCAAGCCGGGCGAGCTAGAAATCGTCCACGAGGAAGCCGAGGTCGTGCGACGCATCTTCATGCTCTACCGTGGCGGCATGTCGCCGCGTGCGATTGCAGGACTGCTCAACAGGGATGGGATTCCTCCGCCGCGCGGCAGGAAGTGGAACGCCTCGACGATCAACGGCAACATGGCGCGGGGTTACGGCATCATCCAGAACCCGCTCTATCGCGGTCAGATCGTCTGGAATCGCGTCCGCATGGTGCTCGATCCGGATACCGGCAAGCGCATCTCCCGCCCCAACCCACAATCGGAGTGGCGCTACGCCGACGCCCCACACCTTCGCATCGTGGAGGATGAGATCGCGGAGGCCGCGATGCAGAGAAAGGAAGAAACGTCGCATCACAGAACGGCCAAGGGGCCAAGGGCCAAGCGAATGCTCTCCGGATTGCTCAAGTGTGGGTGCTGTGGCGGCGGCATGACAATCATCGGCCGCGATAGAAGCGGCCCGCGCATCCAGTGCAGCACGTTCAGGGAAAGCGGCTCCTGCACCAACGGAGCTCGCTACTACGTCGAGAAGATCGAGCGAATCGTGCTCGACGCGCTTCGCCAGCAGCTGGCAGACCCTGAGCTCATCACCGCCTACATAAAGCGCTATCAGGCCCAACGGCGCGCCCTGGCTGCCGAGGCGCGCCGCCAGCGAACCAGCATCGAGCGGCGCCTGTCCGAAGTCGAGTCCGCCATCAAGCGGCTGATCGATGCGCTCGCTGACGGTGCAATAGACACAGATGACGTTGCCGAGCGCATGGCCAGCCTCAAGGCTGAGCGGGACGACCTGAAAAGGCAGCTAGCGCTTTCTGGCAAGGACAGGAACGTGATTGAGCTCCACCCAACCGCCATGGAGCGCTATCGCGAGAACGTCGCGCAGCTCGGGATGATCATGAACGGGAGCCGGAACGGGAACCCGCCGTGGGAGATCGTCCAGCCGCTGCGCGAGGTTATCGATAGCGTCATCGTCATGCCGCGCACATCTGGCCGGCCCTACGAGGTGCGAATTATGGGCGTTCTGAGCGCCCTGACGGGTCAGGAAATCTGGCCGACCGGAGTGTCGGCTATAGCGATGGTAGCGGAGGAGGGATCCGAACCCCCAAAGCCAGCTAAGTCATTGCTGAAAATCCACAAAAACGGACTTTCCCACGCATGGACCTGTGTATGCGCGTACCCGGGTCTGGGCTGCGCGTCAAGGAGTTCACATCGCTGCTCCTGGACCTCGGCATGCGACGTCCAGCATGAAGTCCGCCAGCGGCTCCCTCAGGCTATGACCCCTGTCCTCGAGGCTTTCAGTCGCCGGGCTCCGACACCTCCGGTTCGTAGCGCCGGAGTACCCTCCCGTGATCACGCACGTCGCATCAAACACGATCACCGCACAGATGGTGCCCGACGCGCTGCATTCTTGCGCCGCCGCCGTGAATCATTGCCGTACGCGCCTTTGGGGGAGAGACATGGTACGACAAAGCGCAGAGGTCCGGCGTGAGAAGCAACGGCTGCGGCAGCGCGCGTACCGCGCACGCAAGCGCAACGAACGGATGCCCTCCTATGAGGATCTGGCGCGGGCGGCCCTCGACGTGGCTCTCACCTACAATCTCAAGCACGGACGACACCAGCAGCTGCTCGATCTGCTCGAGGCCGTCAGGAGGAGACTGAGGGAGATCGGCTTCCACGAGCGCGACACGACCGCCGTCTGGTTCGAGCTTGAGGACCGCTATCAGCGCGGCTGGACGATGTTGCGGCCACGCCGTTCGATCGCCGAGATGGAAGCGGAAGGACTGCGCGACGCAGGCGACACCGGGAGCCTATAGCGAACCAGCATCCTTCATCTTTGCGCCGGCCGGCCGAGATCGCGTATCCCTCCGGTGACGGCCGCCTTGCGGTCTGAGGGCGAACGTCGGAAGTCCTAGCCCGTCCTATTCACGAGAGGTGTTGATATCTGCCGTTCTGGATTGAGCGCACGGCGGCTCGTTGCGCCTTTTGCATCGCGGTGAGGTCTGGAACATAAGGAACGCGCTGGCAGGAATGGGACGGGTG
>Ga0207864_1002875_pt1 | contig 15412 bp, 12 predicted proteins | sample HigsolmetaAR202D_FD_184834 | JGI IMG/M metagenome (GOLD analysis project Ga0207864, IMG submission 184834) | Ionic liquid and high solid enriched microbial communities from the Joint BioEnergy Institute, USA - AR20-2-D (SPAdes) (version 2) ...
GCTCCGTGCGGGCCGATCCGCCCGAGCTTCTTGACGTCGATGTGGATCAGCTCGCCCGGGCGCTGCCGCTGATAGCGGTTGGGCGGCTCCGGCGGGGCGAGCCGCGACAGCTTGCCGAGCCCGATCCGCTTCAGCACCGCCGAGACCGTCGAGGTCGCCATGCCCAGGACCTCGGCGATCTCCGGCCCGGTCAGGCGCAGCCGCCGCAGCGCGGCGATCGCCGCGACCCGCTCGGGCGGGGTTGCGTTGTGGACGCGCCCGGGGGCGCAGCTGCGGTCGATGAGGCCCGCCTCGCCCTCGGCTCGGTAGCGGGCGACCCACTTGCCGGCCGTCCTCGCGCTCACTCCGGCGGCCTCGGCCGCCTCCGTGAGCGCGACCCCCTCCTCGAGCACGCGCAGGACCATTCGCTTGCGTCCCTTCGGGCCGAGGGGCGCGTTAGCGTGGAGCTTCATCCGGTGACCTCCTTGGGTCTGGGTGGCTTAAGCACCCCCAGCCTCCAAGGAGGCCCGGATGAACAACGTGCTTAGGAATTACACCTAGCGGTGCCTGCGGGTTCGGGTCCCGCCCGGGGCAGTCGGTTGTACTTGGGTTGGGCCGCGTTTGAACTTCAGGAGGGACGACTGCAAGCCCGAATGGCGGAACCTGGTAGACGCGCACCGTTCAGGTCGGTGTGGCCGCGAGGCCGTGGGGGTTCGATTCCCTCTTCGGGCACTCAAATCGAGACTTGCAGGCGGCGCCCTCAGGAGCGTCGTGACGAGAATGGGCTCCCGGTCGATACCCGGGCGGGCTCCGCCACGCGAGCAGCATGCAGGCGGGGCCGCGTCGCTCGAATCCTGTGTCTCCGTGTCGCTCCCTGAGCGGCCGGAGTGGCGGTGGGCCTGATCAGCCGCGACCGCCGCCCTCCCCTGGGTGTAGCTCAGTCTGGTAGAGCGCTCGGTTCGGGGCCGAGAGGTTCGCGCGTTCGAATCGCGCCACCCAGATCACCAGGTCCAGCTGGACCTGGTGTCGGTGCTCGACTTGGGAGAAGCTCTTCGCCGGGATGTGGCGCAGTCTGGCAGCGCGCTCGCTTTGGGAGCGAGAGGCCGCAGGTTCGAATCCTGCCGTCCCGACTTCGGTCTCGTCAGGACCAGCGAGGCACGAGAGCTGACACCGCAGTTCGCACAACGCCGGGGCGTTCCCCAATGCTGGCTAGGGACTCGACTCTTAATCGAGCGTAACGCGGGTTCGATTCCCGTCGCCCCAATCCTCGGCTCGGCAAGCTCAGATCGTGTACTGACGCGACGCGTTGGGTGAATGGCTAGCCGGCGGGTTGCAACCCCGCAGATGTGGGTTCGAGTCCCACACGCGTCTTGGCCGCCTGCGGTACGAAGGCGGCGATCAACGGCCTAGCTGGACACGACGGCCGTCTCGCGCCTGCCGGTGGGCGTCGTCTTGTTGCCCGGGGGTGTAGCTCAATTGGCAGAGCGCCGGACTTTTAATCCGGGAGGTGCGAGATCGTGGCTCGCCGCCCCCATTCCACCTACCACATACCGGGCGAGGGAGAATCCGGACCAGCGCAGCGGTCCGGCGCCGTTACTCGTTGCATGGCTTACCGCTGCTTCAACTCCGAGTGCGAGCGCTGGGGCGATCCCCAGGCGCCATGCGTCGGCTACAACCCGGTCGGCGTGTCCATCTCCGGGGTGCTCGGGGCCTGCGAGGGCTGTGGGCAGCTGCTCTACTTTCCACGACTCGCTCGACGGCAACGAGCGCCGTGGCGACAACGGCCAGCCGCTCGACGTCGACGCACCGCTGCGTCTGTGCTCAGCGAGCCGGCCCGGGATAGTGCTCACAGCACAGCCCGGGCGAGGCTGATGAGGCGATGCGCATTCCCCGCGGCGCGGCTTCGATCCCGCCCTATGTTCGCTTTGTGAGCGAGCTGCGCAACCCCAACTTCCCAGCCCGCCTGCTGGAGGCCGATGCCGTGTCCGAGGACCGGCGCAACGTGATCGACGCCTACGCCTACTGGGCGACCGAGGCGATCGCGGCCGACCTGGACGAGCGCCGGCACGACTTCGCCGTCGTCCTCGAGAACTTCGCCCACGACTTCAACATCGGCACCGCGGTCCGAAACTGCAACGCCTTCCTAGGCGCCGAGGTCTTCATCCTCGGCCGCCGGCGCTGGGACCGCAGGGGCGCCGTCGGCACGCACCACTACGAGCACGTTAGCCACGTCGCCGACTGGGAGACGATGGCGGAGCGACTGAGCGCGGACTGCTACACGCCCGTCGTCTTCGACAACGTCGACGGCGCCGCGAGCGTGTTCGAGTTCGACTGGCCGCGGCGGCCGGCGATGATCTTCGGCCAGGAGCAGATCGGCGTCTCCCCCGCCGCGCTCGAGCTCGCCGAGCACGTCGTCTTCATCCCGCAGTTCGGCTCGACCCGCTCGATCAACGCCGGCGTCGCCTCGGGGATCGCGATGTACGACTACGTGCGGAAGCTGCACGCCGGCGAGAACGAGGGCCACGTTCGCTGCGATGGGCAGGGGAGCGGCAGCGGGCAGCCCGAGCGAGCTCATGCCGGGGCGTAGGCCCGACACCTTCGTCGGGTCGGTCGAGCTCACCACCGTCAAGGGGGTGCCGCTGCGGGTCGACCTCCACCGCGCGATCGACGACGGCATCAGGGACGCATGGGACGTCGACCTGCTCGAGGCGCACGGCCCGACCGGGCCCGCCGGCTACCTCAAGGCCTCCTACATCCCCGCCGAGCGGTTCGACGCGCACTACCCGTCGGCCTTCCACTGGGCCGTGCTCAGGGGCGGAAGCCACTCCTCGCTGCGCGGGCTGCTCGCGCAGGCGGACACCGAGCAGCCGGACCGCGCCACCGCCATCGAGCTCCTGTCGCGCTCGGACGGTTGGCAGCCTGAGTTCGCCAGGGAGAAGACCGCGGCCCGCCGCGCCCGCCTCTCAAGCGACGAGCTCCGCTCCGAGTGGCGGGCGCGCAGGGACGCGATCGCGGCGGCGCACGAGGACGCCTACCGCGGGTTCCGGGACTTCCATCGCGACCGGCCCTTCGTCGAGTTCATCCGCGTCTACGCCGGCCCGGGCGCACTCGAGCGGCCCTATCGCGGCGGCCGCCGGCTCGAGCCTGGCGAGGTCGACGTCACCGACCGGCGCGGGCAGGGCGTCGGCCGCGCGCTGTACGAGGTCGGGGCGCTTTGGATGGCGGCGCGCGGGCTGCGGCTGCACTCCTCCGGGGTGCAGGGCGAGGAGGCCGGCGCGGCCTGGGCGCGGTTCGATGAGGAGGGGGTGGCCATCCCCGCTCCGGCCGGACGCTCGGGCGGGCGCGGGCGCCGCCAGCTCGACGCGGGGCTCCTGCTCGAAAGGCGCCCCGAGCTCGCCTGCGTGCAGAGCCGGATCGAGCAGATCGTCGCCGGCGCCGCTCGACGGCGGGCGGCAGCGGCAAGCCCGCACTGACACGCGGGCGGTTGGCCCACAGGGGGAGCGCCGGTTCCACACACCGCAGGACGCCGGCTGGAGCCCGGCACTGCCCACTTCGGCCGGCACTCGTGGCGGATCCGAACGGACGCGCAGCCTTGAGGTGGCTGTGGACCCGACGGCCCGTACGGGTCCGACTCCTGCCGAGCGCACTTCCCGGGGCGCGGCGGAGGCGGCGTCCCGGCGATCGCCGGCGGCCCCATTCGGTCGTGTTGCCGAGAGAGCCGTGCATATGTTTTCCGCCGTGAGCGGGACCGAGGACGCAGGCTGGCTTTACCCATCGCCGCTCCGCCGCCTGGACGGCAGCGAGGGCTTCACGGGCCACGCGTCCGCGCCGTTCAGGGTCGGGGACTTCTGGGCGTGGGCCTACAGCGATCTTCGCGCGAACACGATCCGCGGCGTGCTCGCCGAGTTCCTGGTCGCCCGGGCTGTCGGCGACGAGCGGCCCATGCGCGTCGAGTGGGACAACTATGACGTCGTCGCCCCGGACGGGACACGCATCGAGGTCAAGAGCTCGGCGTATCTGCAGAGTTGGCCGCAGCGGCGCCCGTCGTCGCTCAGCTTCGGCCGCATCTCCGCCAAGGAGTGGGACGAAGCGACCGGCGCCTTCAGCGCGGAGCGCCGGGTACGCGCCGACGTGTTCGTATTCGCCGTGCAGACGCAGCGGGACCCGGCCGCCTATGACCCCCTTGACGTCTCCCATTGGCGGTTCTGGGTGGTCCCGGGCGGGGTCGTCCGTGAACGCGCGGGCAGGACCGTCGGCATCGGCTGGGTCAGGCGCCACGGGTCGGGGCCTCACCGCTACGAGGATCTCGCGACCGCCATCGGGGCGGCGGCCAAGCAGGGGGCGACCGCTTCTGACGCCGGCCGCCCCGCCCACGCGGACGACTGCGGCTGACGCCGCGCGCCGAGATGCGAGGACAGCGCTCCTCGCACCTCCCGTCCACGTCTTCGTGGCGCTGCGCGGTGAAGACGCCCAGGTCATCTCGTCGGGCTCATGACCCGAGTGGCGGCGGTTTCAATCCGCCCCCACCCCGCCCCTTCGCGGGCGGCGGGCCGCTCACGCGGCCGAAGGCGCGGCCTCCGGCGTTCTCCCGCCACCCCGTGTCGATCATTCGGCTCGCGCTGGCGGCTCGCGCCGGCGCCGCAACCTGTGCGCGCACTGGCGCGCCTTGATTTCTCGGGGCCGTAGCTCAGCTGGAAGAGCGCTGCCGTCGCAGGGCAGAGGTCAGGGGTTCGATCCCCCTCGGCTCCACTCGGACACGGGCAGCGGCGCAGCCTGGTGGGGCGCGCACCGCCGGGGCGGTGGGGCCGAGGGTTCGATTCCGGCCTGCCCCGCACCCCTCTTCGACGGCGCCGCAGCTCAGCTGGTAGAGCGGCCGTTTCATCCGCGGCGGGTCCCGGGTTCGAATCCTGCCGGCGCCATCGCAGCTCCCGCCGCGACCGGCCGTGGCTCGACGGCGAGAGCAGCCGTCTTATGAGCGGATCGTTGCGGGCTCGCGCCCCGCCGGCCCACTTCGCGAGGGCGGCCGCCCTCAGCTCGGCTGCGTCCCTGCGACCTATCGTTGGGTGGACAGAGAGATGCGCCTCGATAGCTCAGCTGGATAGAGCGATCCCCTCCTAAGCCCGAATCCACCGATCTGCCCTCACGAAGGGGTATCGCCGTCGAAGGCGGCGGCTGAAGGAGGACCACCGCGAGGCCGTGGGCCGCTCGGTGCGCTTGACGACCCGCCCAGGCGCCCGGGCAGCTGTCGCGCCGCCGGGTTGCGGGCAGCCCGCGGCCAGCGAGCGGCTCGGCGGGCGAGGCGGCTGGGTATAGGAGGGGTCAGGCGGCGGCCGGCAGCGCCCTGATCCGCTCGAGCGCCTCGGTGAACGCTGCACGCCAGGGCCAGCGAGCCGGCAGGTGCAGTGTGAAGCCGCGGGCGTGCGAGGTGAGGCGGCCGGGGAGCCCGAGCAGCCAGCGGCGCAGCGTGCGGGCGGCGCGCACGGCGGTGCCGGGCAGCCCGAGCAGCTGCGTCCAGCGCAGCAGATTGTGGGCCAGGCAGGCGAGCACGGCCCAGGCGCCGTTGGCGTTGAACTGCCCGGAGGGGAAGTGGGCGAGCGCCTGGTCCTTGAGGTCGGCGATCACCTGCTCGACGACGGCGTGCTCGCGGTGCTCTGCCTCGACCAGGGCGATCTCCTCGGTGCGGTTGGTGATGAAGGCGAAGTGCCGCCAGTCGGGCCAGAGCTCGGCCTGCGCTCCGAGCAGGCGGGTGCGCCTGACGATCAGCCGCCGGCCGCCATAGGCGGTCTCGGCGATCTGCGCCTCGCCGCCGGCGGGGTAGGCGATCGAGCGCCAGGCGTCCTCCGGGATCGCCTCCACCGCCGCCCGCACCCCCTTCTGCATCCGCACCCCGATCGAGTAGCGCCAGCCGGCCCCCTCCAGCCGCTCGAACACCTTCGTGTTCCAGAACCCAGAGTCGGCGCGCAGGAGCTTCGTGCCGGCAGCGCCGGCGGGGCTGACCCGGGCGATCAGCTCCTCGATGAAGCGCAGGGCTCCCTTCTGGGTGTTGGCCGAGCCCTTGCGCAGGCGGATGTGCAGGACCTCGCGGCTGTCGGCGCGGGTGGCGAGCAGCGGGTGGTAGCCGAGCAGCTTGGTGTAGCCGTAGCCGGCGCCCTGCTTGAGCCGGCCGCAGACCTCGCCGACGAAGCTGTCGACGTCGACCACGAGGCGGCCCTCGCCCGGCCCGGCGCCGGCCTGCCAGGCTCGCTCCAGCGCCTCTCCCAGCAGCTTGTCGAGCTGGCGCACGTGGCCGAAGGTGAAGGCGCGCAGGAACGTGCCCAGGGTCGAGGGCGCCGGCACCCAGCCGCCGAGCAGCCGGCCGGTGCGCCCGGCGCGCAGGACGTCTGTGTCATCGATCGAGTCGGCGCCCAGCACCATCGCGTAGAGCAGCGCCATCACCTTGCGCCCAGCGTTGGCGGCGCCCGGCCGATCGCGGCGCAGCCGCACCAGCCGACCCGCCAGCGCCTCCACCCCGAGCCGCCCCGCCAGCGTCGCGACCAGCGCCACGCCGCTGCTGGCAACCGCCCGCTCGTCGTCGAAGCTGACCTTCAGACCCTCCAGTCCGACCGGCCCCTCATCCTGCACCATCCAGGTGACCTCCTGACGCAGGACGCGGCCGCCCGAATCGGTCGCTTCTTCCCTGCTCAGGAGGTCATTCTTCGTTTCGGAGCGGACGGAAGCCGGCTACCGGATCGGTGGATCGAGGCTTAAGCACCCCCAGCCTCCAAGGAGGCCCGGATGAACAACGTGCTTAGGAATTACAGCTAGCGGACCACCTTCTCGAACCGCATCCAGGTGTCGTGGCCGCCCAGCGCCGCCGCCAGCTGGGAGCCGGTGACGGTGCTGACGCCGCCGGTGCCGACGAGCTTGGCGGCGACGATCCGCGGCGAGGCCCCGGTCTTGGTGATCACGACCCGCTTCAGCCGCCCCTTCAGGTAGGCGCCGAGGCGGGAGCTGATCTCCGGCCCGCTGAAGCGCAGCGTCCACTTGTGCAGCGGGCAGTAGTGGTCGTAGGGGTCGGGGACCCCGACCAGGTACGGGATTGCGGTCCCGAACACATTGACGATGCTCTCGGTGTGGCCGCCGGAGCAGGCCGAGTAGAGGGTCTGCGCCACTTTGCCCCGGTAGGTGACCACCTGGCCGCGGGTCGAGTCGACGGCCCGGTTGGTGCGCGCGGTCTCGCTGCCCAGTCCCTCATACACCTGGCTGCGGGTGTCCGAGTACAGGTCGAACCCGTTGCCGCCGACGTCGCCGGTGAGCGCGATCGAGCGGATCGCCACCGCCTGCGCCCGCAGCTGCGCCATCGGCCAGGAGGGCGGCACCTCGTTCGCCATCACGCCCTTCACGTAGGGCTCCAGCGCCAGCGCGTTGACGACGTTGAGCGAGCCGGGGCTGCTCTCGGTCGGCACCGCCTCCAGGGCGCCGCGGTAGGTGCCGTGCCCGGCGATCGCGATCGTGCCCTCCCCGGCGGCGCGCAGCCGCCGCCCGCAATCGGCCAGTCGCCGCCCGCCGGAGGTGCGCAGGACCACCCGGCGCCCGTTCAGGTGCGCCGCGTAGCGGCGCCGCGGGTCGAGCCGCTGCCCGCAGGCGCCGGTGGCGCCGCCGAAGACGACGTCGCCGCGCTGGATCCCCAGCAGCACCCGCACCGTGCGCGGCCCGTCGACGGTCCCGATCTCGGTGCCGCGGTAGTAGTGGCCGAGGATGAAGCGGTAGCCCTTGCCGTGCTTGGCGAACCCGTAGGCGCCGTAGGCGCTCATCCCGACCCCGTGGCCGAAGCCGCGCCCGTGCACGATCCAGGTGACGGCGGCGCGCGCCTGCGGCGCCGGGCCGGCGAGCAGCGCCGGCAGCGCCGCGAGCAGGACGGCGAGCGCGGCCGCCGCGGGGCGGACCGCCGGGCGGGGGCGGCTGGGGTTGCGTCGGTGTCGGCGCATCTGTGCGCAGAACAGATTCGCGCTGGAAGAGTCGCGGCCTGCTCTACCCTGGTTGGATGGCGACGAGGACGGTCGAGGCCGTCGATCACGAGCTTCTTCTGGCCGGCGAGTGGGTGCGGACCGGGGAGTGGGAGGAGGTCGTCAGCCCCTACGACGGCAGCCCGGTCGGGCGCGTCGCCCGGGGCGATGCCGACACCGTCGAGCGCGCTGTCCGCGCCGCCCACGAGGCGCAGGCGGCGGGCGACTTCCCGCAGCACGAGCGGGCGGCGGTGCTCGACCGCGCCGCGGCGCTGGTCGCCGAGCGGGTCGAGGAGCTGGCGACGACGATCGCCGCCGAGGCCGGCAAGCCGTTGAAGACGGCGACCGTGGAGGCGCGCCGTTGTGTCGACACGCTCACCTTCTCCGCCGTCGAGGCGCGCAAGCTGAGCGGGGCGACGGTGCCGATGGCGGCCTCCGCGGCCGGGGTCGGCAAGCTGGGCGTGACGCTGCGCGTCCCTTACGGGGTGGTGGGCGCGATCAGCCCCTTCAATTTCCCCCTCAACCTGGTCGCCCACAAGCTCGGCCCGGCTCTCGCGGCCGGCAACGCGGTGGTGCTGAAGCCGGCCGGGCAGACGCCGATCTCGGCCCTGAAGCTGGCCCGGGCGCTGCTCGACGCGGGACTGCCGCCGGGCTGGCTTTCGGTCGTCCCCGGCCCCGGCTCGGAGGTGGGCGACGCGATCGTCGCCCACCCGCTGACCCGGGCGGTCACCTTCACCGGCTCGGCCCCGGTCGGGTGGGCGATCCGGGCCAAGGTCCCGCACAAGAAGGTGAGCCTGGAGCTGGGCTCGAACGCGCCGCTGATCGTCCACGGCGACGGCGACTGGCGGGCGGCGGCGGACAAGGCGAAGCTGCACGCCTTCTCGCACGCGGGCCAGAGCTGCATCTCGGTGCAGCGCATCCTGGTCCAGGAGGAGGTCGCCGACGCCTTCGTCGCGCGGCTGGTCGCCGGCACCGAGGCGCTGCGGGTCGGCGACCCGCTCGACCCCGAGACCGACGTCGGGCCGCTGATCACCCCCGCCGATCGCGACCGGGTGAAGGAGTGGGTCGACGAGGCGGTGGCGGCGGGGGCCGAGCTGCTGGCCGGCGGGGAGCTGGTCGACGGCGGGCGCTGCTTGGCCCCGACCCTGCTCGGCTCGCCGCCGCGCGAGGCACGGGTCTGGTGCGAGGAGGTCTTCGGCCCGGTGGCGACGATCAGCCGCTACGCCGAGTTCGACCAGGCGCTGGCGCTCGCCAACGACTCCAAGTTCGGGCTGCAGGCCGGGGTCTTCACCCGCGACGTCGGGCTCGGCCTGCGCGCCGCGGAGCGGCTCGAGTTCGGCGCCGTGCTGATCAACGAGGTGCCGACTTTCCGCGCCGACCAGATGCCGTACGGCGGGGTCAAGGACTCCGGCAACACCCGCGAGGGCCCTGCCCACGCGGTGCTCGAGCTGACCGAGGAGCGCCTCGTCACCCTGCAGGGCTGAGCCACCCGGTAGGTTGGCCGGCGATGAACGGCGGTGGCCTCGACGGCGCGGCGGTGTTCTGCTCCTGGAGCGGCGGCAAGGACTCGGCCCTGGCGCTGCACAAGGCCGCGCGTGCGGGGGCCGAGCCGCGGCTGCTGATCTCGATGCTGACCGAGGGCGGCGAGCGCTCGCGCTCGCACGGGCTGCGGCGCGAGCTGCTGGCGGCGCAGGCGGAGGCGATGGGGCTGCCGATCCGGTTCGGGTCGGCGACCTGGGCCGGCTACGAGGCGGAGTTCCGGCGCCTGGCCGGCGAGGGCGCGGCGGCGATCGGCGCGCGGACCGGGGTCTTCGGCGACATCGACCTGGCGGAGCACCGCGAGTGGGTCGAGCGGGTCTGCGGGGAAGCCGGCCTGCGGGCCGAGCTGCCGCTCTGGCAGCAGGACCGCGCGGCGGTGGTCGAGGAGTTGATCGAGGCCGGGTTCGAGGCCCTGGTCGTCGCCGTGCGCGACGACGCGCTGCCGCCCCGGACGCTCGGCCGGCAGCTCGACCGCGACCTGCTGGCGGAGGTGGTCGCCGCCGGCTGCGACCCTGCCGGCGAGGGGGGCGAGTTCCACACCCTGGTCGTCGACGGCCCCCTCTTCCGCCGTCGCCTCGCTGTGAGGCTCGGCGAGCGCAGCCTCCGCGACGGCGTCTGGTTCATCGACGCCCGCGTCTGAGCGCCGAGCGCGGGCGCCGGGGCGCGGGACGCCCGGGCGGTCCCGCCGCGACGACGGGTGCCCGAGCGCCCCGCGCGGGCCTCAGTCGTGCGGGCGGGCCATCGCGCGGTAGTTCAGCGCCTGGTCGAGGATCGCCTCCTCGACGCCCAGCTCCAGCGCCACCTCGCGCAGCATCCGCCCCGACTCGGCCGCGGTCTTGACGATCTCGGTCGCCTTGTCGTAGCCGATGTGCGGGTTGAGGGCGGTGGCGGTGGCCAGGGTCGCCTCGGCGTGGCGCTCGGTCATCTCGGTGTTCGCCTCGACGCCGGCCACGCACTTGCGGTTCAGCAGCCGCGAGGCGGAGGCGAGCAGCTTGATCGAGTCGAGCAGGTTGCGGGCGATCAGCGGCACGCGCACGTTGAGCTCGAACTGCCCCTGGCTGCCGGCGACGGTGATCGCGGCGTCGTTGCCGATCACCTGGGCGGCGACCTGGATCACGACCTCCGGGATCACCGGGTTGACCTTGCCCGGCATGATCGAGGAGCCCTTCTGCAGCTCCGGCAGGCGCAGCTCGGCGAGGCCGGCGCGCGGGCCGGAGCCCATCAGCGCCAGGTCGTTGGCGATCTTGTTGAGCGAGACCGCGTAGACCTTCAGCGCCCCGGACAGCTCGACCAGCGCGTCGCGGTTGCCCTGCGCCTCGAAGCGGTCCAGCGGGGCCGAGATCTCCAGCCCGGTCTCGGCGCCGAGCTTCTCCCGCACCTTGGCGGCGAACTCGCGGTGGGTGTTGAGCCCGGTGCCGGTGGCGGTGCCGCCGAGCGGGATCTGGCCGACCCGCGGCAGCGTCCCCCGCACCCGGTCGATGCCGAGCCGCACCTGCGCCGCGTAGCCGCCGAACTCTTGCCCCAGGGTGACCGGGACCGCGTCCATCAGGTGCGTGCGCCCGGCCTTGACCACATCGGCGAACTCGCCCGCCTTGGCCTCCAGCGCCTCGGCCAGCTCGGCCATCGCCGGCAGCAGGTCGTTGGTCACCTGGTCGAGCGCCGCCAGGTGGACGGCGGAGGGGAAGACGTCGTTGGACGACTGGCCCATGTTGACGTGGTCGTTGGGGTGCGCCCCGTCGCCCGCCAGGTTGGCGATCACCTCGTTGGCGTTCATGTTCGAGGAGGTGCCGGAGCCGGTCTGGAAGACGTCGACCGGGAACTGGTCGTCGTGCTTGCCCTCGGCGACCTCCTTGCCGGCGGCGGAGATCCGCGCCGCGAGGTCGGCGTCGAGCAGGCCGAGGGCGCCGTTGGCCTCCGCCGCCGCCGCCTTCAGTCGGCCCAGCCAGCGCACCACGGGGACGGGAACCCGCTCGCCCGAGACGGGGAAGTTGTCTACCGCTTTGGTGGTCTCGCCACCCCAGAGCTGCTCAGTCAAGTGAAGCCTCCGTCGAGATCGTGTGGGGGAAGGGAGGGTATTCGGCGCCGCGCCGGGGCCGCTTCGCCGAATCCGTGGGTACCCATTAGGGTGCCCGAACCGAACGCAACGCGATGTCCGGCAGCAGCTTGAACCAGGAGGAGCGAATGACCGAGGACCCCGTCAGCCGCGGCGCCGCCCGCGCGATCGCCCACCTCAACGGCGACCACCCCGACGCGCTGCTGGAGATGGCGCAGGCGCTCGGCGGCTGTCCCGAGGCGACCGCCGCGCGCTGCGTCAACGCCGACCGGACGGGGCTCGACCTGGTGGCGACGACCCCGGACGGGGAGCGGCCGGTGCGGGTCGAGTACGAGGAGCCGATCGAGGGGCCGGAGGGCCTGCGCAAGGCGACGGTGCGGCTGGCGCAGAAGGCACGGCGGGCCCTGGGGCGCGAGGAGCGCCCGGTCAGCGAGGAGTAGGCGGCGGACGCGGCGCGGCGCGGCCGGGCGTCTGCGGCGCACCGCGCGGCGCGGCGGCCCGGGCGCGCCCGGCGCGCTCAGCCGGACGCGGCGCCGGCGTCGAAGCCCTCGCGGTAGGCGGCGCGGAAGCGCTCGCCGAGCGGCTGCCGGCCGGGGGCGAAGCGGGCGGCGACGGTGAGCCGGCGCAGGAGGTCGGCGTGGATGCCTTCGGTGTCCTCGGCGGCGGCCGAGGCGGCGCCGAGCAGGTAGCCGAGCTGCACGTTCGCGGCGCCGCCGGGCTCGGCCCGCGCCTCGGCGTTGAGCCGCGTCGCCGCCTCGACCAGCGCTTCGCCGACGCTCGCCAGCTCGCCCCCGTCCTGGCCCCGGATCAGGCACGCGGAGATCGGCGTCTTGCCGCCGATCAGCACCTCCCCCGGCGCCGCGCTCAGCGCGCTCAGGTAGGCGTCCGCCCCGTCGAGGCAGGCGACCGGCGTCTCCTCCTCGGTCCGCCCGCACCCGGCGACGAGCAGCGCCAGGACCGCCGCGAGCGCGGCGGCGAGGGCGCGGCGGCGGGCGATGCCGGGGCGGTGACGAGCCACCGCCCCATCCTACGTCGCCCCCGATCCCGAACTGCATCAACTTCGCGCCCTACAGGGACGGAAACTTGATGCGGTTCGGGATCGGGGGCGGCGTCAGCCGGCGCCGATGCCGCCGGTGCGGGCTTGAGAGACGCCGCCGCTGGGACCGGGAGCGGCGCCGCCGGCGGCTCCGCCGGTGGGGCCGGACGGCGCCGGGGTCGGTTCCGCGGGCGGGGCCTCCGGCGCCGGGGCGGGCGGCTGCGGCGGCCGGGCGCCGCGGGTCAGGGACGCGGGCAGCGCTTCCACCCAGGGCGCGAGCCGGAACTCGGGCGCGGGCCCGTGGTTCCAGGAGAGGTGCAGGTGGTGGCCGCAGCCGTGGCCGCTGTCGCCGTTGTAGCCGACCCAGCGGAAGGGGGGCCGGGGGCGGTTCTGGCGCGGCTCGGCGAGCCGGGCGAGGCGGTTGATGCCGCGCCAGCGGGCGTCGCAGCGGGAGCTGGGGACGCGGGGCACGATGTCGACCGCGAGCCCGTGGTGGTGGTCGGAGTTGCGCACGTGGCAGCCGCGGCAGCCGACCCGCTCGCCGTCCGGCAGGGGCCCCGAGTAGCCCTCGGTGACGTAGATCGGGAAGCGGGCGGCGATCCAGCGCAGGTCGGGCACGATCCGGCGGTCGACCATGTCGCCGGGCTCGTGCGGAATCGCGGCCGGGATCGGGACCAGCTTGCCCGGCGCGTGGATCAGCCGCGTGGCGCCGGTGAACGAGTGCGCCGCCGCCGGCGCGGCGCCCGCCGCGAGCAAGGCGAGCATCGCCAGGGCCACCGCGACCGCCGCCGCGGCGCCGGGTAGCAGCGGGGGCCGGGGGGCGCCCGGGCGGCGCGCGGCGCGCCCGGGGTCGGCGGTGCGGGAAAGGGCTCGCACCTTGCCGTTATCGACCACCGCCGGCGCCCCGTTGAGAATCGGCGCCCGGTGGGAGATTTCTCCCAGCCCCGTCCCCGCCCGGCGAGCGGTCCCGACCCACCCGGCGGGCGGTCCCGAAGCGGCGCGAACGCACTTCTTTCCGGATAGCGGAACAAACTGCGTTCGCAGTGAGGTTGTCGCCGATCCAGAAAACAACCGTCTCTAAATGCCCGCCCCGGCCGCGCCAGGCTAGGGTCACGGCCATGCCAACCGTTCGCGAAGCCGCATTCGACCTCTTCCGCGCCCACGGGATGACGACGATGTTCGGCAACCCGGGCTCCACCGAGCTGCCGATGCTCGCCGAGTTCCCGTCCGACTTCCGCTACGTGCTCGGGCTGCAGGAGGCGGTCGTGGTCGGGATGGCGGACGGCTTCGCCCAGGCCTCGGGCCGGACCACGATCGTCAACCTCCACACCGCGCCCGGGGTCGGCAACGCGATGGGGGCGATCTTCAACGCGCAGGCGAACCACTCGCCGCTGCTCGTCACCGCCGGCCAGCAGACCCGCGCCCACATCACGATGCAGGCCAACCTCACCAACCGCGACGCGACCCGGATGCCGCACCCGCTGGTCAAGTGGTCGTTCGAGCCGCCGCGGGCCGAGGACGTGCCGCTGGCGCTCGCCCACGGCGCCCACCTCGCCGCCCTGCCGCCGCGCGGCCCCGTCTTCGTCTCGATCCCGATGGACGATTGGGACGCCGAGGTCGACGCGGCCGATGCCCGGGCCGCGATCGAGCGCCGCGTCAGCGGGCGCGCGGCCGCCGACCCGGAGGCGATCGCCGACCTCGCCGCCCGCCTCGACGGCGCCGCCAACCCGGTCCTCGTCGCCGGCCCGGACATCGACGCCGCCGGCGCCTGGGACCTCGCCGTCGCCCTCGCCGAGCGGCAGCGGCTGCCGGTCTGGGCCTCGCCGGCGACCGGCGGCTCGCGCCTCGGCTTCCCCGAGGACCACCCGAGCTTCCGCGGCGTCCTGCCGCCGGCGATCGGGCCGGTCGGCCAGACCCTGGAGGGCCACGACCTGATCCTGGTCGTCGGCAGCTCCGTGTTCCCGTACTACCCGTACATCCCCGGCCCGCTGCTGCCCGAGGGCGCCCGCCTGGTCGCGATCACCAGCGACCCGGACGAGGCGGTGCGGGCGCCGGTCGGGGACGCGATCGTCGCCGACGTGCGGCTCGCCCTCGAGGCGCTGCTGGAGCGGCTGCCGGAGTCGGGCCGCCCGGCGCCGGAGCCGAACCCCGGCCCGGGGGAAATCCCGCCCGCCGATCCGCTCGACTCCTCGACCGTCCACACCGCCCTGCGCGAGGTCCTGCCCGAGGACGCGATCGTCGTCCTCGAGTCCCCCTCCAGCACCCTGGCGCTGCGCAACCAGCTGCGCCTCTCGCGCCCCGGCAGCTACTACTTCGCCGCCGGCGGCGGGCTCGGGTTCGGGCTCGCGGCCGCGGTCGGGGTGCAGCTGGGGCAGCCGGACCGGCCGGTCGTCTGCGTGCTCGGCGAGGGCTCGGCGCAGTACGCGATCACCGCCTTCTGGAGCGCCGTCGCCTACGAGGTCCCGGTCACCTTCCTGATCCTCCGCAACGAGGAGTACGCGATCCTCAAGTGGTTCGCCGAGGTCGAGCAGGTGAGCGGCGCCCCCGGCCTCGAGCTGCCGAAGCTCGACGTCGCCGCGGTCGCCGAGGGCTACGGCGTCAAGGCCCACCGGGCCGCCGACCGCGACGCGGTAGCCGCCGCCCTCTCGACCGCCCTCGCCTCCTCGCGCCCGGAGCTGGTCGAAGTCCCGGTCGCCCCCGGCATGTCGCTGTTCTGAGCCGACGGCGCCCGGCATCGCCCGGCCGGGCTGTCAACTAACGTACCCGGCGTGGAGGGGCCGCGATGATTTCACTGCTGGGGCGGGGCCGGCGGGCGCCGCA
>Ga0207864_1002876_pt1 | contig 15411 bp, 17 predicted proteins | sample HigsolmetaAR202D_FD_184834 | JGI IMG/M metagenome (GOLD analysis project Ga0207864, IMG submission 184834) | Ionic liquid and high solid enriched microbial communities from the Joint BioEnergy Institute, USA - AR20-2-D (SPAdes) (version 2) ...
AAATCCGCCGGAGAAACGGGTAGTCGCGTCAAATCCGCCGCCAACGCTGTTTCAGGCTGATCCTCCGGCCCCCACGTTCTACAGCCAGCTCCGCCGCATCCTTGAGCAGAAGATGCCCAATCGGGCCAGCCCGCAGATGCTGCGCGGGCTGATTAGCAAGGCGCAGATCAAGGCCGATGAGCTCCGGTGGACGGGGTTCGATGACTGGCTGGCGCAGCAGACCGGCCCAGTCACCAAGGAGCAGGTGCTCGCGTTTCTGGACGCCAATGCCGTGCAGATCCACGAGGTGGAATTGGGTCGGCCCCGCCCCCCGCTGGACTGGACCCGCCGCGGGGTTTCTTGGATGGCAGAGGGTGACAGGTATGTGATCGAGCGTCTGGCTAACGGGAAATACCTGCTCACCCTGCCGGACGGGACACGCCTGACCCGTGACACGCTTGCCGAAGCCCAGGAAATCGCGGAGGCCAAGGGCAACGCCACCGACGGCGATCGCATTACGACGCATTACGACCTGTTCCAGTTGCCCGGCCCAAAACGGGAATACCGTGAGTTGCTGCTGACGCTGCCGGAGGCAGTCGATAGTCAGCGGTCGGCGGTCGGCAGTGAAGGGGGGCTGGAAGCGGCTTACTGGCCTGGACCTGAAAATCGGCGGCGAGGGAATGAAGGGGATCTATGACGGCATCCTCACCGGTTACACGCGTAGATACGGCAAGAAGTGGGGTGCGGCGATTGGGCAGACGCTGCTGCCGCAGGCTAGCGAGATTGTTCGGCTTGTCGAGTTTGGGTTGGGGAGGAGGTGGTGAGGATACGCGTGACGGCCGCGATGATGTCAGCCGGTTCGCTCATCCGGCCGACGCCGACATTGCGGCAGGCCAGCCAGCCGGCTTCGGGGCCGATGAACTGGTAGCCCAGCTCCGCCAGCTTCGCGACGTTCTGTTTCGTGATGGGGTTCTCCCACATGCGATTGTTCATCGCCGGGGCGAAGACGACCGGGCAGGCGGCGGCTGAGACCATCAGGCTGACCAGGTCATCGCACAGGCCAGCCGCCACCTTGGCGATGACGTTGGCTGTGGCGGGGGCGACGACCATCAGGTCGGCCGTCTCGGTCAGGCGGATATGCTGCGGATCGCCGCTATCGACCAGGTCAAAGGTCTGCGTCCGCACCGGCCGGCCGGAGAGGGCTTCAAAGGTCAGCGGGGTGACGAACTTCTGGGCCTCAGCCGTCATGACGACCGTCACGCCCGCGCCGAGCTGCACGAGGCGCGAAACGACCTCCGCCACCTTGTAGGCTGCGATCCCGCCGCAAACGCCGACGATGACCTCGCGGCCCTGGAGCGTCGGCTGAACGGGTTGATCGGCGGGGGAAGCCATAGCATGGGAACCGGCTGAGCCGCGTCCTTACGGTCGCGGCTGGTTGGTGTGCGCCCTGCGGGTCAGTTTTCCGGGAGGCGCAGGCCGGAGGCTTCATAGTCGATGGCGATCTTGTCCTGGAGGATCTCCTGGACGACGATCTCCAGGTCAGTCATGTTGCCCGGCTCGACCAGCGGGCGAGCGCCGTTCATGAGCTCCAGCATGCGCTTCTGGATCAGGGCGGTCAGCTTGAACCGGCCACCCACCTTGTTGACGATCTCGTCGCTCTTGAGTGCTTCGATCATTGTTGTCCTTCAGCTAACTGTCCTTGTCACTTGTTACCTTGTCACTCGCAGCAGCCCCTGGTCGGGGGGACGCTCGCTTGAGACGGCGCCGCTTCAGCCTCGGCGCCCGGCGAGTGATCAGTGACAGATGACCAATGACACTTTCCTAAATTCCGCCCGAACGCCTGTGGCGGATGATTTTAATGACCTCATCGACGCATTTGTCCAGGTCATCGTTGATGACCATGTAGTCGAACGCCCGGCTGCCCTTGGCCATATGGATCTCGCGCTTGGCGGCCCGCAGACGCTTCTGGATCTCCTCACGGGGATCGCGGGCGCGGTCGGTCAACCGTTGCAGCAGCGTCGATTCATCCGGTGGCAGGATGAAGATCGTCAGTGCATCGGGGTAGTGATGGCGGACCTGCAGCGCCCCCTGGACGTCGATCTCCAGCAGCACGTCGCGGCCATCCTTCAGATGGTCCATCGCCGGGTGCTTGGGGGTGGCGTAATAATCGCCGTAAACCTGAGCGTATTCAAGAAACTCGTCGTTGTCCAACCGCCGGAAGAACTCCTCGCGATCGACATGATCGTAAGTCTTGCCCTTTTCTTCATTTGGGCGCCGCGGGCGGGTCGTGACCGAGACGGTGTACCAGACGTTGAGCTTCTCCGCCAGCCGGCGCGAAATCGTGCTCTTGCCGACACCGGACGGGCCGCAAAGGACGATCAGAAGGCCGAGATTGGGGGGAGAGGATTCGCTCATCTCTGGATTTGTTGCCTGGCGGTTGTCAGTTGTCACTGGTCACGTGTCACTCGCCGGCGCTCGAAGATTGGCAAAATCTTGCGATGCTGGCGACTTGCGCCTGTCCGGTGCCAGGCGAGGAACTGGCAACTGGGAATCGATAACCTTACTCCACGTTCTGCACCTGCTCCTTCAGCCGATCGATAGCGCCTTTGATCTCGACGATATGCGACGCGATCGTGGCATCGTTGGCTTTGCTGGCGATGGTGTTGGCTTCGCGGAGCATCTCCTGGGCGATGAAATCGAGCTTGCGGCCGGCATGCTCGCTGGTGCGGCAGGCATGCTCGAAGGCCTTCAGGTGCTGGTTGAGCCGCTGGATTTCTTCGCTGATGTCCGCTCGTTCAGCGAAGACGGCGATTTCCTTGAGCAGGTCCGCCTGATTGACCTCCAGCTCGGCTTTGCTCATCAGGGCATTGACGCGGGCTGAGAGCTTCTTGTGATACTCGTCGATGACGCTGGGGGCGCGGGTGGCGATGGCCTGCAGGCTCTTGTCGATGACCCAGATGTGGCGCATCAGGTCCTCGAAAAGCGCCCGGCCCTCGGCTTTGCGCATCTCGATCAGCTTGGCGATTGCCTGACGCGTCAGGTCGCGGACGATCGCGCCGTGCTTCTCGATCTCGTCACTTTCATCCCGCGGCTCGCTGAGCACGCCGGGCAGTTGCAGCAGGGCACCCAGCTCGATCTCCGTGCCGTTGTTGCGGAAGGCCTTGAGCTGGTTGAGGTAGGCTTCCAGTGCTCGCAGGTTGATGTGGTAGGCGGCTTCAGCCGTATCCACACGCATCTTCAGCACATACGTGATCGAGCCGCGTCCCAGCTCGGCGCGCAGGAGGCTTTCCAGCTCCGGCTCGAGGCCGGACAGGTTGTCCGGAAGCTTGATGACGGCTTTGAAGTAGCGGTTGTTGAGCGATCGGATTTCGACGGAGTAATGCGCGGAGTTATGCTCGGCCGCGGCATCGCCAAAACCGGTCATGCTGAGGATCATGCGAGGACGCCTCGTGCTGCGGTGTTACTCGGAGCCACTGTTGCCGGGGGCCGGGGTCTGCGCGCCCGAGTCGGGCGGGGGGGCCTGGCCGGCCGCGTCGTCGGCCAACTGCTGCCGCTGGGTCGCCATGCCCTGCGCAGCCAGGCGTTGCTCATGCACGTGGTTGGCCAGCAGGTTCAGTGCGACGGCAAGCAGCAGGAAGATGCCGAAGATGACACTGGTCGCCCACGTCAGCACATCGCCCGTCTTCGACCCGAAGGCCGTATTGCCGCCGGCGCCGCCGAAGGCGCTGGACAGCCCGCCGCCGCGGCCTTTCTGGATGAGGATCACCAGCATCAGCAGCAGGCAGACGATGATGAAGATGACGATGCACAGATAGAGCAGGAATGTCATGTCAGTTATCCGTTGTCAGCCGTCCGTTGTCCGCAGCCAGCGCGTCAGCACATCTGACTACGGACAACGGACCAACGACGATTTGCTACTTCGCCGCGTTCACAATCGCCAGGAAGCTGTCAGCCTTCAGCGACGCGCCGCCAATGAGGCCGCCGTCGACGTCCGGCTGGGCCAGCAGGCCGGCGGCGTTCTCCGGCTTCATGCTGCCACCGTACTGGATGCGGACGCGATCGGCAAAATCCTTGTTCCACATCTTGCCCAGTGACTGGCGGATGTACGCATGGACCTCCTGAGCCTGGGCATCGGTGGCGTTGCGGCCGGTGCCAATGGCCCACACGGGCTCATAGGCGATGACCAGCCGCTGCGGATCGTCGATCTTGCCCGGCTGAAGCTCGTCGAGCTGCTTCTGCACGACCGCCAGCGTCTGGCCGGCATCGCGCTCCTCAAGCTTCTCGCCGACGCAGTGCACCAAGGTCAGCCCGCCATCATAGATGGCAGCCGCCTTCTTCGCGACCAGCTCGGACGGCTCATTGATGATGTGCCGGCGCTCGCTGTGGCCCGTCAGGCAGAACTTCACGCCCAGGTCCTTGAGCATCTCGACGCTGATCTCACCGGTAAAGGCACCATTCTTCTCAAAATAGGCGTCCTGGGCTCCCAGCAGCACGCTCGAGCCGGCGATGGCTGCCGCGACCGCGTCGATGTAGACGAACGGGACGGCAATCCCGACATCCACACCCGCGGGCGCGCCCGCGGCAACGCCCTTGGCCAGCGCCACCGCGCCAGCCTTGTTGGTGTTCATCTTCCAGTTACCAGCAACAAACTTCGTGCGTGCCATGAGATCCTCTGAGAATGACTGTGGAACCACGGAGACGTGGAGACGAAGAGGCTTGTTTTGATCGAAGGGCGGGATCGTGAGTCGTGAACAACACGGAACAGATGGCTGTTACGCACTAATCACTGATCACGACATCATCTCCGCGCTCCGTGCCTCCGTGGTTCCCTAAACTATGCCTGCGCAACCTTCTCAGCCGTTTCGGCGAAGGTTTTGCCTGTGATTGCCGCGACCTGCCGCAGTTGGCCGAGCAGCTCCCGGAACATCTCCGGCAGCAGCGCCTGGGGGCCATCGCACTGGGCTTCGGCGGGGCAGTAGTGTACTTCAACGATCACGCCGTGCGCCCCCGCAGCCATGCCCGCCATCGCCAGGGCACCGACATAGTCCCGTTTTCCGGCGGCGTGCGAAGGATCCACGATTACCGGCAGGTGGCTCCACTGCCGAAGCACGGGGATTGAGCTGATGTCCAGCGAGAAGCGGATCGAATCCTCGAACGTTTTGATCCCTCGCTCGCAGAGGATCACACCCTGGTTGCCCTGGCTGAGGATGTACTCGGCGCTCATCAGCCATTCCTTGACGCTCGCCGACAGGCCACGCTTCAGCAGGACGGGCTTGTGGGTCTTGCCGACCTCGCGGAGCAGGTCGAAATTCTGCATGTTGCGGGCGCCGATCTGGAAGGAATCGACCAGCGGCTCCATCTGCTCGACCTGGCGGGTGTCCATGACCTCGACGCAGATCGGCATGCCCAGCTCGTCGCCGACCTGCCGCATCCAGCGCAACGCGTCCATCCCCAGTCCCTGGAAGGAGTAAGGGCTGGTGCGTGGCTTGAAGACGCCGCCGCGGAGGATGGTGGCGCCGCCGGCACGGACCTCGCGGGCGATCCGCCAGAGCATCTGCTCGTTCTCGACGGCGCACGGGCCGGCGATGCAGACGGCATGTCCATTACCGACAGACACTTGCGGCACGCTGCCGCCGCCGATGACGACGGTGGTGTCTTCCTCGTGGAACTCGCGGCTGGCGAGTTTGTACGGCTTCATGATGGGGACGACTTTTTCGACCCCATCGAGGGCGGCCAGATGGGTTTGGTCGATGATACCTTCCTCGCCCATGGCCCCGATGATGGTGCGGAACTGACCCCGCGACAGATGCGGCGTGGCGCCCATACGCTCGATTTCCGCGACAACGCGGTCGATCGACGCCTGCGTCGCGTTGGGATTCATGACAACGATCACGGCAGATGACTCCTGGGAAGCAAAGCCCCGGAAAAGGGGGATAAGTCTAGCACAAACCGTCCGGCGGGCAAGGGATGTGCAGCGGCCGGGTGGGGCGGGTGTTGAACCGTGGGCCGCGTTGGGTTAAAGTACGCGGCTCGACCTGAACCTCCACCCGGTTCGGGTCGTCTTAATTCCGGCTAATTGCGAACACAGGTGACGTTATGGCACATAAGAAGGGTCAGGGTTCTTCCAAGAACGGTCGTGACAGCAATCCGCAGTACCTTGGCGTCAAGGTGTACGGCGGCCAGCGGCTGACGGCTGGTTCGATCATTGTCCGCCAGCGCGGCACGCGCTTCAAGCCCGGCTTCAACGTCGGCATCGGCAGCGACGACACGCTGTTCGCGCTGACCGACGGCGTGGTCGAGTTCCAGGGCCGCAAGGTGCATGTCCGTCAGGACGCAGCGGTCTAGGACGTTTCGACCGGCCCAGACAATCCTCCGCGAAGCCGCGGCGACATTCGCTTGCGCCTTCGCGTTTTTCTTGCGCGGATCATAGGCTCACTCTGGAGATGCAGAGAATGCACAGCAGGCGTGAGTGGCCGCCCTTGCGGTTAGCATCCTCTGCGACCTCGGCGTCTCCGTGGTGAACGATCAATATGTTCGTCGATGAAGCCGAAATCTTCGTGAAAGCCGGCGACGGCGGCCCGGGAGCCGTCTCGTTCCGACGGGAAAAGTACGTCCCCAAGGGCGGTCCCGACGGCGGCGACGGCGGGGATGGCGGCAGCGTCTACTTCGAAGCCGACGCGGCTGAGAACACCCTTCTCGACTTCGCCTCCAAGCACCACTGGCGCGCCGGCAACGGCAAGCCGGGGCAGGGCAAGAAAATGTATGGCCGCAGCGGCGATGACCTGATCATCCGCGTCCCGCCCGGCACGCTCATCTACGACCTGGAGCATGGCATCCTCCTGGCGGACCTCGATCAGCCGGGCAAGCGCGTCCTGATCGCCCAGGGCGGCAAGGGCGGGTTGGGCAATTGGCATTTCAAGAGCTCGACCAACCAGACCCCGCGCTACGCCCAGCCGGGCACGGAAGGCCAGCAGCGGCATCTGAAGCTTGAGCTCAAGCTTATCGCCGATGTCGGTCTGGTCGGCATGCCCAATGCCGGCAAGAGCACGCTGCTGCGGTCGATCTCCGCCGCCCGGCCGAAGGTGGCGGACTACCCGTTTACCACCCTCGAGCCGCAGCTCGGCATCGTTGACCTGATCGGCGACCGCCGCATGGTCTTTGCTGACATCCCCGGCCTGATCGAAGGCGCCCAGAAAGGGGCCGGCCTGGGCCATGCATTCCTCCGCCACATCGAGCGGACCAAGATCATCGTCCACCTGCTGGACCTGTACCCGACCGACGGCTCAGACCCAGCCGAGAACTACCGCATCATCCGCGGCGAACTCGAAGCCTTCAGCCCGAAGCTGGCAGAGAAGCACGAGATCATCGCCGCCAACAAGATGGACCTGGCCATCGACAGCGAAGCCATCGACGCCCTGCGCGCAAAGCTCAAAGGCAAAGAGATCTTCCCCATCTCCGGCGTCAGCAAGCAGGGGGTCGAACCACTGCTGGAAGCGATCTGGCAGAAGCTAAACCCGAGCCCGGACGAGTGACGGCCCAGCGCCTGCCCCTTGTCATTTGTCACTTGTCCCGCGCCGGGCGCTGAAAGGCCGGTGGGCGCCCGCGATTGCGATCGGATCACAGCCCACCGGTTGCGGCGAGTGACAAGTGACCAGTGACAGATGACAAAATAACCAGTACCAATTGGAAGGTAGCGATGCTGCCCCCCGAACTTTCCATCGCCCTCAAAGAATGGTCCGTCGTCTGCGACGCTCTTGCGGACGGCCGGCAGATCGTCCTGCTGCGGAAGGGCGGCATCTACGAGTCAGCCGGGGAGTTTGAGGTTGAGCATCGGCAATTTGTGCTCTTTCCGACCGTCGTCCACCAGAAAGCCGAGCATCTCAAGGAGTCCGAGCGATCCAAGGTCATGCCGCAATCGGCTGAGCCCGATCGCATCTTGATCCGCGCGGCCGGCGAAGTCACCGACATCATCGAGTTGCGCGATCGTGCGCAAATGGACGCCATCGACGACGCCCACATCTGGGCGCCGCCGCTGATCGACATGCGGTTCAACTACCGTCCGGAAAATCCGCTCTATCTGCTGATCGTGCGCGCCTGGCGGTTGCCCCAGCCGGTTGAGATCGCCAACACGATCGCCTACGCCGGCTGCAAGAGCTGGGTCCCGCTGGATCAGCCGGTCCGTCTGTGCGATGCCGTTCCCGCCCTCGACGATGCTGCCTTTGAATCCCGTCGCGCCGACATCCGCCAGCGCATAAAGTAGGGGCGGATGCACGCCTCCGCCCCGGATAGCGATTGGATTGGTTCGATCCGTTACTTGCCACCCTTCTCGTATTCCTTGAGGAAGCCTTCGAAGGTGCGCATGTGCTCTTCCTCATCGCCGAGGATGGTCGTGACCATGTCGGCTGTGACGGGATCGATCTCGCTGGTTACCTCGATGATCTTGCGATAGTGATCGATCGCGCCCTGCTCAGCCTCGATGACGCCGCGGATGACGGCTGCGACATCGGTCGAATCCGCCGGCGGCTGGAGGTAGGTCTGCGTAGCCTTGAACTCCTTGCTGCCCGGGACCTTGCCGTACAGCACCTTGATCCGCTGAGCGAACTGCTGGGCGTGGCCGAGTTCCTCGGTGACGTCGGATGCCAGGCTCTTCTTGATCTCCTCAGCCCGCACGCCGTCGAGGTTAACCGAGTTGGCGATGTAGCTCATCACCGTCTCGATTTCCATCCAGTAGGCCTGCGTCAGCAGATCGACGATTTTCTTACGCTTGGATTCATCGCGGATGATGGGCATGGATTGCTCCTTCTGGAAGTAGGGGTCTTTTCTTGAGGATAGGGTAGGATGTGCTGAAACGGCAACGTCCAACTCGGGCTAGCGGACCTCCGACATGAGACTATGGCTGCAACCCGCGGGAAAATGCCGCTTCCGGTGCCGTTCAACACCCCCTCCCGTGACGTGTACTTATCCCAGACGAAAGGCTGACTCTATGAAGCAGATTGCCCGTTTTGCGATCCTGAGTGTCGTTCTCCTGGGGCTGGTGGCGCTGCTGCATGCCCAGGAGCCCATCGCACCGACGGATACCCCCCAGACCACCGAATCGACCGATGCCAGTGCATCCGCCGATTCCTCTGCATCCGCTGACCAGGCTGCCAGCGACCGGGGCGCCGTCGGTACGCTCTTCGACAAACTCAAAGCCGGCGGCAATACCGTCCTGGTGCAGGTGCTAATCTCCATTGGCGGCCTGGCCTTCGCGGTCGAGCGCTTCATCAACCTCCGTCGCGGCAACATCGTGCCGGCGGCTTTCTTCGAACGCGTCGATTCCCTCTGGTCCCAGGGCCGCGTCGAGGAGATTGAGGCCGTCTGCAACGCCCATCCCAGCACGCTTGCCCGCATAGTCAAGGCGCTGGTCGCTCATCGCAACAGCGCCGCAAGCGATGCTTCCACCGTGGCCGGCGACATCGGCGCCCGCGAGCTGAAGCTGCACCTGCAAAAGGCCTATCCCATCGCCGTCGTCGCGACGATCGAGCCGTTGCTGGGCCTGTTTGGCACGGTGTGGGGCATGATTCTCGCCTTCGACAAGGTCGCCCTCATGGGATCGATGGGTAACGCGGCGGCCCTGTCCAGTGAGATCTCGCTGGCGCTGGTGACCACAGCCGTCGGTCTGGCCATCGCCATCCCGATGCTCATCCTCTACCACTACTTCAAGAGCCGAACGAACATCATGGCCATCAGCCTTGAAGAGCAGGTCAACGAGCTGATCAGCCGCCACATCATCCGCAAGTCCCAGCCGGAGGCTGCCCATGCGCATTGAACTCCAGGATGAGGACAACCTCGACGTCCCGATGGCGCCGCTGATCGACGTCGTCTTCCTGCTGCTGATCTTCTTCCTCGTCGCCTCGCAACTGAAGGAGATCAAGCGAGAGCTGAAGCTCGAGCTGCCTGAGGCGACCGCAGCCGCCGAAGTCGTCGTGCCCGACGATCTGCTGATCATCGCCATTGACCGCGCCGGCCAGGCCTACATCGGCAGCGAGCCCGTGACGACGACCATGCTGCTGGACGAGATCCGCCAACGCTCTGCACAGCAGCCGGATCTGCGCGTCCGCATCGATGCTGACCGCGAAACGGCCTATCACAACGTCGTGCGCGTCCTGAACGAACTTCAGTTCCACGGGTATACCAATGTCGGACTCCAGGTACATCAGGAACCGCAGCGATAGCCCGAGCGTGTCGCGGCAGCTCACCGAGGGGTTGTCGATCGGCTGGATCGTCTCGATCGTCGTACACGCGGCGATCATCTGCCTGACGATCTTCTACAAGCCCTTCCGCGACGCCATCTTCAGCCCGCCGCGTCAGGAGACGCGCATCTCCGCCCCCACGCAAACCATCCGCGAAGTCAGCCAGGTTGTCCGGGACACCAGGAAAGAACAGATCCTCCTTAACCTCCAGCGGATGCGCACGGCGCTCTCGGAGATCGAGCGACTGCGACGCCAGCGCCTCGATGCCTATCAGCAGTACAAGCAACAGATGGCCACCACCGCGCCCCAGCGCGTCGACCTGGCCATGCAGAAGGCGCTGGAAGCTCAGCTCAAGACCCTCGACCAGCAGAAGCAGGATCAGCACGAGCAGGCGCTGCTCTCGCAAGCCGAGGTCGACGGCCAGCAGCAGGTTGCCCGGCGCTTCCTCGACATGGGTGGGCTGACGAAGACACTCGAATCGCAGCAGGCCGCTATCGCCGCACAGGCCGTCGCCAATGAGCGGCAGATCCACGCCAAGCGGCTGCTCGATGAGCTGCCCAGTCTCGAGCAGCGCATCAGCCGCCTGCAGCAGCAGATCGAGAAGAGCTACCAGCCCGACGTCGACACCGAAGAGGCCCGTCTGAAAGATGCCCTTCAAGCCGTCGAGCAGCGCAAGGCTGAGCATAAGCAGGCCGTCGAGACGGCTGAGGCTCATCAGCCAGCCGTCGCCAGTGCGAAGCAGGCGGTCGAAGCGGCGACGCAGGCCCTGGCCGCGGCCCAGGCCGGCGAGGACCGCAAAGCCATCGACACCGCCGACAAGAACCTCAAGCGTGCCCAGCGCGAGCTGGAACTCGCCGAGTCGCGCGCCAAACGCCATGCCGAAGCCGTCGAACGCGCCGCCGCGCGCATCGGCTCAGCCGAGTCGCAGGCGGATCGCCATCAGCGAAACCTCCAAATCAAGCGGGAACGTCTCGAAAAGGCGCAGCAGGAACTCGCCGATACGCAGGCCAAGCTTCAATCGCTCCGCCAGGAGATTCCCCAAGCCGTCGCCGCCGCACGCGATGCGCAAGCCGACGCGGCTGAGCAGCAGAAGCACGCCATTGCCGCGCTTGTCTCCGAGATTCGCGAGCTGCAGGAGCAATCCCAACCTGTCGTCGCTGATGCCGACCAGACCGACACCATCGATCCGCCACCCGAGCCGCTGCTTCTTCCCTCGCATTCGCTCTCCCAGCTCAGCCTTGCCGAGCTGTACGAGCTGGCCCGCGTGGCTGAGGCGCAGGTCACCGAGCGCTATCGCGAGCTGCGGGCGGCTGATCTGGCGATGGTCCGCGAGATCTCGCTTGGCGAAGCCATCGAGCAGACGGACGTGCCTCGCCCGATCCGTCCGGAACTCGATACGGCGCTGCTCAACGCCACGGCCGACGATCCCGGTCGCCTCGAGCTACAGAAGTCCGAGATCGCCGCCGCCATCCGCGAGACCGAGTCGATGGCCAGCCTCGCCGATCAGCTCATGGGCACGGCGCTGGCGGCTGAGGCGCGCGCCCAGCGGGGAGCGGATATTGCGATGATCACGATCCCCGCCAGCGAGGATCGCATCCAGGCCGTCACCGACACGGGACAGGCCTTCCTCGATCTGCGCGGCTTGATGGCAGGCAGCCCGCAGGCGAGTGCTGCTGGGCCGGGCGGCGTGCCTGACCAGGTGCCCATCATTCCCAAGGAGCTGCTGCGGACATTTCAGCCGTCACGGCGGGTCGCGAGCACCGGTGTGCCCGCGAAGTACATTTTTGTCGACACCTGGTATGTGATCGGGCCATTTCCCAACCCTGAGCGCAAGTACATGGACCAGGCGTACGAGCCTGAGAGCGTGATCGATCTCGATGCCGTCTACTTCAAGGACGGCCGTGAACTGCGATGGCAGTTCACGCAGAACAACGACGCGCGTATCGAGCCGGTCGTCGTTCATCAGGACGCCATCTACTACGCCTATACCGAGCTCTACTTCGATCAGCCGCAGGAGCTGATGATGGCTGTCGGCAGTGACGACTATTCCAAGATCTGGATCAACGGTGAGCTGGTGTATGTCAGTGGCCGGCAGCAGAAGAACTGGAATCCGACGGAGGCCTGGCGTCTGGTACGTTTCCGTCAGGGCGTCAATCGCATCCTCTATCGCGTAGAAAACGGCTGGAAGGGTATGGGCTGGTCGATGGTGCTGGCGCTCGACCCGTCATGATCGAAGCCCATGGCAGGGCCCGATCTGCCGGTTTGTGCGCTACGCACAAACGCCGTTGCGCCGTAGGCTGATGGATATGACCCAACCGATTCATGTGGAGGCGGTCCGCGGCCAGCCGCGGCTGGATGTGGAAGCCGATCTGCGCCGCATCCGCCGATTGGCCAAGCTGCTGGATGCGCGCTTCAGTCTCGGGGGTGTGCAGTTCGGGTATGACGCGATCGTCGGCCTGGTGCCGGTGGTGGGGGATATCGTGACGGCGCTGCTGGCGCTGTATCCGGTTTACCTGGCGCGGCGGCACGGTCTGGGGGGCATGCTGGTGGCGCGGATGGTCGGCAATGTCCTCCTCGACTGGCTGATCGGCGCGGTCCCGCTGGTGGGCGACCTGCTGGACGTGGCTTACAAGGCAAACCTCCGTAATCTGGAGCTCTTCGAACGCGCTTTGCGGCGCACCCCTCGCTCGTAGCCCTGTGAACCGACCGATTGCGGGCGTTCTGCGGCGCAAAGTGCAAGAAACGACCCCGCCAAGCCGATGCTGATGCTGGCGGAATCTCAACTTGCGACGATTACCGGCCTCTTCTACGATGGAATAACGACACGTTCCAGGAGCCTCACCATGATACGACGCCTGTCGGTTGTGCTGATCATTTGTGGCCTGTTCGGATCGGTCCTCCTGGCCAGGTCCGCCGTGGTGACGCTCACCGACGGGCAACGCATCGAGGGCGACATCGTCCGCGAGGATGCGTCGAGCATTACCGTCTCCATCCGCGGCATCGAGACGTCGATCCCGCGCGATCGCATCGAGGGCATCAGCTATTTCGACAGCCTCTCAGCCCAGTTCGAGGAACGCCGCAAGGCGCTCGAACCCAAGGATGCCCCGGGCCACATCGCCCTGGCGCGCTGGGGGTTCGACAATCGCCTGTATGTCGAGGCCGAGCGGCTGCTGCAGCATGTGCTGGCTGAGGTCGACCCCAACAGCCGTGAGGCGGCGGATCTGCTCAATCTCGTCCGCCGGCAGATCGCGCTGGAGCGCCGGGGTCCCGTGCAGCCGCAGCCGGGCGGCGATCAGCCGGCTGGGGGCGGCGACCGCGCGGCTGCGCCCGATCCTTCGCAGTACCTGACCGACGAGCAGATCCAGATCATCAAGATGATGGAGGTCGTCGAGAACGACCCCGGCATCCGCCTGCGGATGGGGGCGCAGACCCGCCGCGATCTGGCTGAAGCGGCCCGGATCAATACGCGTCAGTTCGCGAATCTGAGTGCCTCTCGTCAGTTGCGGCTTCTGCGCGAATACGGCACTGACGAGATGCGCGCGGATGTCGAGATCCAGGGCGATCCGGTGGCGATCCAGGTGTTCCGCCAGCGCGTTCAGCCGATCATCCTGTCCGGCTGCGCGACGGCCGGCTGCCATGGCACCGCCGGAGCGGGCGATCTGCTGCTGTTCCCGCGTGCGGAGGTCAGCGATGCCGCGACCTACACCAACTTCCTGATCCTCCAGCGGTATACGCAGGCGGTCGAAAGCGACGCCGCGGCGGGTGGCCCGTTCGGCGGCGGCCCAGGCCAGCGGCGCATGATCGACCGGACGCGCCCGCAGGAGTCGCTGCTGGTGCAGTACATGCTGCCGCGCAACGTGGCTCAGTATCCGCACCCCCAGGTTCCGGGGTACAGCGGTCTGGTCCGCAACACCAGCGATCAGCGGATCACCACGATCCTCGGCTGGATCCGCGGCCTGGCGCCGTTCGAACCGAACTACCCCATTGACTACACGCCTCCTGGCCAGGCCAGCACCCAGCCGGCGCAGTAACCGCAGCAGTTAGAAAGGCACGTACGCGAGATGAGCGATCTGATTGTCGTCACCGGAGCAGCCGGGTTTATTGGCCGCAATGTGGTGGCGGAACTCAATGCGCGCGGGCACGACAATCTGCTGCTGGTCGATCAACTGGGTACGGGTGAGAAGTGGAAGCATCTGATCGGCTTGCGGTATGAGGACATCATCAGCCCGCAATCATATCTGCAGCAGGTGCTGGGGGGCTCTGCGCCCAAGACCGATGCCATCATCCATCTAGGGGCCTGCAGCGCGACCACCGAGCGTGATGCCGACTACCTGCTGGAGAACAACTACCGCTACACCCGGCGGCTTTGCGAATATGCGCTGGCCAATCGCGTGCGCTTCATCTACGCCTCCAGCGCCGCCACCTACGGCGACGGCTCACGCGGCTACAGCGATGACGATGCTGTCACGCCGACCCTTCAGCCGCTGAACATGTATGGCTATTCCAAGCACATGTTCGATTTGTGGGCGCTGAAACACGGGCTTCTCGATCGCATCGTCGGGTTGAAGTACTTCAACGTCTTCGGGCCGTACGAAGGTCAGAAGGGGGACATGCGGTCTGTTGTGAACAAGGCATTTGAGCAGATCCAGCAGACCGGCAAGGTGCAACTGTTCAAGAGCCACAAGCCCGAGTATGCCGACGGCGAGCAGATGCGCGACTTCGTCTACGTGAAGGATGCCGTCGATGTGACGCTGTTCTTCCTCGAGAACCGCCGTCCCGGCGGCCTGTTCAACTGCGGCACGGGACAGGCGCGGACCTGGAAGGATCTGGTGACGGCTGTCTTTCGCGCGATGGGCCGCGAGCCCAACATCGAGTTCATCGATATGCCTGAAGCCCTCCGCGGTAAGTACCAGTACTTCACCCAGGCGGATGTGACGAAACTCCGCGCTGCCGGCTACGACAAGCCGTTCACTCGGCTTGAGGACGCCGTGGCGGAGTATGTGGCGTTTCTCAGTCAGCAGTAGACAGCCCGCCGTCCGCACCCCGTCCTCAAACAGGTTGCCGGTGGGCTTGGTGCAGAAGGCAAGTCAGCCGATGGAATCGCTGTTGTCTTCAGGGGGTGGGATCAGCGTGGGGGCCACCATGACACGCATGGCGGGGGCGCCGGGGTTCTGCAGGCGCCACATGAGCTGATCGACGG
>Ga0207864_1002877_pt1 | contig 15399 bp, 18 predicted proteins | sample HigsolmetaAR202D_FD_184834 | JGI IMG/M metagenome (GOLD analysis project Ga0207864, IMG submission 184834) | Ionic liquid and high solid enriched microbial communities from the Joint BioEnergy Institute, USA - AR20-2-D (SPAdes) (version 2) ...
TGTTCATCTCGTTGGCCGCCCGGTACAGCTGGTTGGCCAGGCGCGTCTTGCCGACGCGCTCGACGGCGATGGTGTCCAGGTGCGACTGCACGGTGGAAAGCGAGATGGCCGACACCACGGCGATGGCCGCCATCAGCAGCAGCATGAGGCCGAAGCCGGCAAACATGCGCTTGCCGACGGTGAAGCGTTGCAGGAACTCGTTCATGGTGACCTTGGGGGAAGGGGAGTTGTCCGCGCAGCGGCGGGCGCGCTGGCGGAACAGCCCCACTCGGGGGCAATCCGGTGTATCGGCGGTACCCATTGCCCCGTGAGCACACATTCCTGAACTTCCTAAACGGTCCGATAGGCGTGCCGGATCGCCTCCATGCAAGCGGCCGAAGAAAACGCCGCAACAACGCCACACGTCACCCGCGCAACGCGCGCCCGGTCACGTTATCGACCGCAGCAATCTGAACAAGCCTGCCCGGCAGCTTCGAACTGTCGGGACGGCCAGACCATCACGGTCTTCTCTCACAACCCGGACCCGACGCCGAACAGCTGCCCACGGACGACGAGGATGGTCAGTTGGAAGTGGCTGCTGAACAGGAAGGACCCGACTGTCGTGGTCGCGCCAGAGCGCGGGCAGGATCTGAACCCGCGCGGGGTGGCCTGCCGCATCATGCGGCTGGCCAGGCCACGATCTTCTCCAGTCCGTGACCGGCGCAGCCGCCGACCTGAATGACCCAGCCGTGGCGGACGAGCTGGTGGAACTCTACGAGGCGCACAACGGCGATCCTGACTTTGATGCCCTGTTCAACAGGGCGGCGGATGCCTGTCAGGCGTTCATGGTCGCTGCCCAGAGCGCCCCCAAGCGAGGGGAGCGCGGCGTGCCCGTTCCATCCTGCGCACCGGAGAACCGGTGAGGGATCCCGCGCTGCCTCGCGTCTACCTGGTGACCGATGCGTCGCCGCGCGAGGTGGCCGTCATCCGCCTGGACTTCGACGGGGAGACCCGTTCGCGGGGCGTCACGGCCTTCCACGACGGGATCGGGAAGTTTGGGAGCGCGGGGGCCAAGGGGACTTCTGACAGCCTTGACTCGACTGGAGCACTGCCTGGCCGTGGCCAGGCTTGTGTTCCCGCATCCACCCCGCACCGCGATGGTGGCAGCGTCTGCCCGGAGTCGCAAATGGCCGCGTGCCTGGCAATGCCGGGTCGCTGTCCGGAGTCCGCCTGCTTGCCATCCTGGCAGACAGGGTGAAGGCCCTGAACTGGGCTGAACATCCCGTCAGCGGGTGCGCCTTCCCGGGACATGGGCGACCTGCAGGCGAAGCCGGGTGCCAGCCAGAGGCCCGGCCAATCGGATACGCTTTGCCGATGTTCCCCGCCGATCCCAGGACCGAAGACGACCCGCCACCGCAGCCGCCCGAAGCGCCGCTGCCCGGCGAGTGCTGCGAGAGCGGCTGCCCGGTGTGCGTGTACGACCTCTACGCCGAAGCCCTGGACGAGTACCGCCAAGCGCTGGCCGCCTGGCAACAGCGCCACCCCGGGATCGATCCCGGGGTGGCCTAGTCGGCCGCGGCGCCCGCCAACAGCTTGGGTACCGGCGTCGGCCGGCCCAGCGGATCCAGCGCGATCATCACGAACTGCCCGCGGGTGCACAGCTTGCGCTCGCCGCTGAGCAGGTTCTCGGTGATCACCTCGACCTCAACGTTCATCGAGCTGCGGCCCACCTTCACCAGGCGCGCGATCACCTCCACCAGGTCGCCCTTGTGGATCGGCTGGTTGAAGTCCACCTGCTCCGAGCGCGCGGTCACCACCGTGGTACGCGCGTAGCGCGAGGCGACGATGAAGGAGGCCATATCCATCCACGCCAGCGCCTGGCCGCCGAACAGCGTGCCCAGGTGGTTGGTGTGGTCGGGGAAGACCATGTTCATCAGGCGCGCCTCGGTGGGGCGCGCTTCGGCGGGGACGGCTTCGGACATGGCGGCGTTCTCCCTGTTGGCCCGGCCCGATCATCGCCGATCCAGGGAAAGGCGCGCGTGAGGCGACGGCTACAGGTACGCCGCGACCGCCGCGGCCAGCTGCGCGGGGCCTTGGAAGCCTGACAGCCGCGCCGTCTCCACCCCATCGCGGAACAGCGCCAGGGTCGGGGTCTGGCGCAGGCCCAGGCCGCGGAAGAAGTCCTCGCCAACCTCCTCCAGCTTCACCTTCAGCAGCACCAGGCCCTGCGCGGCCGGCTCGGTGGCGAACCTGCGCAGCGCAAGATCGAGCATGGTGCAGCCCGGGCAGGCGTCCTTCCAGTAGTCCACCAGCAGGCGGGGATGGGCCGCCAGCGCGGCGGCATGGGCCTCAGGCGAGGCGGCGTGCAGGATCTGCATGGGCAGCGGCTCCGGTGGCGGCCAGCACCTGGTCGGTCCAGCGGGCGATGGCCAGCGCATCGCGCTGCCCATGCGGCATCTGCTCGATTTCCAGGCGCGGGAAGGGTGAATCGAAGAAGCGGGCGATGCGCCGCACCGCGCCGCAGTAGTACTCCTCGCCCCACTGGGTCTCGCCGGTGCCAAACACGGCCACGTTGGCCGGCTTGCCCACGGCCGCGACCAGGTCGGCGATGAACTGCTTCATCTCCGCCGGCGTGCGTCCGCCGTTGTCGGTCCAGCTGCCCAGCAGGTAGAGGTCATGGCGCGGATCGCCCGCGTCGGCCAGCGCGTGCAATCCCGCCTCCAGCCAGGTCACGGCGTGGCCATGCGCCTCGCAGTGCCCACGCACCTGCCGTGCGAGGTCGCGGGTGTTGCCGCTGAGGGATGCGTAGGCGATCAGGAGGCGCATGAAGGCCGTGATTGGTGATTCGATAAAGGCGAGGGTTCGAGGTCAATGTCCGGGTCCCGTGATTGGCGCCGAAGCAGCTTTGCTCTTTCCGATCACGAATGACCAATCACGAGTCACGTGGCTCATAGCTCATCGAATCCGTTGTCCGCGTTGGTCTTCTTGTACGAGGCATTACGCATCTCGAAGAAGTCGGTCTTGGTCTCGGTGAAGTTGTCGGCGTAGGCGCGGATCCAGGGCATGACGTTGTCGGTGGTCTCCGTGTACAGCGACTCGATTCCCAGCATCCCGGCCATCTTGTTCGCGCGGTACTTCACGTAGCGGATCATCTCGTCCACGTCGATGCCGTCGATCCCGTCCAGCACTTCGCCGGTCCACTGCGTCTCCAGCTCGATCGCGTGGCGGAAGGCGACGTGCACGTAGTCGGTCAGCTCGTCGGTCTGCAGTTCCGGGTTCTCGCCGACGATGGCGCGGATCACCTCGCTGATGAACTTGGTGTGCGCCAGCTCGTCGCGGTTGATGAAGCTGATGATCTTGCCTGTGCCGGCCATCCGGTTCTGCCGCACCAGGTTGTAGAAGTAGGCGAAGCCGGAATAGAAGTTGATGCCTTCCAGGATCGAGGACTGGATCAGCGCGCGCAGCAGGGTCTCGGCGGTCTTCTCGCGCATGAAGTCCTCGTATGCGGCCATGATCGGTGCGTTGCGGCGCAGGATGGTCGGGTGGGTGCGCGCGATCTCGAACACCCGGTTCTGGTTGGCCAGGTCGGTGATCGAGGCCAGCACGTAGCTGTAGCTCTCGTTGTGGATCACTTCCTGCTGGCCGATGATCGCCGCGTTGGCGTGCGCCGCCGGATCGGTGATGTACTCGGCCACGTTGTAGATGAAGCGGGTCTGCGGCGAGTCCAGGGTGGCCAGCAGGCCGATGATCGAGTCGAAGGCGTTCTTCTCGCGCGCCGACAGCTCGCCGTACTGGCGTGCATCGCCCTTCATGTCGACCTCGTCCGGGATCCAGAAGTTGGTCGAGAGCTCCTTGTAGGCGCGGTAGAACGACGGGTAGGGGATGTCGTTCCAGTTGAGGATGCCCGAGGTGGTCCCGTTGATGATCCCGGTCGAACGGTTGGGATGGCGCGGCTCGAGGATGCGGATGCGGTCCAGCCGGGTGGCAGTACGCGGTGCGGCAACAGTATTCATGGTCGTTCTCTCTCTCTAGGAAAGCCCCCCTGAGTCAGGGGGCGCGCCGAAGGCGCAAGGGTGTGGAGGCTGATGAGCGGGGCCCGCGGTTCGCAGCGCGAACCGTGGAAACTGACAAGGGCGAACGCGCGGTCAGCTACTGCACCACTCGCACTCGGCCACATCGATATCGTTCGAGCGCACGTAGTACGTCGTCTTCAGCCCCTGCCGCCAGGCCTCCAGGTGCAGCTCCAGCAGCACCGAAGCGCGGATCGAGGAAGGTACGTAGAGGTTGAAGCTGATTGCCTGGTCCACGTGGCGTTGGCGGCGCGCGTTCTGCCGCACCGAGGCGAACTGGTCCACCTTCCACGCGCCCTTCTCGTAGTAGGGCCAGGTTTCCAGCGACAGGCCGGGTGCGGCCACCGGGCGCCGGTAGTCCTTCTTTTCCTCGTAGTAGAACGCCGAGTAGACCGGGTCGATCGAGGCGCTGGAGCCGGCGATCTGCGCGGTGGACATGTTCGGCGCCACCGCCAGCAGCCAGCCGTTGCGCAGGCCGTTGACCGCCACCTGAGCGGCCAGGTCCAGCCACTCGGGCGAGTTGTAGCCGCGTTCGCGGAAGTAGGCGCCGGTGTGCCAGTCGCTGCCGGGGAAGGCCGGGTAGGTGCCCTTTTCCTTCGCCAGCTCCATGCTGGCCTGGATCGCCAGGCGGTTGATCCGCTCGTACAGCGCGTCGCTGTAGTCCTCGGCCTCCTTCGAATCCCAGTGGATGCCCTTGAGTGCAAGCAGGTGGTGCCAGCCGAAGGTGCCCAGGCCGATCGCGCGGTACTTGCGGTTGGTGATGGTCGCCTGCGGCACCGGCAGCTGGTTGAGGTCGATGACGTTGTCGAGCATGCGCACCTGGATCGGTACCAGGCGATCGAGCACGTCGCTGATCAGGTCGCCCTGGCCCTCGGCCTGGACCACCGCGCGGCCCAGGTTGATCGAGGACAAGTTGCAGACCACGAAGTCGCCAGCCTGCCTGGTGGTCACGATCTGGTTGCCGGAGATGACCTCCTGGATCATCCGGGTCGGACTCTGGTTCTGGAGGATCTCGGTGCACAGGTTGGACGAGTACACCATGCCGCAGTGCTTGTTAGGGTTCTTCCGGTTGACCTCGTCGCGGTAGAACATGAACGGGTTGCCGGTCTCCAGCTGCGAGACCATGATCCGCTTGAACAGGTCGATCGCCTTGACCGTCCTGCGGCCGATGCGCTCGTCCTCGACCAGCTCCTGGTACTTGCTGCGGAAGCTGCCCTCGCCGCGCTTTTCGTCGTAGAAGTCCTGCAGGTACCAGCCCTTGGCCTGCTTCACCTCGTGCGGGTCGAACAGGTACCAGTCGCCGCGCCGCTCCACCGCCTCCATGAACAGGTCCGGGATGCACACCGCGGTGAATACGTCGTGCGCGCGCAGGCGCTGGTCGCCGTTGTTGAGGCGCAGGTCGAGGAACGCCTCGATGTCGCGGTGCCAGATGTCCAGGTACACCGCCACCGCGCCCTTGCGCTGGCCCAGCTGGTCCACCGAGACGGCGGTGTTGTTGAGCTGCTTGATCCACGGCACCACGCCGCCGGAGGAGTTGGGCACGCCGCGGATCGGCGCGCCGGCGGCGCGCACGTAGCCCAGGTATGCGCCCACGCCGCCGCCGCCCTTGGACACGCGGGCGATGTCGGTGTTGGAGTCGTAGATGCCCTGCAGGCTGTCGTCGACGGTGTCGATGAAGCAGCTGGACAGCTGCCCGCCGACCTTGCCCGCGTTCTGCAGGGTCGGGGTGGCCACGGTCATGTACAGGTTGGACAGCGCCCAGTACGCCTCGCCCACCAGCTGCATGCGTCGCTCACGGGGCTTTTCGTTCTGCATCAGGTACAGCGCGATGGTCAGCCAGCGCTCCTGCGGCAGCTCGTAGACGTTGCGCGCCGCGTCGGTGGCCAGGTAGCGGGTCGCCAGCAGGTACAGGCCGTTGTAGGTGAACAGCTTGTCCCGCTCCGGGTCGACCAGGCGGCCGGCCTCCTCCAGCTCCTCCTTGGAATAGGCGCGCAGGATGTCGTTGGAATAGATGCCGCGGTCGGCCAGGCTCTCCTGCAGGCCGACATAGGAACCGTACTTCTGTGCCACGTCGTAGAAGCGGTTGCGGCTGGCGCGCTTGTACAGGCGGCGCAGGTACAGGCGCGCGGCGAAGTACTCCCATTCCGGCGCGGCCAGGTCCACGCGCGCCTCCGCCTCGCGGATCAGGTGGTCGACCAGGTCATCGGCCGACAGCGCTTGCTTGCGCGCGACGAAGCCCAGTACCGCGCGCTTGTAGCCGTCGATCTCAAGCTGCGGGAACTCGGCGTGGATGGCATCGATGCTGCGCTCCAGGCGCGCCGGGTCGAATGGCAGGCGGCGGTTGCCGGCCTCCTTGGTGATCCAGGTGGTGGCTGCCGGCGGCGGGGCCGGTGCGGCCGCGCGCGCGGCGGCCGGGGTGGGAACCGGGGCGTCGGCAAGCGCGTCGCCGGTGGCGGCCATGGCCGCGGTGGCCGGGGCCGCGTCGGCGACCAGTGAGGGGGTGTCCTGGGATGTCATGCGCATCCTCCGTGGCGTGATGCACCCCGCGTCCCTCCCTCGGGGAACGCGGATCCGGTGCGGATGCGGAGGATGCGAAGGCAGCGTCGCAACGGCCGCGCCGCAGCGCGGCTGCGGCGGACCCTGCTTCGCCAGTCTTCCCCCCTCCGGGGATTCCGTGACCGGCACCGCGCGGTGTGCTTGGCGCGGCTGTCGGCAGGTCTTCGGACTTCCGGACGTGGAGGTTTCCCTCCGCCTACTTCCGCCGCTTCCCAGGCCCTGGCCCAGTGCGTTGGTGCGGGTTCGTTTCCGGTTACCGCTGCGGGGCAGTGCCGGATTCGCCTTGCGGCCCACCGGGCTTCCCTTTTAAACCCGCGCCGCGGCGCGGGTACCGACGCGACACAAGATAGTGGGGTACCAGGATCATGGCAACCCCATATCTCGGAACAGGCACCCTGTTGGCGGACTCGTCCGGGCCGCCGCCTGCGCCAGCCCCGCGCCTTTGCGACACTGCCGGCATGCGCGTGCCTGCCCCCGACCCCAGGTCCGTGGCCAGCACCCTGGTGCTCGGCAGCCTCGCCCACTTCCTGCTGGCCGCGGTGGCGGTGCAGGCGCTGCGCCCGGAATACGACCCCTGGCTGGCGCCGCTGAGCCTGTACCTGTCCGGTGCCTGGAGCGCGTGGCTGCGCGCGGCGTACTACGGCCTGGCCCTGGGCATCGTGCTGCTGGCGCTGGAACTGCGGCGCACGCTGGAGCCGCGGGCGCGCTACGCGCTGGTGCCCGTGCTGCTGTGCGGCGGCGCGCTGGCGCTGGCGGCCACCGCCGCCTGGCCGGGACCGGCACCCGGGTACCCGGTGGACGACCTGGAGGCGCTGGTCCACCGCATCGCGGCGATGGCCGCGTTCCTGCTGGTCGGCAGCGGCATGCTGCTGCAGTCCGCTGCGCTGCACCGCGATCCGCACTGGCGCGGACGGGCCCTGGCGGCGCTGCTGCTGGCGCTGCTGGCCTTCGCCGGGCTGTGGCTGCACGCGTTGTGGCGCGAGCTGCCGCGCGGGGCCTCGCAGAAGGCGGTGGCCGCGCTGTACCTGTCCTGGCTGTGGCTGTGCGCCTGGCGCCTGCGCACGGCGCCGCGCTGAGGCTCAGGCGCGGTGCGGGGTGGCCAGGTACTCGGCGCTCTGCATCTCGATCAGGCGCGAAGCGGTGCGCTCGAACGCGCCGCCCAGGCGCTGGCCTTCGTACAGTTGCGGCGGGGCCGCGTCGGCGGTGCACACCAGGTTGACCTGGCGGTCGTACAGCTCGTCAACCAGGTTGACGAAGCGCCGTGCCGCGTCCTCGTTCACCGCGCCCATGCGCGGGATGCCGCCCAGCAGCACGGTGTTGAACTCGCGCGCGATCTCGATGTAGTCGGTGGTGCCGCGCGGGCCGTCGCACAGCGCGGCGAAGTCGAACCAGGCGATGCTCTTGCCGCGGCCGCGCACCGGGATCTTGCGGCCGTCGATCTCGATGTTGCCGCCGTGCGCCGCGTCGCCGCCGCTGAGCTCGCGCCAGCGCTCGGCCAGCCAGGCGTCGGAGCCTTCGTCCAGCGGCGCGCGGTAGACCGGGGAACGGGTCAGCGCGCGCAGGCGGTAATCCTCCTGGCCGTCCGAGCGCAGCACCACGCAGTGCTGCTGCAGCAGCGCGATCGCCGGCAGGAAGCTGGCGCGCTGCAGGCCGTCGCGGTACAGGTTCTCCGGCGCGGTGTTGGAGGTGGTCACCAGGGTCACGCCCTCGGCGAACATCCGCTCCAGCAGGCGCGCCAGCAGCATGGCGTCGCCGATGTCGGTGACGAAGAACTCGTCCAGCACCAGCACCTTCAGCGCGCCGCGCCAGCGCCGGGCGATGTGCGCCAGCGGGTCGGCCTCGCCGGCGTGCTCGCGCAGGCGCTCGTGCACGCCGCGCATGAAGCGGTGGAAGTGGGTGCGGTACTTGCCGTTGCTGACCTGCGGCTTGCCCGTGCCCGGCGAGTACACCGGCAACGGCAGCGATTCGTAGAACAGGTCGACCACGAAGGTCTTGCCGCGCCCGACCTCGCCCCAGTAATACAGGCCGCGCACCGGCGCCGCCGGGCGCGCGAACAGGCGCGACAGCAGGCCGCCGGAAGGCGGCGCCAGCAGCGCCTGGTGGATGCGGTCCAGCTCGCGCAGGGCCGGGTGCTGCGCCGGGTCGTTGCGCCAGCGCCCGGCCGCGGCGCCCTCGGCGTAGACCTGCGAGGGGGTGCGCACGCCGCTTGCGCTCATGCCTGCGACAGCCAGCCCTTGACCTCGTGCTGGATGGCGCCGCGCAGGTCGATCAGCTTGCGGTGGAAGAAGTGGCTGGTCTCGGGCATGCGCACCAGCTGCGGCTTGCGCGGGAGCGAGTCGATCCAGTCGTACACCGCCTGCGGGTCCACGATCTCGTCGGCGTCGCCCTGCACCACCAGCCACGGGCAGTCGGGGATCTCGATGGCGGAGAAGTCCCAGCCGCGGCCGGCGGCCGGCGGGGCGATCGAGATCAGCCCGTCCGGCCGGAGGCCGGCGGCGGCCTGCAGGCTGACGAAGGCGCCGAAGCTGAAGCCGGCCAGCCACAGGGCGTGGTCCGGGCGCGCCTGGCGCGCCCAGGCCACCACCGTGCGCAGGTCGTCCTGCTCGCCGCGGCCGTGGTCGAAGCTGCCGGCCGACTGGCCGGTGCCGCGGAAGTTGAAGCGGATGGTGGTCGCGCCCAGTTCGCGCAGCGCGCGCGCGGCCATGGTCACCACCTTGTTGTGCATGGTGCCGCCCTCGGTGGGCAGCGGGTGGCAGACCACGGCCAGCAGCGGACGCGCGACCTCCGGCTCGGGCAGGTCGACGGCGACCTCGAGCGGGCCGGCCGGGCCATCGAGCAGCAGCGTCGTGGCCGTGGTGGGGAAGGAAGGTTGTGCCATGCCGCCAATGATAGACGCTGCGCCGTGCGCGCCGGGTGCGCGGCCTACAATGGCGGCCCCTTCCGACCCTCCCGGCCATGGCCTACCTGCTTTCCAGCGTTGCCTGCAGCGTGCTGGTGTCGGTGCTGCTGAAGCTGGCGCCGCGCCGCGGCTGGGACGCGGCGCAGATGGTCACCTGGAACTACCTGGCCGCGGCCGCGCTGTGCGCGCTGCTGCTGCGTCCGCCGCTGCAGGCGCTGCGCGGCCCGGGCGCGCCGTGGCCGGAGCTGCTGGTGCTGGCGGCGGTGCTGCCCTCGCTGTTCCTGGTGCTGGCCGCCTCGGTGCGTCACGCCGGCATCGTCCGCACCGACGTGGCCCAGCGCCTGTCGCTGCTGCTGTCGCTGGGCGCGGCCTTCCTCTGGTTCGGCGAACGCGCCTCGGCGGCCAAGCTGGCCGGGCTGGGCCTGGGCCTGCTGGCGGTGGGCTGCATCCTGGCGCGGCCGGATCCGGCCGCCACCGCCGGCGGCCGCGCCTGGGGCCTGCTGCTGCTGGTGTGGGCCGGGTTCGCGCTGGTGGACGTGGTCCTCAAGCGCGTGGCCATGGCCGGCACGCCGTCCCTGGCGGTGCTGCAGGGCGCCTTCGTCCTGGCCTTCGCCGGCATGTTCGCGGTGCAGCTGTGGCGGCACCGGCACGGCGCGCCGCTGGCGGCATCCAGCCTCGGGGCCGGCCTGCTGCTGGGCGTGCTGAACTTCGGCAACATCCTGTTCTACGTGCGCGCACACCAGGCCCTGCCGGAGAGCCCGGCGGTGGTGTTCGCCACGATGAACATCGGCGTGGTGGCGCTGGGCACGCTGGTGGGCGTGCTGGCCTTCGGCGAGCGCACCTCCCGGCTCAACCGTGCCGGCATCGTCCTGGCGCTGGCGGCCATCGCCCTGGTCGCGGCCACCCGCTGAACCGGCACCACGGCCACGGACGGGCGCGGCCTTAGAATTGCGCGCATGAACACCCCCCACGACTCCAGCCTCGGCCGCGAGGTCAGCTACCCGACCCGCTACGACCCGTCCCTGCTGTTCCCGATCCCGCGCGCCGGCGCGCGCGCCGAGCTGGGGCTGGAGGCGTCCGCGCCGTTGCCGTTCTCCGGCCACGACCGCTGGCACGCCTACGAGCTGGGCTGGCTGGACGGCCGCGGCAAACCGCAGGTGGCCACCGCCACGCTGCACGTGCCGGGCGATTCGCCCAACCTGATCGAATCCAAGTCGCTCAAGCTCTACCTCAACTCGCTCAACGGCACCCGCTTCCCCGACGCGGAGACGGTGCGCGCACGCATCGCCGGGGACCTGTCGCGCGCGGCCGGCGCGCCGGTGGTGGTGGCCTTCGGCCTGCCGCCACTGGCCACGGACGGGGACGACGAGTGCATCGACGGCATCGAGGCGGACATCGACTGCTACGGCCCGCCGCGGCCGGATTTCCTCAAGGCCGATGCCGGCACGGTGGTCGGGGAGACCCTGTGCTCGCACCTGCTCAAGTCCAACTGCCCGGTCACCGGCCAGCCGGACTGGGCCAGCGTGTCCATCCACTACCGCGGCCCGCGCCTGGAGCGCGCCGGCCTGCTGCGCTACCTGGCCAGCTTCCGCGAGCACCGCGAGTTCCACGAGCAGTGCGTGGAGCGCATCTTCCTGGACCTGCTGCGCCACTGCCGGCCCGAGGTGCTGTCGGTGGAGGCGCGCTACACCCGCCGCGGCGGCTTGGACATCAATCCCTGGCGCGCCACCCCCGGCCTGGCCCCGCCTCCGGCCCGGCGCGAGCTGCGGCAGTGATCCCCGCCGGGCGGGAATAAAGCCTTCACCACTTGCCGATGAATTGTTAACAGCGCCTGTGCCACGGTGGCCCCGACCTTCCACGGGGCCGGACCATGAGCACAGGCAACAAGCCCGACTTCTCCAACGTCCAGGGCGGCGCCAGCAGCACCGAAGCCGCGCGCCCGGATTTCTCCAACGTGCAGGGCGGCGTCCGCTCCACCGGGGAGGTGGCCGGCGAGCAGACCTGGGAAGTGCAGAAGGGCGACAGCCTGTCGAAGATCGCCAAGCGCTTCTACGGCGACGCCAATGCCTGGCCGCGCATCTTCGAGGCCAACCGCGACCAGATCAGCGACCCGGACCGCATCCATCCGGGCCAGGTGCTGCGCATCCCCCCGGCCGGCTGAGGCCGCGTCCGACCTTTCCCCGAATCCACGAGGCCCGCCGATGAACCACCGCACCCTCCTCATGCTCTCCACCGCCCTGGCCGCCGCGGTCACGCTGTCGGCCTGCAAGCGCGACCAGGAGCAGTCCGTCATGTCCCAACCGGACCCGGCGCCCGCACCGATGACCCCGGCCGAACCCGCGCCTGCCGCCGCCACGGCCAGCGTGGCCTCGGTGGACCTGGGCAACGCCGTGGGCACCGACAACCGGGTGACCGCGCCGACCACCACCTTCGCCCCCGGCGACACCATCTACGCCGCGGTCACCACCCGCACCGGCGATCCGAATGCGAGCGTGCCCGCGCGCCTGGCGGCGCGCTGGACCTACCAGGACGGGCAGGTCGTGCACGAGGAGGGCCAGGACCTGACCCTGGCCGGCGACGGTGTCACCACCTTCCAGATCAGCAAGCCCGACGGCTTCCCGGCCGGCCGCTACAGGGTCGAGATCTCCCTCGATGGCGCGGTGGTGGAAACCCGCGAGTTCGAGGTCCGCTGAACGGACTCTCCTGCCCTCTCTCCCAGCAGGGTGAGCACGCTTGGGCGCGGCACCGGCCGCGCCTTCTTTTTTTGCGCCAGGCCCTTGATTCGGCGCGCGGCCGGCGCCATGCAGCGTCCATGGACACTTCCCCGCACGCCACCCCGGAAGGGGGCGACGGGCGCCGCGACCTGCGCCGGGTCCTGCGCGCCTTCAACCTGAGCCTGGCCTTCGTGCTGGTGCTGCTGGCGGTGTTCTCCGCGCAGCCGGACCTGGACGTGCGCGCGCTTTCGGTCGGCCCGCGCGACCTGCACGGCTGGCTGGGTCTGCTCACCGCCCCGCTGCTGCACGGCTCGGTGCAGCACCTGGCGGCCAACGCCACCGCCATCCTGATCCTGGGCACCCTGGCCGGGGCCGTGTATCCGCGCACCACCCTGGCGGCGCTGCCGCTGCTGTGGCTGGGCTCGGGGCTGGGCGCCTGGCTGCTGGGCGAGCCGGGCAGCCACCACCTCGGCGCCAGCGGCCTGACCCACGGCCTGGGCTTCATGGTGTTCATGCTCGGCCTGCTGCGCCGCGACCGCGCCGCCATCGCCGCGGGCATGATCGGCTTCCTGTTCTACGGCGGCATGCTGCTGACCGTGCTGCCCCACGAACCCGGCATCTCCTGGCAGTCGCATCTGGGCGGGGCGGTGGGCGGTGCCCTGGCCGCGCTGCTGTTCCGCCGCCTGGATCCGCTGCCGCCGCGCCCGCGCTACAGCTGGGAGGACGAGGAGGAGGACAGAACCGGCGCCGCCCGCACCGTCGGCGAGCGCGACGGCCTGGAGCCGCCCCCGCCGGAACAGGTGCCGGTGCTGTGGCAACGCCCGCCGGAACGGCGCGGCGTGGTGCTGGTGTTCCGTCCGCCGCGCCCGCGCCAGCCACCGCGGTGAGGCAATGACGCACGGCAGGTCCATCCGCCCGCCTGCCTGCCTATAGTGGCCTGCACATTCCACCCCGAGGCCACCCGCATGACCCGACGCATCCCGCTGCCGCGCACGCTGCTTGCCGCGTGCCTGCTGGGCGCCGCGCTGGCGGCGCCGGCGCGCCAGGCTTCCCCGGACACCGGCTACCTGGCTGCCGAGGCCCTGCCGGACGGGGTGGCCCTGGTGCCACCGCCCCCGGCGCCGGGCAGCGCCGAGGAAGCACGTGACCAGGCCCACATGCAGGCGGCGCTGGCCCTGCGCGACAGGCCGCGTTTCGCCCAGGCGCGCACCGACGCGGACCTGGATTTCCCGCAGGCGGCCGCCCTGTTCGAATGCGCCCTGGGCGTGCCGGTGGACGCGCAGCGCACCCCCGCCACGCTGCGCCTGCTGCAGCGCAGCCTGGTCGACGCGGCGCGCTCGACCCGCGGCGCCAAGCAGAAATACCAGCGGCCGCGCCCCTTCCTGGCCAACGGCGCGCCGACCTGCACGCCGGAGGAGGAGGCCTCGCTGCGCGACAGCGGCTCCTACCCGTCCGGCCACGCCGCGATCGGCTGGGCCTGGGCCCTGACCCTGGCCGCTGCCGCGCCGGAGCGCGGCGACGCACTGCTGGCGCGCGGGCGCGAGTTCGGCGACAGCCGCGTGGTGTGCAACGTGCACTGGCGCAGCGACGTGGAACAGGGCCAGCTGCTGGGCACGGCCACCTTCCTGCGCCTGCTGGCCGAGCCGGCGTTCCGCGCCGACCTGGAGGCCGCCACCACCGAGCTGGCCGCGCTGCGCCGGGCCGGCGCCACGCCCGCGCGCGCCTGCCCGGTGCCGGCCGCGCTTGCGGCGCTGTAACGCGCGCTAGACTCGCCTTCCTTCCCGCCCGCCGTCCGAGGACGCCGCCATGAGCCTGTGGTACCTGCACGATCCGGCCGCCAACCGCCGCCTGGGCCCGATGGAGACCGAGGCCGCGCGCGCCGAGGTGGCGCGCATGCCCGGCCTGCTGGCCTGGCGCGAGGGCATGGCCGACTGGCTGCCGGCACGCAACATCGCCGAGCTGTGCGAAGGCACGCCCGCCGACCCGGCGGCCGGCCCGCCCCCGCTGCCGCGCAACGGCGGCCGCGGCCGCGCCGACGAGATCGAGTTCCGCATCCACGGCCAGGAGATGCAGTTCGTGGAGATCGAACTGGATCCGGGCGAGAGCGCCATCGCCGAGGCCGGCGCGCTGATGTTCAAGGACGCGGCCGTGCAGATGGACACCATCTTCGGCGACGGCTCGCACCGCGGCCAGGGTGGCGGCTTCATGGACAAGCTGCTGGCCGCCGGCAAGCGCGTGATCACCGGCGAGAGCCTGTTCACCACCCTGTTCACCCACACCGGCAGCGGCAAGGCGAAGGTGGCCTTCGCCGCGCCCTATCCGGGCACGGTGCTGGCGATGAAGCTGGACGAGCACGGCGGCTGCATCATCTGCCAGAAGGACAGCTTCCTGGCCGGTGCGCGCGGCGTGCGGGTGGGCGTGCACCTCCAGCGCAGGATCCTCACCGGCCTGTTCGGCGGCGAGGGCTTCATCATGCAGAAGCTCGAGGGCGACGGCTGGGTGTTCATCCATGCGGGCGGCTGCGTGGTCGAGCGCGAGCTGGCCGCCGGCGAGCGCATCGACGTGGACACCGGCTGCGTGGTGGGCTACCACCCCAGCGTGAGCATGGACGTGCGCCCGGTGGGCGGCATCAAGAGCATGCTGTTCGGCGGGGAGGGCGTGTTCCTGGCCACCCTCACCGGCCCGGGCAAGGTGTGGCTGCAGTCACTGCCGTTCTCGCGCCTGGCCGGCCGCATGCTGCAGGCCGCGCCGCAGGCCGGCGGCCAGAATCGCGGCGAAGGCTCGGTGCTGGGCGGCCTGGGCCGCATCCTCGACGGCGACAACCGCTTCTGACACCGCGCGGCGCGGCCGCCCCGCCCGCGCCGGCGTCATTGGCTCCCGTCGTCCTGCCCGCCGGGCGACGGGATCGCGCCACGCGTCCTGCTGCACCTGACCGGGCCAAGCGTCAGGCCGACGCGCGCCGTGCAAAGTCCAGGCGCGCGAGTGCCCAGCACGCCGGCACGGCCACCACCTGGCAGAACAGCCAGCTGCCCATGAGGGTGCGAACAGATTAAATTGGGTAATTCCTAAGCAAACCGGACCAAATCTGAGAGGATTTGGTCATGAAGCGATGTCCCGGATGTGCAGGTTGTCGGCACTATCGCCTGGGGGACGGACGTCTGAAGTGCCGCGCCTGCGGGCT
>Ga0207864_1002881_pt1 | contig 15356 bp, 12 predicted proteins | sample HigsolmetaAR202D_FD_184834 | JGI IMG/M metagenome (GOLD analysis project Ga0207864, IMG submission 184834) | Ionic liquid and high solid enriched microbial communities from the Joint BioEnergy Institute, USA - AR20-2-D (SPAdes) (version 2) ...
CGGCGTCGTCGCTGGCCTGCCGGTACTCGCGGTACACGGCCACGACCTCGGCCAGCTCCGCGTGGCGCTTGGCGGCGGCGGTGTAGCGCGCGGCGTCGGCGAGCACCTCGGGATCGCCGAGGGCGTCGGTGAGCTCGTCGTAGGTGCGCTCGAGCTCGTCGAGGCGGGACAGCAGGTCGGTCATGTCAGGTGGCGGAGCCGGGCTCCCGGTGCACCGGCGCGCCGGTCACGTCGGCCGGCGCGTCGTCGGCGGCGCCTTCCGGCTCCTCGGAGGGTCCCCACACGAGGGGCGACTCCAGGGTAGTGGCAAGGCGCCCCTCCAGCTCGGCGCTGGGGACGACCGCCTCGAAGGAGCGGATCGCGACCTCGATCTGGTCCGGGGTGGGCGGCTTGGTGGTGATCATCTGCAGCCACAGCCCCGGCTTCATGAGCGCGCGGACGACGAGGTTGTCCTTGCCGGCGCCCAGGCGCAGGCCCTCGTAGGCGAGCCCGGCGACGACCGGCAGCAGCAGGACGCGCAGGGCGATGTGGTACAGCGACGTCAGGACCACGCCCGCCCCCTCGGGCGCGGGGACCAGCGCGCCGCCCAGGGAGTAGGTCACGATCGCGATGAGCATGACCAACAGCAGGAAGTTCGTCCCGCAGCGCACGTGCAGCGTGGAGTAGCGGTCCACGGTGGCGGGCTCGAGGACCTCGCCGTGCTCCCAGGCGGCGATCGTCTTGTGCTCGGCGCCGTGGTACATGAACACGCGCCGGATGTCGCCGAGGGCGGAGATCGCGAACAGGTACAGCAGGAAGATGCCCATCCGCACCACCCCTTCGACGAGGTGGTAGACGAGGCCGTCGCCGAGGGCGTTGGAGGCGAACGCGAGCCCCACGTTGGGCACCACGATGAAGACGGCCACGAACATCAGCAGCGCGAGGACGAGGCTGCCGCCGAGCTCCTTGCCCGACAGCTGCTCGTCCTCCTCGACCGACTGGTTGGCCGAGATGGTCAGCGCGCGCGTGCCGATGCGCAGCGAGTCGACCAGGGCGTACATGCCCCGGAAGATCGGCTTGCCCCAGATCCTGTGGCGCCGGGGCAGGTCCGAGACGGGGTGGCGCTCGAGGTAGATCTCGCCGGACGGACGGCGCACGGCGACGGCCCAGGTGCGGGCCCCGCGCATCATCACCCCCTCGATGACCGCCTGGCCACCGTAGTAGTGGGGGTGGGCGCTCGGCTGCTCGGCAGCCGGATCGTCCTGCGCGCTGGAGACCGTGGGGTCCTCGGCCGTGCCGTCCGCCATCGCCGCGGCGCTACTTCTGGTTCGCAGCGGCCTGCGCCTGCTTGGCCTGCGTCTTGGCGTAGCGCTGCTTGTAGCGCTCCACGCGGCCGCCGGAGTCCACGAGCTTCTGCTTGCCCGTGTAGAAGGGGTGGCACTCCGAGCACAGCTCGACGCGGATCTCCGGCTTCGTCGCACGCGTCGTGAACGAACGGCCGCACGAACAGGTGACCGTCGCCATGACGTAGTCGGGGTGGATGCCCTGCTTCATTGGTCTTCGCTTCCTCGTGTCGTGACAGGTGCGCAGCACAGGACCCGCGGGGGTGCCGGAGCGTGCGCACGATCGTACCAGCGCCGCCGGGGCGGCAGCCTGGCCGGACGCCGTCCAACCACCAGCCCCGCCCCGACATTCCCGCCCGCACCCGCAGCGCCGCGGGTCGGGGCGGTGGGCGGCGGGCGGCGGGGCGTCGGCGGGGCGCGGCGCCGCGGGGCGCCCGCTCACCGGCTTCGCGTGTGAGTTCGGGCGGATATCCGCGCCAGCTCACATCCGAACCGGTGACGACGGCGAGCGCGCGGCGCCGCGGGCGCTCCAGGGCGACGGCCGTCCGGCCTCGGCCGAGAAACCCCACACCCTGCAAGGTTCTCCCCGGGGCGCCCGAGCCGCCCCGCCCCGCCGGCGAGAAACCCCGCGGGGCGCACGTCTCTCCGCTCAGGGCCGGGACAGGAGGCCTAGAAACCCCGGAATCTCCGATAATTCTGGCTGACCGGCGGGCCGGTGCGGATCGGACGGCGCACCGCCCCAAGCCCCCGGGGCCGCTCGCTGGGGGGTCTCAGGGGGGCCCATGCCCCCCTCTCCGGCCCGGGGGTCTCAGGGGGCCCATGCCCCCTCTCCGGTCACGTCTGCAGGTTGGACTTCTGGATCTGCAGCAGGAACTGGTTGTTGGAGCGGGTGGCCTTCATCTTGTCGATGAGCAGCTCCAGCGCCGCCGGGCCCTCGAGGGCGTGCAGCACCCTGCGCAGCTTCCAGATGATGTTGAGCTCCTCCTTGTCGAGCAGGAGCTCCTCCTTGCGGGTGCCGCTGGCCTCGATGTCGATGGCGGGGAAGATCCGCTTCTGCTCGAGCCGGCGGTCGAGGCGGACCTCCATGTTCCCGGTGCCCTTGAACTCCTCGAAGATGACCTCGTCCATCTTCGAGCCCGTCTCGATCAGGGCGGTGGCGATGATCGTCAGCGAGCCGCCGTTCTCGATGTTGCGGGCGGCGCCGAAGAACCGCTTCGGCGGGTACAGCGCCGTGGAGTCGACACCGCCGGACATGATCCGCCCCGACGCGGGCGCCGACAGGTTGTAGGCGCGGGCCAGGCGCGTGATCGAGTCGAGCAGGATCACGACGTCGCGGCCCTGCTCGACGAGGCGCTTGGCGCGCTCCATCGCCAGCTCGGCGATCTGGGTGTGGTCGTCGGCGGGGCGGTCGAAGGTCGAGGCGATGACCTCGCCCTGGATCGACCGCTGCATGTCGGTGACCTCCTCGGGCCGCTCGTCGACGAGCACGACCATGAGGTGCACCTCGGGGTTGTTCTGCGCGATCGCCTGGCCGATCTCCTTCAGCAGCGTGGTCTTGCCGGCCTTGGGCGGCGACACGATGAGGCCGCGCTGCCCCTTCCCGATGGGGCAGATGAGGTCCATGATCCGCATGGAGATGGGCCCGTCGGGCGTCTCCAGCCGCAGCCGCTCGTCGGGGAACAGCGGCGTCATGTCCTTGAAGTCGGGACGCGGCGGCAGGAACCCGTTCTCGTCCGGGCGCACGCCGTTGACGGCGGTCACGTGGTGCAGCGCGGGCACCTTCTCGCTGGAGCGCTGCTGGCGGATCGGCCCTTCGACGAGGTCGCCGCGCCGCAGCCCGTACTTGCGGATCTGGCCCTGCGACACGTACACGTCCTTGTCGCCGGGCAGGTAGCCGGTGGTGCGGAGGAAGCCGTAGCCCTCGGGGAGCACGTCGAGGACGCCCTGACGGATCTCGCCGGGCTCGGCGGCGTTGGCCTCGTCCTGGCGCACCGGCTGCACGGCGGCCGCGACCTGGGCGGTCTTGTTGCGACGGCGCTCGCGGCGGCTGCGCCGGCGCTTGGCCTTGCTCTCCTCGTCCTCGCGCTGGGCCTGGCCGTCGCCGACCGGGGTGAGCGGCGCGGCGGGGGTGATGCGGGTGGCCTCGCCGGGCTCGGGGGCCGGCTCGGGCGCCTGCGCCGCCTCGGCGCGGGCCTGCGGCTCGGACGGGGTGTGCTCCTCGGCCGCGCGCGCCTGGTCGGTGCGCTCCCGCGTGCGCGTGCGGACGCGGGTGCGCGGGGTCACCGTGGAGGTGCCGTCGCCGTCGCCGCCGGCGCTCTCGGGGCGGGACGGCGCCTCGACGCGGGCGTCGCTCTCGGGGCGGGCCTGCGCCTCGACGCGGGCCTCGGCGCTCTCCTGGTCGGGGCCCTCGCCGTCGGAGGTGGCGCTCGGCTGCGTCCGCGTCGCCTCCTCGCCGTTGCGCTCGGCTTGCGTCATCTCCAGCTGCACGCCGTCGCCGGAGGCGTCGCCGTCGACAGCCTGCACGATGGCCTCGATGAGGTCGGCCTTCTTGAGGCGCTGGTAGCCGCGCATCTGCAGGTGCGCGGCGATGCCCCTGAGCTCGGTGAGCGGCTTGCGGGCGAGGACGCTGCGGTCCATCAGGGCTTCTCCTGTCGGGTTCAACTGCTTGAGAGGTCGGGAGCGGGGGCTGCTGCGGCGGCCGTGGTCGACGCGATCACCAGCTCCATGACGCGCGACACCGTCGCGTCGAGGCTGTAGCTGGTCAGCACGGGCACGCCGTGCTTCTCGGCTTGAGCACGCACGTAGGTCTGGATCCGGCGGATGTCTTCGAAGTGGTCGAGGTAGCGGCGTTGTCCGCGGCTGCGCGTGTCCTGCGCGCGAGCGGCGAAGTGGCTGCGGTGGATCGGGACGTCGTCCACGGCGATGACCATCGGCGCGACGATCGCCTCGGAGGGACTGGGCAGGTCGAGGAAGCCGGGGACCACGTGGGCCCCCTCCACGACGAGGTCGGTGCCTTCTATCACAGCGCGGCGGATGATCTGCGCCACCCCGACCGACACGGCTTGCACCTGCTGGCGGAAGCCGGCGATGACCGGATCGGTGTCCCCCAGCGGCTCCTTGACCAAGGACGCCACGTCGAACGAGGAGGTGTGGATGCTCGGCATCATGCGCCGCGTGAAGATGCCGCGCATGACTTCGCGGATGGCGTCGGTGGACACGATCCGCACGATGCCGAGGCGGTTGGCGACGGTCGTGGCGACCGTCGACTTGCCGACGCCGGTGGTGCCGCCGATCAGCACGATCAGGGGGGCGGTGCGCTCCTGGCCGCGCTGCCAACGGCGGTAGTTCTCCGCGTAGCGGGGACCCACCTCCTCCTCCAGGACGCGGGCGGCGATCTCGCGCAGCTCGCTGGAGGCGATCTCGCAGCGGCCGCCCTCGTGGAGCCAGCGCTCGATCACCTCGGCGACGTGGAAGGCCCGCAGCGGCGGCAGGCCGGCTGCCATCACCGACGTGGCCATGAGCCCCTTGGAGTAGGGCAAGCCCGCCTTGCCGTCTCGGACCGTCACGTAGCGCGGCCGCGTCGCCTCCCGGTCGCCGTCGGGACCGGCGCCGGAGACCTGGCCGGTGAGCGTGTCTCGTCCGGGGTCCATGCCGTGGACCACGCTTTCTTCCGTGGCGCTCGCGCCCCGTGCGGGCGATGTCCGCGTACGGGTCACGGGCTGCCGGTGAGCGGAGGGTCGAAGGGTCCTGCGGGGTGTGCGAGACGGTCCGGTGCGCCGGCGGCGGCACGGCGACCGGTCGCCTCAGCGGGCAGCGAACCGCTCGTCTGCGAGACGGGCGACCCGGCTGACCGCCGCGGTGAGCGCCGCGTCGGCCTCGGCCTCACCGATGGCGTCCTCGTCGACGCCGACCACGTGTGGACGATTGTCGCAGAACACCACCCGGGCTCCGACCCGGTCGGCGATCCGCGCCGCCACGTCCACGGCTGCTGCTTTCAGTTCCACGAGCAGCACCTCGAACGCCCCGGCCGCCTCCAGGTCTCGACGCAGACCGGGCCGGTCGGCCAAGCGGCTGCTCGTCGCGACCACGGTGCACCCGTAGCGCGTCTCCAGCGTCGCTGCAAGCGTCGCGGTGACGGCGGAGGGAGCGGTGGTTGCGAAGAACACCCGTGCACCGTCCACCGGACCGAGCGGAACGGGACGGAAGACGGTGCGCACCAACGGTGCCCGACGCGAGATGCTGCGAATGGCTCCGAGGACGGCCTCGACTTGGTCGGGATCGGACCTCGGAGGCTCGGCCATTGTAACGACGACCAGATCCGCGAGCAATACGCGGTACGGCCCGAGGTAGCCGCCGAGGAGCTCCGGATCGCAGTCCCCGGGCACCACGAGGACGGTCGCGTCGGCGTGCACGGGCGGCACCGCGGCGCCGCTGCCCTCCAGCACGAGCACGTCGCCGGGCAGCCGCCCCGCGGCCTCCACGGCGGCCACGACGTTGGTGTGGGCCACGCCCCCGGCCAAGCCGCCGCCGCAGCGGCGCGCGCCGACGGTGGCGGCCCCGGTCGTGACGGCGTCCTCGTAGAAGTCGCTGGCTGCGTGGCCGCCGCGCTGGACGACCTCGAGCAGCGCGGCCGCGTCGAGGCGGGTGCCGGCCGGCACGACGACCGGCTCGGGTGGTCCGCCGCGGCCCATGGCGACGACGACCGGCGTGCGCCCGGCGGCGGCCAGCGCCCGCGTGACGGCGCCGGCCACCGCGGTCTTGCCGGTGCGCTTGCCGGTGCCGATGACGGCGATCGACGGCGTCGTGGCCACGCGCGGCCGCGGCGGCGGGGTGAAGCGGAAGTCGGCGCCCTCGTAGGCCACGCCGGCGTGCAGGACGTGACTGGCCAGCTGCGTGCGGCGGCGGTGGTCCAAGACGGGCTCGTCGGACAGGTCGACGACCACCTCGGCGCCGGTCTCCTCCAGGCAGCGCCGGATCGCCTGCGCCGCGGCGACGACGTCGACGCCGTCGCCGGCGTCGGCCCACACCGTGGGGCAGCCGAGCCCCAGGTCCGCCCCGCGCGCTTCGACCTTCTCGGCGCCGCCGAGCACCACGGCGGCGACGGCCTGCGTGCCGGACGCGAGCAGGCCGGCGAGCGCGTCGCGGATGACCGGCGGGTAGTGCTCACCGTCGACGAGCACGACCGCCCGGCGCGTCATCGTGCTCCGGTGAGGGTCGCGAGCTCCGGCGCCCACGAGGTGGCGCCGGCTCGGTCCCAGTCGACCTGTCGCAGGTCCCAGCCGTCGTCGAGCAGCGCCGCCACGTCATCAGGCGCGGTGCGGCGGGGCACGACCGCCAGGACGCTGGGGCCCGCGCCGGACAGGCACGCGGCGATGCCGTGCTCGCGCAGCCTGGTCACGAGCGCGCCGCTGTCGGCCATGGCGGCCAGGCGCGGGGGCTCGTGGAGGACGTCGCGCATCGCGGCGGGGTCCCAGGCCATGGCGCCGGCGAGCCCCGCGAGCACGATCGCGGCGCGCGCGCCGTTGGCGGCGGCGTCGGCCAGCGGGATGCGGTCGGGCAGCAGCGCCCGCGCCGCCGCGGTCGAGCTGCGCGTCGAGGGCACGCACAGCAGGGGGCGCAGCACGTCGCTCGGCTCGAGCCGCCGCGCGACGCCGTCGTGGCACACCACGAGGCCGCCGAGGACGGCGGCGGCGGCGTTGTCCGCGTGACCCTCGAGCTCGCTGGCGACGTCGATGAGGACCTGGTCGCCGGCGGGCTGGGCCGCCCCGCTGCGCTGCGCCAGGGCGCGTCCGAGGGCGGCGCCGGCGACGGCGGCGGCCGCCGACGAGCCCATCCCGCGCTCGAGCGGGATCCGGTTGACGGTGCGCAGGCTCACGTCGGGCACGGCGACGCCGACCCTGTCGCAGTAGGCGACCAGGGCGCGCCACACGAGGTTGCCGTCGTCGCCGGGCAGCTCGTCGGCGCCGTCGCCCTCGGCCACGACGCGCTGCTCGCCGCGCGGGGTCGTCCACGCCAGCAGGTGCACGTCGACGGCGACGGCGAAGGCGTCGTAGCCGGGACCGAGGTTGGCGCTGCTGGCCGGCACGCGCACGCCGACCGCCGCGCCCGGGCCGTCGCGGGGCTCCGGGCCGCCCGGAGCGGTCGGCGCGGCGCTCACGACCGCAACCCCAGCAGCTCAGCGGCCGCGTCCACGTCGGGCGGGATCACCGGCGGCTGCTGCGAGCCGGCGATCGCCCAGTCCGGCTCCTTGAGGCCGTGGCCGGTCAGCACGCACACGACCGTGCTGCCGCGGCGCAGGTCGCCGGCCTCGGCGAGCTGCAGCAGCCCGGCGATGCTGGCCGCCGACGCCATCTCGCAGAACACGCCCTCGCGGGCGACCTGCCGGTAGGCCCGCAGGATGTCGCGGTCGGTGACGGCGCGGATCGACCCGCCGGACTCGTCGGCGGCGGCGACCGCCTGCTGCCACGACGCCGGGTTGCCGATGCGGATGGCGGTGGCGATCGTCATCGGCGCCTCCACCTTGCGGCCCATCACGATGGGCGCGGCGCCGGCGGCCTGGAAGCCCCGCATGACCGGCAGCGTGTCGATCACGCCGTCGCGCCGGTACTCGCGGTAGCCGAGCCAGTAGGCGGTGATGTTGCCGGCGTTGCCGACCGGCATGACGTGCACGTCGGGCGCGCGGCCGAGGAAGTCGCAGATCTCGAAGGCGCCGGTCTTCTGCCCCTGGATGCGGTGGGGGTTGATGGAGTTGACCAGCTCGACGGGGTACTTCTCGTCCAGGGTGCGGCAGATCTCCAGCGCGGCGTCGAAGTTGCCGTCGACCTGGATCACCTGCGCCCCGTGGACCAGGGCTTGGGCGAGCTTGCCGAGCGCGATCTTGCCCTTCGGGATGAGCACGCCGCAGACCAGCCCCGCCTTGGCCGCGTAGGCCGCCGCCGACGCGGAGGTGTTGCCGGTGGACGCGCAGATGACCGCCTGCGCGCCGGCCTCGAGCGCCTTGGAGATCGCCACCGTCATGCCGCGGTCCTTGAAGGACCCGGTCGGGTTGGCGCCCTCGTACTTCAGCCACACCTCGCAGCCGGTGCGGGCCGACAGCTCCTCGGAGCGGATCAGGGGCGTACCGCCCTCCCGCAGCGTCACGATCGGCGTCGCGTCGCTGACGGGCAGCCGCTCGCGGTACTCCTCGATGATCCCGCGCCACTGCCGGCCGGTGTCGTGGCCGAGGGGGCTGAACACCGGCGTCGCCCTCGTCGGCTGCTCGCTCATGCCTCGCCGCCCTCGACGCGCATGACGCTGGCGACGTCGCGGACCACCGGCAGCGACCGCAGGTCGTGGAGGGTGGCCTGCACGTCGCGCTCGCGCGCCGCGTGGGTGATGAGCAGCAGCTGCGCGTGGTCGCCGGAGCCCTCCTGCCACACGCTCTTGATCGACACCTCGTGGTCGCCGAACGTGGCCGCCACCGCGGCGAGCACGCCCGGCTCGTCGGCGACGTCGAGCAGCACGTAGTACTGCAGGATCAGCTCGTCGAAGGGCCGCAGCGGCTTGTGGGTGGTGTGCCAGCCGTTGGCGGGGCGCTCGCCGCCGCGCAGCGCGCGCGCGACCGTCACGATGTCGCCGACGACCGCGCTGGCGGTCGGCAGCGACCCGGCGCCGCGGCCGTAGAACATCAGGTCGCCGACGGCGTCGGCCTCGACGAAGATCGCGTTGAACGAGTCCCGCACGCTGGCCAGCGGGTGGTCGGCGGGGATCAGCGACGGGTGCACGCGCACGCCGATGTCGTCGCCGTAGTCCTCGGCGATGGCCAGCAGCTTGATGACGTAGCCCATGCGCCGGGCGTTGGCGATGTCGGTCTGGGTGACCCGCGTGATGCCCTCGTGGTAGACGTCGCCGGCGACCACGGAGGTGTCGAAGGCCAGCGACGCGAGGATCGCCGCCTTGGCGGCGGCGTCGAAGCCCTCGACGTCGGCGGCGGGGTCGCGCTCGGCGTAGCCGAGCCGCTGCGCCTCACCGAGGGCCGCCGCGAACGACGTGCCCTCGTCGGTCATCTTCGTGAGGATGTAGTTGGTCGTGCCGTTGAGGATCCCCAGGACTTTGCGCACGCGGTCGCCGGCCAGCGACTCGCGCAGCGGCTTGATGATGGGGATGCCGCCGGCCACGGCAGCCTCGTACTCGAGGCGCACGCCCTTGCTGAAGGCGAGCTCGAACAGCTCCGGCCCGAGGGTCGACACGAGCTCCTTGTTGGCGGTGACGACGCTCTTGCCGTTCTCGAGCGCCTCGACGAGCAGCCCGCGGGTCGGCTCGATGCCGCCCATGACCTCGACGACGATGTCGACGCGCGGGTCGCCGGTGACGGCGTGCGGGTCGGAGGTGACCTCGGGCAGGTCGACGTCGCGGTCCTTCGCCGGGTTGCGCACCGCGACGGGGCCGAGCTGCAGGCGCGCCCCGGTGCGGGCGGCGATCTCGTCGGCGTGCTCGGTCAGCAGGCGCACGACGCCGGACCCCACGGTCCCGCAGCCGAGCAGCCCGACCGTCAAGGTGTCGGAGAGCTCCATGGCGCGACCAAGTGTAGGGGGTCGCCGCCGGGGCGATCTCGGGGCGGGGCGAGGGGTCACGGCGGGCGCTCGGCGCGGTGGCTGGCGGGGTGGGCCGCCCGGGTCAGCCGAGGTCGAGCGGGACGTCGTGGGCGACGACGTCGTCGAGGGTCTCGCGGCGCACGAGCAGGTCGGCGCGGCCGTCGCCGACGAGGACCATGGCGGGGCGCGGGAGGCGGTTGTAGTTGCTCGCCATGGCGTGGCTGTAGGCGCCGGTGGCGGCGACCGCGAGGAGGTCGTCCACGCCGACGTCGACCGGCAGGGTCACGTCGCGCGCGAGCACGTCGCCGGACTCGCAGTGCTTGCCGACCACGGTCACCAGCCGCGTCCCCCCCGCCGAGGCTCCCCCCGGCGGCGACCCCGCCGGTGCGACCTCGTAGGAGGCGCCGTACAGGGCGGGGCGGAGGTTGTCGCTCATGCCGCCGTCGACGCTGAGGTAGGTGCGCACGCCGGGGATGTCTTTGACCGTGCCGACGCGGTACAGGGTGACGCCCGCGGGCCCGACGAGGGAGCGGCCCGGCTCCACCAGCAGGTGGGGGACGTCCACGCCGACCCGCGCGGCCTCGCGCGCGACCGCCCCGCGCACCGCCTCTGCGTAGTCGGCGATGCTGGGGACGACCTCGCCGCTGCGGTAGGCGATGCCGAGGCCGCCGCCGAGGTCGACCTCCGACAGCACCACCCCGTGGCGGTCGCGGGTCTCGGCGATGAGGTCGAACAGCAGCGTCGCGGCGACGTCGAAGACGTCGGTGGCGACGATCTGGCTGCCGAGGTGGCAGTGCAGCCCGACGAGCTCCAGCTCCGAGGCCGCCACGGCGGCGTCGACCGCCCGGCGGGCGATGCCGCCGGCCAGCGGGAAGCCGAACTTGGAGTCGTCGTGACCGGTGCGGATGAACTCGTGGGTCTCGGCGTGCACGCCGGGGGTGATGCGCAGCAGCACCCGGAAGCGGTGGCCGCCGCGCCGCGCGACCGCCCGCAGCCGCGCGAGCTCGTCGAAGCTGTCGGCGACCACGCGGCCCACGCCGAGGCGGGCGGCGTCCTCGAGCTCGGCCAGCGACTTGTTGTTGCCGTGGAGCACGACGCGCTCCATCGGCACCCGGGCGCGGACCGCGGTGTGGAGCTCGCCGCCGCTGGCCACGTCGACGCACAGGCCCTCGGCCGCCGCCAGCTGCAGCACGCCCGTGACGCACAGCGCCTTGGCGGCGTAGACCACGTCCCCGCCGGCGAAGGCCTCCCGGTAGCTGCGCATGCGGCCGAGCAGCTCGGCCCGGTCGAGCACCCACAGCGGCGTCCCGAAGCGCTCCGCGAGCTCGTCGACGGCGACGCCGCCGAGGGACACGAGGCGGCCGCCCTCGAAGACGGCGCCGGCGGGGAAGGGGGGCTGCAGGCTCATGGCCGCCCGAGCCTACTGGCCGCCCCGCCCCGCGCAGCAGCGCCGGCCGCCGCCGCTCGCACGGCAGCGCCCCGCCCCACCCGGCACACCCCCACGCGCGCTACAGGTGCTGGTCGAACAGCCCCGTGACCCGCTCCTGCGCCCGCTGCGCGAGGCCGCGCCGCACCCAGCGGGCCGGGTCGATGCGCTCGGCCTGCGCCAGGTCCTCCTCGAAGTGGCTGTCGAGCTCGGCCACCACGCGGGGGTCGAACACGACGACGTTGGCCTCCTCGTTGGTGCGCAGCGAGCGCTGGTCGAAGTTGGCCGACCCGACCGTCGCCACGAGCCCGTCGACGGTGATGACCTTGGTGTGGAGCATGGTCGGCTGGTACTGCCAGATCCTGACCCCGGCGGCGAGCAGGTCGGTGTAGTCGGCCTGACCGGCGACCTGCACCACCCGCTTGTCCATGTGCGGGCCGGGGACCAGCACGTCGACCTGGACGCCGCGCCGGGCCGCCCCGCACAGCTGGTCTCGGAAGACCTCGTCGGGCACGAAGTAGGCGGTCGAGATGCGCAGGCGCTCCTGGGCGCAGGCGATCAGCGCCGTCAGCGCCGAGCACAGCACGCTCCAGCCCTGCTGGGACGGCGAGCTGACGACCTGGACCACCGAGTCGCCGACCGGCGGCTGCTCGGGGAAGCGGTCGACGTCGGTGAACAGCGGCTGGCCGGTCTCGGCCCAGTTGGTGACGAACGCGGCGCGCAGCCCGTCGACCGCGGGGCCGCGCACGCGCAGGTGGGTGTCCCGCCACTCGTTCGGGGTGCGGGCGTCGCCCTCCCACTCCTCGGCGATCCCGACCCCGCCGATGAAGGCCACGGCCTCGTCGCACACGAGCACCTTGCGGTGCGAGCGGGAGTTGGCCTCCCACAGCTTCCAGGTGGTCGGCTGGCGGAACCACTGCAGGTGGCAGCCGGCGGCCTCCATCTGGTGGACCAGCTCGCGGTTCATCTGCATGGCGCCGACGGCGTCCAGCAGGATGCGCACGCGCACCCCGGCGCGCGCCCGCTCGCAGCAGGCGGCGGCGAAGTCGTCGGCGACCTGGCCGGTCCAGTACACGTACGACAGCAGGTCGACCGTCGAGGTGGCCGAGCGGATCGCGTCGAGCATCGCCGGGAAGATCCGGTCGCCGTTGCGGAGCACGTCGACGGCGTTGCCCTCGGTCGCGGGGATGCCGACGAGGCCTTCCAGCGTCCGCCGGAAGCGCTGGAGCCGGCGCTCGTCGCTCACGTCACATCCGCTCCGGCGCGCTCACCCCGAGCAGCCCGAGGGCGTTGGCCAGGGTCTGGCGAGCCGCGACGCACAGCCAGTAGCGGGCCCGGGTGAGGTCGGCGTCGTCGCTGACGACCTGGCAGTCCGTGTAGAACTTGTGGAACGCCTCGGCGAGCTCCTCGGCGTAGCGGGTCATGCGGTGCGGCGCGCGGTCGGCCGCGGCGAAGGCGACGGTCTCCGGGAAGGCGCCGATGCGCCGCACCAGCTCGATCTCGCTGTCGTGGGTGAGCAGCTCCAGCGGGGCGTCGGCGACGTCGCCCGGCTCCACGCCCCGCTCCCGCGCGGTCCGCATGATGCCGGCGATCCGCGCGGTCGAGTACTGCACGTAGTAGACGGGGTTCTCGCGGTCCTGGCGCACCACCTCGGCGATGTCGAAGTCGAGGGTGACGTCGATCGAGGTGCGCAGGAACGTGTAGCGCGCCGCGTCGGGGCCGACCTCCTCGATGAGCTCGTCGAAGGTGACCATCTCGCCGGTGCGCTTGCTCATCCGCACGGCCTCGCCGCCGCGGTAGAGGTTGACGAGCTGGCCGATGATGATCTCGACGGCGTCGTCGGGCAGCCCCTCGGCCGCCGCGATCGCCTTGAGCCGCTTGACGTACCCGTGGTGGTCGGCGCCGAGGAGGTAGATCGACTTGTCGAACCCGCGGCTGGCCTTGGAGGCGAGGTAGGCGCAGTCGGCGGCGAAGTAGGTGGGCCGGCCGTCGGCGCGCAGCAGCACGCGGTCCTTGTCGTCACCGAAGTCCGTGGTGCGCAGCCAGGTCGCCCCCTCGGCCTCGTAGGCCACGCCCCGCTCGAGGAGATCCTCGACGATCCGCTCGATCGCGCCCTCCTCGTGCAGGGAGCGCTCGCTGAACCACACGTCGTAGCGGACGCCGAACGACTCCAGCGTCGCGCGGATGCGCGCGAGCATGCGCTGGTGGGCGAGGTCGCCGACCTCCTCCGGCGCCACGCCCTCGGCCGCCAGCTCGCGGGCGAGGTCGTCGACGTAGGCGCCGCGGTAGCCGTCCTCGGGGACGTCCTCGCCGCGCATGCGGGCGGCGACGGACTCGGCGAAGAGCTGGACCTGGGTGCCGGCGTCGTTGACGTAGTACTCGCGCACAACCTCCCAGCCGGTGGCCTCCAGCAGTCGCGCGATGGCGTCGCCCGCGGCGGCCCAGCGCCCCGCGCCGACGTGCAGCGGGCCGGTGGGGTTGGCCGACACGAACTCGACGTTGACCCGGCCGAGCGGCCGCTCCGGCTTCGTGCGACCCCAGTCCTCGCCCTCGGTCACGGCGCGGCGGACGATGGCCTCCAGCGCCGCGTGCGACAGCCGGAAGTTGATGAAGCCGGGGCCGGCGATCTCGACGGACTCGACGCCGGGGACGTCTTCGAGCTGGGCGACGATGGCCCCGGCCACCTCCCGGGCCGGTCGCCCCACGGGCTTGGCCAGGGTCAGCGCCACGTTCGTGGCCCAGTCGCCGTGCTCGCGCTGGCGGGGCCGCTCGAAGGCGGGCTCGCGGTCGGGCAGCCCGGCCGCGGCGAGCGCCTCGCGCACGGCCTGGGCCAGCTGCTCCGGTCCGGGCAGGACGCTGGTGGCGTCGCTCACGCCAGCCCCCGCTCGGACAGCAGGCGGTTGACGAGCTCCATGAGGTCGATGGGGTCGAAGGGCTTGGTGACGTAGGACTCGACGCCGAGCTCGGCGCCCCGGCGCACGTCGGCGTCCATGGCGCGCGCCGACAGGAACACGATCGGGATGTGGCGGGTGGCCTCGTCGCGCTTGAGCCGCTCCGCGACCTCCCAGCCGTTGAGGTTCGGCATCATCACGTCGAGCAGGATGAGGTCGGGGTGGCACTCGGCCACCTTGGCCAGGGCGTCGCTGCCGTCCACGGCGCTCACGACCTCGTGGCCCTCCATCTCGAGGTTGACCTCGAGCAGGCCGCGGATCACGTGGTCGTCGTCGACCGCCAGCACCCGTGCCACGCACACTCCCCTGTCGCGCCGCGGCCACCGTGGGGCCGCACGATCAGACGCCGCATGGTACCGGCAGTCGGCCGGCTTTCGACGCCCCCGCCCAGCGCTCGGCGCGGGCGGCCCCGAGCAGCCACGAGCAGCCAGAGCGCCCTCTGCTAGCATCGCCCCGTACCTCCGCCCGCGTAGCTCAGGGGATAGAGCGTCTGCCTCCGGAGCAGAAGGCCGCAGGTTCGATTCCTGCCGCGGGCACCACGGCTCCCGAGGTGACACCCCCACCGGCTACTCGGGCGGCTGCAGGCTCTCGACGTCCTCCTGGCTGGGGAAGTCCTCCAGCGGGCCGCGCGGCGTCGTGTCCCAGCGGAAGGTCAGCGGGGTCTGCACGTAGGCGGCGGCCAGCTCGGCGACGTGGCGGATGCCGTCGAGATGGGTGCGCTCGTGGCCGTGGCTGGCGTCGACGCCGAAGCCGATCAGGGCCGCGCGCGTCTCCGCCCCGGCCTCGATCGCCGCGGCGACGTCCGAGCGGTAGTAGGTGAACACGTCGCGCTGGTGCGGGATCCCCAGCTCGGCGCACAGGCGCGCCAGCCGCCGCGTCAGGTGGTAGTCGAACGGCCCGCTGGAGTCGAGCAGCGCGATGTTCACGCCGGTCTCCCGCGACGCCTGGCCCGGGGCGCACACCGCGCTGTCGATCGACACCATCTCGGCGACGTCGGCGTGCAGGCCGTGGCTGGCGCCCTGCCCCACCTCCTCGGCGATCGTGACGACGAGGTGCACGTCGACCGGCAGCCGCACGTCGTGGT